>Ga0308156_1003394_pt1 | contig 12264 bp, 9 predicted proteins | sample PhyAR2_FD_201041 | JGI IMG/M metagenome (GOLD analysis project Ga0308156, IMG submission 201041) | Phyllosphere microbial communities from UC Gill Tract Community Farm, Albany, California, United States - DLSL A.R2 | ecosystem: Host-associated > Plants > Phyllosphere > Unclassified | place: USA... | reverse complement strand
CTGCGGATGCGGGATGCCGGGACGCCGTTCGACGAGCTGCCCCTCACCCCGGACGAGCTCGCGGCCGCCCTGGCATCCGCGCCGGCATCCGCCCGACTCCAGGTCCGCGATGCGGCGGCAGGCCCGGAGCCCGCTCTCGCGTCGGACACCGCGGAATCCGCTCTGCCGACCGACCGGCCGCGTGACCGGCCGCCGTCCGGCGACGAGACCGGCATCGCACCGGTCGTCCGCGCCCGCGGCCTGACCGTGCGTCGTCGCCGCACCGAGATCCTGCACGGCATCGACCTCGACGTCGAGCCGGGCACCCTCACCGCGATCGTCGGCACGAACGGCGCGGGCAAGACCACCCTGCTGCAGTCGCTGGCCGGCGTGGTCCCCCCGCCGCGGCGTCAGGTGTCGGTCGACGGCATCGACCCCGGCTCGGCCTCGCCGCGCGAGCTCGCGAGCCGCATCGGCTTCGTCTTCCAGAACCCCGAGCACCAGTTCATCGCACATACGGTGTTCGACGAGCTCGCGCACGGACTCCGGCTGCGGCACACCGCGGATGCCGAGATCGACCGGCGGGTCGGGGCGATGCTCGCGCGGTTCGGGCTCGAGGCCAAGGCCGACGTGCATCCGTTCCTGCTCTCCGGGGGCGAGAAGAGACGACTGTCGGTCGGGACCGCACTGATCACGCGTCCCCGGGTGCTCGCGCTCGACGAGCCGACGTTCGGCCAGGACCGCGCCCGCGCATCCGAGCTCCTCTCCCTGCTGCACGATCTGCGCGACGAGGGCACCACGATCCTGATCGTCACGCACGACCTGCAGCTGGTCGCCGAGCACGCCTCGCACGTCGTCATCCTGAAAGACGGACGGGTGCACGCCGCCGGCCGCACCGCCGAGCTCTTCCGCGATGAGGCGCCGTTCGTCGAGGCGGGGCTGCGGCTGCCGTCTCTGCAGCGCGTGCTGGCCGCAGCGGGACGGACGGTCGCATGACCGCGCAGACGTTCGACCCCTATGCGGCGATGACGGCCTCGTCTCCCCGCCAGTTCCTCTATGCCCTCAACCCGCTCGCGAAGGTGGCGGGCGTCGCTCCGGCCATGCTGGTGCTGGTCTTCGTGCGCGACCTCGCCACTCCCGCCGCGTTCCTGATCATCGCGCTCGCGACGATCGTGGTGGGTGCGCGGCTCACGGTGCGCACCGCGGCTCTGCTGTTCGTCGCGCTGCCGGTGGGCATGCTCGCGATCGGCGTGGGGTTCTCGCTGTGGGTCGACGCCGGCCTCGTCAGCGGCACCGGGACGGCTCTGCAGCTCGGCGACTGGACCCTGTACCGGGGCGCGCTCGCGATCGGCTTCGCCACGGCGCTGCGGCTCGGGGCGATCATCGCCCTGGCTCTCATCGGAGGCCTGACGACCACCGGTCCCGATCTCGTGCGGGCGAGCGTGCAGCAGCTGCGCGTGCCCTATCGGATCGGGTACACCGCCCTCGCCGCCTTCCGGTTCGTACCGCGTTTCGGTCACGAACTCTCGGTGATCCGCGCCGCGCACCGGGTGCGCGGTCATCACGGCGGCAGCGGACCGTTCGCGCGGATCGCTCGCGGATGGGGGTACATCGTGCCGCTGCTCGCCGGGGCCATCCGCCATGCCGAGCGCGTCGCCCTCGCGATGGACTCGCGCGCCTTCGGCGCCCACCCCACGCGCACCGAACGTCACCTCGTGCCGTTCCGCACCCGCGACACCGTCTTCCTCGTCGTCTGCATCGCCGCATCCGCCGCGATCTTCGCGATCTTCTTCCCCTGGCAGCTGCCCTGAAAGGCATCCACATGGCATACAGCAAGCTCGTCAAGCCCGAGTCCTCCGAGCTCATCCACCTCACCGTCCTGCGCACCGAGCGCCTGTCCGCGCACTGGATGCGGGTCACTCTCGGCGGCGGCGAGATCGAGCGGTTCCGTCCGATGGGCTTCGACCAGTGGTTCCGGCTCTTCCTGCCGATCGGCGGGGATGCCGGTCTCGACCGCGTGCCCGCCAAGGCCAACAGGATGTTCGGCTATCTGAAGTTCCTGCGCATCCCCGACGGCGAGCGGCCTGTCATGCGCAACTACAGCGTCCGCGCGTACCGCCCCGCGACCCCAGACGCGGGCGCCGAGATCGATGTCGACTTCGTGCTGCACGGATCAGCCGCCGACGGCACGGCCGGCCCCGCCTCTCGCTGGGCCGAGACCTGCGAACCCGGCGAGAACGTCCTCATCATCGACGAGGGCCTGACGTTCAACCCGCAGCGGGGCACCGACCGTGTCGTGCTCGTGGGAGACGAGACCGCACTGCCGGCGATCGCCTCGATCTGCGCCTCACTGCCGTCGCACGCCACAGGCACGGCGATCGTCGAGGTGCCCTCCGATGAGGATGCTCTGGAGTTCCCGCATCCCGACGGCGTCGACGTCGTGTGGATCGTGCGTCCGCATGAGTTCCCTCCCGGGTCGTTCGCCCTCGCCCGGCTGGGCGAGCTCGCGCTGCCCGAGGCGCCGTTCCACGCGTACGCGGCGGGCGAGCAGTCACTCGCATCCGGTGCCAGGAAGCATCTCGTCGGCGAGCGCGGCGTCGACAAGAACTCCGTGAGCTTCTGCGGGTACTGGAAGATCGGTGCGTCCTCCCCGGCCTCGAAGGCCGCTCGCGACGCCGCAGCGGAGCCCCTCGCATGAGCGGGACGGATGCCACGCACGGTGCGGGGCCAGAAGCGCCCCGGGAATCGCCCTCCGCGGCGCAGAATCGACCCCGCATCGGCGGCGGCCGCTCACGCTTCCGCTTCCCGACCGCGATCCTGCTGACCTGCGCCGCTCTCGGCGTCGCCGGCGGCATCCTGCTGGCTCCCGCGAACTGGATCTCGACGGTCCTGTTCCCCGGACTCCCGTTCGTCAGTGTGGGGCTGGCCGGACTGTGGCTGCTGCCGTCGGTCATCGCGTTGCGCCTGCTGCGACGGCCCCTGGTCGGCCTGCTCGTCGGGCTCCTCGCCGGACTCGTGATCGTCCCCTTCTCGGGATACGGGTTCGGCAGCGTCGCGACCAACGTCTGGTGGGCCGCGTTCACCGAGCTCCCGTTCCTGTTCGTGCTGTGGCGCTACTGGGGCACCTGGATGCACTACCTCGGCGCCGCGATCGTCGGCATCGTGTATCCGATCCTCGCCTGGGCGTCGTTCGACCTGGGCACGTTCGGCCTCGGCCTGCAGATCACGTTCTTCGCGATCACGCTCGCGAGCTGCCTCGGGGGCACGGCGCTCGGCATCCTGATCGCCGACCGGCTGCGCAGGGCCGGAGTCGGGGGACGTCTGCCCCGCTGACCGACACTCGGCTGCTCGCCTTCCGGTGCCCCTCCTCCGGGCTGGGCTTCGGATGCCGGTGTGCGGCGCGCCGTCATCCGGCCGCCCATCCCGGCGCGTCGCGCCTGCGGTCCGAATCTGTGCCCGGAACAGGATCCGTCCTCGGGTCGGACGGTGCGCCGCCCCGACGAGAAAGGCCCAGGATGCGTGCATCCTGGGCCTTCCGCAGACGAGACGTCAGCGCTTGCCGACGATCTGACGACCGACGAGGTCGCGCATGATCTCGTTGGTGCCGCCGTAGATGCGGTGCACCCGAGCATCGGTGAACGCCCGGGCGATCGGGTACTCCATGATGTAGCCGTAGCCGCCGTGCAGCTGCACGCCGGTGTCGAGCACCTCCCACTCGCGCTCGGTCGCCCAGAACTTGACCTTCGCGGCGTCCTCCGCGGTGAGCGTGCTGTTCTTGTAGGCGAGCAGCGCACGGTCGATGTACGCCCACATCGCGTCGGTGGTCGCCGCCATGTCGGCGAGGCGGAAGCGGGTGTTCTGGAAGTCGGCGATGCGCTCACCGAACGCCTCGCGGTCCTTCGTGTAGGCGACGGTCCAGTCGAGCGCGGCCTGTGCGGCCGCGGCCGCAGCGACGCCGATCGAGAGGCGCTCGAGCGGCAGGTTCAGCATCAGCTGGATGAAGCCCTGCCCCTCCTTGCCGCTGATGAGGTTCTCGTCGGGGATGAACACGTCGGTGAAGCTGAGCTCGGCCGTGTCCCAGCCGTGGAAGCCCATCTTGCTGAGCCGCTTGCCCTGGTCGAAGCCCTCCATGCCCTTCTCGACGAGCAGCAGGCTGAACGCGTCGGGCCGGTTGCCCTCGCCCGTCTTGACGAAGGTCACGACCACGTCGGCCGTGGAGCCCGAGGAAATGAACGTCTTCGCGCCGTTGAGGATGTACCCGCCGTCGACCTTCTTGGCGTTGGTCTTGATGCCGCGCAGATCCGATCCCGCTCCGGGGTCGGTCATGGCGAGCGCACCCAGCACCTCGCCCGTGGCCATGCGGGGCAGCCACTTCTCCTTCTGCTCCTGCGTGCCCATGTGCACGAGGTAGGGCACGGCCAGGTCGTCCTGGATGCCGAAGGCGCCCGCCAGCGACCCTGCGCCCGAGGCGATGACCTCTTCCATCACGATGGTGCGGAAGCGGTAGTCCTGCAGCATCCCGGCACCGCCGAACTCCTCGGGCACCGACAGACCGATCAGACCCGCCTCACCGGCCGCCAGCATGGTGGCGCGGTCGATCTCTCCCGCGGCATCCCATCGCTCGATCGCCTCGTTGCTCACGTGGCGCTTGACGAAGTCCTTGACGAGGTCGCGGAAGGCCTCGTGATCCTCTTCGTAGATGTCGCGTTCCATTGCGTCCTCCCGAACGTCTCGTGCGTCTTTGCTCCGGCGATTCTATGCCGGTGCCCGATGCGGCGACAGTCGGTTGTGGGAATGCATCTCACAGGAGGTGAGACTGGGTTTCGCCTTTGTCGGATGCCGCAAGAACGCCTTTACGGCTGATCAGTGCGCGTAATCAGGAGCCGCGGGAAGCGCGAAGAACTCCTCGAGCGTGTGATATCCGCCGTGGTGGTAGGCAGCCGCGAGCTCCGGGCCGAGATACCTCAGATGCCAGGGTTCCGGCTTGTACCCGGTGATGCCCGTGCCGCCCTGCTCGTAGCGCACGATGAACCCGTACTCCCAGGCGTTCTCGGCCACCCAGGCCCCCTGCGCAGTGCCGCCGAAGGCGTCGATCCCTCCGCACGCGGAATCACAGGCCACGAGGTCGAGGGCGAGGCCGGTCTGGTGCTCGCTGTGGCCTGCACGGGCCGAGGACGCATCCGCGCCCGCCTGACCGCTGTTGCGCACGTGAGACGCGTGCGTCGCGACCTGAAGATCGTAGGACCGATACCCGTTGTTCGCTCCGATGCTCCCCGCCCCCTCGGCCGCCGCGTCGGCCACCAGAGCGCCGATCGCCGCCGCGACATCGGACCGAGCCTGACCCGACCTCGTGGTCATCTGCATAGGCAGGTCGGCGAGCGACGAGGGCGCGTACTCGATCGGATCGAGCGGACGCGCCTTGTTGACCACCACCCACACGTGCGCGGGGTCGGCGAGCGAGATGCACGGCGCGTTGCCCGCCACCACGGCGGAGCGGAAGCTCTCACCGCCGCCGAAGCCCGCGATGATGGCCGGGTCGTCGGCCACGGCGATCGCCTCGAGCACGCTCGGCTCGGAACACGGATCGGCCGCGGTCGTCGCCCCGACCTGGACCTCGGGCACGGACGCGATCACGACCGGCTCTGGCAGCGCCGGCTCGGGCTGGGTCGAGACCGCGGTCGGGGTGCTCGCGAGCGAGAGCAGGACTCCGACGGCGGTCACCGCGAGACCGAGCGGCAGAGCAGCCCCGAGGACCCGGGAACGCCGTGCCGCATGCTGAGGCTGCGGCGAGGAGAGCATTGCTCCATTGTGTCTTAAGTCGCATCGGAGACCCCTGCCGCGATCCCCGCCGCACCCGCGTCGCGATCGAAGAGATCTGCGAATCAGGTTGACGCACGACTCGTTCCTATGTTCGAATGAACTATGCGATGGCAGGGACAGAAGGTCGGAGAGGCGGACGAGTCCGCGCTGCCGGGCCTCGAGAACCGTGCCGGGCTCGTCCGCACCGTGACCACCCCGGAGTTCGCGGGCATGACGTTCCACGAGGTGCTGTCGAAGTCGGCCCTCAACCATGTTCCGGGTGCGTCGCGCATGCCCTTCGCGTGGACCATCAATCCGTATCGCGGATGCAGCCATGCCTGCGTGTACTGCCTCTCCCCCGACACGTCGATCCTGTGCGCGGACGGACGACAACGACCGCTCTCCGACCTGGAGATCGGCGATGAGATCATCGGCACCGAGCGCCACGGGCGATACAGGCGATACGTCCGTTCGACGATCCAGGCGAAATGGCCCACACGCAAGCCTGCCTACCGGGTGGCCCTCGCCGACGGCACGGAGATCGTCGCGAGCGGGGATCACCGATTCCTCACGGATCGCGGGTGGAAGCACGTGATGGATGCGGCGTCCGGCCAGCGCCCGCATCTGACCACGAACAACCGGCTCATGGGGTACGGGACCGGTGCGGCGGGCGCCGCCGTGGGAACGGCGGTGAAGAGCTCCGCCGGGCTGCGAGTGGTGAGCATCTCGGCGATCCTCGGAGAACAGGATCTCCTCGACATCACGACGGGAACAGGAGACTTCGTCGCGAACGGGGTCGTCAGTCACAACTGCTTCGCTCGCGGGACGCACGAGTACCTCGATCTCGACGGCGGCGCCGACTTCGACTCGCAGATCGTGGTCAAGACGAACATCGTGGAGGTGCTGCAGAGAGAGCTGCGCCGCGGCAGCTGGGCCCATGAGACCGTCGCTCTCGGCACGAACACCGATCCCTACCAGCGGGCCGAGGGGCGCTACAGGCTCATGCCCGGCATCATCGACGCCCTCGCCGCGTCGGGCACGCCGATCTCGATCCTGACCAAGGGAACGCTGATCCGGCGAGACATCCCCGTGCTCGTGAGAGCCGCACAGCGCGTGCCCGTCGACATCCAGATGTCGATCGCGATGTACGACGACGAGTTGCAGAAGGCCATCGAACCCGGAACCCCGACCACGCAGGCGCGTCTCGACACGGTGCGAGCCCTGCGCGACGCCGGCTTCCGCGTCACGGTCTTCCTGATGCCGATCATGCCGCACATGACCGACTCGGTCGAGGCGATCGACACCGCACTGCGACGCATCAAGGAGGCCGGGGCGAGCAGCGTCGTCTACGGCGCGCTGCATCTGCGCGCCGGGGTGAAGCCGTGGTTCATGCAGTGGCTCGGGGAGTTCCGCCCCGACCTCGTCTCGTCGTACCGGGGGCTGTATCCGGGCGTCTCCGCCGAAGCCCCGAAGGGCTATCGCCAGTGGCTCGCGAAGCGGGCCCGACCGCTGATCCGGCTGCATGGGCTCGACGCACAGCACGAGGACGACTATCCGGTGCGCGGCATCCGTGCGTCCGCGCCCCACGGGCGGCCCGCGCCCGCGTTCGCCCCCTCACCCGCGCCCGCACAGCCGATGCTGTTCTGAGCGCTGCCGTTCCGAGCACTGCTCTTCTGACCGCTGCGGCGCAGGCAGGCGTGCCGGACGCGTCGGCGACCCCTGCCACGGACGCGTAGGCTCGTTCGTTATGGCTATCGGCTCCACAATGCACACGTTCGACGTCCAGCTCGCCGACATGGATCGCGGCGTGTACGACGACTTCGCGCTGCGCGTCGCGAGGCATCCGTCCGAGACCGACGCCTACATGCTCACCCGCGTGCTGGCCTACGGGCTCGAGTTCACCGAGGGCATCGCCTTCGGCGGCGGCATCTCGCAGACCGATGAGCCGGCCGTGCTCGTGCGCGACCTCACCGGACAGACCACGGCCTGGATCGAGGTCGGCGCCCCCGACGCCGAACGCCTGCACTACGGCAGCCGCCTCGCCGAGCGCACGGTCGTCTACACGCACCGCGATCCGGTGAAGGTGATGGCCCCGTGGGTCGACAAGCGCATCCACCGCTCCGAGGACATCCGGGTCTTCAGCTTCGACCCCGGATTCATCGAGTCGGCCGCTCCGCTCATCGAGCGCCGCAACACCATGACGATCACCGTCACCGAGGGAACCCTGTACCTCGACCTCAACGGCACGAGCGTGACCAGCGCCGTGCACGTGCACGAGCTGGGCTGAGTCGGCTCCGCACCACGTGCCGCGTCGCCATGCACCGCGGCATCCGCACCACGTGCCGCGTCGCCACTGCACCGCGGCATCCGCCCCTCGGGCACCGTGTGGGCGGTGAACTCCCCGTAGGGAGGCCGACGCGTGCGCGTTCCTCCGCCCGACAGCGAGTTCACCGCCCCACGGGCCGACGCGCGACGAAGGCCCCGCCCCCGCGGATGCAGGGACGGGGCCTTCGAGTCGGACGGATCAGGCCGTGAGGTCTGCCGCCGTCGGCACGCGACCGGCGATCTCCTCGATCAGGTCGTCGTCGATGCGAGCGTTCTCGAACGGCGCGTCGATCTCGGCGCGCTCGAGCAGCTCGGTCATGCGGCGCTGACGCTGACGCGTGATCAGCGTCACGACGCGGCCCGAACGGCCCGCGCGGCCGGTGCGACCGGAGCGGTGCAGGTACGTCTTGTACTCGTCCGGAGCATCGGCCTGCACGACCAGGTCGATGTCGTCGACGTGGATGCCGCGGGCGGCGACGTCGGTCGCGACGAGCACGTTGACGCGACCCGAGGTCAGCCGCTCGAGGTTGCGCGTGCGCTTGGCCTGGTTGAGGTCACCGTGCAGCGACACCGCGGGGATGCCGGCATCGTCGAACTGCTCGGCGAGCATGTCGGCGTAGGCGCGGGTGCGGGCGAAGACGAGGGTCTTGCCGTCGCGGTCGACGAGGGAGGTGAGGATGTCGGCCTTGTCCCGGTGCTCGATCACGAGCACGCGGTGCTCGATCGTGCTCGAGTCCTGGTCTTCACCGGCGACCTCGTAGACGGCCGGATCGACGAGGAACTCGTCGACGAGCGCCGCGACCTCACGGTCGAGCGTCGCCGAGAAGAGCAGCTTCTGGCTGCCGTCGGCGGTGTGACGGAGGATGCGCTGCACCGGCTCGACGAACCCGAGCTCGCACATGTGGTCGGCCTCGTCGAGCACCGCGATGCGGCAGTCGGAGAGATCGAGCTTGCCCTGGTTGACCAGGTCCTCGATGCGACCGGGCGTGCCGATCACGATGTCGACGCCCTTCTTCAGCGCGCCCACCTGACGCCCCTGGGGCACGCCACCGTAGATCTGCGTGGTGAAGAGACCGACGCTGCGGGCGATCGGCTGGATCGTGCGGTCGATCTGCAGCGCGAGCTCACGGGTCGGAGCGAGGATGATCGCGCGCGGCGACCGGCCGAACTCACGACGCTTGCCGGCCTGCGACTGCAGCACGCGCTCGACGAGCGGAGCGCCGAAGGCGATGGTCTTGCCGGAGCCGGTGCGGCCACGGGCGAGCACATCTCGACCCTCGAGCACGGCCGGGATGCTGGCCGCCTGGATCGGGAACGGCGTCGCCGCGCCCATCCCGACGAGGGTCTCGACGATGTTGGATCCCAGACCGAGGTCGCCGAAGGTCACACCGTCGACCTCGACCGCTGCGACGGACTTCGCCTCGAGGCGCTCGTGCACGACGTCGTCCGTCGGCTCGAAAGCGGCCTTGGGCTTCTTGTTCCAGTCGTCGCGGCTCGGACGCGCATCGCGAGCGGTGCGGTCGTCGCGACGCGGACGCTCAGTGCGGTACGCGCCACCGGTCGACGGACGCGAGCGCTCGTCGCGGCCGCCCTCGATCGAACGCTGGGCGCGGTCACGGTCGAAGGCGCGGCGGGCGCGGTCGGCGTCGAAGGAGCGCTCGGGGCGGTCGGCGCCGGCACGGTCGTCACGGCGCGGACGGTCGTTGCGGTCGTCACGACGCGGACGCTCGTCACGGTCGAAGCGCGGACGCTCGGATGCTGCGCGGTCGAAGCGCGGACGCTCGGTGCGGTCACCCGAGCGGGCGGGACGGTCGTCGCGGTTGAAGCGCTGGCCACCACGATCGTCGCGGAAGCCACCGGAACGCTGGTCGCGGCGGTCGTCACGACCCGGGCGTCCGCCATCGCGGTGATCGTTGTCGCGGAAGCCCTGGCGCTGAGTGCCGGCACCGCGGTCGTCACGGCGCGGACGCTCGTCACGCTGGCCGCCGCGCTCATCGCGGTAGGTGCCGGGCCCGGTCGGACGCTGGCCGCCGCGGTCGTCGCGACGCGGGCGGTCGTCGAAGCGTCGTCCGCCGGTCGGACGGTCGCTGTTGTAGCGGGGACGCTCGGAGCGGTCGTCGAAGCGGGGACGCTCGTCGCGGTTGTGCGGCGCGTTGTGTCGACCCGACTCCGCGCGGTTGCGGATGCCACGGGCCTCATCGCGCCCGGCGCGCTCCTGCGCGCTCCAGCGCTGCTTGGGCGCACTGCCCTCTTCGGCGGGGCGGTATCCGCGGTGGCCGGCGCTGCGGCTGCCGGGACGACGGTCGAAACCGGCAGACGCGGTGCGACGCTCGCCGGCATCCGGACGTCCGCCACGGGTGTCGCGCGAGTCGCGAGTGTCGCGCGAGCCGTCGCGGCCGCCGGCGTGGCGGTCGTGGAACGAGGTCTTGCTCGCGCCGTAGCGCGGCTCGAAGTTGGCGGCGGGACGTCCGCCGCGGGGCTTCTTGTTCTTGGGCATGGGTGTGTCCTTCTGAGTTCTCGCACGAGAACAGCGCCGCGCACACGCGCGTGCACCCTGCGCCCGATCGGATGCGATCGAGCAGGGTTCCGGACTGTCAGCGGCCGGGGCCATTCATGTGATGGTTGATCAAGCGTCGAGCGACGCTCACCATCGGCCCCTGGACTCACACTTCTTACACAAAAACGTCCGCGCGCTGCGCGGGTGTCCGAAGCCGACGCATCAAGTGTAGCGGTCGCACCTGGCAAACCGCCCAGTCCGTCGGCGCCTGCGAGTCGCCCTACGATTGCGGAGTGACCTCCGCATCCCCCACCGGCACCCAGGTGCACCTCCAGCTCGGCGACGTCAGCGCTCAGATCGCGCAGGTCGGCGCCTCCCTCCGATCGCTGCGCATCGGGGCCGTCGACCTGATCGCCCCGTACCCCCTCGACGCCCCGACCCCGTCATGCTCGGGCGTCGTGCTCGCCCCCTGGCCCAACCGGGTCCGCGACGGTCGCTGGAGCGACGACGGCGTCGAACGGCAGCTCGCCCTCACGGAGCCGAAGTTCCACAACGCCAGCCACGGACTCCTGCGCTTCACGGCGTACGACATCCAGCAGAGCGCATCCGCGACGACGCTGAGCGCCACGATCGTCCCGCAGACGGGCTACCCCTACCTGATCGAGACCAGCGTGACCTATGTGCTGCGCGCAGACGGCATCGACGTGACCCACGCGCTGACCAACCGTTCGGCCGAGGCCGCTCCGGTCGCTCTCGGCACCCACCCGTTCGTCACGATCGGCGATGTGGATCCGCACGATCTCGTGCTCAGCGTGCCGGCGCACACGGCCTTCGACACCGATGAGCGGATGCTGCCCACGGGCACTCGCCCGGCGGATGCCGCACTCCGCGACGGCGTGCGTCTCGGAGACATCCACCTCGACACCGGCTTCACCGACCTCGACCGCGATGCCGACGGACTCGTACGGCACTCGCTCACCGCCCCCGACGGTCGTCGTGTGACGCTCTGGCAGGGCGAGGGCTTCGACGTCGTGCAGGTCTACACCACCGACAAGTACCCCGGGCAGTCTCTCGCGGTCGCGATCGAGCCCATGACCGCTCCCGCCGATGCACTGAACAGCGGTATCGGCATCCGACGGCTCGCCCCGGGCGAGACCTGGACCCTGCAGTGGGGCCTCACGCTCGACTGAGCCCGCTCACCGCGCCTGCGGTTCGCCACCGCGCCGGAGACGGCCGATGCCCGCCCGGAAGCCGATTCCGGACGGGCATCGCGCACTCTCCTGCGGAGTGATGGACGCCGAGACGGCTACTCGCCGCGCTCGCGGAGCTCGCGGCGAGTGAGCTGATTCGCGTGCGGCAGACCCGAGTCGCCACCGGCACCCGAGGCACCGCCCGTACCGGCACCCGAGGTGCCACCCGCACCAGCACCGGCGAGCACCAGCCCGCCGGCCGGCGCAGGCCCGTCCGACGGCGCCGCGCCGTCGACCGGCGCAGAGCCGTCGTCGCCCGAGCCCGCCTTGCGCGCCCGGCGCCGCTCCTTCGCACCCTCGACGAGGTTGTAGAGCGTGGGCAGAACGATCAGCGTCAGCACGGTCGACGAGATGAGTCCGCCGATCACGACGATCGCCAGCGGCTGCGAGATGAATCCGCCGTGCCCGGTGATG
>Ga0308156_1003385_pt1 | contig 12288 bp, 11 predicted proteins | sample PhyAR2_FD_201041 | JGI IMG/M metagenome (GOLD analysis project Ga0308156, IMG submission 201041) | Phyllosphere microbial communities from UC Gill Tract Community Farm, Albany, California, United States - DLSL A.R2 | ecosystem: Host-associated > Plants > Phyllosphere > Unclassified | place: USA... | reverse complement strand
TCTAATACCGGTACTGCTGGATTGTAAACGTTGCTTATATTGTGTTGTTTTTTTTCAATCAGCTGTACCTTGAACCCATCGCTTAATTGTGTCACTTCACTTGCTGAGGCTAATTTAACATTTAACAGAATAGAAAATGCCACTACAGATGAAACAATAAGCATCAAATAACTTTTTTTACTTTTTTCATTTTTTTCTCCTATTTTTTAGTCGCTTACATCCTGATTATAGCACCTTATAGCGTCTTTTTCAATTCATTATTAATGGGTTCAAAAGAGATAAAATACACTAGGTTTCTCCATTGTCAAACAGATTTTACATTAGAAATTATTTATTTATGATATATATAAGAATAAGATAAAAAGTATAAACGTTGGTGGCGCTTACTTGTTTAATTAAGTTGCGCTTATATATAAGAAAGAGGATTTTTTATGGCAGACTCACTAGTACTACAGACACAGCAGTGGTTAAATAAAACCTATGGTAATGTTTCAGGCTATCAGAAAGTAACAGAAGATGGTAAAACAGGGTGGCCTACAATCTATGCGCTTATTCGTGGACTCCAACATGAGTTAGGGATTAAAGAACTCTCGGATAATTTCGGAGATACTACAAAAAAATTATATAATGAAAAAGTACTTCCTCAGTTAAAAAATGGCTATTCTAGAAATGTAGTTTACCTTATACAAGGAGCATTTTGGTGTAAAGGAATTAGTCCAAGAGCGTTCGACGGAGTGTTTTCAAATGACACTCAAGCAGCATTCCATGAATTTCAACAAGATGCTGGATTTTCAGAAGGGATGGTTTTTAACGCTGACTAGGCAAAAGCTCTATTTGATATGAGTGCTTTTGTTTTGGTGTCTGGTGGAGACTCTACAGTACGTGCTATGCAACAATGGCTCAATGCAAGCTATTATGAATATTTTGGAATATTGCCTTGCGATGGAATTTATCAACGTGATACCAATATTGCTTTAATCTATACTTTACAGGCAGAAGAGGGTTTGGGAGTTGGTGAAGCTAATGGTAATTATGGCGAGGCAACTACTAAATTAACTCCGACTTTGACGATTGGAGATAACAGTACCTTTACAAAAATTCTTCAGTATGCACTATATGTTAATGGATTTTATCTGTCGGGTCCATTTGACGGAAAATATACAAAAGCAGTTGCAGAAGCGGTTGCTCAATTTGCAGGTTTTATGATGCTTGGGGGAAACACAGGTGTTGCAAATGTTACAATTTTTAAAGGGCTATTGACGAGTAATGGGGACACGAATCGCTCTGCTGAAGGTGTAGATACCTCTACTCAACTTACTGATGAACAAGTTCAAGTACTAGTAGATAACAAGGTACGTTACGTTGGTCGATATCTAACAGGGACAGTGGGTTCAGGTGTTGATGAACGTGATAAATTTCTAACAGTGGAAGAAATTGATCGTATTACTGGAGCTGGACTATCCATCTTCCCAATTTATCAGGATGGTGGAGCAGACCTTAATTATTTTAACGCTTCTCAGGGTGCTATAGATGGTTTCACAGCGGCAGAGGCTGCGAGGAAGTTAGGGATACCTCGTGGAACTTATATTTATTTTGCAGTAGATATTGATATCCAGCAAGGGGATATCTCAGGAACTGTGCTTCCTTATTTCACTAATATTTATGATCAGGTAATTAAATATGGTTACGCAATTGGTGTTTATGGAACTAGGAATATATGCAGTCAAGTTATAAAAAATGGTTATGCAACTTATGCTTTTGTGTCAGATATGTCCACAGGATATAGTGGAAATGTTGGGTTTCCAATGCCACAGGAGTGGGCTTTTGACCAGTTTATTGAATTTACGATGACTTCATCCTCAGGTTCTGTTGGAATTGATCAAGTTGCAGTATCTGGTAATGATATTGGATTTGACACCATTGATATTAATGAGAGTGGGATACCAGATGGTATCTTAGATAAAGTAAATGGAGTTGGAGTTAGTTTACCTCTTTTAAGAAATATGGGAAAGGTAACGATAACTTTAGACCAAGAATATTCTGAAAAAATGAGTTATATTCTATTTATGTTAAGTTATCAGAATCAGTAAGTGCTGGAAGTGGTGACAGCGTAACAAGCTATACTGTTTCAGATGGCAAATTAAGTAATAGCTTTATTAAGAATATGCAGTCTCTTTATGATTTTACTAAGCAACCTTCAAATATTAATACTTTGACTTCTTTAGCCAAAATTATTCAGAAAGGGACAATAAGAGTCGATGTTGCACCTCCTCGTGCTGAAGAATCTGGAAATATAGGTATTGAAATTTCACTAAATATTGATGCAACAGATATAGCTGGAGCTAAGTCACCAGCTTACAAGTGGACAATTCAAATATATTTTAATAAAGCAGGAATAAAAGCATCTCCTGTTAAGAATAATGCTTATATTGACTCAGTAGAAAAAGTAATTCAGTATTCAAATACAACTACAAAACAACTTATAGCGAAAGGTGTTGCTTTAATTGATTCTTGGGTGAAAACTGTAAATCAAAATAAAGAGGTTATCAAAGTGGTTGATGTAATCGAAGGCTTGATGCTTCTGTTTGAAGAATACGGTGAGGAAATATTTCAATTTGTCTCTCAGTTTATATAAGAAAAAAGGATTCCTTGAAGGAGTCCTTTTTAACCAAAAATTATCCATAAAATCATAATTACTATGAAACCGAGAAGTAATAAACCTTTTGTTTCTCCTGTGATAATTTGGATTACTGAATTAACAAGTCTCGGAATACCTTCTTCATTAATTATGAACATGTTTTTTTTCTTTGTAATTGTAAACTGATAACCGTTAATTTTAATTGTAGAATTATCGATTAATTCAATAACCGGTTCTTCAGAAAGTGTATAAGTTGATACTATAACCCTCTTATCTCCCATATTAATGTTGGTATAATTTCTTCCGCCCCATTTGGTCCCAATTTTTTTCTGCTTATCTTTCATATTTATTTTTCCTTCCTTTAAATTTTCAACGCATTTTTCATAAGTATATCACAAAATTAAAATATCTGTATTAGGTCTCTATATGGCTCTTAAAATGTGAGCTTATTATAGGGGACCGAGGACATGACGCTAATTTGTATCGTTAAGGAATCTTTTTACAAAATGTCAGTTTCACAACTTTCAGCACATTTCAGATATCAAATTATTAATCATCTCAGAGGTTGAACAAGCTCTACAAATGAGATAACAAATAAGAATAATGACTGAAAAGGAATTTGTCGAATTTTTATCTCAATCTTTTCGACTTCTGTAAGAAGGATTATAGAATGATTTATATCTTACTTGTACAACGAAAGTAGAGCAGGGCTTAAAGTACTTTTGATTGAATAGAGCCAATTTGATAAAATAAAGTGTACTAACAAAAAATAAGGAAAGCATAATTAATTTATTTTTAACTTAAACTAATTAGTAATTACGTGAATTAATCCGCTAGCCTATCATGATACTAGTGGATTTTTACTTATATTTTTGCTAAGATATTTTAGTGCTGATATTTCAAGTATTTCTTAACATATTATATTTGTGAGCACACTAAACACTGGTAACTTAACTAGTGTTTTTTTGAATTTAATTTTTTAGTTTCAGTACTGTACCGAGAATTATGATAAATCAGCTCATAACTTAATCGTTGTGAGCTGGTCTTTATTTAGAGAACATGTTATTATTTATATGTAACCGCTCTACCAGTGCGTTATTGTTAATAGCCTACAGGTTATTTCGGATTAACATAAACCAAACTTAGGAGATGAAAATTATGAAAAAAATTATTTTTATTGCTGGGATTTCCCTACTGTCGGTCCCTATTTTAACTAGTTATCAAGTGTCGGCTAATTCCGTCACTAATAGTAATGCTAGAGTTGTATCTAAAGGACAAGAATCAGAGGTTCCTTTTAAAGATCAAGCATTAGTTTATGCAATTAAATCTGCCCTTAATCTATCAGACTCAGATAAAATAACAACTGAAAATATTTTAAAACTTACAGAATTAAGAACTTCTGGTAGTGGAATAAAAGATTTATCAGGATTGGAATATGCTAAAAATTTAAAAATTATAACCTTTGATTCTGAGGACATCTCTTCCTTATCTCCACTTTCAGAGCTCCCTTATTTGTATAGTGTCGGTGTTCCTAAATGTTCAAAGTTAACTATGCCAGAGATTCTAAAACTGAAGCATCTAACGGAACTAAATTTGTCAGGACTTAAGTTCTCTCAGAGTGAATTTGATCAATTATCTGCTTACGAACAAATGACTTTTTTGGTCTTAAATGATTGTGGGTTAAAGGACACTTCTTTTATGAGCACAATGAAAAGCCTCAATATTTTGCAGTTAAACGATAATAATCTTACTAGCCTTGAAGGAATTAGTAGTGATAATCTTATAGCATTAACAGCAACTAATAACCAACTTACTCAAGTTGATACTAATAATTTCCCCAAAATAAAGCAAATTGTACTACGAAATAACTCACTTCAAACTCTCTCTGGATTAGATAATTTATCAGATTTAGTTATTTTAAATTTGGATAATAATCAATTGAAGAATTTCTCACTTAAAAACCTTTCTTCCATAAAAACTATAACTGCTGATAATAATCTTTTAAATGAAGTGAGTTTTAATAATCTTCCTACACTTTCAGAGGTTACTCTTACGAATAATAGTATTTCTAAGTTAACTAATTGGGACAAGTTACCAAAACTTACTAAACTTTCTTTAACGAATAATTCTCAATTGAAAGATGTGAGTCCACTTGTTGCTGCTCCTTCTCTTCAAGAACTCTCACTGGAGAGCTGTAATACAATTTCTGACTTTAGCTCTTTAAGCAATCTAAACTCTCTTACTAGACTATTTCTATCTTATACTGGAATAACCAATTCTGAAATTATGCAAATCGGAAAACTACCTAACGTATATTTACTATCACTGAACGGTAACAAGTTGTCAAATATCTCCTTCTTAGAGCAATTCCCGCACCTTTCCCAGTTGGCATTGAATCAAAATTCTATTTCTGACATGAGTACAATGCCGAACGGAATTATCTTTTACTGTCAAAACCAAGCGGTTAAATTACCCAAAACTACAGTTAATGAACCAACTCAACTCGCTTTAAAAGACTCAACAGGTAATCTGCCTTTGCTATCAAACTGGATTGGTGAAGGAAAAATAATAAATGATGATAATCAGCAACTTCTTGTATGGTCAACTTCTGGAGATAATTCTTTTGACTTCTCTTCAGAGAGTGGATTATTTACAGGAAGGATTCAGCAAGAAGTTTCATAATTTATCAACTTTAATAAATATCTTTTATAAGAAATAAAAAACTCAAGTAGATACTTCACTTGAGTTTTTATTGTAACTGGCTTTTTGTTATAATTCTCTTATCAATCTCAATTAATTAGGTACAAAATTAGCTGTGTTTTCTTATTTATGATGTAAAACGTATGTCATAGATCTAACAACTGTGCATTGGCCTTTGTAATCGCATGCTGATAAGCATAAAAAAGCAGAGCTGTAACGTGATATAAATATTCTTTAATTTAATGTAAAGGAAGCATGAGCAGAGCCTGTTTGTCCCCAGATGGTGTCTGTGTATTCTACATTAACTTCATAATATGTAAAATCTTGTTTTTGTGCTGAACTTAATCTATACGTATAATTCATGACTTCTCCAGATATAGAGGAGCCATTTACATTTCCGGATGTAAGTTTTACTTTTGTACCGTCTTTTTTTACACCATCTAACTCATTTTTTATATATATATTACCTCCAGGATTAAACCATGGGATACCGTTCTGGTAGACAATAGTATTAGAGGAATCATCAAATGTAGCAATTCGAGCAGTACCATCCCAATTATCTTCAAAACCAGTTTCAGTAAGCATATTGAGATCAGAAACTCTTTGAATACTACTTGTATTTTTTACACTATCTGCAGTAGCACTTGCTTGCGATACCACTGGAGCAATAACAGGTGTCATTGCTAATAGAACCATTGAACTTGAGGCTAATCTTTTAAACATAAGTTTCTCCTAAAAATTAATTTGTGATATATATCACAAATTAATTATAAAATAACATTAAAAAAAATGCAAGCGATATCATATTTGGTAAAATAAAAAAGCCACTCTGAAGAATAGCTTTAAGTTGAGGTAAGCTCAATTTCTAAACATTTCAAAATTATTATAACGCAAAATTAATCTAAATAGTAATGTGATTTTTTAGTGAAAGTTTAGAAAGACTCATCATCGCAGAAGAGGAAAAGGTGACTTGATATTTTTGCCCCAGATTCAATACCTGTTACCTGCTCAGGAATAAAAATTTGTTTTAGACTAAAAATATAGCATCTATAAATAGTTTTATGAAACCGAATTTAGAGCAAAATAAAGTTGTTGCTCTTAAAAAATAGGCAATAGAAACACCATTTTTGAAGTTAAATGATTAGAAGTAATAATAATAGGCAAGAATTTTAAAGACTTCGTAAATTGAACAAGGAAATAGAAGATTATTTAAACTTCTTTTAGATTCTTTTGTAGAGTTACGAAAAGTAAAAAATTATTTTCAATTAGTCTATTTCTTGAGTTGGAGTTCCCATAATTTCCTTAATCTCAGCAAACACCAAAAAGCCTAAGAGTGTCCGGTCCCCATCATTTTTTCTTGAAAAAAAAACAAAATTGATTTCTGTAAATTTATACTATTTTTTTACAAATTCTACAGCAGCAGTAGTTCCTAATAGCCCCTTTTTGCTCAATTGTTGAAATTTCATATGTGAATTATCAATCTTATTGATAACAAATTGAGTACCATTTTTATCAACTAGTGTTAGTCCTTTGTCGCTTGAGTCTTCTGATTGACTAGCTGCCTCAGAAATAATATTTCCCTTGCTATCTTCGATTTTCCAAGTATCATTAGTTTTTACGAATGCATAGGCTATATTCCAGCTTTTGCTATACCACTTCCCTTGAAGCCAAGAGTCATTATTTTTTTCAACTGAGCATGCACTAAGTACAGTCAAACAAAGTGCTAAGGTAAAGACGGGGACAAGAATTTTTTTCATTAATATTTCTCCGAGTTTTTCCAATATAATAACAAAAAAGCAAAACTTACGCAAGAGATTTTTAGTCTACCTATATCAACAATTGTTACTATCTTCTTTAAAAGAAAATAGTATACTATTTTTATCATAAATGCCATTCCAAATACAAATAGCTAAGCATTTAGTGAGAGAGAACGTTCTTTTTTTCAGAGGGCGTTTTTTCTTTACAAAAATAATATATATTGTTTTCGCTTTTCATAAATTTGTGAGTACCTATTCTGTCGTAAGTTAAGCAATTTATTGTTAGTTATTAAACCGGAAGGGTTTAAGTTATCCTTTGAGAAGATAAATCAGTATTAGCACGACAGTTCATTTGGTCAGATCGTTCGATCACTAGTTCAAGTCCAGATAAGTGTTATCGTTCAGCATAATTATAACAGCTCTGAGATTGATTGGATAGATTACTTGGGAAAGAACAAAGATTTGAGGCCGGGGCTGACACTACTAATTCTAGTTATGCTTTGAAGTATTTCGAACGGAACAAGGATGTTGTTAGCTACAGCACCTTGACTAACCATGTTTTAAAAGATACAGGATTATAGGAGCCAATAAACGTGAGAGTCATTGTGTCTTTGATACTTGTAAAATCCCATCTTTTTCTCATGACTTGGCAGATAACTAAGGGTGCCTTTCTAAAGTGAATTTTTTCATCATTTTAAGTTATGTTATAATTTATTTATAATAAGTATAAATATTTAAAGATGAGGAAAAAATAATGTCAAATCAACGATTAATAGCTTTAAACAAAGCTTGGGAGAAAGTGAAAAAGGAACCTACAGTATGGGATGCTATAGAAGTCAAAGACAAATCTTTTTATTACAAAATAGATCAGGAGACAATATTTTTAAGCAGTTTTAAAAGTAAAGAACTTCCTTCATCTCCCTATTCATTAACTCCTTTGGGCAAATTATTGACAAAGCTAAGCACTTTGGCTAATATCATGTCACGACGACCAGGAACAGAAGAAGTCACTTTTTATGTTCTTCATAACTCTCCTCAACCCGGCATTTTAGGAAAATCAGTAGATAAAAAGATGTTGAAAGTTGCAGCGCCTCCACTCATTTGGAGACGCCGACAGATAAGAGGAAGAATAACTCAAAAAGTCAGAGATTATATTGAAAAAAACCAATCTTTTTTCTTTCTTGATATCGGTTCTGGAGCAGGATTTGACAGTATCGAAATTGAACGATTAATACATCGAATAAATGAGTTGTCAGAGTACTCATTTGATAGGGATTATCAAAGTTTAAATATTGATATTGATGAGAAATGGTTAAATAACAATCAAATTCTTGCGGCTAAATTATTTGGTTTAAATCATCATATAGCAAGAAAAAATATTTCTATTTTTGATTTTTGGAAAAAATCTCAAAAGTCAACTCTTGATCAATATGATAATTTAATTATTTCGTGTAATGGATTTGCGGAATTTTTATCTGATATAGAGCTTCGTAAACTCTACAAAGAAATTTTCAATTTCTCGCAAAACTTTGAGGGGAATGTAGATATTATATTGCCGTTCGCTAATAAAAATAAAGAACAAGAAACACTTGGCAGGAAGATTGGATTTCAATTTAAGGCTAAGGACAAACAGGAAATCGTCAATATGATTGAAGAAATCTTTACAAATTATAAAGTGACATATTGTGAAAAATATAGTCATATCCTGATTAACATTGAAAAATAAAGTGAATAAAAAAAGGTTATAATATTTTAATAGAAGATGAGGAGATATGAAAACTTTAGGAAAAGCTATTGCTAATAAGATTGCTTTAGTTCTAGTATTATTTATTTTAATTGCAATAGGATGGTTTGCTTTAAAACAGATGAATCCATTCAATGGTACGACAAAAAGTGAGTATGATTTTGTATTAACAAAATTCTCAAAGAAAAATGAATTAGTTGTTAGTGAGGCAAAGACGAAAAATACTACTGATAAAGTATTTACTAGTAGTGTACTAAAAAACTGGCCCAGTTGGACCAAACCTTTAACTTCTATTTTTGTTGGTAGAAGTGTAAGGTTGGAAATTCCTGTTACAACAGAATTTAAGTTAAACTTGTCGAATGTTACTTCAAAAGATGTGAGTATAAAGAATAATATTTTAACTTTTACAAAACCATTGATAGTAAAAGTAGATTCACAACAAACAGGAACTTCTAAGATTTCAAATGAAAGCAATGGAATTATTGATAAAGCCGTGGACCTGTGGACATCGGGTTCAAAAGCTCAAGAGTTTTTAGGTGAACAATCACAAGATTCCATCTATAAAACATCAAATTTTGTGATGAAAGATAAAGGGCGCCAGGAAAAGGTTGCAAAATATGCTTCCGAAGATTTAGAAGCTCTGCTTAATTTGAATTCAGATAAACATATCAAAGTCAAACTTTCTTTAGATAATTTGAAATTTATAAACGGAGACAGTAAATAGATAATAGAAATTCATTAATTCATTTTATGACTTAAGGGAAGGGATATTTATAATATGACAATAAAAAGGATAGAGTTGGCTGACAAAAAAAGAATTATAAAATTTTTTTATCAGCAGTGGCAAGAAGAAATAATGGTCGTCTCCTCTGGTTTTTACCATTGTTCCGAGTTAGATGGCTTTATTTATGAAAAAGGTTTCCTAATCCTTGGTTTGATTACCTATACTATTAACAATAATATTTTAGAAATTATTTCTTTAGATAGCATTATAGAGAATCAAGGGATAGGAAGCTTGTTATTGAAAACGGTTGAAGAGGAAGCGAAAATGATGGGAGTACATAAGATAAAAATCATAACAACAAATGATAACTTGTTAGCCTTGAAATTTTATCAAAAGAAGGGATATAGGATAACTAAAGTAGTTCCTGATGCAGTAAAAAAGGCAAGGAAAATAAAAAAAACAATTCCACTAAAGGGAAATGATAATATTCCTATATGGGATGAACTCGTATTGAGTAAACAAGTAATTGATACTAAATATTGATTGACTGTTTTAAAAACTATTTATGTTAAGATTCCGAAAATTTAGATTTTTCGTACACTTGTAGCAATCGTAAATCCCATGGTTGAGCCATTTAGTATTTGTAAGAGATAGAAAACCGCAAAAAACCGCTTATTGTGGTAATATCATAAAAAAATAAGAGTGTTTTTAATCAAAATACCATGTAATTCTTTGAGGAAATATGAGTTGTTTATCTTCAAATTTTATGATATTTTTAAAGAGCCATAAACATAGCCAAAAAGCATATTCTGATTTCACACACGATTCGTCAGGATATGTTTTTTTATTTGCTTGATTTATCATCGCTTAGTTTTTGTTATTGTGATATAATAGTAGTATATTCTATTTTATCCATAGAAGAATTTTCTTTTATCAACTGTCTTCCTTTTAGAACTCCGAGGGCAGTTATTTTTATTATAAAAATGACCTTCACACCTTAGAGTTTTTCTCTAACATGGGTTACATGGAACATAGAAACGAAAATGCACGGTAGTGAAAAATAAAAAAACTCCTCTATCGAGGAACTTTAGGAGTAAACTTTATGAAAAATTTTTTGGAATAAAAGTATTATATCCAAACTGCCTTAAATAAATCAAAAAATAATCATAAATATAATGGTAGACTCTAGTAAAGATATGTGTTATAATTAGTATAAAGAAAAAAGAGCTTGCGCTAACAAGCTCCATAGAGACCGTTTAAGACGGTTGACTTCGTTTAATCTAAAAAAATAGACCTTACTCTGTCAAAAGTATTAGCGGGTCTATTTTTTTATGCTTTTTACTATTGTTATTACAAGAGTAATCAGTGCAAGTACAAACATGCCAAAAAGAAGCATGAGTGAGATCGCATTGTAAACGCTCAAAAATATAGCCTTTCTATTTTGATAGGGTGTAACCTATTAACATAGCCTCACCCCTCTTTCTTTACTCAGCCAACCGCTATAAACCTTCTCTGCTATTATTATAGCAAAAAACGCTTCATAAGTCATTGACCTACGAGGTGTTTGTTCTTTTTTTATTAAGAGTTGAATCTGATAGTTTCTTAAAAATTCAATATAACAATTGGGAAATTTATGTTTTAACGTTACTAAAACATGATAGTCAACTTTTAAATATTTAAAAGTATCAATCTCACAGCCATTATAACTGTCAATAAAAGATTGATTTGAGCTAATATAATAGCTGCGATAAAAATTCTCCCATTCTCTTTTTTCCTCTTCTGGGAAAATGCATAGTGAATAGAACTCTTTCCATGAAATCAAATACCAACTTAAAGGTGTAATATATATTTCAGGGTTTAAGGTATAACTCCCTTTATCAGAATAGATTAATCTAAAGTAAGCATTTCGTCTATAATTGTTTCAATTTTTTGCTTCATTTTCATAAAGTTAATTTCCTTTTCTTTTATCTAGGATAATTTGAGTAGGTTAACGAACTTGAACAAGAATTAGCTAAAGATAATACCTTGAGTAGTCTTTCCCCTGAAGGGATTTTTTTATGGATTTAAGAGTGATCGAAATGGTTCTGTTGCAAAGTTTAAAAATGCTTCAACTTTCATCGAAAAATCTTACTTTTTAAAATTAAGAACATTGATATAGAGCGATTTTTATTTTTAAAATTCACTTGTTTTATTAAAAAATGGATGAAAAATTTAACTTTGCAACAGAACTAAAAAAGGTTAACAATGAGTTAACCTTTTTTATTACTTATAATCTTTAATATCATTGAACTACTTTTCAACATATATTTTTAGTTTTTTCAAATCATTTAGATAAGGAGCAGAAATATCTTTGGAGATAACCTTCTCATCAGAAGTTTTATTATTTGGAATATATATTTTTAGATCTGCTTCATCATTATTACCCTCTAAAGAGTAAGTAATACGATTTTTGTTTTCATAAACTCCTTGGAAGTATAATGTTAGCTTTTGTTCTTTGAATTTTATTCGTGACACTTCTTCTTTTTTCAAAAGTCTGACATCGGATTTATCTGTTTTTTCATAGATGTATTCAATTGATGTCTCTTTTTTTGGACTTGGTTTATTATTTTTATTGTTGCTAATTCCAGTATGAAAATTTAAAGTAACTATAACTGTAAGCGATATGATTATTATAATTATTGAATAAATAGCTATTCTTTTTTTACCCATGTGTTACATATCCTGA
>Ga0308156_1003383_pt1 | contig 12291 bp, 12 predicted proteins | sample PhyAR2_FD_201041 | JGI IMG/M metagenome (GOLD analysis project Ga0308156, IMG submission 201041) | Phyllosphere microbial communities from UC Gill Tract Community Farm, Albany, California, United States - DLSL A.R2 | ecosystem: Host-associated > Plants > Phyllosphere > Unclassified | place: USA... | reverse complement strand
GGAGCGCCCTATCTGGTTCGGCGGCGGCACGCTCGCGTCCGACTTGAAGCTTGGTGCGTTGCGTGAGGAATGGATGGACTCACCGCACCTGGCTACCGACGCCGCGGCGGAATGGAACGCCGCCGCGCGCAACAAGCGCAAGGTCTCCAGGACCGGTCCCGAGAACGCGACCCCTTCAGCGGCTGTGTGGGTGGAATACACCCGAAACGCCACAGCACTGGCTGACCAGCTGCGCACCATTCCGCGTGACGATCACGCAACCTGGGCGAAAGCAGCGCGTGAGGTTTCCGGTGCCTTTGCAGCATGGTCGTACCGGCTGGAGGCTACGCCAGGTCCGCTGGCCGCCACAGCTGCCGAATTGTCCCGCACAGCCCAACTTCGGGCTCCCCGGCAGCACGGCAAGCCCGTCGCGCTGCCATCCATTGCCGGCACGGCCATGTTGTTCATGGCGGCGTCGAGTAAAAACAAAACTGCAGCGCAAACAGCGCTCATGGTGCAGCTGATCAACACTGCGTTCGCGGTGTACGAAATGCACGCCCAATCCGGCCGTGTCCGGGAAGCCCAGCGCATCCGGTCAGTGGTGGAAAACCAGCTGGCCCCGTTTACCGCAACGATGCCCAAGGCCGTTCCCGTAGGAGCAGAACAGCAGCCCGCCGCAACGGCTGTCCTGCCGCCGAGGGCAGTTGATATTGCACGCCGCGGCATGGCACCCATCCGCCCGGGTTTGGTGGTTCCCACGACACCTACACCGGCGACACCAGCGAAGACCTATCAGCCCAGCCGCCGTGACTCCGGGCCGGGACTCGACCGATAAGAATCACACCACTAGTGCAAGGGGAACATCATGAGTGAATCAGACGGCATCGACGACTTTCTTGACAACGGGATGCGGCAATCCCTGATGATCGCCTCACGCATCGCCGAGACGCTGGCCCGCCGCAGGCAGGAAGCCCAGCGACAGCTGGAACACATGGACACGCAGGCGGCGCACGAGGCCCAAGCGCGCCTTACGGCTGAACGCAGCTCAGCCCTCGCCGTCCTCGCACCCGTACAGAAGGATGAGTGGTGGGACACGGCACAGCCGGCTGACATCGCTACGGCACACGCCGTCTCTGAGGACTGGAAAGACCACGACCCCACCGCCCTTGAAGCCTCTGCGAAAATCCGAGAAGAAGTCCTTGCCCGGTACGGTATCGACACACACGACATCGGCACGGACACCGCCTACCTTGAATCGGGAACCGCGACTATCGCAACCGAGAAGGCCCGGCTGGACGAGTTGGCGCGCAGCCAGGAAGAGGCACGGAAAGCCGCTGCCGAACACGACAAGGCTATGCAGCTGATCGCGGCTGCGCAGGCAGAAGAACTTCGAGCCCAGGCGAAGAAGTTGGCACCTGAAATGGAGCGCCACCAGGTACCCGTGGAGTACCTGGCAAACTCCGAACTGGCGCGGGCCCTGCAGCGCGCCCACAACGCGAAAACCCCCGCAGCTGTTGCAGCTGCAGATGCCTACATCAAGGAACGCATGTTCCTCATCGGCAAGGACGGCGTTAACGGCCCCGACCTCGACCAGCTGCGCAAAGAAACCACGGCAACCGTCAACGGAGCGGACGACTCCCACTTCAAAGACCCCGAGTTCGTCAAAGCCGCCAAGGAGATGCACGAAGCAAAGCTTCTGGCTGAAGGGGGCTTCACCGGTTCTGAATCCTCACCGCTGGAAGAACGGCACGAACGGGCCGAAAAGGAACTCTTCGCACGACTCGAAGGCGTCGGCCGTGAAATTGAAAATCGCGTCACCGGCAACGACAGCAGTGGACTCAAAGACCAAGGCTTGAAAGCGGAGAGCGCTCCAGCCGCCGGCTATGGCTCGGGCGAACACCACGAGAAGTTCGCCGAGTCCCTGGAAGGCAGCGGAGCTAACGAAACGCAGATCCGTGGGCGGCTTGCGGCAGCCCGCAGCGAGGGCACGCACCCCGCCGCGGCAGTCACTATGGGCAAGGCAACCAAGGCGAGGAAGACACGGGCAGGGACAGCGGTAGGGGCTGAGCGGGCTAAGAACGGTTTGAGCCGCTAGCCATGCAGGAAAGTTCTCCGGCATTTGCGCCACAAGCTGTGGCGCAAATGCCGATCGCTAGGGTGGGGTCATGACTTCTTCAGAGATCGACCTGCCGGCGGACTATGCGGAACTGCTGGAGTCGCTGAAGGACCGTGTCCGGGGCGCCAGAATCCAGGCGCAAAGGACAGTCAATGCCCTGGCCATCGAGCTTTACTGGTCCCTCGGCAAGGAAATCATCGCGCGCCAGGACCGGCACGGATGGGGGAGCGGGGTCATCAACCGCCTTGCAGCAGACATGCGACAGGCTTTTCCAGAGATGAAAGGCCTCTCGCCACGCAACTTCCAATACATGACGGCGATGGTCCGGGCCTGGGGCGGGGGAGCAAATGTGCCACAGGCTGTGGCACATTTGCCGTGGGGCCATATCCGAACGATTCTGGACAAGGCTGCAACGACTGAGGAGCGCGACTGGTATGCCGCCGCAGCCGTCCAATACGGTTGGTCCCGGAATGTCCTGCTGAACATGATGATGAACCGCTCGATGGAGCGTACCGAGGCCGCCCCGTCAAACTTCCCGCACCAGCTCGCTGCCGCCGATTCCGAACTGGCTCAGCAAATGGCGAAGGACCCCTACAACTTTGAGTTCCTCGGCCTCTCCGGTGAAGTCGCCGAACGAGACCTCGAAAACGCATTGACGGGCAGAATCACCGAAACCCTGCAGGAACTCGGGCCAGGCTTTTCCTTCGTCGGCAGGCAAGTGCACTTCGAAGTGGACGGCGATGACTACTACATCGACCTGCTCTTCTTCCACGTAGAACAGCTCCGGTACGTCGTTATCGAGCTAAAGACCGGCAAGTTCCAGCCCGAATTCGCCGGCAAACTGAACTTTTATGTGGCCCTGGTCGATGACGTCTTGCGAAGGGAGTTCCACAACGAAACAGTGGGGATCCTCATCTGCGGAACGAAGAACGATCGCAGCGTCCGTTACAGCCTTGGCCGCTCCACCTCACCCATGGCGGTTGCCGCCTACACCTATGACAAGCTCCCCGCTGCCGAACAACAAGCACTGCCCAACGAAGGCCATCTCGTAGCCGCCCTGGAATGGGTCGAACCAGACTCCGAAGGAATGGATGGGGCGAGTACAGGGTCCGGTTGACAATCACCCCATAGGGGCAGGAGAGGGAGGAGCTAGCGGGGAGTCGCCGTACCTGTGGCCGCGCATAAGATGAACCGATGACCGAGGCACCAGCACAGCACCGCTTCCTGACCCCCACCCAGGCAGCCGAAGAGCTGAACGTTAAACCGAACCAGATCCACGCGCTGATCAGGACAGGCGAGCTGCGGGCAATCCAGATTGGCGGCCGCGGCATGTGGCGCATCGGTCGGCAGGACATCGAGGACTACATCGCCGAGGCGTACCGGCGCACCGCTGAACGCATTGCCGCCGGGGAGATCACCGACAACGGGGAGACTGCGGAGCGGGAGTAGGCGTGAGAACCTCAACCGGTCGCCCGCACTCCGCCACCGCCCCGGTCCAAGGCGTATCTCCGGGGCTTGCCAGCGATAGGTGCGCGGAAACGTAGCCCTGTTGAAGTGTGATGACCTGCGAAGCGGCCCTTGGGCAGTCCGCCAGAGTGTGACCTTGGGGTTCTCCTGTCGGATGAAGGCTGCGACGGAGCCTCGCAGGCGCGTTTGCCGCTGGGCTCGGTGCTGTCCGTGCTGCAGCGGGGGTCCCGTGGCTTCCGTTTCTCCCGTTGTCAATCCTTTGGGCATCGTCTTCACCGGCCCGGTCTCCAGCGCACACGATCCGGTGTACCGGGGCATGGACATTCCTCTGCGCTATTTCAAGGCGGCTGTCTTGAATCATGGATCAGCACCGCGTGAAGCGGACGGGCGTTGCCGGACATTGTGCGGTGACTTCTGTAGCAGAACGAAAGTTGGCCACACGCCCAAGTCCTGCCCTGTTGGATGTCGTACGCACTGCGAAATTAGCAGCGCGCTCCGTCTGCGGCTCTGCCGGTGACAGAGTAACGGGAACAGCCCCTTTTGCAGGCACTCTCCGGACGATCTAGAAGAGCCGATAGTTGGTAATCCGTCAACCTGCTTCGGCGGGGCAAACCCGTGCTTGCTGCTTACGCCGCCGGAACTAGTGCCGACTCTGATCCGTCCATGGCTGGGTCAATTCAGGTTATCCACGGCTGGAAATTGGGAGCCCTTGGGGTAGCTCCCTGGTAGCAGTAGCGGTGGATAACCCATCAGAATTGTCCCTGGCCGTGTGCGGGCGCACCGGACTTTTACTTAGATGAATTCCGGTTGTTCCGAGGACCAAGCATGACCCGGACGCGTACTATGTGACCAGACGCCCAGCTAACTAGGGGAGCCACATGAGTGACGAAGCATCAGAGATTATCGCCCACATCACCAAGCAGGGTGGTCTGTTTGAGGTGCATGAGGTTCGCACCTTTGGCGGCTACTTGAACGACTCCAACGAAGAAGTTGTCGTCACTATCCACGACAATGGTGATAAGAACCCAAGTCGCCGCTACAGCGCGTCTGCTTTTGTTGTTGATGATCCTAATCGCGTGACAGCGAGTAACCCTGAACCCAGCATTGACATGGCTATTCGTGGAGTCCACTGGAACGAACTGAAACGTCGCTAAGCCTCATTTAGCTTCTGATTTGGTGAGCCCGTAGCTCCGCGTCCAGGAGTCAGCCTTGCCATTTGCCTCGCCGACTTGTCGTCACGGTCGTACACTGAAATCATGCGAATACTCGCGGGCTTATGGTCACTCCAGCACCCAATTCCTGGCGCGACCAGTGCAGCGAAACCGGTCGAACAACTTAAGCTCCTGCACGCCGAAGTCGATCGGCAATTAGGATCGGTAGCTGTCCGAAGACAAGGTTTGTACACTCGGGCCGCTATCTTGGTCGCTGCGACTGGTGTTCTGGCCACGGTGCAGACAGCAGGCTGGGTATCGGGGTGGCAGTTTATAAGCGTGGTGCTTTCTATCATGGCTGCCGTCTATGGCCTCGTTGTTCTTCGGCCAAGGAAGGGCGGGGAAGCTAACGCCACGAAAATGGTCCGTGAGCGCCTGGAAGCAGACCCTTATAGTACCGAGTACAGCATCGTGAAAGATAACATCACCACGCTCGCGGGTATTCGTAGTCGTGTAGAAGTCATGGCCGGCAGGTTACTAATGGGTTACTTGTTACTGCTTCTCGCCTGGATTTCAACTGTCCTAATGGCGTGGTTCAACTTTGTTCACTGGATATAAGAAAGGTACTGCGATGAACAATTCAAAGAGTGCAAACTCGCCCGACTCGAATTCCGATCCTGACATCGTCATAGGCACTACAGTCGGGAATGAGACAGAGGACGCCGACGAGTGAAAGTGCTCGAATAGTCGCTTCTAACCGATTTATCTTGGCGCGGGGTTTGAAGTCTCTTTTAATTTCCGTCCGTCTGTGCATAAATAGACGCAACATATGTCAGACATAGCCATAGCAAACCTACCAGAAGAAAAAAACAAAGGCGGACGCCTTCTCAAACATGGGACGTCCGCCGACGTCGATCTCGCCATCCAGCTCTACTTTTTGCGTATCAGGCCGAGGCGTTGAGCGCTTTCCTGCAACCGAAGGACTGGTCAGGTCGGGTCCTCACGCCTTGGGGGACGGGCAACACAGGGCCGGATTTCAGCGCGAGAGGGCCCCTCCCCGGTCCTAGCATTACATAAGATCCGTTATCGGCGCCCAAAGCACGGGAGTGGAAGTAGCTGCGAGAACTCCCGTCTCGCGACGTATTCAACGTTTCCGCAGGTCAGATCAGGCTTTTGACTCGTAGCCAGTCATGTTGAAGCTGCGCCGATTTGGCGCGCTGGCCGCCCAAGTTATAGGTTTCCTGCATCTAATGCATGTTTCCATGGTTTAGGGGTTGCGGTGAGTGGTTCCGTTCCGGGTTTCGTCCCGCGGATGCTGGTTGATCCGGACATTGGGCTGTTCCGGGCCGATGAACGGGTTTTTACGGCGATGTTGGATGGCTGGCGTGCACAGATGCTCGCCCGCGGCCTCACGACGGAAACCATCAAACAGCGCTGCCAGTTGCTGGAACGGTTTCAGAAGTTCACGGGTGAGTTTCCGTGGCAATGGGGTCCTGCGGACATTGAGGATTTCCTGGCTGAGCTGCGGTCCGGTGAGAAGCCGATCAGCCTGAAAACGCTGCGTTCGTACAGCAACGCCGTGGCGATGTTCTGCGCCTACGTGACGCATCCCGGTTACGGTTGGGGCGAGTTCTGCGAACGCACTTTCGGCGATATACCCAGCCAGATCTGCTTCGAGTGGAACATGCCCAGGCACACCACCGACGATGCCGTCCCGGCGAAGAAGCGCTCGTTCACCAAGGCAGAACTGCAACGGCTCTTCGACTACCTCGACGATCTCGTCGACCGGGAATACGCGGCCGGCAGCAAGCGGTGGCTGCCTCTGTTCCGGGACTCGGTGGCCTTCAAGGTTTGCTATGCCTACGGTCTTCGCCGGCGTGAGATGACCATGCTGGAGCTGGAGGACTTCGGCCCCAACCCTCATGTCAGCGACTACGGACGCTTCGGCGCCCTTCAAGTCCGTTTCGCCAAGGGCACGGCAGGATCCGGGCCCAGGCGGCGGACTGTCCTGACCGTCCCTGAATTCGACTGGGTCGTGGACCAGCTGAGGGCTTGGACGTCCAACGGGATGCGGGAGCGGTTCCCTACCGCCGACAGGTCCTCGGCTCTTTGGCCGAGCGAGCGTGGCGCCCGGATGTCGCTCGGTTCCTTCGGGGATGCCTTCGCGGCAGCGCGGGACGCCGTTGGATTGCCAAAAGAATTGGGGTTGCATTGCCTCAGGCACTCCTACGTGACCCATCTGGTCGAGGCTGGCTATGACCCGGCGTTCGTGCAAACCCAGGTGGGCCACTCGTACGCCTCGACCACCGGCCTCTACACCTCGGTATCGTCGGACTTCAAGCAGAAAACCGTGCAGCAGATGATCGCACGCCGCATCACCAACTTGGAGGACCCAGATGCCTGAACAGCGCCGGATCGGCTACCGCTGGAACCTGAGGGCCCTGATGGCTAAGCGCAACCTCTGGAAGACCACCGAACTGATGCCCCTACTGCGATCCCGCGGCATCAACCTCTCTGAAAGCCAGGTTTACCGCCTAGTCACCGCAGCGCCGGAACGCATCCCGGCCAGGACCTTCGCAGCGCTCTGCGACATCCTGGACTGCACCCCGAACGACCTGTTCGAACCGTTCGTGGAGATGCGCGCCGCGGCGACAGCCAACGCACCGCAACGCAGCGAAGACCTCGGAATCCAGCCCGGAAACCCTATCGCTAAACGGATCCGACTCGTCAGTCCCGAGAACGGTGACTAGGCCACGCAAGCCAGAGGATCCCCTCCGCTGGCCAGTCCCCTGCGCCCGCTGCCGCCAGCACCACAAAACCGTTGCGAGGTGGCCCGATGGCGGAATCTGCGGCTACTGCTACCAACAGGCAAAACGCACCAAAGGCACCTGCGCCTGCGGACATCAGGGCGTCCTTCCAGGGCTCATCGATGAACAGCCCGCTTGCCGCCAATGCTCGGGAGTTCGGCTCAACGTCGACTGCGAGGCCTGCGGAGCAGAAGACGAACTCCACAGCGGGGGACGCTGCTGGAGCTGCGTGCTCGCAACCGTAGTCGATGATGTGCTCACAAACCCCTCAACGGGAGCAATAGCCACGAACCTGATTCCGCTCGCCACGGCGTTGAAGTCGATGAAACGCGCCAACAGCGGCATCACCTGGATCCAGCAGAAGCACGTCACCGCCTTCCTCCGAAACCTCGCCGTCGCACCAACGATCACCCATGAAGTCTTCGACGAACTGCCCGATTCGCGGACCCGCGAATACGTCCGGGGCCTCCTCATCGAGCACGGCGTTCTCCCCCGCCGGGACGAACTTCGTACACGCTACGAGAGCTGGTCTGCACAAGCCCTCGACCGGGTTAACAACCATGAGGACCGCGACATTATCCGTCGCTACATCCGCTGGCACCACCTCCGCCGGATGAACCAGATGGACGAAGTCAGCCGCGGCACCTTCCTGCGAGCCAAGCAGCAAGTGACCGTCGCCATCGACCTGCTCAACTGGCTCGCCGACCACGGCACCAGCCTCGACGGGCTGACCCAGGCTCATCTCGACCTATGGCAGGCAGAAGGGCCCACCACCAGACGGATCGCTGAACACTTCCTGAAATGGGCCATCAAGGCCAAGGCCGTCCCTGCAGGGCTGACCATCCTCTCGCATCGTCGTGGAACGAGCGCCAAACTCGACAAGACAGGGCAGGATGAAGCACTCAGCCGCGTGCTCAACGCCAATGAACAAATCGAGGCACGAGACCAGGCCGCCGCGATCCTCGTCCTGGTCTTCGGGCAACAGGCTGAACGCATTGCTCAGCTGACGTGGGAAGACGTGACGGTCACCGAAGAACTCGTCACCGTCCAGCTCGGATCAATAAACATCGCACTGCCAAACCCATTGGATGAGCCTTGGCGGGAGCTGGCTGAGAACCCAACGCACGGCCTCACGGCCGCGCACCCCAACAGTAACTGGGTCTTCACGGGCCATTTCCCAGGAAAACACATCAATCCCGGCCACCTAACCCAACGCCTGACTCGGATCTTCAGCACGCGCGCCGCGCGGCTCGGAACTCTCCACGAGCTCACCAAACTCGCCCCGGTCGCCATCATCGCCGAGACCCTTGGTTACTCCCCCACCACTATCGAACGCCACGCCACTGACTCCGCCGCTGCCTACGCTCAATACATCGCGACAAGGGTGCATGCCAAGCGAGTTAGCGTGCCGCAGTCGTAGGAGCCGGGAGAAGGCGACCGGCGGAGCGTCTACGAGGGCGAATGATCACGAAACTCCTGGAGTGCCGGTCCCAAGGAGCGGCTGAGAAATTCAGTCCAGATCGCCGCGTCATGTTCGTCGTAGTAAGCGAACCAAACATCGCTTGAGTCGATTGTTGCGGAAGTTGGTGCAAACGAGCGAAGGTAGTGCTCTCAAGAATCCACCGACTCACGATTAGCGCGCGAGCCAGCCCTTGGAACGATGCTCGCACCTACCGCTCTTAGTCGTCCTCTTCGTCAACCTCGGCATGACTCTTGAGTGAGGGGATAGGCCCGCCCGTCTGCCCCAATACGCCGCTCCGGGCTTCACCGTCCCGGACGAAGGTGATCCGGATTTGGGCCCCTAAATCGAGGAGGGACCCTGCAGAAGGATCCTGGGAAGTTACCCAGAACAGCCCGGGCCACGTGCGCGAACGGAGTCCCGGCCCGTCAGGGTCCCCGGCTGCGAGACCAAAGCCAATGTTCGCTGCCATCTCCTGCGCAATATGCACGGGCTGCCCAACGAGATCGGGAACAATGTGCGTCCGATGTTCAACCATGTCTGCACCCCCGATAAGCCTGAACAACTAGACCGATGAAAAAGCCTTCTTCCCGCCAGAGTACCGCCCGCCGATGGCGTGGTCGTCAGATCCGGTACGGCCAGGGCCCCGGCGACACAGCGATTCAAGCGAAAAGGCTCACCTTGGACCCAAGTGGCCCTGAATCAAGCCGTCATGGTGGTCCTGAATGACGTTGGCATATTCATTCTTCTGAATCTCACGATGTAACGATAAGGCGGCCCAGCAGCTTCCGAAGGACTGACTCTCGGCAGACTCACGCCAACGGAACTATTGCCCTCCGATAGAGCTACTCCCGGCCCATGAATAACCGCGCATGCCAGTTTATAATTGTCTAATTTGCGCGGGTTGGCTATCGCAGGACGAGGTGTTCGGCAGCCGGGACATCTAACGAGCTCGTGTCATTTCCAAGGAGCGTGCGTAGGCGTGCTTGGTCGCTTGGAATGCGGGGGCCCATACCGGAGGGGTTAGCGGAGGCCATTCGCGTTTGGGAGGGAGAGCCGCACGTGGAATTTCCCAGCCCGTGAGGCTGGTTTCTACGGTGCTGCCAGCTAGTTCCGCGCGCTCGATCATTCCTTGCAGGCCGAAGCCAGGCGCAAGATGGTCCTGATGCTGTGGACCAACTGTTACCCACCACAGCCTCACAGCACAGGGCAGGGCTTTGACCGGGTTGTTGGGTGGCCGCCGGCACCATCCTGGAGCGCAGCGCACAATTGATTTCCGAACACCTCGCCCCACGCGGCCCGAATTAGCGAGCCGGACGGGCCTTCAGGTCCCGTGAAACTCGGCTTTGTAGCCTTCGCACTCGATCCAGTATTCCTGGCCGTTGCTTCTTGCCGGGCTTAGCCTGACGGCCAATTGTCGGCGCACCTGGTCCTACCCGTCGCCAACCTGTTTACGTTCGGCACATCTACCTAGAGGCTGGTTCCCACTGTTGGCGAACCAGCCCGACTGGAACGGCAGGGTGGGCTCGCACGATATATCTGCCCGTGTCGATCTGCGTGATGAGGATTCCTGTCTCGTGTTCGGCGGCCGCCTGTTCTACAACACGAATTGCCCTTTCGAGTGCTTCGTCCACCATGGAACTGTCATTGACATGTATTTCCAGCATGCCGGGAGCCCTCGCCACGAAGTCTGTCCGCCTGTGCTGATACGGGGCCACCAGTGTCGTCCTTTCATCACGGTAGTGGCCTTCCAGCTCTCGGTCTCAACTAAAGCCGTAGCCAATGACCGGCGGCGTCATCCGGCCTCTTGCGTGGAGATGTCGTCACTCAGTAGCCGGCGCGGGTTGCGGGAGAGGCGCAGGCGGGTGCAAGGGCTCTCCCGATTCCGCTCGTTCAGGAGCGGTCCCAGGGAATGGCATCGAAGTTGATGGTCAGTGGACTCTGTTCACCTGGCCAAATGATCTGTACCTCAGGGCCCTGAATGAGCACCGAAACCTTACCGACTGGACTGTCAGGACTGTCGATGGCGGTAAGGGAAGCAAGCGAGACGTATATACCGCTAGTCGCCTCACCGTGCAGTTCGGGCACTACGGCCCAGTCGCCGAACGCGGTCCCATATGGCGCTGAGGCCGTAGAGGCCGCGGACCAACCATGCACCCCAGAGAGGTGAGACGTAAGCCCGTCTGAGGTGCCCGTTGCCCTGACTATGGCTGTCGTTCCTTGAACCGAGGTACTGATCTCCCCGGCGCGGTCTGCCGCGATTGACCACCCGGATGCTCGCACCAAGGCCCCCGGCGGAACATTGACCAGCCGATGCATTCTGACCTCGAAGCGCCCCCGCACGGCGTGAATGCTCTCGATCCTTACAGAGGGCAGCACGGGTCCGGTTGCTGAGTACGGACTCGCTTCGAACGGGGTTGCCACCGGGAATCGCGGCGCGTGCCAGGAAGCGATCCAGTCCTTTCCGCTGGCAGCCATGTGGATCCTGCGACGGACACTCCAGATCCCTTCAAACTGAACTTGGATGTCGTTATCGGAGGGATTATGTAGAGGAGTCGGCCCGCTGCGAGTGGAGTATGCAAACCGGGCATAGAGCGGATCAGGTTCGCCCGCATCGGCTTCATGCGGCTTGATGTGATCACTCCCATGGTTGTGGACACGCACTAGCCCGTCGGCGGCTGTGGTCTGAATGAGCAGGCCTGCGGAGCCTACCGATTCGACCACGTCACGGTCGTCTGCCTCCAAAGATTCTTCGACGTCAGACCAAAGAGGGTGATCCTTTGGCAGGATCAGGGCCATGAAACCTTTTGAGGCCCAATAGGGAGACCCCGGGCCTGAATAACGCTGGACAGTGGGTGCATGCACGCCGTGATACCCGAGGGAGTAGATGCCGTCCTTGCGCGAGCCTTGTTCCGCGAAGTAGCGCAGGCCGCTCGAAAGGATCCTGCGGGATGCCCCCGGACCCAGCGGTGTGTAGCCGGTCACTGCTCCGAGCGCCACCGAGGCGAGAGTTGCTGTGCGGTACGTGAGTGAACGACCGTAATAGAGCGGACCTCCGTTACGGTCGAAAGTGAGCGCGAAACTGCTCAGAAATTCTTGCAGCCGCTCCCCTAGTCGATGGAGCAGTTCAGAATCTGTTCGGAGCCAGGCGTGCAGCATAGGGTAGAAGTGCATCGCCCAACCAACGTAATGGTCGAACGCTTGCCCGTCGCCGTCGCTGTACCACCCATCTCCCCGGTACCACTGCTCCGTCAGGGCCAACCCACGTTCAATCGCGAACCCGGTCTCGCGGTCGGCCCTGCCGACTCCTTC
>Ga0308156_1003382_pt1 | contig 12303 bp, 11 predicted proteins | sample PhyAR2_FD_201041 | JGI IMG/M metagenome (GOLD analysis project Ga0308156, IMG submission 201041) | Phyllosphere microbial communities from UC Gill Tract Community Farm, Albany, California, United States - DLSL A.R2 | ecosystem: Host-associated > Plants > Phyllosphere > Unclassified | place: USA... | reverse complement strand
CGGCCTTCGGCGGCGGTGAAGCTGCCGCATTCCACCACCGTCTTGAACAGTCGCAGCAGGCGGATCTCGAAATCGCCGACCTGGGCGAGCAGGGCCTTGCGTGTCGTCTTCATGGCTGCCACCGCAAATGCGGGACAGCATAAGGCGCCGTCGGGAGCGGCGCCAGCGACCGGTTTCAGGCGCCGATCAGGACCCGGCTGCGCTGCCGGGTGACCTGCTTGACCACCCAGACCGCGGCGATGCAGCAGAGCAGGGTGATCAGCGTCAGGCACAGGCGGGTGCCCAGGTACTGGGCGAAGTTCTGCTCACCCAGCAGGCGACCCAACACGCGATAGGCGCCGGCGAGATAGCCGTGCAGGAAGTAGATGGCGAAGCTGTAGGCGCCCAGCAGGGCCATGCCCTTGGTCCGGCGGCTCTCCGCGTATCCCGGCGCCTTGACCTTCTGGCTGAAGACCGCGAACAGCAACAGGCACAGTGCCAGTTTCTGCAGCCCGTAGAAGGCGCTGTCGAGCACTGCCGCGCCGCTCAACAGCAGCAGGGCCGCCAGCAGCCAGTAACGCGCCTGGGGCCGTTGCAGCCGCTCGCGCTGTTCGCAAGCCAGCATGCCGCAGAGGTAGATCGGCAGGAAGTGCAGGGCCGCCAGCAGCGGATCGGCGTCATTGATCGGGCGATCGGACACCAGGAAATACAGCAGGCCGACCATGGTCGCCGCCGGTAGCAGGCCACGCTTGACGATCCACTCCAGGGCCGGCGCGAGCAGGAAGATCAGCGTCAGCGCCGGAATGAACCACAGCGGACCCAGGTGGGCGCCAGTGGCCAGCAGCAGCGCGGTCTGGGCGAAGGGTGGCCAGTCATGGAAGGCATTCATGTCGATCCACTCGTGTTCCTGCTTGAGTCCGGAGACATAGAGCAGCACGGCGGGAATCGAGATCAGCAGATAGGGGAGGATGACGTTCTGCAGCTTCTTGCCCAGATAGACCTGGTAGCTGTATTTGCCGAGGTTGTAGCGAAAGAAGAAGCCCGAGAGGGCGACGAAGATGCAGGTGGTTTCCAGCGACAGCAGATTCAGGGCGATCTGCTGATGTTCGGTGGTCTGGTAGCTGCCCACGGTCATGTGGTGGAAAACGATGAGAACGGCCGCCAGGCCGCGGATCCAGTTGAGCTGAATCAGCATGGGGGAGGTTTCCTTGAGGAATAGCTAAACCGCGCGCTCTGCCTCGGGGGAGGGGCACGGGTTGGCAAAAGCGGAAAGTTGGGTACGCGGCAGAGACGGCGGACAGGCTACCGCGCCCGGCTGGACTACGCGCCGGGAAAAGAGGTGAGGCGAGGGTGCCTCGGCGCCACGGGACTACGGTGGCAGGCGGCCAGCTTAAAGTGTTTCAGATAAGTTACTGAATACTAATCAAATTTGTTGGTTTCAAGATATTTCTTGGGTGTCGAGTTGGCACGGATAATCGCGTCTATAAAAGGCTTTTCAGCCAATCCGTGACTGCATGAAGCGGCGTCGTTCCCCCACGCCAGCTTCTTTTGATTTAATGGGTTAGAACCCATGATTTGGTGAGTTTTAAGATGTCTAGGCGCGAGAAAAAAACCATTTAACTCACGCAACACCGGGCGCATCCTGCAGACCTAATGTCATCGCCCGAGACCCTGTCATGAACCAGCCGCTGACCGTTTCGCCACCTGTCGCCGCCCAGCTCAACCTGCGTGCCCACTGGATGCCCTTTACCGCCAATCGCGCCTTCCAGAAGGATCCGCGCATCGTGGTGGCCGCCGAAGGCAGTTGGCTGATCGACGACCAGGGGCGGCGCATCTATGACAGCCTCTCCGGACTCTGGACCTGCGGCGCCGGTCACTCGCGCAAGGAGATCCAGGAGGCCGTGGCGCGCCAGCTGGGCACCCTCGACTATTCGCCGGGCTTCCAGTACGGCCATCCGCTGTCCTTCCAGCTGGCCGAAAAGATGGCCGAGCTGACCCCGGCGGGTCTGGACCATGTCTTCTTCACCGGCTCGGGTTCCGAGAGCGCCGACACCTCGGTCAAGCTGGCGCGGGCCTACTGGCGCATCAAGGGTCAACCGGCCAAGACCAAGTTGATCGGCCGGGCCCGCGGCTACCACGGCGTCAACATTGCCGGCACCAGCCTGGGCGGTATCGGCGGCAACCGGAAGATGTATGGCTCCTTCATGGACGTCGACCATCTGCCCCATACCCTGCAACCGGGCATGGCCTTCACCAAGGGCATGGCCGAGACCGGCGGCGTCGAGCTGGCCAACGAGCTGCTCAAGCTGATCGAGCTGCACGATGCCTCCAATATCGCGGCCGTCATCGTCGAGCCCATGTCCGGCTCGGCCGGGGTGATCGTGCCGCCGGTGGGCTATCTGCAGCGCCTGCGCGAGATCTGCACCCAGCACGACATCCTGCTGATCTTCGACGAGGTCATCACCGCCTTTGGCCGCATGGGCCGTCATACCGGCGCCGAATTCTTCGGCGTGACGCCGGACATCATGAACGTGGCCAAGCAGGTCACCAACGGCGCCGTGCCCCTGGGCGCGGTGATCGCCAGCAGCGCCATCTACAACACCTTCATGAACCAGGCCACGCCTGAGCACATGGTCGAGTTTCCCCATGGCTACACCTATTCGGCCCATCCGGTGGCCTGTGCCGCGGGTCTGGCGGCGCTGGAACTCATGGAACGTGAGAATCTGGTGCAGCAGGCCGCCGAGCTGGCACCCAAGTTCGAAGCCTCGCTGCATGGCCTCAAGGACGCCAAGCATGTGGTGGACATCCGCAATTGCGGCCTGGCCGGTGCCCTGCAGCTCGCCCCGCGTGACGGCGATGCGGTAATCCGCCCGTTCGAGGCCGGCATCGCCCTGTGGAAGGCCGGCTTCTACGTCCGCTTCGGCGGCGACACCCTGCAGTTCGGACCTACCTTCAATGCCAGGATCGAAGACCTGGATCGCGTCTTCGCCGCGGTCGGTGACGCCTTGCACAAGGTGGATTGAGATGGGCGAGAGAACCGCGGCGACGGCTACCGTTCAGCTCGATAACGAACAGGTCTTGGTGACCGAATGGCGCTTCGCGCCCGGTGCGGAAACCGGCTGGCACCGACATGCCATGGACTATGTCGTCGTGCCCATGACCGGGGGCGAGCTGCTGTTGGAAACCGACCAAGGCGAACGGAGGGCGCAACTCGTCGCAGGGCAGAGCTATAGCCGTCTATTGGGCACTGAGCACAATGTGGTCAATGCCGGCAGCGAGGAAGTGGTTTTCATCGAAATAGAACTCAAGCGGAATCCGGATCGGCCATTGCCGGTGTGAGGCCGCGGAAAGAACAGGTGCTTGCAGTCCAAGCCCCCCGCTAATCAATGTGAAAGAGACAGCCCATGACCATTCGACATCTCATCGGCGGCCAGCTGGTCGACGGTGGCAGCCGCCGCGCACCGGTCTACAACCCTTCCACGGGTGCGGTCATCCGCGAAGTGCCCCTGGCCGATGCGGCCACCCTGCAGCAGGCCGTTGACGCCGCCCAGGCCGCCTTTCCGGCCTGGCGCAACACCCCGCCGGCCAAGCGCGCCCAGGTGCTGTTCCGCTTCAAGCAGCTGCTGGAGAGCAACGAAGAGCGCCTGGTGCAGCTGATCAGCGAAGAGCACGGCAAGACCCTGGAAGACGCCGCCGGCGAATTGCGTCGGGGCATCGAGAACGTCGAATACGCCACCGCCGCGCCCGAGTTGCTCAAGGGCGAATACAACCGCAATGCCGGTCCGAGCATCGACACCTGGTCCGACTTCCAGCCTCTGGGCGTGGTGGCCGGCATCACCCCCTTCAACTTCCCGGCCATGGTGCCGCTGTGGATGTATCCGCTGGCCATCGCCTGCGGCAACACCTTCATCCTCAAGCCCAGCGAGCGCGACCCCAGCTCCACCCTGGCCATCGCCCAGCTGTTCGAAGAAGCCGGTCTGCCCAAGGGCGTGTTGAACGTGGTGCATGGCGACAAGGAAGCCGTGGACGGCCTGATCGACGCCCCCGAGGTCAAGGCGCTGAGCTTCGTGGGTTCCACTCCCATCGCCGAATACATCTATGCCCGTGGCACCGCCAAGGGCAAGCGCGTCCAGGCCCTGGGCGGCGCCAAGAACCACGCGGTGGTAATGCCCGACGCCGACCTCGGCAACACCGTCAATGCCCTGATGGGCGCTGCCTACGGCTCCTGCGGCGAGCGCTGCATGGCCATCTCGGTAGCGGTCTGCGTCGGTGATCAGGTCGCCGATGCGCTGATCGCCTGGCTGGTGCCGGAGATCGAAAAACTCAAGGTCGGCCCGGGCACCCAGTGCGGCCTGGACATGGGCCCGCTGGTCACCGGCGCGCACCTGGATAAGGTCACCGGCTATGTCGTCGATGGCGTGGCGGCGGGCGCCAAGCTGGTGGTGGACGGCCGCAGTCTCAAGGTCGCCGACCATGAAGAGGGCTTCTTCCTCGGTGGCTGCCTGTTTGATCAGGTCACCCCGGAGATGCGCATCTACAAGGAAGAGATCTTTGGTCCGGTGCTCTGCGTGGTGCGGGTCAAGAGCCTGGCAGAGGGCATCGCCCTGATCAATGCCCACGAATACGGCAACGGCACCTGCATCTTCACCCGCGACGGCGAAGCGGCGCGGCTGTTCGCCGATCAGATCGAAGTGGGCATGGTCGGCATCAACGTGCCGCTGCCAGTGCCGGTGGCTTACCACAGCTTCGGCGGCTGGAAGAGATCGCTGTTCGGCGACCTTCACGCCTATGGCCCCGACGGTGTGCGCTTCTACACCCGGCGCAAGACCATCACCCAGCGCTGGCCGCAGCGCGAGGCCCAGGAGGCTTCGCAATTTGCCTTCCCCAGCAATGGCTGACCGTTAGAAAAGCCCATTCCTTGGCCTGCCGCACAGCAGGCCGGCCAGGGAAGGCCTTACCCTTAGCCGCCGAAGCCCCCATGCCTGCCCTTACCTTCACAGCCTTCGCCCGTCTCGGGTGTGTGATTGGCCTCCTGCTCGCGAGCCTGGCCGGCTGTAGCAGCCAGTCCGCCCAGGACATTGCCCGGCAATTTGGCAAGACCCGCCCCAGCGAATTCCTGCAGACCAGCTCCGACCGTATGGCTACCCTCGCCATGCAGGCCAATCTGCAAAGTCTCTACCGGCTGATGAACAAGCTCTACCTGCGCAATCCGGCCGAATGGAAGAAGACCGGCCTGCCCGATGCCGCCAGCGCCGAGCGCGAGATCCGCATGGCCATCGAGCAGCAGCGCAGCCTGCCTGCGCTGGGCGGACGCAAGGACGTGGCGGCCCTGAGCTACGTGCTCGGCGACGACTACCGCGGCGACCGCGTCGGCGCCTTCATCTATGCCATCGGCAGCATGATCATCGCGGCCCACGGCAATCGCACCGAGTTCTACATCACCGATGTGGTGAATGCGCGCTTCGTCAACAACGCGGCCCGCAACATCGAGAAGGCCACCTGGTTGCTCGGCCAGCGCAAGAACGCCGAGGGCGAACCGCTGCTGTTCGCCAACGAGATCTCGGAGGAGGGCAGCAACCTCAGCTTCGCCACCGAGTTCGGCAAGATCGTTGCCCGGCTGGACCTGCTCGCCCAGTTGCTCGACGAGCGCTATCGGCGCATCGGCGTCAACTACGCCCAGAGTCTGCTGTTCATCAATTTCCTGCCGGTGCAGTAGCGCCTTCGACCGGGCGTCCCTTAGAGTCGAGCGACCTCGACAACCATAACAAGGGGTTCTCTCATGGTCGCTGCCTTGCGCATCGCCCTCATCGGCGCCGGCAACATGGGTCGCCAGCATCTGCATCATCTTCAAGCCGTGCCGAGCGCCCGGCTGTGCGCCCTGGCCGATCCCGATCCGAGGGCGGCCGAGCTCGCCGCGCAATGGGCCGTGCCGCATTTCCGCGATCATCGCCAGCTGCTGGAAAGCGTGCGCCCGGAAGCGGTGATCGTCGCCAATCCCAATGCGCTGCATGTGGCCACCGCCCTGGATTGCCTGGCCCTCGGCATTCCGCTGCTGCTGGAGAAGCCCGTGGGGACCACGTCAGCAGAGGTGGCTCAGCTGCTGCACGCCCAGCGCGACCAGCGCGTGCCACTGCTGGTCGGGCATCATCGTCGCCACAATCCGCTGATCGCCAGGACTCACGAATTGTTGCGCCAGGGCGCGCTTGGCCGCCTGGTCACCGTCACCGCGCTGTGGCAACTGCGGAAGCCTGAGAGCTATTTCGAGAGTGCCTGGCGCCGCGAAGCGGGGGCCGGGATGCTGCTCACCAATCTGATCCACGACCTCGACCTGCTGCGTCATCTCTGCGGTGAGGTACGCCAGGTCCAGGCCTTCGCCGACAACGCCCTGCGCGGCTACGCCAATGCCGACAGCGTCGTGATCAACCTGCAATTCGAGAGTGGCGCCCTGGGCAGTCTTACCGCCAGTGACGGCGCCGTCGCGCCCTGGAGCTGGGAACTCACCAGTGGCGAAAATCCGGTCTATCCCCACCAGCCGGACCAGTCCTGCTACCTCTTCGCCGGCACCGCAGGCGCCCTGAGCGTGCCGCAGCTGCGCCTCTGGCGCTATGCCGAGCCGGGCGCCGGCTGGCACCAGCCGCTTGCGGCGGAGGTGCGGGCAACGGCCCCGGACGAGGCCTTGCGGCTGCAGCTGGAGCACTTCGTGCGGGTCGCGCGGGGAGAGGAGGCCCCCCTGGTCAGTGCCGAGGATGCCGCCCGTACCCTGGCGCTGGTGGCCGCCGTGGAGCGCGCCGCCGCCAGCGGCACGGCGCAGCACCCGGCAGCGACCTTGCCAGACTAGCGGTCCTTACAGCGGCTTGGTCAGTTCCTTGGCGCGGTCATAGGCCTTGGAGAAGCCCTTGAGCGACAGGCTTTCGCTGGCAGTCTCGCCGTTGGCGACCGGGGTGGTCACGGTCAGGCGACCGCCGCGCTGCAGCTGCTTGAAGACGTCACCGACGAATTCCACCGGCACCACGCAGCCCTGGGGGATGCAGGTGTGGAAGGGCCGATTCTCCAGGCTGCGCTTGTCGATCTGCAACGAGATCGGCTTGGTCACCGCCACGCCAAAGGGCAGCACCAGGATGCCGTCCACACCTTCACGATTGGGGCGCAATTCGGTGACCAGCATGCGCTGGCCCTTGGCGCTGTCCTTCTGCTGAGTGATGGCGCACAGCTGCGCGGAGCGGTCCGCGTTGCGGGCGATGCGGCAGATCACCTGCCAGTCGCCATACTTCTCCGTGACTGACGGCTGGGGTTCCTGGGCGTTGGCAGGCGCCGACTGGGCGAAGGCCTGGCCGGCGAGCAGCAGGGGCGCGAGGAACAGGGCCGAGCGGAGGAAGCGCTGAGACATGGAGAGTCCTTGGCAGGAGAGAAAGAGCCTCAAGGGTAGGGCATCGCTCCGCCAGGGAACACCCCGGCACGACGATCAGACCTTTTTGACGAACTCGGATTTGAGCTTCATCGCACCTATGCCATCGATCTTGCAGTCGATGTCGTGGTCGCCGTCGACCAGGCGGATGTTCTTGACCTTGGTGCCGACCTTGACCACCAGCGACGAGCCCTTGACCTTGAGATCCTTGATCACGCTGACGGTATCGCCGTCCTGCAGGGGATTGCCGACCGCATCGCGGATCACCTTGGCTTCAGCCGCGGTACCGGCGTCCCCGGGCGTCCATTCATGGGCGCATTCCGGGCAGATCAGCTGATCGCCATCGGCGCAGGTGTATTCGGAAGCGCAGAGGGGGCAGGGCGGCAAAGCGGTCATGGCGGGACACCTGGCTGGAAAAGCCGCGCATTGTATAGGGTTTTAGCCCGGCTTGGGTGGAGGCCATGCCCTAGGCTGCCAGCTGTACCTCGACCACGGTACCGTGGTCGTTGCGGTAGTGCGCCTCGCCACCGAGCTGTTCGGCCAGGCTCTTGATGATCTTGAAGCCCAGGCGCTGGCTGGTACGCGGATTGAATTGCGGCGGCATGCCCCGACCGTTGTCGGCGATCCGCAACAGCAGTCGCTGATCGTCGCCACGCTGCAGGTTGATGCTGATCAGGCCACGCTGGCCGGCGTCGAAGGCGTGCTTGAGGGAATTGGTCACCACCTCCGCCACCAGCATCGACAGGGTGGTCAGGCGGGGCAGGTCGAAATTGAGCGGTTCGGCGGTGATGGCGCAGGAGACATTGGCCTGGCCCGCGGCGGCCAGCAGATCACTGGTCAGCAACTGCAGGTGATGGGCCACCGGCTGATCGGCATCGGCGGGGTCGTGCAGACGCCGGTGGATGCGCGAGATGCTCTCCAGCCGCGAACGGGCCTCTTCCAGGGCCTGGGACGCCTGGCTGTCGCCGGGCAACTTGAGTTGCTGCAGCATGAGCAGCGAGGCGATGAACTGGATGTTGTTGGCGACCCGGTGCTGCAACTCCTGGAACATCGTCGTCTGGACGTTGTAGAGGTCGTGGATCACCTGCTGTTCGGCGCGCAGCCGGGCGCTGGCCGTGTGCATGTAATGGATCAGCACGATGTCGACGCTGACGATGACCACATAGAAGGCCAGGGCCAGGGCACCCTGGGGCCCTACGTCGAAGGTCCAGCCCGGCGGAATGAAGAAGTACCAGGCGGCCAGTCCGGACAGCACGGCGCAGAGGGTGCCGGCGCGGCTGCCGCAGAAGAAGGCGGTCAGGATGACGGCGGGAAAGAAGGTCAGGTAGGGAAAGCCCTGCATCAGGACGTCCACCAGGGCGAAGCGTGCCGCCAGGGCCAGGGCGAACGCCAGCAAGGCCAGGCTGTAGGCCAGTGCCGGGCGCGCGCGGATCCTGCTGCTGAGATCGCTGATCCAGTGACGACGAGACGACGGATCCAAGGCTCTGACCTGCGGGGTAGACGGCGGCGGCGCAAGCTTAGCGCAAAGCCGTCTCGCTTGGGCGGATGGTGGCACCAAAGGTGGCTCTGCCCGGCTCGACGGCGATTTCCTGTACAAGGCATGCACCTCCCGGGCCGAATTTGTCGGCTTCGGGCGGTCTGAGCGCTTTTTCTTGTACAGAGTGCCCTTGGTCGTACAGGTCAGGACGGCAGAGAAACGTTATGGTCAAACGATTACGTCTTAACCATCACAGGATCCGCTCATGAATCGCCAGCGCGTATTGGTCGCCGAAGATGAGCCCGTCCTATTGGATCTGCTGCAGGAGCTGTTCGAGGACTGGGGTTATCAGGTACACGCCTTCGGCAGCGCCGATGCGGCCTGTGCGTTCTTGCAGAACGAGCAGCCGCAACTGGACCTGCTCTTCACCGATGTACGCATGCCAGGCGTGCTGAGCGGTGTCGATCTGGCATTGCAAGCCCGTGGCCGCCAGGCCAATCTGCCCATCGTCATCACCTCGGGTTATTGCGAAGACAATCCCGCGCGCGCGACGCGGGCGACCTTTCTGCCCAAACCCTGGGATCTGGAGGCGCTGCACCGCAGTTGCCCGTCGCCCGGGCGCCAAGGGCGCCATGCCTAGACCCTCTGCAGGGGCCGGTAACGTTAAGTTGCGCCCATGAAAAAGCCCGTAGCGGTCACCCGCTACGGGCTTTTCAGATTTTGGCTCCGCGACCTGGACTCGAACCAGGGACCCAATGATTAACAGTCATTTGCTCTACCGACTGAGCTATCGCGGAACAACGGGGCGTATCTTACTGATAGATAACGGGAAGTCAAGCCTTGGCAGCGCCCCGAAAAGGCGCTGCCGGAAGTGTCGTCCTAGCCCTTCAGAACGGCGGCGATGGCCTGGACAGTCGGTGGCAGATTGCGCTCGTTCAACGCCGCCACGCAGATGCGTCCGGTGCTGACCGCATAGATGCCGAATTCGCTTTTCAGCCGCTCGACCTGCTCGGCGGTGAGGCCGGAGTAGGAGAACATGCCGCGCTGGGCGTTGACGAAGGCGAAGTCGCGAGTGGCGCCAGCCGCGGCCAGGCCGTCCACCAGGGCGTTGCGCATGGTGCGGATGCGCTGGCGCATCTCGCCCAGTTCGGCTTCCCAGAGGGCGCGCAGCTCGGGATTGCTCAGCACGCTGGCGACGATGGTGGCGCCATGGGTCGGCGGGTTGGAGTAGTTGGTGCGGATCACCCGCTTGACCTGGGACAGCACCCGGGCGCTTTCCTCGCGGCTCTCGCTGACCAGGGTCAGGGCGCCGACCCGCTCGCCATACAGCGAGAAGGATTTGGAGAAGGAGCTGGAGACCAGGAAGGTCAGTCCGGAATCGGCGAACAGGCGTACCGCCTGGGCGTCTTCCTCGATGCCGTCGCCAAAGCCCTGGTAGGCGATGTCGAGGAAGGGCACCAGGTTGCGCGCCTTGACCACGTCCAGCACCGCCTGCCAGTCGGCCGGCTGCAGATCGACGCCGGTGGGGTTGTGGCAGCAGGCGTGCAGCACCACCACCGAGCGCTCCGGCAGCGCCTGGAGATCGGCCAGGAAACCTGCGCGGTTCAGGCCGTTGCTGGCAGCGTCGTAATAGCGATAGTTCTGCACGGGAAAGCCGGCGCCCTCGAACAGCGCGCGGTGGTTTTCCCAGCTCGGGTCACTGATGGCGACCACGGCATCCGGCAGCAGCCGCTTGAGGAAGTCGGCGCCGATCTTCAGTGCACCGGTGCCGCCAACGGCCTGTACGGTGATGGCGCGGCCTTCGCGCACCAGGCTCGACTCGGCGCCGAACAGCAGGTGCTGGACGGCCTGGTCATAGGCGGCGATGCCCTCGATGGGCAGATAGCCACGCGGCGCCTGGGCGGCCACGCGCTGCTGCTCGGCCTCGGCCACGGCGCGCAACAGCGGAATGCGGCCCTGCTCGTCGTAGTAGACCCCCACGCCCAGATTGACCTTGTGCGGACGGGCATCGGCGTTGTAGGCCTCGTTCAGGCCAAGGATGGGGTCGCGGGGTGCCATTTCGACGGCGGAGAACAAACTCATGGGGCAGGGGCTCGAATGAGGGGTGAAGGGAAGGGCGGAACGCTCAGGAAGCGGAAGTATAGCCCCCTGCAGACGCCATCGCGACCCGACCTCGATAGGAGTTTTCCTGACGTGCGGCGGCGTAGGCGGATTGCAAAAGGGGGCGTGCGACCTCATCTGGGTGGTTCCAGTTTTTTCCTCGTCCGCATCGCTCCGACACCCGGCCGGCGCAGTGTCGTCCGTGCATTTCCGCGTTCTTGAGGCAGCCATGTCCGCATTCCAGCTTTCCACCCGCTACACCCCGGCCGGCGACCAGCCCGAAGCCATTCGCCAGATGGTGGAAGGCCTGGAAGCAGGGCTGTCGCACCAGACCCTGCTCGGCGTGACCGGCTCGGGCAAGACCTTCAGCATCGCCAACGTCATCGCCCAGGTGCAGCGCCCGACCATGGTGCTGGCGCCGAACAAGACCCTGGCCGCCCAGCTCTATGGCGAGTTCAAGGCCTTTTTCCCGAACAACTCGGTGGAGTACTTCGTCTCCTACTACGACTACTACCAGCCGGAAGCCTATGTGCCCTCGTCGGACACCTTCATCGAGAAGGATTCGTCCATCAACGACCATATCGAGCAGATGCGCCTGTCCGCTACCAAGGCGTTGCTGGAGCGCAAGGACGCCATCATCGTCGCCTCGGTGTCCTCCATCTACGGCCTGGGCAGTCCCGAGGCCTACCTGAAGATGGTCCTGCACCTGGATCGCGGCGACCGCATCGACCAGCGCACCATCCTGCGCCGGCTGGCGGAGTTGCAGTACAGCCGCAACGACATGGAATTCGCCCGCGCCACCTTCCGGGTGCGCGGCGACGTCATCGACATCTTCCCCGCGGAATCCGATCTCGAAGCGGTACGCATCGAGCTGTTCGATGACGAGGTGGAAAGCCTGTCGGCCTTCGATCCCCTCACCGGCGAGGTGATCCGCAAGCTGCCGCGCTTCACCTTCTATCCCAAGACCCACTACGCCACGCCACGCGAGACCCTGCTGGGCGCCATCGAGAACATCAAGCGGGAGCTCGCCGAACGCCTGGAATGGCTGCGCAGCCAGAATCGCCTGCTCGAAGCCCAGCGGCTGGAGCAGCGCACTCGCTTCGACCTGGAAATGATCCTCGAACTGGGCTATTGCAACGGTATCGAGAACTACAGTCGCTACCTGTCCGGGCGCGGTCCGGGCGAGCCGCCCCCCACCCTCTATGACTATCTGCCGAGCAACGCCCTGCTGGTGATCGACGAATCCCACGTTACCGTTCCGCAGATTGGCGCCATGTTCAAGGGCGACCGCTCGCGCAAGGAAACCCTGGTGGAATACGGCTTCCGCCTGCCCTCGGCGCTG
>Ga0308156_1003374_pt1 | contig 12333 bp, 13 predicted proteins | sample PhyAR2_FD_201041 | JGI IMG/M metagenome (GOLD analysis project Ga0308156, IMG submission 201041) | Phyllosphere microbial communities from UC Gill Tract Community Farm, Albany, California, United States - DLSL A.R2 | ecosystem: Host-associated > Plants > Phyllosphere > Unclassified | place: USA... | reverse complement strand
TCGGTCAGCAGAACGGCGGTCGAGTTCTCGAAGTTCTTCGTGAGCTCGGCGACCGATGCATCCTTCTGCGCCATGGCCACTCCTTGTGTGTACGAGGCGCTCCGCGGAGGCGGGGCGCCGGCCGAAGACACCGGGGTCCGGACAAAAAAGAAGAGCTCCGGCGCAGGCGCACGGAGCTCGATTCCCGAAGGAGAGTTTCGTCCACCTGCGTAGGTCCCCTGCTTCTCAGCAGACGCTTCGATCGGAATGCACGCACTCCGATGACCGACGGTCTTTGGCTTGGCCCCTACTGTACCCGACGCCCGCCTGCTTCGCCAATCCGCACCGCGCCCCGCCGCCCGACCCGCCCGAGATCACACGTTCAGCGCCAGATCTCCCCCATCGTCGCGGGCGCATCGTGATACCTCGAACGGATCGTGTGCTGTCACACGCGAGGCCGCGGAACTCCGAAAGCGGCGAGGCGTGCCGCGAGAGCCTCGGGCGTGGCCACATCGCGAAAACCACCTCGACACAGCCGCCATTGGGTGACACCGCGGATCCAGTCCTCGCGACGCTTCTCGCGCAGAAGCACGTCCTCCAGCGCGCGCCCGCTCCTCATAGCCTGATCGAGGTACTTTCCCTCACCATCGAACTCCCAGAACGTCTTGGCGTCTGAAAGCCCGATGTCGACGGCATACGACTCACCCTCGGGACCTTCGATCGGCACCTGCAGATCGAAAGAGCGGTAGCCGAGCCGGAAGAGCTGAAGGCGACTCAGACTCTCGCCCGGCAGCTCCGCCCTCCCATCGAAGAACTCGATCACCCACCGAGCCCTGGCGACCCCGCGGCGCCCCGAAGCCGCCGCGGCACGGGCGCGCATCCTCTGGCGCCAGACGTCCTGCGCGTCCGAGTCGAAGACTCGCTCTCGAACCGCCATGCGCCGCGCCGCCGCATCGGCGCACGACACACCTGTCTCCAAGGAGGCGACGCGCGCAACGTCGAAGACCGTGCGCTCCATCGTCGTGCATCGAATCCCGTCGACCTCGACGATGTCGTCGGACGACAGCTCGTCGAGGTGACGTGTGAGACCGGAGCGGCTCGACATCCGGACATCGCCGAGGACGGTCATCTCGACCGGCCTGTTCGCGATGCCCGACAGGGCGAGTCCGTGGATAACCGCCGCCGACGCATGGGAGAACACAGCGCCGCCGCCGCGCATCTGGGTGGCCGCCGCCACGACCCGCAGACGAAGATCGGCCTGAGGCCACAGATCGTCGACGGCATCGCGGGGCACGTAGACCCCGCGCTGCACCCGATGCCATCCGCCGGCAGCGTCGCTTCTGAGGCTGCTGATGGGGACATCCCGATCAAGCAGCTCAGCTCGCGTGCGCAGGATGACCCGCGCCTCACCCACGCTCATATCGCGACCCATCACTTCAGCGTCGCGCTTCGCGCCGCGCCGCACCGCGCAGAGACGTCCATCGGTGGATGACTCACCGAGTTCTGACGATGTGGAGGAACGACCACCGTCCCCGAGATCACATGAGCCGCGCGAGATCACACGCCCGCCCTCAACCGATCGCGTGCGCTCGACCCGAACGTGCGACCTCGGCGACGGCGCGAGCCGCGACGCGCCTCGCCACCCTAGGAAACGCGCGCCTCCGGCAACAGCGCCTGCGTCATGCGCACGATGCGTGTGGGGGTGCGGGCGCCGAGCCACACCGTGCAGACAGGGTCGTCGCCGCACGCCCACTCGGCGCACCAGGCGTGGATGGCGGCGGCGAGACGCTCGCCGCGCGGTCGCGTCGCCCCATCGGTCCGGCGATCCAGCCAGCTCACGCGACCGTCCCCCGCGTCGAGGACGCCCACCCGTTCCGATCCGCAGATCTCGACGACCACGGTGAGGTGCGCAGCCGGTGACAATGCCGCAGCGATCCGCCGCATCTCGGGCAGGTTCCGCTCGTCTCCGCCGAGGAACACGGCCCCCTCGAGATCGCACCAGCGGCCTCCGTCAGGGCGACGGAGAGACGTGGCATCCGGAGTCATGCCCTCAACTTAGGTCACCCTTACTTCGATGACAAGACCCCGGATGCCGACGCGCCGCGCCTCACATCCCCTCCACCGCCGACCGGGGTTAGGGTCGAACGCATGTCCCCCGAGCTCGTCGCCTCCCGCAGCGCCGACCTCGACGCCCGGATCGTCGCCGACTCGCGCGATCGCGTCGCCTGGATCCGTGCGCGTTCGCGCGGGATCACGGCGACCGACGTCGCCACGCTCACCAGCGCGAACGCGATCTCGAGAGCAGCGGATGCCAAGCTCATGGGCTCGAACTTCTCGGGCAACGCCTTCACCGCGCACGGCCGTCGGCGCGAACCCGAGATCGCGGCGTGGGTGGCGGCGACGCACGGCATCCAGCCGTCGTCCGCGCTCTATCACGCCGTCGTCGAGAAGCGGCACCTGGCCACCCCCGACGGGGTCGTCGTCGACGGCGAGGGGCGCATCGTGCTCGCCGAGATCAAGACGACCAACAAGGCGTGGCGTTCGATCCCCCGCACCTACATGCGACAGATCTGGTGGCAGCAGCACGTGCTCGGCGCGGAGCGCACCCTCGTCGCGTGGGAGCAGCACGACGGCTTCGTCCCGCTGCACGATGAGCCGCGCTGCCAGTGGGTCGACCGCGACGAGCGCGAGATCGCGAAACTCGTCGGACTCGCGACGGCCCTCATCGACGAGCTGTATCGCCGCACCATGGAGGCGCGTCGACCGGCCCCGACCCCACCGGAACCCACGGAGAGGTACCGCGCTCTCGCGCTCCTCGATTAATAGTTGACGCAAGTCAAGCAAAAGGCGTATCGTTGACGCAAGTCAACCAATCGCGCCATCGTCGTCGCGGCATCCGTCCCCCACGTGGAGTTCCGCATGACCACCACCTCCCCCGAGACCGCCGCCCCGCGGCGCGTTCTCCCCGCCCTCATCGGGCTGCTGCTCGGCACCTTCGTGTCGATGCTCGCCTCGACCGTCGTCTCCACCTCGCTGCCTGTCATCGTGCACGACCTGTCGGGCGACCAGAACGCGTACACCTGGGTCATCACCGCGACCCTGCTCACCACCGCGATCTCCACCCCCATCTGGGGCAAGCTCGCCGACCTCTTCAACCGCAAGGTGCTGATCCAGATCGCGATCGCGATCTTCGTGCTCGCCACCGCGGCCGCCGGCTTCTCACAGAACACCGACATGCTCATCGCCTTCCGCGCCGTGCAGGGTCTGGGTGCCGGCGGGCTGGCCGCCCTGAGCCAGGTCATCATGGCCGACATCATCAGCCCCCGCGAGCGCGGTCGGTACATGGGCCTGTTCGGCGCCGTGATGGCGGTCGCGACCGTCGGCGGACCGCTCCTCGGCGGCGTCATCACCGACGCGTTCGGCTGGCGCTTCAACTTCTTCGTCGCCCTCCCCTTTGCCGTGGCCGCCCTGCTCATCCAGCAGCGCACGCTGCACCTCCCCGTGCGCGCCAAGCGGAAGGTCCGGATCGACTACCTCGGCATCGTGCTGCTGTCGACCGCCGTCTCGCTCATCCTGATCTGGGTCACCAACGCCGGGAAGTCCTTCGACTGGGCCAGCGTCGAGACCCTGCTCATGGTCGGCGGCGCGGTCGTCGCCGCGGTCCTCTTCGTGATCGTCGAACTGCGCTCGGCCGAGCCGCTCGTGCCGCTCACGCTGTTCCGGGATGCCACCTTCACCCTCGCCACGATCGCCTCGATCGCGACGGGTCTGGCGATGTTCGGCACCTCGGTGTTCCTGAGCCAGTACATGCAGATGGCGCGCGGCGCCACGCCCACCGAAGCCGGTGTCATGACGATCCCCATGATCGGCGGCCTCCTGGTCTCGTCGATCGTCGTGGGCGCGCTCATCTCGCGCTTCGGCCACTGGAAGCCGTTCCTCATCGCCGGCGGGGTGCTCCTGATCGCCGGGTCGTACCTGCTGTCGACGATCCACTACGACACGAACTTCGCCCTCGTCTCGCTCTACATGTTCTTCCTGGGCGCGGGTGTCGGCATGACGATGCAGAACCTCGTCCTCATCGTGCAGAACACGGCCAACCCGACGCAGATGGGCGCGGCGAGCTCGGGCGTGACGTTCTTCCGCAGCCTCGGCGGCACGATCGGCGTCTCGGTCATGGGGGCGGCCCTCGCCAGCATGGCGACGAGCCTGTTCACCGACCGGGCCGACGACCTCAAGACCGCGATCATGGGACTCGGTCAGAGCGGTGCCGCGGTCGCCCAGTCGCTCCAGTCGGGGACGATCCCGAAGGTGTCCACCCTGCCCGAGAGCGTGCGCGTCATCGTCGAGGACATCTACGCGCAGTCGATCGCCCACTCCTTCCTCATCGCGGTGCCGGTCGCCGTGGTCAGCCTCATCGCGATCCTGTTCCTGCCCAACCGCCCCTTGACCCGCATGACCACCACGGAGCGCGTGGCGGCGAGCGAGGCCGACTTCGCCACCGTGTCGGTTCCCGCGGGCATGGCGACGCTGGCCGCGACCGGTGCGGTGCCGACGCAGGATGCCACGGCGTCGCGCCGTGCACGCCGAGAGGCTCGGATGGGAGAAGATGTCTGACGTGACGAGCGAACTGAGCGAGGACCGCCGCGAGGCCGTGCAGGCCCTGGAGTCGTCGTTCTCGGAACTCATGACCGTGTTCCGCCGCTTCGTCTCCGAGGCGGCGGAACGCGTGAGCCCCGGGATGCTGCCGGCCACGTTCAAGGCCCTCTCGGTCGTCAGTCGCTTCGGCCCGCTGACGCTGTCGGCACTCGCCGAGCGCTTGGCCGCCGACAAGGGCTTCCTCAGCCGGTCGATCAGCGAGCTCGAAGACCTGGGCCTCGTCAGCCGCACGCCGGACCCGAACGACGGCCGCTCGCGCCTGATCTCGGTGACCGACCTGGGCCACGAACGCCTCGCCGACGCGCGCGCCCCGCACGAGAGCCGCCTGTTCGAGGCGATGGCCGACTGGTCGGTCGGCGACATCCGCCACCTCTCGACCCTGCTGCACGCCCTCGCCGTCGGCGAAGTCCCTTCGCGCGACTGAGCGCCGCCCTTCCCGGGAAGCCCCGCGGCGCACACCCGCGTTCCGTGTCCAGAACACCGGACGATTCTCGAAACGTCCGGGTGTTCTGGACACTCGATCGCGAAACGCAGGCGCGCCGCGCTGCCGGCGCGCGAGAGACACGGACCGCCGCGCGGAGCGGCGGACCGCGAGACGCCCCGACCGGGCGCTGAACTCTCCGTCGCGACACGGTGACCGAGGTGTAACACCGCGGAGACAATGGCGCGCTTGACTGGGGACACCGCGGCGGCGTCGCCGCCGGCGACCGCACGCGAGAGAGAGCGCCCGATGAGATTCCGATCGACGCGTCCCGAGACCAGCATCGACCCCGCGCCCGCGGTCCCCGACATCATGCGGGCAGCCGTCTTCGATGCCCCCGGTGCCGCCGACGCGCTGCACATCGCCGACGTCCCGGTCCCCACCCCGGTGCTCAGCGAGGTGCTCGTCCGCGTGGTCGCAGCCGGGATCAATCCGATCGACGCCAAGACCCGCTCGGGTCGCGGCATGTCGGGTGCGATCGACGCGTGGCCCGCGGTGCTGGGTCTCGATGTGAGCGGTGTCGTGGTGCGGGCGCCCTTCGACGCCCATCCCTTCCCCGTCGGCACCGAGGTCTACGGCATGGCCGCGGTCCCCCGGACCCCCGGCGGCTACGCGGAGTACGCCGTGGTGCCCACCCTCTCGCTCGCCCGCAAGCCCGCGTCCCTGTCGTACGTCGAGGCCGCCGGCGTGCCCGTCGCGGCCCTCACCGCGTGGGGACTCGTCGTCGAGACCGCTCTCGCGCACCAGGGACAGCGCATCCTCGTGCACGCCGGGAGCGGCGGCGTCGGCCACTTCGCGGTGCAGTTCGCGGCGTACTTCGGGGCGCACGTCATCGCGACCGGGTCGCCCCGCAACCTCGGCTGGCTGCGCGAACTCGGCGCCGCCGAGGTCGTCGACCACACCTCGACCCGTTTCGAAGACGTCGTCTCCGACGTCGACGTCGTGATCGACCTGATCGGCAACGTCGCGGACGACACCGGTACGCGCTCCCTCGAGGTCCTCCGCCCCGGCGGTCTGCTCATCGAGGTGCCCACCGGCGCGTGGCCCGGCTTCCGCGAGGCGGCGTCGGCGCGTGGCATCCGGTCCACCGACTACAAGACCATTCCCGACGGCGCCGCCCTCGCGACCATCGGGCGCCTGCTCGACTCGGGCGCGGTGCGTGTCTTCGTCGACCGCGTCTTCGACCTCGACGACGCCGCGGCCGCGCACGTCGAGCTGGAGCGCGGGCACACCCGCGGCAAGATCGTGCTGCGCGTCAGCGACGACTGAGTCAGCCGGCCGCCAACACGCGCCGCCCCTCCCCGACGATCTCTTCGGCGATGTCGTCGAGCAGAACCGAGGTGAGGTTCCACTGCTGCCAGAACAGGGGCACCTCGATCGGGTCGTCTCCGAGCCGCACGAGGCTCCCGTCCGACAGTCCCGTCACCGACTGAAAGCTCGGCAGGAGTCCCCACCCGAGGCCCAGCTCGACCGCCGTGGCGAAGTCCCGGGATGCCGGAACCCGGTGCCGCGGAGGCGCCGCCGCCGCGACTCCCCGACGCGCCAGCCACTGCGTCTGCAGGTCGTCGCGGCGGTCGAAGTCCACGACGGGTGCCGCCTCGAGCGCGGCGACGTCGACGCCGCCGGGGAACCACCGCGCCGCGAAGGATGTCGTGGCCACCGCGTCGTAGCGCAGGACGCCCAGGCGGCGCACGCGGCATCCCGCGACCGGCGTCTCTCGCGAAGCCACCGCCGCCATCACCGTGCCCGCCTCCAGGAGCCCGGCGGTGAAGTCCTGATCGTCGCGGTGCAGGTCGAAGACGACCGGGCGGCGTCGGGCGACCCGCGCCAACGGCGGAAGGAACCACGTCGCGAGCGAGTCGGCGTTCACCGCGAGGGGGACGGATGCCACCGCCCCGCCGTCCGCCCCGATCGCCGCGAGCGCGTCGTGCTCCAGGAGCGCCAGTTGTCGGGCCAGACGCACGATCGCGTCGCCGGCCTCGGTCGTCCGCACCGGCTTCGAGCGGACGAGCACGACCCGTCCGAGCTGATCCTCGAGCGCGCGGACGCGCTGACTCACCGCGGAGGGCGTCACGTGCAGACGCCGGGCCGCGGCATCCAGAGTCCCTTCCTCCACGACGACAGCGAGCGTCCGGGCGAGATCGAGAGGGATCGACATGAAGGAATGCTAATGGGGCATGAGAATCCTGAGCTGTGCTTTCTTCCACAACGGCCCTAGCGTCGCAGTGTGCTCACTCCCCTGCTCGCCGGCCTCGGCCTCGGCTTCTCGCTCATCGTCGCGATCGGTGCGCAGAACCTGTTCGTGCTGCGCCAGGGCGTACGCCGTGAACACCTGGTCGCCGTCGTCGCCGTCTGCGCGATCTCCGACGCGGTGCTCATCGTGCTCGGCGTCTCGGGGGTCGGCGTCCTGCTCGACGCGGTTCCCTGGCTCATCGTCGTCGTGCGGTGGGCGGGCGCGGCGTTCCTCGTCGGCTACGGTCTCCTCGCGGCGCGGCGGGCCTGGCGCCCGAGCGGTGAGACCCTGCGCGTCGACGCCCCGGCTTCGCCCTCGATGCCGGATGCCGGGGGCACCGCGGTGCAGACGCGCCCCGCCCGCACGGCCCTCGCCACGACCGTCCTCACCTGCCTCGCCCTCACCTGGCTCAACCCGCACGTGTACCTCGACACGGTGTTCCTGCTCGGCTCGGTCGCCTCGACGCACGGCGACGGGCGGTGGGCCTTCGCGCTCGGTGCGTGTCTCGCGAGCCTCGCGTGGTTCTCGGGGCTCGGCTTCGGCTCGCGGTTCCTCGGCCGCTGGCTCGACACCCCGCGCGCCTGGCGCATCCTCGACGCGCTCATCGCCGTGGTGATGTTCGCGATCGCGCTGTCGCTGGTCCTGCCGCACTGACCCCGGTTTCCCCCCGGGCGCCTCCCTCCTACCCGGTTGGGGGCGCGGTTCTCGCTTCCGGGCGCGAGAGATCCGCCCCGACCCGCGAAATGCGCCCCACGGCCGCCGCCCCACACCCGGCGACCGGCGCCCGGCAACCGGCGACCGGCGCCCCACACCCGGCACCCGGCACCCAGCGCCCGGCGCCCGGCGCCCGGCGCCCGGCGCCCGGCGACGAGAATGGAGCCATGCGAACAGTGACCACCACGGTGCACGGACGGGTACAGGGCGTCGGGTTCCGGTACTCCCTCCGCGAAGAAGCACAGCGCCGGGGCGTGCAGGGGTGGGTGCGCAACCGCCGCGACGGATCGGTCGAGGCCCTTCTCTCCGGCCACGCCGAAGAGGTGGACGCCGTGCTCGCGTGGGCGCACCAGGGTCCGCCGTCGGCCGAGGTCGATCGGGTCGACGTCGCCGACAGCGCAGAGACCGCCCCGGACGGATTCGAGATCCGCCCGACCGCCTAGCTCAGCCGGGCAGTCCCGCCCTCAGCTCGTCCAGGACGTCGCCCGCGTCCTCGAGGTGCGCGAGACCCGCCGCCTGCCCCGCCCACAGCGACACGAGGTCGTGGTCGTCCGCCGCGGTGGCCGCGGCCCGGAAGATGCCCGTGAGCCAGTTCTGCGCGGGGAACGGCGCGATCATCCCGGTGGCCTCGAGCTCGCGCATCGCGCGATTCGGGATGCCGCGCGCCAGGCGTCCGCTCATCGCCGACGTCAGGACCGTGTCGGTGTCGGTCGCCGCCGCGATCGCCGCCCGGTGCCCCCGGGTCGCGGCGGACTGCCGCGTCCGCAGGAACGCCGTCCCGACCTGCACGCCCTCCGCTCCCAGGGCGAACGCGGCCGCCACTCCCCGTCGGTCGGCGATGCCGCCGGCCGCGATCACGGGCACGTCCACCGCGTCCACCACCTGGGGCACGAGGGCGAACGTGCCCACCAGTGAGTCAGCGGGATCGCGCAGGAACGACACACGGTGCCCGCCGGCCTCCGCTCCCGTCGCCACGATCGCGTCGACGCCGGCGGCCTCGAGTGCGACCGCCTCGGCGACCGAGGTGGCCGTCCCGAGGACCCGGATGCCGAGCTCTCCCGCGCGCGCGAGGGTGTCGGCATCCGGAATCCCGAACACCACGCTCAGCACATCGGGACGCGCGTCGAGAACGGCGTCGAGCTGGGCGGAGATCGGAGGCAGGAAGGATGCCGGTGGCGTCGGCGGCACGGTGCCCACGGCCTCGAAGAGGGGCGCGGCGGCGCGCGCGAAGGGGGCGACGTCGACGTCGGCGGGGGTGACCTCATCGCCCCGGGGCAGCCAGAGATTCACCGCGATGGGCCGCGTGGTCGCCGCGCGCAGCGCACCGATCGTGTCGCGGATGCGCGCGGGGGTGTAGCCGTACAGACCGAACGAGCCGAGGCCGCCGCCCTCGCTCACCGCGGCGGTCAGCGCCACCGAGGAGAGGCCTCCGAAGGGACCGAGGACGATCGGGACGTCGATGCCGAGCAGGCTCGCGAGGCGCATTCTCCGACGCTACCCGGGCGGCACCCGCCTCCGCACGGCGGGGCGCCCGGTACGCCGGCGACCGCGGCCGGTCTCAGACGGGGTCGGGTCCGTCGAGAGGCCGCAGCAGGCGATTGAGGAAGCGCTGCGTGCGCTCCTTCTTCGGGGCGCGGAGCAGCTCGGAGGGAGCGCCCCGCTCGACGATCACGCCCTCGTCGAAGAAGAGCACCTCGTCGGCGACCTCGCGCGCGAAGCCGAGCTCGTGGGTCACGATGACCATCGTCCAGCCCTCGTTCGCGAGTTCGCGCAGCACCGTCAGCACCTCACCCACGAGCTCGGGGTCGAGGGCGCTCGTCGGCTCGTCGAACAGCAGCAGCTGCGGCTGGAGCGCCAGGGCGCGCACGATGCCGACGCGCTGCTGCTGCCCGCCGGAGAGTTCCGAGGGGTACGCGTCGCGCTTGTCGGTGAGTCCCACGCGGGCGAGCAGCGTCTCGGCTCGCGCGATCGCCTCGGCCTTGGGGACGCCGTGCGCCTGCACCGGCCCCTCGATGACGTTCTGGATGACGGTCAGGTGCGGGAAGAGATTGTGGTGTTGGAAGACCATCGCGGAGCGGTCGCGCAGGGCGGTGCGATCGGCCTTCGTGACCTTCGACGCGAAGTCGACCGTCGGACCCTCGTCGAACGCCACCACTCCGGCATCCGGGGTCTCCAGACCGTTGAGGCAGCGCAGCACCGTCGTCTTTCCGGAGCCCGAGGGGCCGATGAGCACGAGCACGTCGCCCCGGCGGACCTCGAGATCGACGCCGTCGAGCACACGGTTGGTGCCGAAGCTCTTCTCGAGACCGGTGACCTGCAGCAGCGGGGTGTCAGTGGGCGACATGACGGTCCAATCTCTTCTCGAGCGCGTTCTGCCCGAACGACAGCACCAGGCAGAACAGCCAGTAGATCAGCGCCGCCTCGAGGTAGACGGCCATGAACTCGTACGAGAACGCGGCGATGTTCTGCGCCTGCCGGAACAGTTCCGAGACGAGGATGAGGGATGCCAGGGAGCTGTCCTTCACGAGCGAGATGAACGTGTTGGACAGGGGAGGCACCGAGACGCGAGCCGCCTGCGGGAGGATGATGCGCGTCAGCGTCTTCGCCGGCGAGAGTCCCACCGTGTGCGCCGCCTCCCACTGCCCGCGGGGAACCGAGAGGATCGCGGCGCGGATGACCTCGGCCGCGTATCCCCCGACGTTGAGCGAGAACGCGATGACCGCCGCGGGGAACGGGTCGATCGTGACGCCGACCGCGGGCAGGCCGTAGAAGATCACGAACAGCTGCACGAGCAGGGGCGTGCCGCGGATGATCGAGATGTAGAACCGGGCGATCCCCGAGAGCACGATGTTGCGCGACAGCCGCAGCAGCGCCATGAGCAGCGCGATCACGAGACCGATGGCGAAGGACGCCAGGGACAGCGGGATCGTGCCCCGGAGCCCTGCCAGCACCATGGGCCAGAACGAGTCGAGCATCAACGACCAGACGTCGTTCATGAGCCTCCTTCGTCACGCGGGCACGATGCCCGGGTCTGTCACGCGAGCGCGGACCGCCCTCTCCCCCACGCTAGAGGTGAGGGGAGGACGATCCGCGGGGGTTTACAGCGGCGCTTACTGGGTGACGTCGGCGCCGAAGTACTTCTCGCTGATCTGCGCGAGCGTGCCGTCGGCGCGCAGCTCGTCGAGAGCGCCGTCCACGGCCGCGGCCAGCTTGTCCTGACCCTTCTTGAACGCGAAGGCGCTCTCCGAGGTGTCGTCGGTCTGCGCGGCGATCTTCAGGCCCGTCGGGCTGTTGGTCTTCTCGTAGTCGAGGTAGGTCAGCTGGTCGTTGATCGTGGCATCCACGCGCCCCTGCTTCAGCAGCGCGACGGCCTGCGCCCATCCCTCGACGGCTTCGACCTGCGCGCCGCTCTGGGTCGCCAGCTCGTACCAGTTGCTCGTGAGCGACTGCGCGGTGGTCTTGCCCGCGAGGTCGGCGAAGCTCGAGATCGAGGTGTCGGTGTCCGTGGTCACGACGACGCCGCGCGACACGGTGTACGGGGCGCTGAAGGTGTACTTCTGCTGGCGCTCGGGGTTGATCGACACCTGGTTGGCGATGACGTCGAAGCGTCCGGCATCCAGGCCCGCGAAGATCGCGTCCCACTGGGTCTCTTGAAATTTCACCTGCAGGCCGAGCTTGTCGCCGACGGCCTTGGCGATCTCGACGTCGAAACCGGTGAGCTCGCCCGCGCCCTCGTGGAACGAGAACGGGCGATAGGTGCCCTCGGTGGCGACCGTCAGGGTGCCGTCGGAGACGAGACCGTACTCCGCTCCCGCCCCGGGGGTGGCCCCGGCGGTCGTGCCGCCGCTGCAGGCGGTCAGCGCGAGGGCGCTCAGGCCCAGGGTGGCGGCGAGGACGGTCAAACGGCGACGGGGCATAGCTGTTCCTTGGTGAGGGTGATGGGGGCGGCGCGAAGAGCGCCTCCCAGCACAACACGGGGCGGGGCGGGAGTCTTCCCGGATGACGCCGTGTTGCACGTCCGTGCATCCGCGGGGATGCCGGTGACACGCGGAAGCCCCGCCGGCGCGAGGTGCGCGCAGCGGGGCTTCCGGTGACGATCGTCAGACGAGGACGTTGACGTCCAGCGGGATGCCGGGACCGAACGTGGTCGAGACGGCGCCCTTCTGGATGTAACGGCCCTTCGAGCTCGACGGCTTGAGGCGGACGATCTCCTCGAGCGCGGCCTTCAGGTTCTCGTCGAGCTGCTCGGCCGAGAACGACGCCTTGCCGA
>Ga0308156_1003368_pt1 | contig 12362 bp, 7 predicted proteins | sample PhyAR2_FD_201041 | JGI IMG/M metagenome (GOLD analysis project Ga0308156, IMG submission 201041) | Phyllosphere microbial communities from UC Gill Tract Community Farm, Albany, California, United States - DLSL A.R2 | ecosystem: Host-associated > Plants > Phyllosphere > Unclassified | place: USA... | reverse complement strand
CGCCGTCGGTCGAGACCCGCGCCGTGAGCGCCCCCGAGGTGATGCTCGCGACAGGGTCCCCGTCGACCACGGGCGCGATGGCCTTGGCGTCCCCGGGGGCGCGGGTGACGTCGAAGGACGGCCCCCGGTCGAGCGCCCCCTGGAAGTGCTCGATCCGCACACCCACGACGTCGTCGGCCGGGGTGTCGAAGGTGACGGTCACCTGGGGCCGGTTGAGGGTGTCGCCGCGGGTCTGGATCCGGGCGGTCGGGGCGAAGACCGTGAGCCGGGCGCCGTCCGCGGTGTCTTCGGCGACGACGTCGTCGACCGAGCCCGGGCGCAGGATGGAGACTCCGGGCAGGACCTGCCAGTAGCCGTCGGTGAACTTCATGAGGGCCTCTCGGTGAGCACTAGGACGTCCACGGGTGGGACGACGGCCGAGCCGCTGTGCACGGCGCTGGTGAGGAGGTCGGTGAGCGGGGTGCTCCCGACCGGGACGGAGACCGGCGAACCGGTGTGGTTGAGCAGGAAGAGCAGGTCGCCGCGGCGTACGGCCTCGACGCCGAGCCGAGCGGCAGGGGTGCCGAGCGCGGACAGGGTGCCGCTCTCGCGCAGGACCTCGGCCAGGACCGCGTCGAGCGCGGCGTCGGGGAGCAGCGCACCGACGTACCAGGCGCGGCCGGCGCCCGAGCGACGACGGACCACGACGGGGGCACCGGCCAGCCCGGCCGGCGCGCTGCTGCTGGCGACCACGACGGCCTCGGCGGCCTCGGCGGCCTCGGCGGCCTCGGCGGTCGTGCCGCTGCCGTCAGCGCCGTCGGCGGCTTGGGTGCCGTCGGTGCCGTCGGTGCCGTCAGCGCCGTCGAGCCGCAACCTCTCGACGTAGGAGTCGACGTGGGCGATCCCGGGCAGCACGCCGTCAGGTCCGGCCCACAGGTCGGAGACGACGTCGAGGCCGTCGTCGTCGAGCGGCAGCCACTCTTCGCCGCTCGCACCGACGAGGTCCGCGAGCTGGACCGGGAACCGGCCCGGGCGCACGTGCGCGTCACGTGTGGCGACGTCGCTGAAGGGCCCCAGGACGAGCGTCCCGCCGCCCGCGACGAAGGCCCGCAGGTTCGCGGCGTCAGGCTCGTCGAGCAGGTAGAGGTTCGGGGCGAGCACCAGGTCGTACTCCCCCGGCGCGTCGCCCGGGCGGACCAGGTCGACCGCGACACCGCGCTCCCACAGCGCCCTGTGCCACCGGCGGACCTCGTCGACCACGCGCAGCCGCCGGGTCGGCCCGGCCTCGCCCTCGGCGGCCCACCAGCTCGACCAGTCGAAGGCGATCGCCACGGTCGCCCGCGAGCGCCCGCCGACCACGGGCCGCAGCCGCGCGAGGTCCGCGCCGAGGCCGACGACGCCGCGGTGCACGTCCGTGTCGGCTCCGGCGTGCGGGAGCATCGCCGAGTGGAAGCGCTCGGCCCCGGCACGCGAGGCCCGCCACTGGAAGAAGCAGACGCCGTCTGCGCCGTGCGCCACGGCCTGGAGGGACTCGAGCCGCATCCGGGCGGGCGTCTTGGGGACGTTGTGGTCGCGCCAGTTGACCGCGCTCACGGCCTGCTCCATGAGCAGCCACGGGGCTCCACCGCCCAGGGACCGCATGAGGTCCTGGGTCAGGGCGGCCGAGGCGAGCGAGGTGGGGTCGACAGGGTCGGGGTACGCGTCGTCCGAGACGACGTCGAGGTCCTGCGCCCAGGACCAGTAGTCGACGAGCGGGAAGAACCCCATGAAGTTGGTCGTCACGGGGCGGTGGGGGTCCCGCTCGCGGATGATGTCGCGCTGCTCCCTGTACACCGCGCGCAGGGCGTCCGAGGTGAAGCGGCGGAAGTCGAGCTCTTGAGTGGGGTTGATGAGGTACGGGGCGCGGCGGGGCGGGACGACCTCCTCCCACCGGCTGTACCGCTGGCTCCAGAACGTGGTGCCCCACGCCTCGTTGAGACCGTCGAGCGAGCCGTAGCGCTCGTCGAGCCACGTGCGGAAGGCGAGGGCCGTGGCGTCCGAGTGGCACACCTGCCCGAGCTCGTTGCCGACGTGCCACATCCGGACCGCCGGGTGCTCGACGTACCTGTCGACGAGGTCGCGGGTGATGTCCCGGGCGAAGCTGCGGTACACCTCCGACGACGGGCTGAACTGGTTCCGGGAGCCGTAGGTGAGGCGCACCCCGTCGCGGTCGACCGGGAGGGTCTCGGGGTACAGGTGTCCCATCCACGGTGGCGGTGACGCCGTCGGGGTCGCGAGGTCGACGGCGATGCCGTGCGCGTGCAGCAGGTCGAGGACCTCGTCGAGCCAGCCGAAGCTGCGCTCGCCGGGTCGTGGCTCGAGCAGAGCCCACGAGAAGACCCCGACGGTCACGAGGTTCACGCCCGCCGCCTGCATGAGGCGGGCATCCTCGAGCCAGGTCTCGCGGTCCCACTGCTCAGGGTTGTAGTCCCCGCCGTAGAGCAGCCCGAGCTCGTCGGTGAGCGTGGACAGCGCCGGGCGCATCATCGCGTCCGGTGCCCTGCTCTTGTGGTCCGTCATGCGTGTCTCCTCCGTGCTCCGGCGTCCCCGGCGAACCCGCGGAGGACCGTCGGCTCATCGTCGAAGCGCTTCAATGATTGTAGGGGTAGCGCCACTGCGCAGCTCCCCCCTCTTCTGTCTCGTGCCAACGTTCTGACAGAGGACGACGGGGCGAAGAACCGTCGAAATACTGTCGTCGAGGGTCCCGCTCCCCTACGCTGAGCCTGCGCGCAGCGCACGTCTGGCACCCGGCCCCCGGGGCCCAGGCGGCCCGTCAGACCGAGGAGCACCCCGTGGCCACCATCGACGACGTCGCCCGGACGGCCGGTGTCTCCACCTCGACCGTGTCCTACGTGCTGAGCGGCAAGCGACCGATCTCGGCACCGACCCGGCTGCGCGTGGAGAAGGCCATCCGCGAGCTCGGCTACCGCCCGCACGCCGGTGCGCGGGCCCTCGCCTCGAGCCGCACCCAGGTCATCGCGCTCATGGCTCCGCTGCGGGTCGACGTCGACGTGAGCGTCATCATGCAGTTCGTCACCGGCGTGGTCACCGCCGCCCGGACCTACGAGCACGACGTGCTGCTCCTGACCCAGGACGACGCCGCCGGGCTCGACAGGGTGGCCAGCGGCTCGATGGTCGACGCCCTCGTGGTGATGGACATCGAGGACGACGACCCGCGCGTCCCGCTGCTGGCGACGCTGCGCCAGCCGACCGTGCTCATCGGCCTGCCGCACGAGGCTGCAGGCCTGAGCTGCGTCGACCTGGACTTCGAGGGCGCCGGCCGGCTCGCGGTCCGCCACCTCTCCGCCCGCGGCCACAGGGCCGTCGGCCTGGTCGGCTCGCCGCCCGCCGTGCTCGAGCGCCACACCTCGTACGCCGAGCGCATCTTGCGGGGCTTCCGCAGCGAGGCGCAGTCGCTCGAGGTGCAGTCCGGGCACGTGGCGTGCGAGTCGTCGCCGAGCGGCGCACGTGCCGCCGTCGACGCCCTGCTGGCCGCCGTGCCTGATGTCACCGCCGTGGTGGTCCACAACGAGGTCGCCCTCCCGTTCGTCGTCTCTGCGCTCCACGACCGCGGGCTGCGCACACCGCAGGACGTCTCCGTCCTCGCGGTGTGCCCGCCCGAGGTGGCCGAGTCGCAGCCTGTCCCGCTCAGCTCGATCGACCTGCCTGCGCACACGATCGGCGCCGTCGCGGTCGAGATGGTCATGGCCCGTCTGGACCAGGACCACCCCGCCGAGACCCGGCTGCTCACCCCTCGGGTGGTCGACCGCGGCAGCGTGCTCGACCGGGCTGCCGTGCCCGACCAGCGCGTCAGCCCTTGATCGCCCCGAAGATCACGCCCTTGGTGAAGTGGCGCTGCACGAAGGGGTAGACCAGCAAGATCGGCACGATCGCCAGGACCATCACGGCCATCTGGATCGGCAGACCCGTCACAGCGCCCGAGGCCACGTCGACCTGGCCGGTCCCGCTGCCCGGCAGCGTCACGCCCTGGAGGACGTAGGACCGCAGGACCAGCTGGAGCGGCCACTTCTCGTTGTCGTTGATGTAGAGGATCGCGTTGAAGAACGCGTTCCAGTACCCGACCCCGTAGAACAGCGCGACGACAGCCGTCGCGGCCTTGGACATCGGCAGCACGAGCGACCCGAGGATGCGCCAGTCGCCCGCACCGTCGATGCGCGCGGCGTCGAGGATGGCCGGCTCGATCCCCATGAAGAAGTTCCTCAGGATCAGCACGTTGAAGGCCGACACCGCGCCGGGCAGGATGAGCGCCCAGTAGGAGTCGATCAGTCCGAGCTCGCTCACGAGCAGGTACGTCGGGATGAGCCCGGCGCCGAAGAACATCGTGATGAGGAAGACGAACAGGATCGGGCGGTGCCCGAAGGAGTTCGACCGCGACAGCCCGTAGGCGGCGAGGATCGAGACGACCGTCGAGATCACCGTGCCGACAGCGGTGATCCCGATGCTGACGATCGTCGCCCGCGTGACGATGCCTCCGCTGAGGATCTGCTTGTAGGCGTTGAGGGTCATCTCCCCCGGGACCACGACGAGGCCTCCGGCACGCAGCGTCTCGGCCTGCGTCGACAGGCTGGTGAGCACCACGGTGTACAGCGGGAAGACCACGACGAGCACCATCACGGCGAGGGTGAGGAACTTCAGGCTCGCGCCGACGGGGGTCGGTGGCTCTTCCCACACCGGACGGTGCTGGGACTGGAACCGGCGTCTCTTGCGCGGGGCCGGCGGGCCAGAACCACGCCGGTCGTCGACGACGTCGGAGGGCAGGACGGCCACGGAGGCCGAGAGCTCAGGTGATTGTCCGCTCATGCTCGCTTGTACACTCCCGATTCTCCGAAGACGTGCGCCAGCTTGTTGGCCCCGAGGACCAGCCCGAGGCTGACGACCCCCTTGACCAGACCGGCCGCGGCGGCGAAGCTCCAGTCGCCGTAGACGACCCCTTGGTAGTAGACGAAGGTGTCGATGACCTCGGAGACCTCTGCCCCGACAGCCCCGCGCTGGAGGATGAGCTGCTCGAAGCCGACGGTCAGCGCGTCGCCGAGACGCAGGATGAGCAGCAGGATGATGACGGGCTTGAGCGCGGGCAGCGTGATGTGCCACATGCGTCGCCACCGGCTCGCCCCGTCGACGGCCGAGGCCTCGTACAGCTCGGGCGAGACCGTGCTGAGCGCCGCGAGGAAGATGATGATCCCCCAGCCGGCGTCCTTCCACACGGACTGCATGGTGATGAGCAGCAGGAAGGTGTCGGGGTTGGTCATGAGGTCGAAGCCCTGGTGACCGTGCGCCCGCAGCGTCTGGTTGATCAGGCCGGCCCCACCGAAGATCTGCTGGAACAGCGTCACCACGAGCACCCACGAGAAGAAGTGCGGCAGGTAGACGATCGACTGGATCGTCGTGCGGATCCGGGGTGTGATGACCGAGTTGAGCAGCAGCGCCAGGACGATCGGCACCGGGAAGAAGAACACCAGCTGGAAGGCGGTGATGGTGAGCGTGTTGCCGACGGCGTTGAGGAACAGCGGGTTGCTGAAGACCCTCTCGAAGTTCGACCAGCCGGCCCAGGTGCTGTTGATGAACCCGGAGTACGGCGAGTAGTTCTGCCACGCGATAACGTTGCCGAGCATCGGGATGTAGGCGAACACGACGAGCAGGCCGACAGCCGGCAGCGTCATGATGAGCAGCGAGCGGTCGCGGCGCAGGCGGGTGCGCCAGCCGATCTTGCGCTGGACTACCGGGGTCCGCGCAGGGGGCGGGGCCGGGGTTCCCGCTCCGCTGCGCGCCCCGTCCTTCACGTCGGAGGCCGTCACTGCTTGTCCAGGATGTCCTGGTAGAAGGTCCGCAGCTCGTCGCCGCCCGACGACTTCCACGTCGCGATCGCCGAGTCGAGGTCGGAGATCGACTTCCGGCCGCGGGAGATGTCCTTCTCGAGGTCGACGAAGGGCTGCGCGATCGACGCGTACTGCTGCGGCTCGGAGATCTGCTGGCCGAAGAACACCGGCTCGGTGACGAACTCGGAGGCCGCAGCCTGCCAGGTCGACGAGGCCTCGACGTAGCCGGGGTACTGCACCCGGGTGTTCGCGATCGGACCGTCGACCAGGAAGATGTATGTCGGCTGCAGCTCGGTCGCCGCGAGATCGGTCGGCACGGGCATGCCCTGGTCGTCCCGCGTGAAGTGGACTCCCTCGACACCGTTGTTGACGACGTCGAACTCCGTCGTGCCGAAGGGCGCCGCGAGGACGTCGGCGAGCGAGAGCAGCTCTTTGATCCGAGCCTCGTCGTCGGACTTCTTGAGGAAGGAGAAGATGTTGGCGGGGTTGCCCTTGAACAGGACCGGTGTCCCGCCGTCACCTGCGAAGGGGGCGAAGGGCTGCTGCCAGAACTCCGGGTTGCTCGCGAGGTTGTCCCGCAGCGCCTCGTGCCACGAGCCGAGGCCGTCGTTGGCGATGAGCGTCTTGCCGGACTGGAAGCGCTGCTTCGCGTCGCCGCTCTGGTCGGCGACGGCGTCGGGGTGGACCACACCCGCGGCGAAGACCGACGCGTTCCACTCGAGGGCCGCGCGGTACTCCTCGCTCTCGACCCTGTGGACCAGCTTTCCGGCGTCGTCGAGCTTCCACTTGGGCGGGACCGCGAAGATGATCGCCGCACTGTTCCACAGGTCTTCGGTGCCCCAGCGGCCGGCGTTCGTGTCGGTGATCTCGACGGCGAGGTCGAGCAGGTCCTGCGCGCTCTTGACGTCGGGGGTGATACCGAGACCGTCCAGGACGTCCTTGCGGTAGAAGATCGCGTCGGTGAGGATCTCGCCCGGGAACGGCAGGCCGTAGAGCTTGCCGTTGAAGACGCAGTACCTCCAGGCGTCCGTCGGGATGTTCGCGAGGTTCGGGTAGTCCTTGACCTTGTCGCCGCCGAGGTAGGGCGTGAGGTCCTGGAAGACGTTGCCGACGATCTCGCTGCCGAATCGCGGCGGGAGGTTCCACGTCGGGACGCAGACCCAGTCCGGCACGTCGCGGGACGAGGCGAGCACCGTCGCGAGCTTGTCGCCGTAGGTGTTGCCGTCGGTGATCTGGAAGTCGATGGTCGACCCGAGCATCTCGTCGACGGCCGCGTAGTACTGGTTGCCGGACTTCGGTGGGATGGTGCCCCACAGCGGCGTCATCGCCGTGAAGGCCGTGCCCTTGCCAGGCGGCGTCGGGACAGACTGCACCAGCTCGGCGGGCAGCGTCGCGAACCCCGGCGTCGAGCCGTTGACGCTCGGGAAGTCGGGCTTCGCGTAGTCGATCGGCACGTAGGTCGGGATGACGTCAGCGCCGGCCGCGACGTAGCCGGTCGTGGGGCCTGCAGACGAGCCGCTGCAGGCCGAGAGCAGGGACGGGACCCCGACGACGGCCGCTCCTGCGGCCAGCATGCCGAGGAAGGACCGCCGGTTGACCTGGAGGTCCATGAGGCGTCGATCGGTTCTGGTGTTCATGAGGGCGTCCTTCACTACGGTGTGTGGTTCGCGGCACGTCGATGTGCGTTCTCAAGGTCTGATCTTCGTCGAAGCGGTTCGACGGAAGGGACTTTACGACAGTTCGAGGGTGCAGACAAGGGTTGGCGGCTGTCGCTGAGAAACCTTCCAGAGCCTCGGTTTTTGGCGTCAACCGGCGGAAGACGATGCTGGACGCCAGTAGTCGAGACGCGTCGACCACGCCGCTCTGGTCATCGAACCGTTTCGAGGGCTACCCTGTCTGCACCTCGACCGAAGGACACCACAGTGCACCTCCAGGCAGACGACGACGTCAGGCCGACGACCGAGACCCACCCCGCCGGACCCTCCGGCCCGACAGCGCCCGCAGAGGGCCCAGCCCTCTCGGGGCGCAGCACCGAGCCTGGCGACCTCGTTGCCGACGCAGCCCCCTCGGACAGCTCTTTCGCGCGGCGCGCCCGCGCCCTCGTGGGGCAGATGACCCTCGCGGAGAAGGTCGCCTCGCTCCACCAGGCCGTCCCAGCGATCCCCAGGCTCGGGCTCGCGGCGTTCCGCACCGGGACCGAGGCGCTCCACGGTGTGTCCTGGCTCGGCACCGCGACGGTGTTCCCGCAGCCCGTCGGGCTCGCGGCCAGCTGGGACACCGACCTCGTCCGCCGCGTCGGTGACGCCGTCGCGACCGAGGCGCGCGCCAAGCACGCCGCCGACCCGACCGTGAGCCTCAACGTGTGGGCTCCGGTCGTCAACCCGCTCCGGAACCCTCTGTGGGGTCGCAACGAAGAGGGCTACTCCGAGGACCCGGCGCTCACGGCCGAGATCGCGACCGCCTACTGCTCAGGTCTGCGCGGCGACCACCCCGCCTTCTGGAAGACCGTGCCGACCCTCAAGCACTTCCTCGCGTACAACAACGAGGTCGACCGCGCCGTCACCAGCTCCCAGCTCCGGCCCCGCGTCCTGCACGAGTACGAGCTCCCGGCCTACCGCGGACCCGTCGAGGCGGGGGTCGTCGGCGCCGTGATGCCCTCGTACAACCTCGTCGACGGACGCCCCAACCACGTCGCCCGCGAGCTGCTCGACGAGCTGAGGTCCTGGACACCTGCGTCGCTCCTCGTGGTCTCCGACGCCGCGGCACCGAGCAACCTGGTCGAGGGCGAGAGGTACTTCACCTCCGGGGCCGAGTCCCACGCCGCGGCGCTGCTGGCTGGGGTGGACTCCTTCACCGACCACGACACAGACTCTGGCCCGACCGTTCGTGACGTGACTGCCGCGCTCGAGGCCGGCCTGCTCACCGAGGACGACGTCGACAGGTCTGTCGTGCGGCTGCTCGAGCTCCGCCTGCGCACGGGCGAGCTCGACCCTGACCTCGACCCCTACGCGTCGATCCCGGCGGACGCGATCGACCTCCCTGAGCACCGAGCCCTCGCACGCGAGGCGACAGCCGCCGGGGTGGTGGTGCTCGCCAACGACGGGATCCTCCCGCTGCTCGGACCCGACCGCGCCGCGCCGCGCCGGATCGCCGTGGTGGGCCCGCTCGCCGGGCGGGTCCTGCACGACTGGTACTCGGGCACTCCCCCGTACCTGTCCGACCTCGGCTCCGCTCTCGCGGACAGGCTGTCTGACGCCGAGGTCACGGTGGTCGACGGCGCCGACAGGATCGGGCTGCGGGCGCGCAGCACCGGGACCTATCTCTCGGTCAGCGAGCCTGACGGCACCGTCACGGCCTCGGCCGAGCGCTGCGACCGCACCGCCCAGCTCGACGTGACCGACTGGGGGCACGGCGTCGTCACCCTGCGCAGCGCGGCGACCGATGCCCTCCTCAGCGGCGGGTCCTGGATCGTCCGGGCCGACGCGAGCCGGGTCGGCGGATGGGTCGCCCAGGAGACCTTCCGGCTGCACAGGCACACCGACGGAGCCTGGTCCGTCCAGCACATCGGCTCCGGACGCTGGCTGCGCGTGCAGCACGGGTCGCTGACCCTGGTCACCGACGCGACGACCCTCGAGGACGCCGAGCGCTTCGACCTGCGCACGGTCCGGTCGGGCGAGGCAGCCGTCGCCGAGGCCGCGGGTGCTGCGGACGTCGTGGTCGTCGCGGTCGGCAACGACCCGCACATCCTGGGCCGCGAGACCGAAGACCGCCCCGACCTCGACCTGCCCCGGGCCTCCCAGGAGATCTGGCGTGCTGCCGTCGAGGCGAACGACCGTGCTGTGCTCACCATCGTCTCGAGCTATCCGTACGCGCTGGGCGACGCCGCCGAGCAGGCCGCCGCGGTCGTCTGGTCCTCGCACGCCGGCCAAGAGCTCGGACCAGGCCTGACGGACGTGCTGGTCGGAGACGTCGAGCCGACAGGCCGGCTGACGCAGACGTGGGTGGCGAGCACCGCCGACGCCGGCGACATCCTCGACTACGACATCGTCTCGGCGAAGAGCACGTACTGGTACGACGAGACAGCGCCGCTCTACGCCTTCGGGCACGGTCTCGGTTACGCAGAGCCCGTGTACGGCGAGGCGCACGGCCCCGCGCGGGCCGAGGTGGTCGTCGACGGGCACGTCGCCCCGTTCTCGGTGTCTGTCGAGGTGACGAACGGTGGCGACCGTCCGCTGCACGAGCTCGTCCAGGTCTACGTCACGCTCCCTGCGCAGCACCCGGCAGGCGCACGACGTCGGCTCGGTGGGCACCGCCGCGTCGTGCTCGCACCGGGCGAGTCACGCCTGGTCGAGGTCACCGTCGACCCGGCGTCGCTCGCCACCTGGGACGCGCGCCACGACCGGTGGCACACCGAACCCGGGACGTACCACCTAGACGTCGGACGCTCGAGCGTCGACGTCAGGGCTGCAGCGACCGTCGAGGTCGTCGGAGAGCCCTCGCCGTCGCTCGGGGTGGGCGACTCGGTCTCCGCCGTCGCCTTCGACACCGTGCGCGACCTCGACCTCGTGCCGCACTCCCCGCTCCACGGCACCGCGCTGGGCGTCCGTCGCGGCGTGCGGAGCGGCGAGGTGGTCTACTCGCGCCTCGACCTGGTCGGGGTCGCAGAGATCCGGGTGTCGGTCGCCCGTGGGCCCAGCGGCCCTCGTTCCTCCGACGTCCGACGCGCATCCCACGACGCCGCGTCGCTCTCGCTCGTCCTGCCTGACGGCTCGCGCACCGCGCCCGTCGCTCTCCCGACCAACGCCGAGCTGTGGCCGGAGGTGGCCGTGCCGGTCCTCGAGCCTGCTCGACACCTCGGAGACGTGACCGTCCGGCTCACCGGCAGCGCACGGATCGCAGACCTGAGACTCGTCGGGCCGCAGGACTAGCGTGCACGGACGCACATCGCCCCGGGACATCCAGCGGGCCGGGACGTCCGGGGCGATGCGTCGTGGTGGACAGGGCTCCGGGGACGGGCCCGAGAGCTCAGGACTCCGGCGGGCTCCGGGCACCGGATTGGTGCTCAGGAGAGCGATGCCGTGGCGTCACGCAGGGCGGCGAGCTCGCTCGGGTAGGTCTCGACGAGCACCTGCTCGTGCTGCCACCGGACCTGCTGGACCGTGGCGGCATGGTCGACGGACAGCTGGCACTCGACGTCAGCGACGGCGAGTGCGATCTCACGTGCCGCAGGGTCTTGAGGCTCCTCTCCGCTCGGCTCGCTCCCGGACTCGCCGGCTGTCTCGGCCGACTCCGCCTCAGCCACACCCTGCCACCATCCGAGGGCGAGCTCCGCAGCGTCTGACGGCCGGGAGAGGTCGCCGTAGCCTCCGTCCGCCATGCAGTCCGCCCATGCGGCGTCGACGGTCTGCACCTCCGTCGACTCCTCCACGATCTGCGCCAGGGCATCGATCTCGCCGAGGATCAAGGCGTGGGCCTCGTCGCCGTAGAGCACGTCGATACCGCCGGTGGCCTCGTGGTACGCGCTGCCGAGACACCCCTGGGTGGTCCAGTCGTAGACAGGCACGTCGTCCTCTCCGAGGTCGGTCGGCTCCGGCCCGTACAAGGCCTCGAAGTAGGCCTGCTGCTCCGCAGGTGACCGCTGGTCAGCCTCCGGTGCAGCGGCCTCGGCACCGGTGGAGGTGGCATAGCCGAAGCCGTAGGCAGCCGCCCACTCGGTCGCAGACAACCCTTCACCCTCGCGGATCGCCTGATCGCTGAGGTACGGCTCGTCGTAGTCGAAGCCCTGGTCCTTCAGACACTGCGCGATGAGCCCCTGAGCCACGCGGGTGACCTCGCGCGCCTCCTCCGACATGCCGTCGGTCAGCGGCAGGTACCCGTCGAGCGGGCTCGACGTGAGCACGGGGCGGTCAGTTGCCTCGGCCGCTGACGTGGAGCCAGAGGACGAAGGGCTTGAGGGCGAACCGCACCCTGCCACCAGGACGACGAGAGCGGCACCAGTGGCCGACATCCAAAGGGCGCGGCAGCTTGGTCGATCGATCATGGACTACTCCTTGGGATCCATAGACGGCAATCACGAGGAAAGAGATGCGTGCCGGCCGATCGGCCAGCGGGAGGATACGGGGTGCGGCACGGTCTGAGACGGTCAGGAGAAGGGGCTGAGGTCCTCGAGGAACGATGGCTCCCCTTCCACGGTGAGACCCCGGAGCATCTCCCTGAACTCAACGTCCTCGTCGGGCCAGTACAGGTCTTCGTAGCCGAATTCATGAGCGCACACGACAAGTGCACGCCACGCACGGTCGCCGTCTTCCTCACTCTCGATGGGCATGCCGAGCTTCGTCACGATGCACGACCGCACCTCCTCGTGCTGCTCGAGCGTGAGCGAGAACTCAGGGTCGAAGGGGAACAAGGTCGGTTCTTCCACACCAGGCGACTGCGTGCCTGCCTGCACGACATCCCCGTCGACGGGGGCACTGCAGCCTGAGAGCAGCAGCCCTCCCACGGCGACTG
>Ga0308156_1003367_pt1 | contig 12365 bp, 12 predicted proteins | sample PhyAR2_FD_201041 | JGI IMG/M metagenome (GOLD analysis project Ga0308156, IMG submission 201041) | Phyllosphere microbial communities from UC Gill Tract Community Farm, Albany, California, United States - DLSL A.R2 | ecosystem: Host-associated > Plants > Phyllosphere > Unclassified | place: USA... | reverse complement strand
AAACTGATTTTCGACAAAGAGACGCACCGGATTATTGGTGGCGCGATTGTCGGAACTAACGGCGGCGAGCTGTTAGGCGAAATCGGTCTGGCGATTGAGATGGGTTGTGATGCGGAAGATATTGCGCTGACCATCCACGCTCACCCGACCCTGCATGAGTCAGTCGGTCTGGCAGCAGAAATCTTCGAAGGCAGCATCACCGATCTGCCTAACGCGAAAGCGAAGAAAAAGTAAGTTTCTGCCGCTGTTAAAAAGAAAGCTCCCGTTATGGGGGCTTTTTTTTCGCCTGGATTTTGTACTGGATATTAAGTGTTCATTTGGGTTAAGTCAGGGTGTAAAAACTGGTAGATTTTTTCGGTGTGAAAAAGAGCAGGGTAATCAGCCGGATAGTAGTATTCCCCGCGCGAGCGGGGATAAACCATCGGCCTATTGGCGCTGGCGAGCAATAGGCTTGTGTTCCCCACGCGAGCGGGGACAAACCGGAATAAAGTTATTTCTGTGTGGACGTAAATCATCAGGCGGGACGATGTAGATTTAACTATGTAGACTGCAGGCGCCAGGGAACACGACGACGTTGGAAAGTGATTCCTGATCGCACCAGGGTTGCTATAGGTATGCAGGCATCCTGCCCGAAGATATCAATATGAGTCGCAAAAAGCGTGGACTGAAAAATTATTGTTAATGATTTTAATAGGCGAGCTAACCAAATGTTTTAAAGTTCAATTGGTTAGCTCGCCGGTGTGATCAAAGTAAAACAAAGGTTACTGATATAATTTCATAACCTTTTGTTTTGTCGGGCAAGTTGTTATAGATGAATGAAGCCTGAGCATATATTGTTACCTCACCCTTTTTAAGGCCTGATTCGATAACTTTTTTTACTAATGAGCTTGTTTTATGGTCATAGCGGACTGATGCATTCATCGTGTTCATTATGGGGGTGCCATCGAGTCTTTTTTCATAAGTGTTAAATTTTACCACTTCTCCCCTGGCGTATTTACCTTTCCCTTTTTTGTCTATAACCAGATAAACGCCATCCTGAATTTTTTCATACTTCATTTTACCTATTTTTTTCATCAGGGCTGATTCGTTTTTGTCTTTATTTTTAGATATTGAGTTATGTATTGATGATATGTTTTCTTCTATTTCCTCAATGCTAAGTTCGGACTTTTTATTAAATGCGTCATTAAAACCGGACATTAAATATTTTTCAGAAACGTCAAACCCATCCGATTCTAATTTTTTAGATTCCATCATGATTTGCTGTAAATAGAAGGCACCTAACGAATAAGACAAAGTCTCACTCAAATTGGTCTTATTGAGCGTTAGCTTTTTCTCAATCGAGCTGCTCTGTGGCTGGGCATTCTGCTGCTTAAGGGCGACAATCTGCGCGGTAAGATCGCTGGTAGTCTGCTCAAGTTTCTTCTGCGCGGCCTCAGCGGCGGCAGTGAGCTCGGCGTTCTTCCTGGTCAGCAGGGCGTCCGCATTTTTCTGACTGCCCTGCAGTTGCGTATTCTGCTGCTTAAGGGCAGTGATCTGCGCGTTGAGAGCTTTGGTGGTCTGCTCAGATTTCTTCTGCGCGGCCTCAATGGCAGCAGTGAGCTCGGCGTTCTTCCTGGCCAGCAGGGCGTCCGCATTTTTCTGACTGCCCTGCAGGTGCGTATTCTGCTGCTTAAGGGCAGTGATCTGCGCGTTGAGAGCTTTGATGGTCTGCTCAGATTTCTTCTTTGCCACTTCGTTGGACGTGATCAGATCTGAGTTTTTTTTCCTTAACCGCTTTTCGAGTTGTGAAGCATCATTTATTTGAGGTTTTAGTCTTTGCTGCTCCTGGCTTTTTCTGTTTTTTTTTTTCTTTGTCTGATGCGTTTAAGACAGGTGTGGTTATTTTTTCTTGTGACGCCTGCGGTGGACTATTATCTTTAGTCTCTAACTTAGAAATATCACTGAGGAAGCTATTTTCCTGCGCGCTTACGTTAAGGAAGGGATATAGGGCAAAAAAAACGAATGGGATTGAGATCGCCTTTTTAGGAACGATCTTTAACAATGTTTTTTCGAGGATCATGACTTGTCTCCATCAGGAGATCCTGCTTTTTGTGCCCTGTTGTTATACTCTTCTATGAGAAGGTGTGAAATGGTATTGCACTTGTAGTTTATTTTATACTCAAAAAGAGGCGTCACTACTCGGGTGACACTTTCAGAAGTTTTGTCAGAAAATGAAGAATAAGATTTTGTCTCGGTTATGAGTTGGTGTATCTCGTCATAATTGGATCTGTATTTTTTATTAAGTTTTGCAAGCTCGCTCGCATTGTTTAAACACTGCTTTAAATAGACCAACTGGCTGGCGTTTTTATCATTAACCGGCGGCGTGATTTCTGTTGGTTGAATGTTCTTCTTTAAATTGTTACATCCTTGTAAAGCAGTGAATGATATTAAGATTGCAGCAATTTTTAACTTAGTTTTCATTTTTTCCATTTGCCTTAAAGTTGCTCCATAAACGCAGGTAAAAGATGTATCATAACTCGGATTTTTTAGCAATAGATATAAGTTGAATATGTGCTTACTGGTTCCAGTAATTGATTAAATGGCTTTTTAGCCGTGTTTAAATAACCCTGGCAATCCCAGATTGATTATCGAAAAAGATTATTATTGTTATCGGGAGTCTTTTGTCAGGATGCTGGATTGGGTATCGGATATTTAATTGACTATATCAGAAAGGATTGCTGGATTGAAAAGGATTAAAGGTTAATGATTCTCTTTTATTCATTCGATGAAATCGAAGCATTCTTTGCAAATGCTGCCCAATCAAAACGACTGACTGGCACGGTAAAAAGTATCAGGAAACAAGTGATAAACGGCGTCCGCTATCTAAAGAGGTTTAACTATGTTTTACCCCATTGCAATCAAAGCAGGTGGAAACGAACACGCTTACAGCGTAACCGTTCCCGAGTTTCCAGGAGGCCTTTCCGCTGGTGAGACCCTGGATGAAGCTATTACAAACACGAAACAGGCGGTTATCGGCCATAGTGAATTTTCAGTAGTGTGTGGAAATGATATCCCGGCTGTGTCCACGTCATGATCGAAGCTCTGGCGGCTCACCCTGACTATGCTGGCTTCATATGGACCCTGATTGATGTGGGTATCATTTGTTTGTTGGGTGGCTCTGAAAAAATTAAAGTAAAATTGCCTAATTTTTTGATTTACATAATAAATATTCACGTTTCTTCGCATGCGGAATATACAAGCCGTTCGGCTTTTCTGGCACAGGTAGCACTTGAATGTATTACGGCTCAGATTAATAAAGAAATCCCGATTAGCAGTCAAGAGATCACGAATTAAAGATATAAAAAAATAAGAAAAAGATAGAGTTTCAACTAATTAGTGGTAACGCTATAGGTAAAGCCTGTTGTCATCAATACTTTAAATGTTCATCACGGGGATCGTCGGGATTATCTCCTTTTCAATACTGAAGGCGGGTTGTGTTAACTGAATACATAAGGAAAGATTAGAATGTCATTTAACGCGTTTAAATAACGCATTGTCTATTACTGTTTCTGTTATCAGAGATAGCGGAGTTATTATTAAGTCCACTCTGAAATTGACATTGATCAATAGCAGTGCTGCGCGTAACGCGTATATATCTAGCGCCAAATGGTGTTCGCTGATGTTTGTCTGGTGAGATAACAGAACGTCATCAACGTTTGTCCCTATTCATTAGTAATGCAATTAATAACAGTCTTTGTCATATCACTACCTGTCGCGATGGAATGTGGCAGCTTAAGGAACGAAGAAATCAGAGCCTTAATTAAGAAGTAGAGGTTTTGTTAATTCTGCAGGGAGGTTTATGTACCAGAAAATGCACGATTTCTACCGCTACCGGGGAAAGAGTAATAAAAAAAAGGATTCCCAAAATGAACCCTGGCATCTGCTGACATGGCATTCACTGGATGTAGCAGCATGCGGCTACACAATGGTGAAGGAGAACTTTTACGGCCTTGCAGATATCCTCGCTGAACTCGATTCAGAAGGTGATGAAGCTGCTAACTGGATAGCCTGGCTGATGCCTATCCGTCATCAGTCGCTAAGACTGGTGGGGATGCGGAATAAAGTTCTGCTGCTTGATGAAGTGCATGCTTACGACAGTTATAAGGTAAGGCTGCTGGAAGGATTACTTCGGTTTCATGCGGCATCTGGCGGCAGCGCCATCGTTCTCAGTACGACACTGCCCGCGGGTCTGCGCATAAAACTCCGGACCGCATTTAGTGAAGGTGCCGGTTTTCGCTACTCACCTCCCAACCTGGACGCAGGTTATCCGTGGCTGACCCACCTCTCATCTGCCGGATTACATGAACAGCAGTTAGCGACCCGCTCTGAAGTGCAGCGTTGTATTGGTATCAATAGGTTAGAGGCCTGCGAAGATGCGCAAAAAATCATAAATGACGCCATAAGCCACGGCCGGTCACTCTGCTGGGTGCGTAATACCGTGGATGATGCACTCAGCGCTTTTCGGGCCTTAACCGGAGAGAGGACGATACCGGCAGATGATATTTTGCTGTTCCACAGCCGGTTCATTTTCCAGAACCGCATGGAGATTGAAGAAAAGACGCTGGACTGGTTTGGAAAAGCGTCATCGGCGGAAAAACGCAAAGGCAAAGTGCTTATCGCAACTCAGGTGATTGAGCAGAGCCTGGATCTCGATTTCGACTGCATGATCTCCGATTTAACGCCTGTCGATTTACTCATCCAGCGAGCGGGCCGGCTGCAGCGCCATATTCGTGATGAGCACGGAAATTTTAAATCTGTGTTGCCGGATGAACGTCCCCGCCCGGTACTGCATGTGCTGGCACCCGAGTGGCAGGAACAGGCTGAACCGGGCGGGCTGGGCGAGGAGTTAAAAGAAACAGGCTACGTTTATCCCGATCACGCACGTCTGTGGCTGACTCAGGCGCTGTTACGCCAATATGGTCAGATACGGATGCCGGAAGATGCCCGGGCTTTAGTCGATGGAGTATACGAGCCCACCCTTTCTCCCCCTGCCGGATTAGAGACAATTTCTGATGATGTCTACGCAACCCTGCTGAGCCACCGCGCTGTGGCAACGCAGAATTTATTTCAGCGTGAAAGAGGCTATGACAGAGAGTCGAGTGATTTTTTCTGGGATGAAGGCCGCGAGTTTTCAACCCGCCTGGGTGAAAGGAGTGTCGATGTATTCCTCGCCTGGCTCGATAAACAGAGGCAGTTGCAGGCCGTGACGAACGACAGTGACTTTCCATGGGAAAAGATCCGGGTTCAGGTTCGCCTTAGCTGGTGGAATAAACATATTGATAGTTTTCGTCGGCCTGAACCCGTTCAGCTTGACGCTTTTCGTCAACAGCAGCGCCGAACCGATATTCAGGTCGTGCTGGTCTCTGAAGCAGGAGAGGCAGATTACTACAGCCAGCAGCAGGGACTAACCGGAAAAAGGAGCCTGAAGCGCATGCGCGGCGGGGCACTAACGGACGAGTTTTAAGGAGTAATATCGATGGATTTGATAACAGAGCGATGGTTACCCATCACCACTCGCTCCGGCTCCAGAAAGAAGATTGCGATATCTGACATTCTGGATAATGACATTCAGGACATTGCTTATCCTCGCGCTGATTTTCAGGGGGCAGCCTGGCAGTTTCTGATTGGTCTCCTGCAATGCTGCGTTGCGCCTGTAGATGATGAGGAGTGGGCTGAAGTCTGGCAGCGTGGCATCAAACCACAAGAGTGGCAGCAAAGCCTGCAGATCATCGCTCCTGCGATGCAGTTCGGCGCGCAGAAGCCCGCTTTTCTGCAGAGCTTTGATCCTCTCGATGCTGAAAACAGCGCTATCAACGGGCTGCTGATTGATGCGCCCGGCGGAAACACGCTGAAGCTGAATAAAGACCACTTCGTTAAGCGTAAGTCGGGCAATCAAATCTGTCCTCACTGTGCCGTTATGGCCTTGTACACTGTGCAGACCAACTCTCCGGCTGGTGGGGCGGGTTATCGTGTGAGCCTGCGTGGCGGTGGCCCTTTAACAACTCTGCTGGTGCCGCTGGAGGAAAGTCATTTCCCGCTCTGGCAGAAACTCTGGCTGAATGTACTTCCTTGCGAGTCCCGTCCAGCGCTCAGACCTGAGATCTTTCCTTGGCTCGCGCCGACGTTAACCAGCGAAAAATCGGGTAATAAAGTGACGCCCGGGAATGCGGATCGTCTGCAGGCGTACTGGGGCATGCCAAGGCGCATCGAGCTGGATTTTACCCATACCGAAGCGGGACGATGTGATCTTTGCGGTGAGCAGCACGGCGAGTTGCTGGTGGCGATGCGCAATAAAAACTATGGCGTTCAGTATGATAACTGGCTGCATCCGCTCTCTCCTTATCGTCAGTCACTGAAAGAGCTGGATGCGCCGTATCTGGCCCTGAAAGGGCAGCCCGGTGGGCTAAGTTATAAAGACTGGCTGGGTCTGACGCTCAAAAGCGCAGACAATTTTAATCGCATGATGCCCGCAGAAGTCACCCACAATCTGACGCGTTACAGGCGGCTGCCAGCACTGGGATTATGGTGCTTTGCCTGGGACATGGATAATGCGAAGGCCCGCTGCTGGTATCAACATCGCATCCCATTAATACACTGCGTGGATAATGAAAAATTCAGTGAAGTTATTCAGCGCATCGTTATGTTTGCCAACGCCGGGTTGCAGGTTTTAAGGAATTATTTAAAGGACGCCTGGTTTGCGACTCCGAAAGAAGCAAAGATTGATTTCAGTATGGTTGATATCGCTTTCTGGCAGGAAACAGAGCCTGCGTTTCGCACTGTGCTGGATGCGTTAATGAACGATCCTGAACGTCAGCACAATACAACCCGTCAGGCTTTAATCTCATGGGAAAAAAATCTGCATCTCTATCTGTTAAATATATTCGACCGTAGTGTGCTTGCCGATCCTGAATCACCCGAGGATATCCTGCTGCGCCAAATCACCGCGCGGCATAAATTTGAAAAAGAATATAATAAGCTGAAGTTACGCAAGGACGTTCTGGCAATGGCAGAACAGCAGAAGGAACCTGAAAATGTTAAATAGTGACACCAGCAAAGAGATTATTATCACTCACCCTGATGCTAAAAAAGTATTAACCGAATGGTTCAACATATTATCCGGTCGGGAAGCCAGAGCGGATGGCATGAAAATTAATGGTCGCGCCTGGCGGGCTGAATTACGCCGTATGTCACCGCCCTATGGGGTAATGATGTGTGAAGGCTATGCCGCGCTGCGTCGAAAAATGATGGCCTGTATGCGGTTGCGTCCGGTCGATGAGATGGCGCTGGCACTCTTCACCTCTGTGGCTATTCATATCCAGACCCATGCAAACAAGCAGAGTTTTGCCGCCCAGTTAGGGGCGAAAAATGGTAATGATCCGTTTATGTCAGCGCTGCGTTTCGAACGTCTTCAACAGGTTACGCAACCTGACGAGTTCTGCCTGCAACTTGTCAGGGCAGTAAAACTGCGTGGAAGCGAAGGCGTAAATATTGTTTCTCTCGCTGACAGTATTTTCTTATGGATGCGGGAGTGGCAGCAGCGTCAGGAAGAACAGCCTGAAGATGCTAATCCCTTTGCGCGTAACCGAATTCGCTGGGCCAGTGAATATCTGAGTTCCGCTCGTTAATTTTTATACGGACTTAAAAATGACAACTTTTATACAGCTTCATCTTTTAACCGCCTATGCGCCATCAAATCTTAACCGCGATGACTCTGGCAGACCCAAAACAGCAAAGATGGGCGGTTATGATCGCCTGCGTGTCTCTTCGCAAAGTCTGAAACGTGCCTGGCGTGTTTCTGAACTTTTTGCAGACGCCATGAAAGGCCATATTGGTGTACGGACTCGCCGCATCGGTAAAGATTATATTCACGATCCTATGATTGAGGCGGGCATTGATAAAAAAATGGCTAAGAGTGCAGCAGAAAAAATTGCCAGTCAGTTTGGGAAATTGAGGAAAGAGAACACACTGGAAATTGAGCAGGTGGTGCATGTCAGCAACCATGAAATTTCGCTGATTAACGCGCTGGTCAAAACGTTAATTGCAGATAAACGTGAACCGGCAGAAGAAGAGCTGAAGTTACTAAGAAAAGATCAACGCAGTGTGGATATGGCGCTATTTGGCCGCATGCTGGCCTCAACACCGGAGTTCAATGTTGAAGCTGCCTGCCAGGTCGCTCATGCGTTGGGCGTCAGTGCCGTGACCGTCGAAGATGATTTTTTCACCGCAGTCGACGATCTCAATAATAAAGAAAACGATGCCGGTTCAGCGCACATAGGTGAACAGGGCTTCGCTTCTGCCCTTTTTTATACCTACATCTGCATTAGCCGCGACCTGTTACTGGAAAATCTCGACGGCGATGAAGAACTGACGAATCGGGCGATCGCCGTGCTGACAGAGACCGCCATGACGGTTTCACCCACTGGCAAGCAAAACAGCTTCGCCTCCCGCGCCTACGCCTCTTATGTGCTGGCTGAAACCGGCAGTAGACAACCGCGTTCACTGGCCGTTGCTTTCTTCCAGCCAGTACGCGGCGGCGATCAGTTGCAGACGGCCATTCAGCACCTGCAGCAGCAGCGTGATAATTTCGACTGCGTCTATGGGCCATGTGTGGCGCGGAGCTATGAGCTGAATGCAGTAAAAGGCGAAGGCTCGATGGCGGAGCTTCTGAAATTTGTGCATGGATAAGGACAGACGATGAAGCACTATCTGGTTTTTCAACTCTATGCGCCTATAGCGTCATGGGGAGAAGAAGCTGTCGGTGAGATCAGGCACACCGCGGCTATTCCCACGCGTTCCGCGCTATTGGGATTGCTTGCCGCGGCGCTGGGTATCGCACGTGATGAAGAGGAGCGGCTGGCCATTTTCAATCAGCACTATCATCTGGCTATCCGACCTCTCTCATCCCGGGAAGGATGGCTGCGCGATTACCATACCGTCAGCGTACCCCGTGAAAACAAAAAGTACCGCTACGTGACGCGCCGTGATGAACTTCTGCTGGCCCCGGAAGAGCTTGGCACTATCGTTACGCTGCGTGAATACCGGTGCGAAGGTTACTGGCACATTGCCATCAGCGCGACGCCCGGTGCGCCGTACACGCTGGAAGCACTTCAGGACGCATTGCTGACGCCACATTATCCTCTCTATCTGGGACGCAAATCCTGCCCGCTGGCTCTGCCGCTTTCACCTCGTCTGCTTAACGGAACACTTAATCAGGTGTTTCATCAGGCGGCACTTGAAATGAGTCCCATCGAACTCGCCATGTTGCTCCATGATCAGCCTCGCTGCTACTGGGATGATCCGGATGAACAGAGTCTGATCCTTCAGGAACAGCAGCGATGCTCCCATCAGTCTGTTAGCCGCAGGCGCTGGCAGTTCAGCAGCTATGTTCGTTACAGCGGAATATTGCAGGAGATGAAATGAGCTATTTATCTCGTATTCATCTTCAGACACAGCGTTTGAAACCGGGGATGATTTCGAAATGGAATGACGCTACGCCCTACGCCGCTCATCAATGGTTGTGGCAGTTATTTCCCGGAGAAACAGAGAGACCTTTTCTTTTTCGTCAGGAGCCACAGGCATGTTTCTTCGTTTTGTCTGAATGCCCGCCAACCACCCAGCACAATCTTTTCAGTGTCGAAACCAAACCCTTTACACCTCAGATCGAGGTGGGGCAGGCTTTCGATTTTCAGTTACGCGCCAATCCCGTTATTACCCGGCAAAAAAAACGCTATGACGTCCTGATGGATGCCAAATTTCAGGCGAGAGCCAGAGGCAAATCAAAGGCCGCATGGTGGAATATTCAGACCGAGGCGGCCTGTCTGTGGCTTGATAAACAGGGGGATAACCACGGCTTTGCATTGATTGACTCTTCACAAGAGATGCTGGAGGTATGGGCGGGTGGAGAAACTGAACATGATGCAGTGGCAGGGCGGGTGTGTGTCAAAAATTATCAGCAACACCGCTTCCAGCGGCAGACCGGGCAAAAGCCAATCATGTACAGCAGTGTGGACTATACCGGCACGCTGAGAATAACCAATGTGGCTAAATTTCAGCAGGTGCTGTTCCAGGGATTAGGAAAGAGTAAATCACTAGGCTGTGGACTAATGATGATCAAAAGGCCGGGTTTGTGAACAGCCTTCCCCTGAAGCCGCTGCCCTTAAAAGATCGCGTTTCCATGATCTTTCTGCAGTATGGCCAGGTTGATGTCATAAACGGTGCTTTTGTTCTTATTGATAAAACTGGCGTACGCACGCATATCCCGGTGGGCTCGGTCGCCTGCATGATGCTGGAGCCCGGTCCCCGGGTTTCACATGCAGCAATACGTCTGGCGGCGACGGTGGGGACATTGCTGGCGGGGGTGGGTGAGGTGGGCGTCCGACTTTACGCCTCCGGACAGCCTGGCGGCGCTAGATCGGATAAGCTGCTTTATCAGGCCAGTCTGGCTCTGAATGAGGAACTTCGCCTGAAAGTGGTGCGGAAAATGTTCGCGCTACGTTTTGGCGAAGAAGCCCCTACCCGGCGTTCTGTTGATCAGCTCAGAGAAATAGAAGGAGGGCGGGGAAGGGCGACCTCTTCTTTGCTCGCGCAGCAGTATGGCGTGAAGTGGAATGGGCGCCGCTACGATCCAAAAGAGTGGGAAAAGGGAGATGTCATCAATCAGTGCATCAGTGCTGCCACGGCGTGCTTATATGGTATTACCGAAGCTGCCGTTCTGGCCGCAGGCTATGCACCCGCCATTGGTTTTGTTCACACCGGCAAGCCACGCTCTTTTGTTTACGACACTGCCGATATTATTAAATTTGCGACGGTCTTCCTGAAGCTTTTGAAACCGCACGCCGCAATCCAGTTAAACCCGAACAGGAAATCCGACTGGCCTGCCTGGATGCATTTCGCGTTAATAAGACACTGGCAAAGCTAATTTCTCTTATTGAAGATGTCCTTGCTGCCGGTGAAATCTCGCCGCCAACGCCTCCTGCAGATTCTCAGCCCGTAGCAATTCCGCTTCCAGAATCATTTGGTGATGCGGGTCACCGATCATGACCGGTGGATCTGGATGGACTGCGGCTGGTCTCTTTCCTGCCTGTTAAAAATCAATAAGTTACTAATCTTTAAAATCTGGATATTCGGGTGATTTCCTGTGGGCAGAAAATCATTTTATTTTACAGTTATATACGTTTAGAGTGTTCCCGGCGCGAACGGGGATAAACCGTAACATCACTAAGCTATTTCAAAGGTCAGCCAGTGTTCCCCATGCGAGCGGGGATAAACCGGCACGATGCACGTTGATACCTGTGGCGACGCCGTGTTCCCCACGCGAGCGGGGATAAACCGCTGCAGCCGCTTTCCGCGTCCCCGTGCCAGACGTGTTCCCCGCGAGAGCGGGGATAAATCGGCTGCTGGGGTGACAATCTGCCACTTCCTGTAAGTGTTCCCCGCATCAGCAGGGATAAACCCGGCTGGTACGGAATCATGAGTGTTTGTTCAGCCTGTTCCGCGCGCGGACGGGAATAGACCTGAATGACTCGATAATGGTCATAGCAGATAACCATGTTCCCCGTATCAGTGGGGATGAGCCGGTACTGTCCACCGGTTCGCTTTTGCTGAAGCGTCTTCCCCGCGTCAGTGAAAATGAACCGGGTGGCGGTACTTGTGTGTTTGTCGTTCCCCGCATGAGCGGGGTTAAATTGTTAAGGAACCTGTGTTCCTGCTTCTTAAAATATCGTTCTCCGCGCAAGAAGGAAGCGTCTCTCGTTTCAGCGGCTTAACTCAGGAATTTATCAATTTTCCTTACGCGAATGGCTATAGACTGCAGCAGATTGTCTGCTTAAAATCAGCCGGCCAGAATTCCCCGCGTGAGCAGGGATAAACCGGTTATTCGCTGAATTATCGGTATCAGTAAGGCGTGTTCCCCGCGCAAGCGGGGATAAACCACTTCTCTTTCCTGCTTATCTGCTCGCCTCCCAGGACGCCACCCGTTCAATAAACATCTGCGCCAGCGCAGCAACGGCACTGTTGCCGGGTAGTCTCTCTTCGTTGATATGCATCACCAGCGAACTACTGCGTCGGCGGCCCTGTAACAGCGGCAGGGGACGGAGCTCACCGCTCTCTAACAGCGCGGCGATATTCTGTTCCGGCAGCCAGCCATAACCTAACTGATGCTGGACCGCTTCAATGGCTGCCGACAGCGTCGTGAAGGACCAGTTTTCCGCCTGCTCGCCATTGACCTCTGACTGCTGCTGTTGCTGACGATCCAGAATGGTAATGCAGGGCCAGCGTGCCAGCGTAGCAGCATTAAGCGGGGCGGATTCGCGGTGCAGCGGGTGGTC
>Ga0308156_1003364_pt1 | contig 12376 bp, 13 predicted proteins | sample PhyAR2_FD_201041 | JGI IMG/M metagenome (GOLD analysis project Ga0308156, IMG submission 201041) | Phyllosphere microbial communities from UC Gill Tract Community Farm, Albany, California, United States - DLSL A.R2 | ecosystem: Host-associated > Plants > Phyllosphere > Unclassified | place: USA... | reverse complement strand
AGAGCAAAAAAGAATTCAAATGGTTGAAAAATACCGTGAAAAACGTGAAGAATTAAAGGCTAATAAAGATTATGAAGGTTTGAAAAAACTACCTAGAGACGCTTCTCCTACACGTATTACACGTAGATGCCAAGTGACTGGCAGACCAAGAGGTGTATATAGAAAATTTGGTATGTCTAGAATCGCTTTAAGAGAATACGCACATAAAGGTCAAATACCTGGATTGAAAAAATCGAGTTGGTAAGATTTTATGCTTATATGGGATAAATAGATAGAAGGTAGGGGAAATGTGTTGAATAAAATACCAGTTACAGTGTTGAGTGGTTATTTAGGATCTGGAAAGACAACGCTGCTCAATAATATTTTGAAAAATAGAGAAGGATTAAAAATTGCAGTCATTGTAAATGATATGAGTGAAATTAATATAGATAAAGATTTAGTCATTCAAGGCGGAGGTATCTCACGAACTGACGAAAAATTAGTAGAGTTATCGAATGGCTGTATTTGCTGTACTTTAAGAGAAGACTTATTAATAGAAGTCGAAAAGATAGCTAAACGAGGAGATGTCGATCAAATCGTAATAGAATCAACTGGTATTTCAGAGCCGGTACCTGTTGCCCAAACTTTCTCATATATAGATGATGAATTAGGTATTGATTTAACAAGTATATGTCGTTTAGATACAATGGTTACAGTTGTAGATGCACATAGATTTGTTCATGATATGTATTCTGAAGATTTATTGAAAGATAGAGATCAAGGTATAAGTGAAGAAGATGAACGTTCTATTTCAGACTTGTTGATTGACCAAATTGAATTTTGTGATGTACTTATCTTAAATAAAGCTGATTTAGTAGAAGAAAAGGATTTAAAGCAATTGGAAATCGTTTTGAAAAAGTTACAGCCTAAAGCGAAATTTATCAGAACAAGTTTTGCAGATGTACCGCTTCAAGAAGTGCTCAATACAGGTTTATTTAATTTTGAAGATGCAAGTCAATCAGCTGGATGGATTAAAGAATTAACAGAAGGTGGCCATGCTAATCATACACCAGAAACTGAAGAATATGGTATATCATCATTTGTCTACAAGAGAAGACTGCCATTTCATGCAGAAAGATTTAATCAATGGATGGAAAATATGCCAACGAATATTATAAGAGCTAAAGGTATCGTTTGGTTAGCTCAATATAATCACGTAGCATGTCTATTTTCTCAGGCAGGATCTTTTGTAAATATTCACCCAATTACATTTTGGGTTGATACGATGAAAGAAGAAGAGAAACAAGAAATACTCAGATCTAGACCAGAAGTTAAAGAAAATTGGGATCCAGAATATGGTGACAGAGAAACACAATTTGTGATTATCGGAAGTGACTTAAATAAAGAAGAAATTACAAAAGCATTAGATCAATGCTTATTGAATTCAGAAGAAATCGACACAGATTGGACAAAGCTAAACGAACCTTATCAATGGCAACTAGCAAAAGTATAAGTTAAAAGCATGAGCATAAGTAACTGCTCATGCTTTTTTGTATGCATAAAAATTTCTATGACCTCCCAATATGAGATGCTTAATGTTATGATATTAAATAACTAAATTGTAACTAAAAAGGAGTCATTACAATGATATTAGAAACGGAACGAATCAAGCTCGTACCCCCAGCATATACATATCTTGAAAAATTATTTGAAGTCCATCATGATCCAGCAAATCAAAAATACAACCCAGCAGGTCCAGCAACAACAATACAAGCATTTAGAGAAACATTAGATCAATGGATTAAGCATTATGAAGACTATGGATTTGGATATTACGTCTTGATTAAGAAAGACCACTATCTCCCATTTGGTGTATGTGGGTTGCAGTATAAAGAAATATTAGGACAAACATATTTGAATATTTACTATCGAATAGAAGCTGCAGAAACACAACAAGGACTCGTATCAGAAGCAAGTAGAAAAATAATCGAGTACGTCAAAGAACTAACAAATAACCAATATAAAATTGTAGCATTAACTAAAAAAGAAAATATACCTTCAATAAAAACAGCAGAAAAACTAGGATTCAAACATAATCCAGAACTAGATAATTACGACGGAGAAGGCAACGTGTATTACTTTAGTGAATAAGGAGTGGTGGGATGGATTATATATCGAGTTTACGAGATAAAGTCGGACATACTCCAGTTATTTTAGTTGGAGCTTTAGTTCTGATATTTAATAAAGATAAACAAGTATTGTTACAGTTAAGAAGGGATAATGAAAGTTGGGGTTTACCAGGAGGAACAATGGAACTCGGAGAATCTTTTGAAGAAGCGGCAACTAGAGAAGTATATGAAGAAACTAATTTGGAAATACAAAACCTTAAATTTATTAGAAATTTTTCAGGTAAAGATTATCACATGGTCTATCCGAATGGAGATGAAGCATATACTGTAACAGCATTATTTGAAAGTGAAGAATATGAAGGAGAGCTTAGTGCCGATATTAAAGAAACTCAGAACTTAAAATTCTTTGATTTAGATAAATTGCCTCAAAATATAAGCCCACCAGTAAAAATGAAAGAATTTATACTAAACTATTTATCACAAAAATAAAGGAGTGGTGGGATGGAAGTAAGGTTACTAAATAAAAATGATATAAATGCATTTAGAAGTCTTAGATTACTAAGTTTGCAGACAGATCCATCTGCGTTTGCGTCTTTATATGATATTGAAATAAATTATCCGGTTAGTAAATTTGAACAGCGATTAGAATGTAGTGATGCAAAATTTACTATGGGTGGTTTTGAAGATGAAAACTTGGTTTGTGTAGCTACTTTTTATAGAGAAGCGGTTAAGAAGATGCATCATAAAGGAAATTTAGTGGCGATGTATTGTCATCCTGATTATCGAGGTACAGGTATTGCTGAAAAAGTAGTCGATAAATTGATTATTGAAGCATCCAAGTTAACAGGTTTAAAGTATATTGATTTAAGTGTCCTTTGTAATAATCAACGCGCAGTAGAATTTTATAATAAAGTCGGCTTTGACAAATATGCTACTGAACCTAATGCAATATTTAATGGAAAAGATTATTATGATGAAGACATGATGAGATATGAAATAGAGTGAAGAGAATGGATCGAGAAATATGGACCGATAAAATAAATTAAAGGTCCAGAAACAGAAAATATGGACCGATAAATAAAAATATCGACCCGAAAACGAGATTTACAGGCCGATAAAAATAAATATCGACCCGAAAACGAGATTTACAGGCCGATAAAAATAAATATCGACCCGAAAATGTGATTTGCAGGCCGATAAAATAAAATATCGACCCGAAAATGTGATTTGCAGGCCGATAAAATAAAATATCGACCTGAAAAATGTAATAAGCTGAATTGTCTATAAGACGATTCAGCTTATTTTCATCTTATCCGCTTCTACAAACTACATAACAGTTCGTTATTGTTGTTATATTAAATTAATCGAACATAATCAATTGAATATTCAAAATATTGTGTTAAAATAAACACAATTAAACATTATCAAACAAATAAAGGGGATTGATTTGATGAAAAATATTTACAAAGTGGGGATTTATGTATTAGTGTTAGCGTTATTTTTAGCTGGTTGTAGTAGTGGCGGGGATAGTGATGGTGCAAGTGGTGATTCAAAGGATACGCTACGTTTAATTGCACCATCTGATTTAACGACATTAGATTCTAGTTTGGCTGTTGAAGCTGGTGCTTTTGAAGTGATGAATGCGACACAAGAGGGATTATATCGTTTAGACAAAGATGATAAAGCAGAACCAGCGATTGCAACTGGTGATCCTAAAAAATCAAATGATGGGAAGACTTGGACATTTAAATTACGAGAAGATGCGAAATGGTCTAATGGAGATCCTATTACTGCACATGATTTTGTTTATTCATGGAGAAGAGTTGTAGATCCAAAGACTGCATCAGAATATGCATACATTATGTATGATATTAAAAATGCCGAAGCGATTAACAAAAGTGAGAAAAAACCTGAAGAATTGGGTGTAAAAGCAATTAATGATTATACTTTACAGTTAACGCTCAATCAAGAGTTACCTTATTATAAAGAACTGTTAACGTTTGGAACATTCATGCCGTTGAATGAGAAGTTTGTTAAAAAGCAAGGCAGTAAGTATGGGACGACTGTTGATAAGACTTTATATAGTGGACCATTTGTAATGAAGAGTTGGAAAGTTGAAGATAATTACTCGCTTAAGAAAAACAAACATTATTGGGATAAAGATCATGTATCGCTTAAAGGTATTAATTATAGAGTCATTAAAGACGAACAAACGGCACTCAATTTATATAATAATGATAAAGTGGATACAACAGAATTGAGTTCGCAAAATGTCGAATCTAACAAAGATAAAGAAGGTTTCAATACGAATTTAGAATCTGCTACTTATTATATTCAAATTAATACGCAAACGAATAAAGACTTACAAAATAAAGATTTACGAGCTGCACTTGCTCAAGCAATCGATAAAAAATCTTACGTAGAACATAATTTAAATGATGGTTCTAAACCGATAGATACATTTACGCCTGAAAAAGTGTTTACTAATGAGAAAAAAGAAGATTATAACAAGTTAGTAAATGCACCTTATACGTATGATGTTAAAAAGGCACAAGCTTCATTGAAAAAAGCTAAAAAAGCATTAGGCAAAGATAAAATTGATATAGAATTTTTAACATTTGATCAAGATAATGCTAAGAAAGATGCAGAGTATTTTAAAGAACAAGTTGAAAAACATTTACCTGGTGTAACAATGTCGATTAAACAACAACCGAACAAACAGAAAATAGCACTGACTAAAAAAGGTGATTATGATGTAGCAATTACTGGTTGGGGACCAGATTATCCAGATCCAATGACATTTTTAGATTTATTCCATAGTGAAACGACTAAAGGTGAAACGGGATATGATAATCCTGAATACGACAAAATTATCAACGAAGGTAAATCTTCGTTACTTCAAGACCCAGACAAGAGATGGCAAGAACTCGCAAGAGGTGAAGAAATTTTATTGAATGATGGTATGGTTATCCCACTTTATCAAAAAGGTAAAGCGCGATTAACGAAAAAAGAAGTTCACGGACGTATCATTCATTACGTAGGTACGAAAGAGTACAAACATGTAAAATTAGATAGATAATTTATTTATTGCTAGGGCATGATTTAATGTCCTAGCACTTTATTTTCCATAAAGTTGAGTAATATTATAAGAATAGTTTTGTATGGATTGGAAATTATGATAAGATATTCCCAATCATTAAATTACATATCATCATTGGAGGATTTTAAATGGATTACTATACTAGAGATTTGAAACAATCAGATATAGAAGATATTCATGCATATAATGCTTTACCTGAAGTGAGTAAGTATCAAGCATGGGATCCACAAACATATGAAGAAACAGAAGCATTTGTTGAGATGTTATTAAATCGAGATGAAAATTGGATGTACAATGTCATAGTAGATGCAGACTATGATAAAGTCATTGGCGCAGTGCAATTAGTATGTGATACGAAAAATAATAGTGGAGAACTTGGCTATATCATACATCCTGATTATTGGGGTAACGGTATTGCAACTGATATTGGTAGAACGATTATTAAGTATGGTTTTAAAGTATTGAAACTTAATAGAATTTGGGCATCAACAGATATTCGTAATACAGCATCTGAAATTGTTCTACAAAAGTTAGGTATGAAACATGAAGCCATCTTAAGACAAGATACAAAGCTTAAAGATGGCTACAGAGATTCATTGATTTATAGCATTTTAAAAGAAGAATATTAAAATGAAACAACAAAAGGTTCAGTACGATTTAAACAGTACTCGAACCTTTCTTTAAAGTTTTTCCAAGTAACCATATTCATAACCTCATCATAAGTAAAAAAGCCTACCTCTAAACTTTCATCACTTGTTTGAAGTGTGCCACCTGTATAACGCGCTAAAAATAAAGTATTGAAGATAGAACTTTTCGTATTTTGAAAGATACCACAAAATCTTGTAATTTCGATATCAGCACCAGATTCTTCTTTAACTTCGCGAATTGCAGCATCATATAAAGGCTCGTCCAATTCAACTTGACCACCAGGCATTTCCCAGCCACGTTTAGGACCTTTAATGAGCAATATTTTATCTTCGTCATTTAATACAATACAAGCTGCAGAAACAATATGTTTTGGAACCATAAGTATCCTCCTATAAAAATTAGATTCTATATAATCAAAAGTTATACAAATATTATTTTATGATTAAATGACTAAAATGTCATATAATTACTTTAAATGTATATAAATATACGTCATTTTATAAAGGAGAGATTTTTATGACTATTAAAGTAGAACAGCTAAATATAAATTTTGATTATGAAGGAGAAAACTATGAAATACATCCTACACTTATCATCCAGGACGAAGAATTGATACTTGTTGATACGGGTTATCCAGGTTTCATGGAAAAGATTGAACTAGAAATTAAACGATTAAATTACAATATAGAAAATTTAAAAAATATTATTATCACACATTATGATGATGACCACATTGGTGCATTAAAAGCTTTTAAAGATAAATATCCTAATACACAAATTATAAGTAGCTTTGTAGAAGGTAAATATATAGGTGGTCATTCTAAATCAGAAAGGTTGATTCAAGCTGAAGATTTATTAAATAAAATGTCAGATGATGAAAAACCATATGGCGAAGAATTTGTTAATATGCTACAAGAATTAGAACATGTCGATGTTGATGTAGAAGTCACAAATGGGGCACTAATATTAAATAATGAAGTGGAAGTTATTGCGACACCAGGACATACGTCAGGGCATATTTCATTATACATACAATCAGTCAATAGCGTTATTACAGGAGATGCTGCTGTGAAAGAAGGCGAAAGCTTAAACGTTGCAAATCCTGAATATAGTATGAGTATTGAAGACGCGAAAAACTCTCTAAAGAAAATTAAAGATTTAAATGCTGATAAATATTATTGTTTCCACGGAGGATTGTTAGAGAAATCTTGAAGATAATAAATCTATGATTTACACCTATACAAATGGGTATAATTTAGGACAAGGTTATATTGTGAGGTGAGCGTATGATTAATATTATTCAAGCGATTGGTTCTATAGGTACATTTATTATGGCGATTCTATATTTTATATCCGTCATGATTCAAATTCGCCAAATTAAAATATCATTTATTCCTTATTTATCTTTTGATCAGATTATCCTGGAGAAGAAACAAAGCGGTATTAAAGTGATGAATTTAACTTCATCTGATCATGAATATTTAAATACGGCTTTTAAGCTGTTAAATTTAGGCGGGGGTTCTGCTAAAAATATTGAGGTCGTGTTAAAGTTAAATGGTGACGAAGTATTGCAACGTAAACGTATAAATATTTTACCTAATAATCAATTTTATTTAATTCCAATTAACCAAAAAGTCTTTAATGAATTTAAAAATACAATAGAAAATCGTTATTTTGAAACGAATATGACGATTGAGTTAAAGTATGATGGTCAGGTTTCTAAAAAGCGATCTTCTAATGAGTATAGAATTTCAATTGATGATTTTGTAAATATGGATGAAAAAGACTTATATGAAATAACATTTGAAAAATTAGAAGAATAAAGGTATGACATAAACAGGTTTTAAAATTATTTTTTAACCTGTATTTTTTAAGTGAAATCATATTTAGATAGGTCAGTTATAGTTAATAATTATTTGATTTTGTACTATTATTTTGATTAATTCATGCTATGATGAAATTATTAATCATTTGTAGAGGAGAGAAAAAATGAGTAGCCTACTTTTCGCGTTATTATGGGTTATTATTTCGATTGGCTTTATAACGACTTTGATTATTACAGTCGTTAAATATGCTAAAGAAAAGCAGTATAGTAGCTATTTAGTGAGCACAATTTTACTATTTGTAATAGGTGTGATTAGTTTTGTATGTATATTTGTAAGTCTTTCATTTGATAAAGAATATTCATATCAACAATTATTTAAAGAGGATAAGCCTAAAGCAGTTAAACATGTTTCAGATACACCTAAGAAAGATTTGAAAAATATTAAACTCGGTGAGAAAATTATAGTTGATGGTTTAGAAGTGACTGTTACGAAAGCTGAAGTTGTTCAACCAGATGACGGTTATTCTTATTCGCAAAATGGCAAAATTCTTAAAATCAATTATAAGTTCAAAAATTTAGAAAAAGGTAAAAAATTAATCGATAATTCTAATTTTCAACTTACGATTGATGATGAGGTACAACCTCAATTTAATGGTATGAAAGACAATAAAGGTGGATTTCAACATCAACTTGATAAAGGTGAAAGTAAAACAAGTTATTTATACTATGATGTAGCGGAATCTGATAAATATGAAGTCAAAATGAATTATGAAACTTCTAAGAAAACGTATCATGCTAATTGGCGCATTAATGATAAAGATATTAAAGATAATACACCTGAAGAAAATCCAACTGAAGAAATCAATTCGACACAAGAAGCGCCAACTTATGAACAAAGAACAATTCAACAACCAAATAATAACGCTGATGAAGAGAAGAAAGCTACAGAAGATGAGAAAAAACGTAAACAAGAAGAAGCGGATAAAGCTGCAAAAGAAAAAGCAGATAAGAAAGCGGAAGAAGAAAAGGCAGCTAAAGAGGAAGAAGAAAAACGTCAAGAAGAAGCGAATAAAAAAGCCGAAGAAGCTGAACAGAAACAACAAGAAGCCGAAAAAGAAAAAGCTCAACAAGCAGCTGAACAGAAAAAACGTGATGAACAAGCAGCAGCTGAACGTGAAAAACAACAACAGCAACAACAAAGAGATCAAGAGGCCCAAAGAGAGAAAGATCGTGCAGCTCAAGATGCAGCACAAAAAGCAAAAGAAAGATCAACAGAGCAAAGACAATCTCAAAATAATTCAAATGAACAAAAAGAACGCTAGTTAAATAAATGAACAATTTATGCGTAACATAAGAAAGAGGTAACTAAATGACGACAGTATATTTCAACCATGATGGTGGCGTAGATGATTTAATTTCATTATTTTTATTATTACAGATGGAAGATGTGAATTTAATTGGTGTAAGTGCAATTGGTGCAGATAGCTATGTAGAACCTGCAACAAATGCTTCTTGTAAGATTATCAACCGATTTTCATCACAAAAACTAAATATTGCAGCTTCGAAAGAAAGAGGGAAAAATCCATTTCCTAAAGATTGGAGAATGCATGCATTCTTTGTAGATGCGATGCCAATGTTAAATGAAGATGTTGAAGTAAATTCTACAATTTCTGAAAAAGAAGCATATGAAGATATCATTGAAAAAGTAACGAATAGTTCTGAAAAGGTAACGATGCTGTTTACGGGACCGTTAACAGATTTAGCAAAAAGTTTGAAAGTTGAACCAAGAATTGAAAGTCGTATTGAAAGAGTTGTATGGATGGGTGGCACATTGCTGAATAAAGGTAATGTTGAAGAACCTGAACATGATGGCACAGCTGAATGGAATGCTTTTTGGGATCCAGAAGCAGTGAAGACTGTTTTTGATACGTCATTACCGATTGATATTGTAGCATTAGAAAGCACGAATAAAGTACCTTTAACACCAGATGTACGTAAACGATGGGCGAATGAAAGACAATATGAAGGTGTTGATTTCTTAGGTATATGTTATGCGCTAGTGCCACCATTAACGCATTTTGTAACAAATTCAACTTATTTCTTATGGGATGTATTAACAACAGCTTACGTAGGGAAACCTGAACTCGTTAAGAAAGAATCGCAAAAAGTATCCGTCATTACAGATGGCCCTAGTCAAGGTAGAACATTCAAAAGTGATGAAGGTAGAATGATTAATATCATTAATGATGTTGATAGAGATGGATTCTTTGATTACATGACAGAATTAGCTAAAAAAATATAACACAATAAGCACTTCATTCGGTGTCGTTACGTAAAAATAACGAGTTGAATGAAGTTTTTTTATGAAAAAATTAAAATTTTAAATTGCATAATGATAGGGCTCAACACTGTTCAACTAATAAAATATTGAATTTTCTGATTAAAACCATTTTATTAGGTTATATGATTATATAGACAAAATGGGGAGTGTTTATAATTATGAAGTTTAAAAGAAAGAACGTTAATGTTGTCGACGCCAGTAAAACGAAAAAAACGGTCGTTGCAACAGGTATTGGTAATGCGATAGAGTGGTTTGACTTCGGTCTATACGCTCAGCTAGCCGTCATTATCAGTATGAATTTCTTTGGTAATATGCCGAAAGAAATTCAACTTGCATCAACATTTGCGGTATTTGCTTTTGCATTTATAGTAAGACCGATTGGTGGTATATTCTTTAGTCATTTAGGAGATAAACATGGTCGTAAAGTCGTCCTTTCAACTACAATAATTATGATGGCTTTATCTACACTTGCTCTAGGATTATTACCGACACAACACCAAATTGGTATTTGGGCACCAATTTTATTATTAATTATTAGAATGATTCAATCGTTCTCTACTGGTGGTGAGTATGCCGGTGCGATGACATATATTGCAGAAATATCACCAGATAAGACGAGAGGTAGACTCGGTAGTGGACTTGAAATTGGTACTTTATCAGGTAGTATTTTAGCGGCTGCTTTAGTAGGAATTATGTATGCACTATTAAGTGATGATCAAATGGCAGCTTGGGGTTGGAGAATCCCATTCATTATAGCTGCACCACTTGGTATTATAGGTGTGTATTTAAGAAATAATTTAGATGAAAGTCCAGCTTATGAAACAACGCTTGAAGAACAAGAAGAGCTTGAATACTCTTATAAAGATATCTTCAGAAAATATTGGAGAGATATCATAGTATGTTTCGCTGGTGTAGCTTTTTTAAACGTTGCTAATTACATGGTATTATCATATATGCCGTCATTCTTAAATGGCACTTTAGATTTAGGTGGTACGATGAGTAGTTTATTAAGTACGTTAACGATGGCAGCAATGATCCCAGCAGTATTCTTCTTTGGTTGGTACAGTGATAAAGTTGGGAATAAAAACACCATTTTATTTGGATTAATAGGATTTAGTTTATTCTCAGTACTAGCCTTCTGGTTAATGAGTATTCCTTCAATACCAGTTGTTATTTTAGGACTATTTATCATTGCACTGTTTATGTCTACATTTGAAGGTGTTATGCCATCTGTATTACCAAGTATTTTCTATACAAAAGTGAGACTAAGAACATTATCACTTGTTTACAATATTGGTGCAGCGATATTTGGTGGTTTAACACCATTTATTTTAACAACATTAGTCGAAACAACTGGTCAAAAAATTGCACCATCTTATTATTTAACATTGATTAATGTCGTTGGACTTGTCATCTTCTTATTTATGTTTAAGACAACGTCTAATAAGTCATTAAGAGGATCTTATCCAAATGTTGATAATAAAGAAGACTTACAAGAAGTATATGAAAATCCGAAAGATGCACTTTGGTGGAATCACGAAGAAACAAATAAATCATAAAAAAATAAAGGCTGAGACAAAATTTGTCTCAGTCTTTATTTATGTGACTTATATTCAATTAAACAGCTTCTACTTCTAAATTCACGTCAATATTTCCACGTGTTGCTTTAGAGTATGGGCAGAAATCGTGCGCTGCTTTTAAATATTTTTCTGCGTCTTCTTGAGATACGTTTTTTACTTTTGCGGCAATATCTACTTCTAATTTAGGACTTTCAGCATTTTCGTCATCTACTAAACGAACTGTTAACGTAACTTCTGGTTCAGCATCACGAACTTTGTTTTGTTTTAAAATTAAATCAAAAGCACCGTTGAAGCATGAAGCGTAGCCTGCTGCGAAAAGTTGTTCTGGATTAGTGGCATTACCATCTGCTTGTTGTGGTGGTAATACATCTACATCGATTGCTTTATCGTCAGTGTAAACATGACCTTTACGTCCACCTGTGTTTGTAGCTTTTGTTTCATAATGAGTTGCCATAAAAAAATACCTCCTTTAAAGTATATTATCTATTTACCCGTATATTATTTTTTAAATCATCTATAAATTATAAATTAGCATATATAAATTGTCGGAAATATGAAATAATATACAATATCAAAATAAGAGAGGTCACAACATGAAAGCAATCTTAATAGGTGTCTTGGCAGCTTTATTTTTTGCAGTTACATTTGTCGTTAATCATATGATGGCTAATGATGGCGGAAGTTGGTATTTTAGTTCCTCTTTACGTTTTATTTTTATGCTGCCATTTTTATATTTGTTTGTACTCATTAAGGGAAGAACAAAATTTGTTTTAA
>Ga0308156_1003363_pt1 | contig 12383 bp, 9 predicted proteins | sample PhyAR2_FD_201041 | JGI IMG/M metagenome (GOLD analysis project Ga0308156, IMG submission 201041) | Phyllosphere microbial communities from UC Gill Tract Community Farm, Albany, California, United States - DLSL A.R2 | ecosystem: Host-associated > Plants > Phyllosphere > Unclassified | place: USA... | reverse complement strand
GGCTTTATCGGCAAGTTGCAGCGGCACATGGACTGGACTTTAGGTTGTATGGCGCTAACTAACTCGGAGATTGATGAACTTTTTAAAGCAGTTCCAATTGGCACTCCCATTGAAATCAAACCGTAACGCTTTAAAAAATAATACAAGATAATCTCCAAATCTTACAACCCCATGTCCAATAAATTATCGATTTTTGGGTTTACATTGGTAACTTGTATTTAAAATAATTTACATATGAAACTTGCGATAAAGAATATGGTGTGCAATCGGTGCATTATGGTCGTTGAAAATGAATTGGCCAAGCTCAATCTCCATATCAAACATATTTCCTTGGGTCAGGTTGAAATCGATGAAGAACTAACCAAAGCGGAGACCAAGCAGCTTGCTGCCACCTTTTCCAGCCTTGGCTTTGAACTCATTGATGATAAAAGAACGGTCATCATTGAGCAGGTCAAACATCTTGTTTTGGATCTTATCCGCAACCAGCATAATGATACTAACCTCAATCTTTCCGAAATTATCAGCAAGGAAGTACATCACGACTACAACTACATCTCCAATCTTTTTTCAGAAGTGGAAGGCATGACCATCGAAAAATATTTCATTGGCCAAAAAATTGAATATGTCAAAGAGTTATTGGTTTATGACGAACTCACCCTGAGTGAAATTGCTTATAAACTCAATTACTCCAGTGTTGCTTATTTAAGTAATCAATTTAAAAAGGTTACTGGACTTACACCGAGTCACTTTAAAAAGATCAAAGAGAATAAACGCAAACCTCTTGATAAGATTAATGATTAAAGAACTGCAACTCACGCTCGAGAGCAGCGCGGATTTTTGGGCAGTGTGGAGCTTCTTCAGGCAGTGTGGAGCTTCTTCAGGCAGTGTAGAGTTCAAAAAAGAAAAGGCCTCCGAGCGGAAGCCTTTCTTTTAAAATTGCCCTTTCAAATTAGCAACCCTTATCTTAAATGTCTCTAATTCTTTTTGTTGTTGATTGATAAAGGAGTTCTCCTCCAGCTTTCCTACCACAATATCTCGTTCTTCATCATTGGCATACACCATGTTTTTGAATGGATTTTTGTAGTCTTTAGCGCGCGATTTGTAAATCTGTTCACCAATCCAGATTCGGTGTCCGAGTGCCTGATCCAACAAAGATACAATTTTATCTGCTGATAAAGCCATCCCTTCTAAATTTAGAATCTCCATTAAAGACAAGAGCGCATGTTCACGTTTATCCAAGGCATAAGCTTTACTCTTATCATGATAGAACTCGTGGACTTCATCCCAAGAATCTATTTTTTTAGATTTAATATCATTCAGAAAAGTTTGCAACGCGTTGCTTTCGATCAGCTGCCCACCTATATTTTGCCAGCTTGTACGCGTCTTATCCGCTAAGGATTCTATGATATCCTGCAGCGAAAGACCGTCCTCGAGTGCATCCATCAAATGCAACACACCGTAGTATTTGATAAACGAGCGATACAAATGATACGCCTCACCTACTTTCTGAATCACGGTAGGTCTTCGGGAATTCTCTGCTCCTTGGAGCACAATGGTCTGGTTCTTAAGATCCATATTGTTGGCGAGCAGTGCCCGGCCGGCAATAATACGCTCCTGCACTTCCTTACCTGCTGCGGTATGAAGACTATCTGCAACGGCCAAAGCCAACAGATCCATTCCTTCAAACATTTCATTCACCGTATCCGGTGCCAACATATCGTATTCAAAATATTGGTTTTTGAAATGTCGGTTATCCCTGGCTTCATATTTATTGGCATTACGCACCAGCGCGTACATATTGTACATAAACCAATAGCCCGGAATCAATACCAGCTGATCATGCTGCACATCATTGCTTACCAACGTAAAAGGCAATCTAATGTCCAATTCGTGCAGAAAATCTCCTTTGACAATAAGACAATACGATGCAAATCTGGAGTTGTGTTTTAAACTGACACAGAGTCCCGGCCAAAAACCACGTCCCGCGATAATTTCACCGTCCGCTGCTCTAGAGTTGTGATTGGATCCTACCGTAGCTCCCGCAGCCATATTACTTTGGCCCATCACGAGCGCCGCACATAGAAAAGAATTGTTATGGTGCTGCTCATGTGCCGGGAAGATCAAAGAATTTAATACTTCGCAACAGGAAATAGTGGAGTTGTCGCCCAGATACGAGTTGATCAGACGGGCACCGTACTTCAACTGCGAATAAGAAGCCAAGATAAAACGTACGGCTTTAACACCGTAAAATATGCGGCAGCCGTAGCCTATGATACCATTGACAAGCTCACAGCCTTCGCCAATCTGGGTATAAGATTCCTGCGAGGAATTGACCGTCACATTTTTCAGTTTGCTGACCCCTTTGATATATACATCAGTTCCGATCTTTACATTTTTGATCGTGAAGGTATTTTTGATGACACAACGGTCGCCGATCTGACTGTAAAAGCCACGTTGACTGCCAAATTTCTGATCAGTCAATTCCCCAAATCGGCGTTGCAGCACATGATCCTGTCGATTACGGGTCCAGAGGTATACGTCTGCAGACTGCATGCCATCAAAAGGATAGACCGAGCGTGCACCATTTTCATTGCAGAGCTCCAGCTGTATCCGTTTTTCGGGCGCTTCGCCATCGCGGAGGATACCATTGCCAAATTTCGCCGTACTGCCTGTTTCCATTTCCTTAATCTGGCTTAACAGCACCTCATTACCAACAATAAAGTAAGACAGAAAACCCACGTGATGGACAGCAACATCGTCGCCAAAATCCGAACTTACAATCGTGGAATGATACAGGCCAATAGGCAATTTCAAATTGCGATAGTCCAGGTAACTTGGGCTCAGATTTCCGATACGGACCAGACCATAGAATTTACAATGTTGGATCTGATTTGGATCAAAGACCGCCGATACTTTAACTTTGGACCAGTCGCTGGACCAGTTGCCGTTTTTGATTAACTGCTGAATCTCTTCATCCGTCAGATCCCGAAAGTCATTCCGCGGATTTTGTTGAAAACGCAGGGTATATTCGTCTTGTCCTGCTGGAATAAATTCAGCTGGGATAAATCCATATCCCAGCTGCTCCAAAGGTTTTTTCTTCAATATACTCATCAGCCTCCTTACTCTACAGTTACGGACTTAGCCAAGTTACGTGGTTTATCCACATCCAATCCTAGCTCTACGCCAATATAATACGATAGGAGTTGCAGTGGCACAACAGAAATCAATGGTGCAATGATTTCATCGGCTTCTGGTATTTCCATAAAATCATCCGATAAGCTTTCAGAAACAGTATCGCCTTGGGTGACAACCGAGATGATTTTGCCTTTACGCGCTTTGATCTCTTGGATATTCGATACAATCTTTTCGTGATAAGCATCTTTAGTGGCGATAAATACAACAGGTAAGTTTTCATCTACCAATGCGATAGGACCATGTTTCATTTCCGCTGCCGGGTAACCTTCGGCATGGATGTATGAAATTTCCTTCAACTTCAGGGCACCTTCGAGGGCAACCGGAAAGTTATATCCCCTGCCTAAGAATAGGAAGTCGCGGGCATCTTTATACTTTTTGGCAATCTGTTTGATTTTCTCCACCTGCGTATCTAAGATCCATTCCACTTTCTTCGGAACTTCATTCAATTCCCGAGCAAGTGCCTGGTAACGTTCGTCGCTGATTGAACCCTTTAATGAAGCGACTTTTAAAGCAATTAGGTTCAGTACTGTCAGTTGTGCTGTAAACGCTTTGGTACTTGCTACGCCGATTTCAGGACCTGCATGTGTATAGGCACCAGCATCCGAAAGACGGGCAATAGAAGATCCCACCACATTGACAACGCCTAAAATAATAGCACCTTGTTTTTTAGCATTTTCCAAAGCGACTAACGTATCCGCAGTCTCACCACTTTGAGAGATGGCCAAAATTACATCTCCAGGATGGATAACGGGATTACGATAGCGGAATTCCGAGGCATATTCGACCTCCACATTAATTCGGCACAGTTCCTCAATAATATACTCTGCGATAAGTCCGGCGTGCCAGCTTGTTCCACAAGCGACAATCACAATGCGGTTGGTATTACTGATTTCGTTTGCAAACTTCTCGATACCGCTCAGCGTAATCTGATGCGACTGCAGGTCTAGCCGACCACGCATGGAGTCGAAAATAGTATCGGGTTGTTCGAATATTTCCTTTAGCATAAAGTGGTCGTAACCGCCTTTTTCGATTGCTGACAACTCAAGATCTAATTTTTGAACGTAAGGTGTGATGCGTTCATTACCTAGATTTTTCAAGATCAGTTCGTCCGGCGTAATGATCGCCAATTCGTAATCGTTGATGTATACCACCTCTTTGGTGTAGGCTAGCATCGGCGAAGCATCTGAACCCAAAAAATGCTCATTTTTACCGATACCAATAACTAAAGGACTTCCTTTACGCGCTGCAATAATACGATCCGGATGACCTGCCTCCAATACGAGGATCACATAAGCTCCTACTACCCGTTTCAAGGCAATACGAATAGCTTCCTCTAGCGAGCATTCGTTCTGAGATTGAATCTCTTCAATAAAATTGACGAGCACCTCTGTATCCGTATCGCTCTTAAACGTATACCCTTTGTTGATCAATTCCGACTTCAAAGAAGCGTAGTTTTCGATAATCCCGTTATGGATCATGGCTATACGTCCACTATTAGAATAATGGGGGTGTGCATTTCTGTCCGAAGGCTCACCGTGTGTTGCCCAACGTGTATGGCCTATCGCTGTAGTTGATTGGAGATCCTGACCGAACACAAACTCTTCTAAGTTTGCGACTTTACCTGTCTTTTTGTAAACATCGATCTGATCACCTTTATGCAATGCCACTCCAGCACTGTCATATCCACGGTATTCTAACTTTTTCAATCCGTCAATGACGATACCGTACGCCTGACGATAACCTGTGTATCCTACAATTCCACACATGCTTGTCTCAATTTTAAGTGTATATTTTGTTAATGCGACGCAATGTAATAAAAAATATTTATGCAATCGATTGATTAACCTAAAATTAATACAAAAAAGGCGGTTAACACATATTAACCGCCTTTTTTGGATATTACATTTACTTATTTTTTAATGTTCTGCCACGTCCACATGGTCATAATCTTCCTTTATCAAGGCTTCATAGTCAGTCTTTTCTTTCTTTCCAAAACGACGTTGAAGACTGTCAAAAATAGAGTATACCACGGGCACGACAACCAAAGTCAAAAACAGAGAGGACAACAGCCCCCCGATGATGACAATAGCGAGCCCTCTGTTCATATCTGCACCATCGCCTGTAGCGATTGCAATAGGGATCATACCGAAAACCATCGCAATTGTCGTCATCAGGATCGGACGAAGACGCGCATGGTTGGCAGCCACCAAAGCGTCATGTGTATTATCGCCGGCTTCCTTACGGTGATTGGCAAAATCGACCAGCATGATCGCATTTTTAGCAACTAGACCAATCAACATGATAATACCCAAAATGGTAAAGATGTTCAAAGTCTGATTTCCTAATGCCAGGAACAACAATGCACCAATAAACGACAATGGAATCGAAAATAACACGACAAACGGTGTGATAAAACTGTCGTACAATGCGACCATAACGAGGTATACTAAGATGATAGATGCTAACAAAGCGATTCCCAATGTACCGAAACCTTCACTTTGGTTTTCCATATTACCACCCCATACAAATACAATTCCGGGTTTACGTGGCAATTTCTCAAACTGCGCCTGCCACTCCTGAGCGACAGTACCCATCGGTCTACCGATGGCCTGCCCCTGAATAGATACGGCTGGCGATTTGTCGCGTCGTTCTAGCAAAGTAGGTCCCGAGCCATAAGTCACTTCAGCAAATTGATCCAATGAAATGGAAGCGCCTTGATTGTTGATAAATTTAAGGGCACGCACGTTGTCGATCGTTGCACGACCACTTTCGTTATAGCGTATATTGATGTCATACTCGTTATCCCCCGCTCTATATTTATTATCCGTATTACCGGAGAATGCTGTCTGCATGGTCATACCTACGGTAGATACGTTCAATCCCAACGAAGTCATTTTATCGCGGTCTATCTTCACATTGATCTCCGGATTACCGGCTTCGGAAGTCAACTTAACCCCTGCAGATCCAGGAATTTTCCGCAATAGATCTGCTGCTTTCTCAGCAAATTCCTGCGCATCTTCGACCGAGGCACCAATGATGGTCAATTTCAATGGCGCTTGTTCCGCTCCCATGATACCCACGTTTACCGTTTTGATCTTGGCACCGATCAGCTTATTTTCCAGTTCGCGTTTTAATGTTGCTGAATACACCTGCGAGTTGCCTTCAAAATTTTCCTTGTCGAGAATCACATGGATCTCCGATTTATAACGTGAGCCTGTTGTCGACGCCATTCCGTCTGAAGACTGACCCACTGTGGTAATGATTTCCTTGACATCTGGCTTCGCCGTGATATAAGCCTCGGCTTTCTGCGTTAACAAGTTTGTCTTTTCCAAAGAAGCATCTTTATCGAGTTCCAGCTGGATAAAAAATTCTTTCCGGTCTACACTCGGAAAGAAATCCGAACCGATATAACCTTTAACCACGAGTGCAAATGATGCAATAAGTAAACCGATTGCCAAACCTAAGGTGGCTAATTTGGTTTTGACATTCTTCAATGACCAGGTTAACAGACCGGCAACCCAATGTGTAAAGCTGTTCAGACCACTTTCAAAACCATGGATAACACGACCAAACAGCGACTTCTTGCTCAGATGCTCCAATTTACCGAAGCGTGAATACAACCAAGGTACGACCGTAAAGGATACCAATAAGGACAATAGCGTCGAGATGATGACAGTCACACAGAACTGGGCAAGGATATTGGCCACCAATCCCGTTGACATGGCGATTGGAAGGAACACGACGACAATGACCAAGGTGATTGCCGTTACCGTAAATCCAATTTCAGACGCCCCATCATACGCTGCGCGTACTTTATTTTTTCCCATCTCCATATGGCGGTGAATGTTTTCGATCACCACGATCGCATCATCCACCAAGATACCTACCACCAATGACAGTCCCAGTAAGGACATGAGGTTTAAGGTATACCCCATCAGTAGCAAACCGATAAAAGTTGCAATCAAGGAGAGCGGGATCGCCACCATGGTAATGGCAGCATTACGCAAACTTTGCAGGAAGAAAAGCATGATAAAACCCACCAAAGCAATGGCGATCATCAAATCGTGGATAACGTTATCAGCCGCATTTAAGGTAAAATCAGAAGAGTCATTAGCCACCAGAATTTTAATATTCTGTGCCGCATAATCTTTCTCTACCCCACTAATCACTTTTCCATCTTTATCATGTACAGCGATAACTTTCTTTACGGCCTCAGACACTGCCACGGCATTCGCATCAGACTGTTTAAATACCTGTAGCAATATCGTATTTTGGCGGTCCAAACGTGCCACCTTTTCAATCTCTTTGATACCATCCTGCACATCGGCGATATCGCGCAGATAGATCTGCACGCCTGCAGGTGTAGTGATAGGCAGATTGCGCAACTCTTCGATAGAGGTTACTTTACCTGCAAGACGAATCGTTGTACGGTTGTCGCGGGTACTGACGTTACCTGTAGGAAAATCCAGGTTGGACGATGCAATAGTCTGTTGCACCTGAGAAATTGTCAGTCCATAACCTTCGATTTTTTTCGGATCTACGGAAATCTGTATTTCGCGTTCCTCCCCACCGATCATGTCAACCTTGGCTACCCCATTGATCCGTGCAAAAACCGGTTGGATCTTATTGTCCAATAAGTCGTAAAGCTCTTTCTCTGACAGGTTGGATGTGACGGCCAGACTCATGATTGCTACATCATCAAACGAGAATTTGGAGAGCGAAGGCGTCTTCACATCGTCCGGCAAATCGTTGACGACAGCGTTGATTTTTCGCTGGGCGTCTGTAAGGAGGAAGTTGACATCTGCACCGTTATTCAGGGTAACCATCACAATAGAAACTCCTTCGAGCGAGGTCGATTCCACCTTTTTAATACTTTCCAACGAAGAAATCGCATCTTCTATTTTCTTGGTGACCGAACTTTCCACTTCCGCAGGCGATGCCCCCGGATAGATTGTTTGTACCGTGATTACGTTGATTTCAAACTTAGGGACCAGTTCGTAGCCCAATTGCGTATAAGAAAACAACCCACCCAATGTCAGTATTATAAATAATACGATAATGATACTGGGGCGTTTTATCGATATTTCGGTAATTTTCATTAGAATATTTTATTTTAAATAGCCGTGCAAAGACAGCGTTTCATCAGCTATTGATTACAGTATCCTCTATTTAATAATCTCTACAGGGCTTTGGTCAAATAAATTGATCTGACCCGATACAATCACCTGATCACCATCTTGCAAACCACCTAAAATCTCGATGTAATCACCAAAGTTTCTACCCGATTTCACCGTTGTTTCAATTGCTTTACCATTTTTGAGCACAAAAATCTTATTGTCACTCACACTACCTACAAAAGCATTGCGCGGCACGATCAAGGTATTGGTGGCAACACCCTCACCAAAGATTGCTGTACCGTACATACCTGCACGCAATTTATTTGATGCATTGTTGACCTCTATCTCTACTGGAAAATTTAAGCTACCGTCCGATTTGGGGGCAATAAACGTTATCTTTCCTGTAAAGCGCTGATCTGCATACACACTTGCACTCACGTCAACAGACTGACCGATCTTTAACGTCGCAACGTTCTTTTCGTCGACGTTAACGCGCAATTTCAAGGTGGCTACATTGACAATATCAAAGGCTGGAGCGCCAATATTCAGGTAGGTACCCGGTTCAATCTTACGTGCATTGACGATTCCCGATACTGACGTTTTGATGGTCACGTCGCCGGCATTCAATTTAGATGCTTTTAAATTATTCTTGGCATTTTCGAACTGCAATTTCACCTGATCCAACTGCTGTTTGGTTACACCTCCGGTCGAGTAAGCGCTTTCAAAGCGTTGAAGATCAGCCTGCGCATTGGTAAATGCAGCTTGCGCATTGGCTACGTTTACATTCAGTTTATCGCCTTCAATGATCGCCAAGGTCTGCCCGGCGCTCACACGGGAACCTTCATCCACCAATACTCTCACAACTCTGCCGGCAGTTTGAGCCGAAACGGTTACTTCCTGTTTGGGCGAGAATGTGCCATTTGCGGTATAGCGTAAATCCATGGAAGACACTTTCGCTGTATCGATACGTACAGCGATTGCTGCATTCTTTTTGGCAACCTCCGCTGTTTCGGCTTCATTTTTCTTTTTATTTTTATTTAACACAAAAAATATTCCTGCTAGACCAGCAGCAATAATAAGTAGGGTAATAATTCCGCGTTTCATATTGTATTAGTCAATTATTCGTTAATCAATGATTTAAGTTTTCCATTCGCTTTGATCAGCTGCACCTCTGCAATTTTATAATCCAGCAAAGAAGTATTTAAATTATTTTGCGCATCTGCATACGCATTTTCAGCATCCAGCAGATCAGTCAATGTCGCTAGGCCATTTTTATAATTGTTGTTGGTATCATCCAATACTGATTTTGCCAGATCCACATTTTTACGGTTCGATTCGATTGTCAATAATGAGTTTTTGATCTGTACCCGTGAATTCTCAGCTGCCATATTCAATGCCAGCTTGGTGTCGGCAATATCGATCTGCAATTTATCGATATCAATCTGCGCCTGACGCACTTTGGAGCGTGTAAGGAAACCGTTAAAAATAGGAACGGTAAGGTTCAGTCCGATACCAGAAAAGCCAGACCAATTTACGCCCTGTGCCTTAGAAAATATCGGGAATACAGGTCCCAATCCCTGTCTTCCATAATTCGCTGTAAGAGAAAGCGTCGGATAATATTTGGAGATCTCTGCCTTTTTATTTAGTTCAAGCAATTCATTCTGTTTTGAAAGCACCTGGATTTCTGTCCTATTCGACACATCAAGCGGATCATATATCGCATCCAGTGCTACGGTTTCAAATGTTGAAGTCGGCATGGTAATCTGCTCGGACATGGACATGCCGATAACAAATTTCAATGCATTTTCTTTCAGTTCCACCGCATTAATAAGTTGTTGCCTAGAAGCTTTCAGGTTTGTCACGGCAACATTGGTACGATCCAGGTCAATTTTTTTCGCCAATCCGTTTTTAACCAACCCTTCAATAACATCCCGTGTTTTGGTGGTACTTTCCAGGTTATTGTCCACGGTTTTTAACTGCAGTTTGGACTGGTAAACATCATAATAACTATTAGCCACTTTCTCGATCAGTTGCTCATCCGTCAAGGTCTTATTGATCACATAAAATTCGCGAGTCGTTTTTGCAGCTTTCAGTCCCGTAAATACCGTCTGGTTAAACAGCTGTTGGTTTAAACTGATGGTATTGGTAGATTGCCATTTTTGTCCAAAAGCGGCCATCACAGTTGTTCCCGGCTGACCGACAATTTCCCCCGGTAAAGCAACTTTTTGGATCATTGGATTGTAGGTAATTCCACCGTTAAAATTCACCTGCGGCAATGCTCCCGATTTAACTTCCGCAATTTTGTGCTCAGCATTTGCAATATCAAGACCTGCCTTTTTTGCATCAGCCTTATTTTGCAACGCAAATTTAATGGCGTCACTTAAGGTTAACTGTTGTTGTGCATGACTTTGGAAAACCATCGTACCTAATAAAAGGCTGGCTAGTATTCTGATTGTTTTCATTCCTAATTTGTTTATCCTAATTTTATATCTACTTTTTACCTATACCATTAAAAAAAAGCTTGGTAGCCAACTTTTGCTTTTGTAATACTTCATCAAAACGGTCCTGGTTTGGTATGCCCGAAATGATATCCGAAATATTGCACATCAGCGAGAGACTCTTCATCAATTCCACATAGATTTCAGCGGTCTTATAGAGTTCCTCACCGTCGATTTCCCCCTTTTCGGCACCTACCTGCAAAATCTCAAATAACGCTTTTACATCGCGGTCATGCAGGCACTGAAAAAAATCCTGCATAGAAAGCCCCTTTATCCATTCCAGATTTTCGTTCATGTGCAACATATAATATTTCCGTACAAATGCATCACGCAGCTCCAAAATCTTAATGATCAGTTCGTACGTAGTACCTTCATGTGCATCGGCCATCTTTTCTTCCTCTTCCCTATATTCATCTGTTAAACGCACAATCACATCGCGTATCAGTGCATTCTTCTCTGAATAATAGTAATACAAATTCGCTTTAGTAATTTTTATATCCTCCGCAATTTCATTCATCGTAGTCTTACTAAAACCGTAATGCATAAAGCGCCGTATCGCCGCCTCGATGATTTGATCTTTTCTATCTTCCATTCTTCAAAAAACTCCTTTCAACTTTCTGACTTTTATCAGAAATTGTTCAAAAATATAAAAAGTAACATGCCGTACAAAATAAATTTTGAAATTGTAATAATTTTGATATTGAGCTGACAACAAAAAAGGCAAACTTTATAAGTTTGCCTTTATTAGGATAAATCGTGCAATCAAAACGCGACCGTGTTCTGAAAATGTTTTAGAAACTTACGTTTGTCCAATTTATAGAGCCTTGCTGCGCGATACGCCACACCGGTCTGTACCTCGTCGAGTTCTTTTAGAAACCCATAGTTTTGCATTTTCTTTCTAAAATTGCGTTTATCGAGTTGTTTATTCAATATTCCCTCATAGACCAGCTGTAATTGGGTAAGGGTAAATTTTTCGGGAAGCAATTCAAAAGCGATAGGCTTATAAGCGAGGCGACGCTGCAATCTTTCCAGACAGAGATCCAAAATCTGCTTGTGGTCAAAGGCCAGTTCGGGTACATTACGAACAGGAAACCATTTGGCCTGTTTCATGTAATTTGTAACAGGCTTCGTTTTCAGTTTGGTACTGTCCAATTGAATGAGAGCATAATAAGCCACTGTTAAAATTCTTCCCTTTGGATGCCTTTTTAAACCAGCAAAGGAATGGAGCTGATCCATAAAGACATCTTTCAAACCTGTATTTTCATACAAAATCCGCTTTACGGCATCTTCCATCTCTTCATCGTTATCCACGAAAAAGCCTGGCAATGCCCACCAATCCTTAAAAGGATATTCATTTCTTTCGGCCAGAAGAACTTTTAATTCTCCTTCGTGAAAGCCTAATATGACACAGTCTACGGTAAAATTACTATACAAAACTTCTAAATCTATTTATGTGCAATATACTGAGCTAAATTTAGCGGTTACTAATCATCGGGTTATCTGTAACAATTATACGCTTCCTAAACGTGATGCGCAAAAAAATATTGAAAAATTTATTCAAAGTGTAGAATAT
>Ga0308156_1003362_pt1 | contig 12383 bp, 13 predicted proteins | sample PhyAR2_FD_201041 | JGI IMG/M metagenome (GOLD analysis project Ga0308156, IMG submission 201041) | Phyllosphere microbial communities from UC Gill Tract Community Farm, Albany, California, United States - DLSL A.R2 | ecosystem: Host-associated > Plants > Phyllosphere > Unclassified | place: USA... | reverse complement strand
CCGATGAGCACATCACGCAGCAATTGCATATCCTGTTCTGTCATGACTGCAGCTGGTCTCCTGTCTCACGACACCGAAAAGGTGGGCAGTAAAATCACACTCATTTGCTGAACAAAAGCTCAATCAGTGCATGCAGCTGCTGCTCTTCTGCATCAGATGAGGCTTTATCAAGACGTACGATTAGCCTTAAGCAGATTGCTTTGCGGTTCAGTGTCTGACCTGAACGTAGGATATCAGCAACAACTGAACCGAGCGTTTCCTGCTGCGAGGGCAGATTTACACGGCTGAAATAGTCAGCGATATCGCTATTAGAATCTGTGCTGCTCAGATTCAGTTTCATGACTAACCCCACTGTATGATTCGAAAATAACCTGTTTTGCGTAAATTATACAAAATATGTAATTTTGTACAGGTATATCCGCTTCGCTTTCGATAATTACTGGCAGGACAGATGCCGGGAGCGTATCTGTCTGGATGGCGTACTGCTACAGAATGATTTGAGCCTTATCTGGCCAATGGCAAATCAGACACACGGGTTGTGTAGGCAGGCGACAGCATATCCCGCTTCATCGACCAGGACTTCTGGATACCCTGCCCCGCAAAAAACAGACTGGCCTTGCCACTCTGATTAAGCCCGTCAACCACCCGCATCAGAGCCTCGCTATTCGCCTGCGGACGGTATTCATCAAACAGACTGAGCTGAGCCACACCCTGGCTGTAGAAGTCACCCAGCATCACGCCCGCTTTCATATAACGATGTCCGTCCACCCATATCCGTTCAAGCGCATCCATGGCGACGCGGATAATATCGCGGGTATCATTAGACGGGGTCAGCAGCTTGCCGGTTGCCTGATTACCGTAAAACACCTCTCCGTCGGCATGCGGGCTGGTCCGGACAAAAACCGCTATCTGCCTGCAGTACTGCCTTTCTTTTCTCAGTTTCTCAGCGGCACGCTCGGCAAACGCGCACACTGCCTGCCGCATATCCATATACTCAGTGATGCGTGAGCCGAACGAGCGCGAGCAGACAATCTGCTGTTTGACAGGTGCAAATTCTTCGAGCGCCAGACAGGGTTCGCCGCGCAGCTCCCTGACGGTACGCTCGAGTACAACATTGAAGTGTTTGCGGATGATCCAGGTGCTCTGGTCTGCGAGGTCTTTGGCTGTGGTGATGCCCATGGCATTGAGTTTTTTACTGATACGCCTGCCTACTCCCCACACTTCTTCAACCAGCACCAGTGCCATCAGCTTTCGCTGCCGGTCGATATTCGACAGGTCGACGACACCGCCAGTCTGCTTCCACTTCTTGGCGGCGTGATTTGCCAGCTTGGCCAGCGTTTTGGTCTGGGCGATGCCAACACCCACAGTCAGATGCGTGTTGCGTTTGATCGTCTCGCGCACTTCCCGTCCGAAGTTTTCCAGTACCATGCAGTTGCGTACACCGGTCAGGTCCAGGAACGCTTCATCAATCGAATAGACTTCCACGCAGGGGGCCATCTGCTCCAGCGTTGTCATTACCCGGCTGCTCATGTCGGCATACAGCGCATAATTGCTGCTGAACACATGGATCCGGTGCCGCCTGATGTCGTCCCTGAGTTTGAAATAGGGGGCCCCCATAGGAATGGCCAGCGCTTTGGCTTCTGCGCTCCGGGCAATAACACAGCCATCATTATTACTCAGAACCAGCACCGGTTTGCCACGCAGGTCGGGACGAAATACTGTCTCGCAACTGGCATAAAACGAGTTCACATCCACCAGCGCAAACATCACATAGCGCCATTCGGATTGAAGACCTGAAAAGTACGTTCCTCACCTTCTTTTGCAGAAATATCCCGGAAATCTGACTTGTGCGCTTCTATCCATCTGTTTGCTTCCCTCGATGTGAAATGCCAGTTCAGCTGCTGGAGTTTCTCCACAAAATCGAGTGTGCTGACGGTGTATCGGCCGCGCGCGTCGCGTTTAATGGCCAGTCTGAATGCGACGTTGATTTCATAATCGCGTGGCATGATGATTCCCCTCTGACAATAACTGTATGTATAAACAGTAATTGCAATCAGTGGCTTTGAGCAAGCTGATGAGATTTGAAATTTTGTAAAGCGAGGGTGAAAGGTAAAGTGAGGGTTATTATGAATTTTAATCTTGAGATAAAGCCAATTTAAAATTTATTCTGCTATCTGTATGTAATCATCAAACGCATATTCCATCTCAGCCAGAATGAATTTTTATCCTGTAATGAAGACAAATACCGGATTGCAGTCAGAATCATGCCTGAAGAAGCCTCACTCATCCTGCATCCTGAAACCTGCAACCTGCAACCTGGCCAGCAGGATAAGGCGCAATGAACGATTTCCGCCACGCAGTTAAGATATTCAATGGTCGTTTACTGACATTCAGTACTATTTGGCTGGCAAACGTAGCGAAAAAAATGGGGCCCTGAGGCCCCATACTTTTTCACTGAATTCTTCAGCAACCGCTATTCGGGTAAAGCGTAAACCACCACCTGATCGCCCACCTGATCCTTAAGGATGGTATTACCGCCAGCGACAAACGCCACATACTGGCGGCCTTTATACTCATAGACAGAAGGGTTGGCGACTGCAGGGGCTTCCGCCTGATCGGACCACAGCTCTTCACCACTCTCCACGGAATAGGCGCGAACCTTCGCATCCATTGACGCACCAATGAATATCACACCGCCCGCAGTCACTGCCGGACCACCGATGATAGGTGATCCCCAGCTTTCTGGCATGAAGAAACCATACTGCTGAGATGCGCCCACAGGACGGCGCCATTTAACATCACCGGTATGCATATCAATCGCCACGATTTCGCCAAAAGGTGGCTCCCAGCACGGCATGCCCAGCCAGTTATTGGCCACCATCAGTCGCAGGCCATAAGGCGCACCCTCCTGTGGTACAAAACCGCTTTCATTGCCTGAACCATTATCCGCTTTATCATAATCTGCACGGCTGTAAAGCTTCACATACTGCATAATGTGAGAAGTGTTAACGATCGCAACTTATTTTTATGAGTCAATCGCTAGGCTGCCCCACCGCACCCCGCCCAGATACGTCAGAGCGCCTTCGCCTTTGGTGGCAGGGAGCGTATGCAAACCTTCGTTGGTCAGCTTATCACACAGCCTTGAACACTGAACTGCTCCCACCAAATCTCCCAGCTTCCAGATTGCTGGTTTTTTTATCTGATCAAGCAATGCCGCAGGTTTAGTCGGGAATGGCTGCGTGGATGAGAGCACTTCACCCTGAACGGAGCCATCACCCTCTGGCACCGGACGCTCTTCAATTGGCCAGACATCCTCACCGGTCAGACGGTTCACCATAAAAGGAAACCCTGTTTGGTAGCCTGAAAATTTACGAGAGCTATTTGCCGTTTTGATTTGACCTTTTTTTAATAATGCATCCACCTTTAAAACACTAAATCAAACGAAATTTTTAGTAAAACTTTTATTCAAATTAGTTTCGAGGTCTTCCAGCATTCTTTCGAACTCTTCATCTGATGACGCTTTATCAAAATAGACATTTGGTTTAACAATTCCATTAGCCCATTTATTAAAAGCGGCATGAACAGCACCATCGATTTCAGATTTACTTTTCAACCAGTAAATTGAATCGCCCTCAGCCTGAACGAATTCAGGCTTTGTAATTTCGTAATCACTCATGCCAAACATGGATGGTGATGTGAAGTTACTACTTCCCACTATAGCAAGAACAGGGCCATCGTTATCGTGAAATAAAATAATTTTTGCATGCCATATGACCTCTGGATCACCTTTTCCGGGTATAGGTGATTTATAAAGCTCTACGTTTAAGCCCTTCTTTTTAAATGAACTTTTTAATTTAATCATTTTTTGATATTGACTTTCTCTACCACCAAGCAAGTACACTTGCTTTTTCTTAACCTCATCAGAAAAAGCCAAGTCAAGATTTTTCTCTGAAATTTTATCTACGAAATCTGAAAAAAATCCTGAAACTATTTGTATTTTAGTTATTTCATCTACATTTAATAATTCAAAAAAAATATCACGATAATAGCTAGTTGAAAAGTCGGTACGTATCATAATAGATAATGGCATTCAAACCCTCACTATAATTGAATCATCTTTTATAACTTGCAAAATTATTTACCGGTAAATATTTATAGAATTTCAACTCGACGCCATACTATCGAGTATTAATTTAACGCTCCAACTGCGTATGAGCAAGTCTAATTCATGTTTATTATTCATAATACTTCTAGAAGTGTATAGTTCGTATCGGTTATTACGTAAAAATCACGTAGCAATGCCCTTTAAGCACTTATGTACTTTCATTAGCAACCCAATTATTTTCAAATTTCTGCTTGAACCATTTTACAGGCCTGCTTTAGGTAGCTGGATGCATAAGATTGAGAGGTGTTTGCCAATCTAGCTTAGATATTTCTGCACTGCAGCTGACTCTGATGCAAGGACTATCTTCGAATCAGGTCTGAATTTTCTACTCAGGAGCATTTTTAGCCGGTTGGTTTGCGCTTTCGCCCACTCATGACTAAACGGAACATACAATTTTCAAGTTGCGCGCGCGTGCGGGTATTGACTCGCCTTCCCGTAAACGACGGGACATCTATCCAAGCTCTGAAACGACACGCCCTGTACAACTCAGATTAATATAGATTTCCTGATTCAAATGGCTGCACAAACCAATAATTATACGGCCTAAAGAATTATTTCATTATTCAATCCAACTTTACTGACAAAATAATTACTATTAATTATTAGCATTTTTCTGAATGCACAGTAATCAAAATATTGAAAAAAACCTCTTAGTTAAGTTGCCTGAAAAGAATTAACTAACATAGCACTTAAACACTTAATTAAGAGGCAACTCTCGTAAAGCAAAACTGGTGAGAATTGCCTAAATAAAAACCTTTATAGTAACGAATTACATCCCCGCCAGTCAGAAAGTAATAATCTAGCAAGTTACATCTCGAAAAATACAAGTTATTTCCTTTGGATTATTTTTCCATATGTGGTCAAAACCACTTGATAACATTATTTCAACTTTTCCTTCAGGACTCTCTACAAGAAGATAACGATCATGACAATTAGTATATTTTATGTTTGTAGTAATTTTAACATTCCAATTAGGGTGAACACTTTTTACAAATGTTTCATTTATCTTGCTGCTATTTGGTGTAGCATTTGCACTTGTAGCAGTCTCAGAAAATTCAATCATAAGCTCTTTTCTCGGCAAGACTGAGTGAAATAAACTTCTTGTATTTTCCCAATTATTTGCAAAATAAGAATCACAGATAGTTATTTTGTTTGCGTTTCTACACAACATTTCGAGGTAAGTTTTTAGATATGTTCTATCATCAGTGGGGCTTAATGTGACTGTAATCTGGTTACTAATCATTCCAGTTTTATAGTGAACATAGGGTAAACCTAAATTTTTATTCTCTGTTAAGATAATTTTCAAAAGCGATCTTGATGCTAACGTTATAAGATCATCTTCACTCTCGGGTTGATTTATAAGGCCAGCCAAATACTGCCTATACTCAGGCTCGGCTATTTTAAGACCTTGTTTTCTTGCTTCGACCCACTGTTTTTTATTTGTTAAATAGGGCATTACAAGTTTTTTATGTAGCCTTTTGACTTTGGTTTTGTCATCCATGTTTTCATAGGCTACCAATAATGATGTATCAAGAACCATTTGATAAGACACTCCGTTACCTCATCTTCATTAAATCATCTAAAGTTGCATCAAAGAAACCTAAAGGAAAACCTGTAATGTCGCCATTAACATTAGTGAACTTACCATCTTCATTAATCTTTATTGATATGAAATTTTGATCAACATCGGGTTTATAATGCAATATGACTTGCTCAGAAGATATTTCATCTTCATACACTAAATAAGCAAGTTTATTGATCAAGTGCTCGCAATGTGTTTCAACGATAATTTGTATTCCGTGACTTGCTACGAATGCCAAAAAAATTGCCAAGTGCGCCTGCGCTTTAGGATGTAATTGTATCTCGGGGTTTTCTAAAAAAACAAGATCACCTTTTTTTGCCATTAAACAAATAATTATAACTTTTGCGACATAACTCATCCCAGCACCTAAATTTAACGGTGAAACGTTACCTTTAAGTTCTTTTATAGTAAATGCCACTTGGACTTGATCACCAACCTTTTCAGTAACTAATTCTGAAGTTGTCCCTGTAATTATTTTTAACCAATATGATAATTGATATGCTAGAGTAGTTGAATCGCTAGCCTTAACCAGATATTCAGGCACAGGTAAATTTTTAGCTTTCTCAAATGTTGAAAATAGATATTCCCCAGCTGCGCCAACACGTCGCTCTGAGATTGGAACCAATTCTTGAGCACCCAGTCGGTTAGCATTTAAATAAAGTAACTCTGGCTCTTTACCAATATCTCTAGGTTCATATTGGTAACCTAACGCACTATCGACTTTTAAACCATCCGCATCAAGAATTAACTTATGAAGACGGCCGCTATCGTCGCTAACTTCGATTTGGATAGATTTTGCATTGATTTTTTTATTTCTAATTACAGTGTAGTCAGCTAGGAATCTTATTATATCTTCCATACTGTAATTGTTTACTGAAGCACTATGTTTGATCAATAGCATTAGAGCCTGTAACACACTCGATTTTCCAGAAGAGTTAACTCCTGTCAATATTGTCAAAGGTGCCAAACTAAGCTTGGCTAACTCCAAGCTTTTAAAACCTGAGATATTAATATTTGTAAGCATTTCTCAACCTCTTTATCATTTCCCAAGCAAAATCAAAACGCATTTTTACATATTCAGTCGTGTCAATTGAACCTGAAAAAATGCCTAAATCATCGAAATCCTTTTTATATATCTCAACAAATTCTGACAAGTCATAATTCTTAGGTAAACGCTCCAACTTTATCTGACTGAAGACCATTACCAGAACTTCGAACAGCCCCATGTTGATAGGTCGCCTTTTCGCTCCATTTTTTGAGGTAAATCGAAAAGCCTCTGTGCCAAGTGCCTGATAAACATTCATCATGCCACGTAAACAGGCTTTTTTAGCTTTCATTATTACTTCATCTTCAGCCTTTGTATTAATGAACTTCATTACTGACGCTAAGAAAAGATCAATGTCAGATCGAAAATCTATATCAGATAACATATTGCCATTTTTCAAATAAAAAGCGACGAACCGGAGGACTAAATATCGATCGCGCATCCTATCAGCTTTAACTCCAGAACCGGTTGAATTTTTAAATTCTTTACTTTCCGCCAATTTTTGGATTAGGTCAGTAGCCTTCCCTAAATATAAAGCATGCCGCATTTCCTGTTTGTTTAAATTAATTCCGCTTCTGTTAACCCGTTCAAAAATATTAAACTTAACATATTCTGGAGTTGGCGGCTGAATAACATATGAATGCAACTGGCAATCTTCGAGTTTTGCTTGAAGTAAAGGAGGTATTTCTGAAAATTTCAAACCACGTAACTTTGGTAACATTGTTAGTTCAGTTAAAGCGTAACAATTATTAATAAAATGTTTTAATGCAGAAATACGTTGTTTGCCATCAATAATTTGACGAGTACCATTTTCATCTTCAAATAAGTAAATTAATGGGATAGGAATTCCCATAAGAATTGATTCAATTAATTCAGATTGACGCTTACGATCCCAAACATCTTTGCGCTGGAAATCAGGTGCTAAAACTAGTTGCCCGCGACTTTCACGCCTAAGTAACTCAAATACGCTTGATTGCTCTTTAGCAATCCTAACTTCAGTATCCGTGCCCATCTGATGCGGATGTGCTGTTAACTCCAGCCCGTCTTGATCCTCAAGTTCATTGATGTCGTTTTCTACATCCGCATTATGCATTGTGAATTCGCCTCATTAAATTTTTCAGGAGCATTTACTACAAATCGAATTTTTAAATAGCTCTCGTTTAATTATACCATAAGTACCTATCTTTCTGCGACCTTCATATTCAAGTGTTCAGTATATATTTTAAGACTTCGCAATCTAAAACAAGTTTCGCCGCTACGTTTTGATTACATTTTGCGCTACAGACCTCCTAATCATTCTCTTAGTTTAGTAAAGAATCTGAAGTGAAACTACAACACAGTCCTGCTCTAATAAGAACAGAATCCTGTCATGATGAACACCCAACTGAACGGAGATAGCACCTATGAGAAAGTCACGATTTACTGAAGAGCAGATCACCTTTGTTGAAGCGGGCCTGACCGAGACTATCCGTTTCGGATGTCTTGTGTAAGGTAACTATTTCTGACACCACTTTTACACCTGCTGTAAGAATCAAGGCGGTATTCAGATGCCCATGATTGATCGCCTGAAAAGTGAGCATCAGCCTTCGATAGCTGCTTGCCAAGCATATTTGGATAAGGGTAAGCCTCTAATGGCTCTGTGCCGAAGTCCTGACTATTTACTAGTAGCGATGCCTTAGAAGTCTTGTGTTAGGCCGCAGGTATGTGGCAACGTCGTCCCTGCAGGATGGCAGGTCTGGTCCTGTCAGCCTATCGATATTCCGTTCAGCATCCGGCTACTAGTGCGAAGCTATCTCTACGCATCACAGAGCTGGCACTTGAAAGCCATCGCTTTGGTTACCGGCGGATTTGGCCGTTATTGCATCGTGAGGGGCTTCACGTCAACCACAAGCGGGTAAACCGCATTTATCACCTTAACGGCCTGAGTGTGAAGCGCAGACGACGTCGTAAGGGTCTGGCGACTGAGCGGCTTCCGTTGCTTTGCCCGGATGCGCACAATCTGACCTGGTCAATGGATTCCGTCATGGATGCACTGGCCACCGGTAGCAGGAGCAAGTGCCTTACCTGCGTCGATGACTTCACAAAGGAATGCCTAACTGTCACCGTTGCCTTTGGGATTTCAGGCGTGAAGGTCACGCGTATACTGGACAGTATTGCGCTGTTTCGCGGCTATCCGGCTACTATAAGAACTGACCAGGGGCCGGAGTTTACCTATAGAGAACTTGACCAGTGGGCCTTTGAGCATGGAGTGGAGCTGCGACTTATCCAGCCCGGCAAGCCGACGCAGAACGGATTTATTGAGAGTTTTAACGGACGCTTTCGCGATGAATGCCTGAATGAACACTGGTTCAGCGACGTCAGTCATGCCAGGAAAACCATCAGCGAATGGCGTCAGGATTATAACGAATGTCGCCCGCACTCCACGCTGAATTATCAGACGCCGTCTGAATTTGCAGCGAGCTGGAGAAAGGGTAATTCTGAGAGTGAAGGATCCGACATTACTAACTGAGCTTTGTATCTAATCCTGGGGGCAGGTCACTATGAGTGTGAACTGGGCGATGATGTTTTTGTAGGGCCATTTGTAGAGATACAAAAAGGAAGCGTTATAGGCGACAGAACCCGAGTACAGTCCCACACTTTTATCTGTGAGAATGTTACCTTGGGTAAGGACTGTTTTATAGGCCATGGCGTAACCTTTGCTAACGACCTGTTCAAGAATGGCGGTCCTGATGCTTCTGCAGAAAGCTGGATACATATCGTATTAGGTAACGCGGTAACCGTGGGGAGCGGAGCAACTATCTTAACAACTGACATTTGCAGTGGTGCGGTGATTGGTGCAGGTAGCGTGGTTACAAAGCCTGTGCTAATTAAAGGGGTGTATGCTGGCAATCCAGCCAGACTTTTGAGAGAGCTCTAAGCATTGTCTCTGAAAATTTTTAGCCCAAACTTATCGCCATCGCAGGTCGTTAAGGTAGGCTTCTCGCCAAAGCGGCCCTCAAAGCCGCTGGATAGGTGATGGGCTGAGGAACTTATCTGTCAGTGATTATGATCCCTCAGAAAAACTGTCAGCACATCTTTCGGCGGAACACCTTCGCACTCAGAAATTAACCAGCCTACAGCCCCACGGTGATAAGTTCCATGAAAAAGCATGTGATTTAGCATATCTGTAGCAGTCATTTCTCCCTCACCACCATCGACAAAGCTGAACTTAATAGTTTCTCTTAAATCAGCAGGAGACATTGAGCTTACGCGCCGGATATACCAGTTTGTACAGTCGTCCATTTTGATCTCAAGCTCATCTACTGAGGGTGTTTCAGGGGTGTTCAGGGCAGTGTAACCATGCTGCTGACCCGAAATATTTGCTCTAAAAATCATGTCTACCACATGAATATGGTTCATCAGTCTTAGCATCAGACGACGCTTTTCTGCATAAGCAGATTCGCTGATACCTTTAACTGCTTTTAGCGTTTCAGCGTCAATCCAGCGCTTGAATTTCAAGAGTGTAACCAGTGTGCTCTTGTCCATGAATTTTTTCCTGATTTGCCAGTTTCGATAGCATATCAATTATGTAGGTTATGTAGCAGGGGTTCTAATTCAAAAAGTATAAGCATAAACAAGGTCTGCTCTGTGCCAGAAGCGGACGTTCGCAGGAATGCCTTTCTGATTACTTACCTGACGATGATATGCACAGTGAAACTTTGATCTCTTTCTTCTTTCGTTTATAGTTTAGCGCCTGTTCTGACAAGATCAGGCTTCCCGGTCAGCTTTCATCCCCCTGATGAACTGGCTTAATTCAGTCCTGAAGGCATCGTTTGCCGTAAAGGAGAACTCTAAAAATCATGCGTCTTACGCCACCCTGAGTCGTAACCCTTCTCTGTCGCACTGAGTTGTCTCAGTCGCGCACTCAATAGCATCCCGTCTGCGGATGTGCTTTTCGCACCTGAAATTTTTGCCCTCACGGGCTGACTGTATCAAAATCTGAGAAATTACTATGCTGCTGTCCTCGACGCGTAAGGACTGGCTGGGTAACGTCCGTGGTGACGTGCTCGCCGGTATTGTCGTCGCGCTCGCGCTCATTCCTGAAGCGATCGCGTTTTCCATCATTGCCGGAGTTGACCCGCAGGTCGGCCTCTATTCGGCGTTCTGTATACCCGTGGTTATGGCCATCTTTGGCGGACGTCCCGCCATGATTTCATCGGCCACCGGCGCCATGGCGCTGCTGATGATAACCCTGGTGAAAGACCACGGCCTGCAGTATCTGCTGGCGGCATCAGTGTTAACCGGCCTGCTGCAGCTGGCTGCCGGCTACCTGAAGCTTGGCAGCCTGATGCGCTACGTGTCGCGCTCTGTTGTGACAGGCTTCGTCAACGCGCTGGCTATTCTGATATTCATGGCGCAGCTGCCGGAGCTGACAAACGTGACCTGGCACGTTTATGCGCTCACCGCCGCTGGCCTGGCAATCATCTACCTCTTTCCGTACCTCAATAAAACCATTCCCTCCCCGCTGATCTGCATCGTGGTGCTGACCGCCATTTCCATGTGGTTGCACCTGGACGTTCGCACCGTGGGCGACATGGGCAAACTGCCTGACAGCCTGCCGGTATTCCTCATTCCGGACATTCCGCTGAACCTGGATACACTGCTGATTATCCTGCCTTATTCTGCCGGCCTTGCCGTGGTGGGACTGCTGGAATCCATGATGACTGCCACTATCGTGGACGACATGACCGACACCCCGAGCGATAAAAACCGCGAGTGCAAGGCGCAGGGTATTGCCAACGTCTGCACGGCATTTATCGGCGGCATGGCGGGCTGCGCCATGATCGGTCAGTCGGTGATTAACGTGAAGTCTGGCGGGCGCGGACGCCTCTCCACCCTGACGGCCGGACTGGTGCTGCTCTGCCTGATTATCTTCCTTCGTGACCAGGTATCGCAGATCCCGATGGCGGCGCTGGTCGCGGTCATGATCATGGTTTCCATCGGCACCTTCTCCTGGCGATCCATCACCGACCTGCGCCGCCATCCGCTGTCAACCAGCTTGGTCATGCTGGCAACCGTGGTCGTGGTGGTGGCAACCGACAATCTGGCCTTCGGCGTGCTGACCGGGGTGCTGATTGCCTCGCTGAATTTTGCCACCAAGGTAGCTCGCTTTATGACGGTCAAATCGTCACTGGAGGGCGATACCCGGACCTATACCGTGACCGGCCAGGTCTTTTTTGCCTCCGCCGATCGCTTTATGAGTAACTTTGACTTCAGGGAAGCGGCAGAGCGCGTGGTCATTGACGTCACACACGCTCACTTCTGGGACATTACCTCCGTGAGCGCGCTTGATAAGGCGGTGATTAAGTTCCGCCGGGAAGGCGCTGAGGTGGAAATACTGGGCATGAACGACGCCACCCGTACCCTCGTTGACCGCTTCGGCGTGCATGACAAGCCGGAAGAAGCGGAAAAACTGATGGGCGGGCACTAACCGACAGGAGATTCAGCTATGAACAATACCGTTGTGGCCTGCGTGGACGGTTCGCCGTCAACCGGGCCGGTCTGTGACTACGCGGCGTGGGCCGCCGCCGGCCTCCCGGCGCCACTGTCCC
>Ga0308156_1003358_pt1 | contig 12392 bp, 9 predicted proteins | sample PhyAR2_FD_201041 | JGI IMG/M metagenome (GOLD analysis project Ga0308156, IMG submission 201041) | Phyllosphere microbial communities from UC Gill Tract Community Farm, Albany, California, United States - DLSL A.R2 | ecosystem: Host-associated > Plants > Phyllosphere > Unclassified | place: USA... | reverse complement strand
GTATATGAGATAACATCTTTTTTATGAAAACTTTGTCAGGATTGACATTATTTTATAAAATACAGAAACATCTGTCTATTTTGTAAAGAAAAACTTAACCATATGAATACACGAATGAATGAGAATGCTATCCGTGATAAATATAAAAAGTGAATTAACAACTTACGCTATTAATTCACTTTTAAAAGTTTTTAATTTTTTAGTATTCTAAGAAATGCATTTTTATTTTAAATTTATTAATAGTATCCACAAATTTTTGACTTACTACATAGATATAAGGTTTATCCGTATCTCTAGCAATAAAAAAGTCATCTGTTACAAGATCTTTTTTTATGAAGTCATCTTCATCTAATAAATTGTTTTTCCTCTTAACATACATAGCATAAATATCTACCTCTTCATTCCTCACATAGCACTTATAGAAATCACTCTCATCTTCAAAAATGTCTTTCATTTCATTAAAAAATCTTTTTGAAAATAGTAAAATTCCAGAAGATGAATAATAAAAATCAGTCTCTAATATCTCATTTAATTGATCAGAAAAAATATTATCATAATCTAAATTTATTCTAGGATTTTTTAAAAAGTTATCGCTTAAATCAAATTTAAAATAATCAATGATAATTTCTTGCTTCCCTTTCAAATCAAAAGAAAAATCTCTATCAATATACTCAGATGGATAAATTGTATAAAAACTCATAAAACCTACAAGTTAGTTAAAAAGTTATGAATATTTCAACTATATATTAAAATACACCTAAGAATTATTTAAGTTCTAAAAGCATTAGCCAGACTAATACTTTTAAAACTTTATCTATTAATTACTTAAAAATTCAATTTTGATTTTTTCAAAATTTTCAATGGGAATGACTACTTTAAAACTTCCTATAACTTTAAAAAAAATTTTAAATTTACTTTCTCTCAAACCATATCCACTGCTATTACCTTCTCTCACGTCATACATAAAATCACCAAAATCTGTAGAAGGAATATAAACTCCATTTTCTACATTTAGTGAGTCTTTTATATTTTCAATACATAAAAAGCATATACCATCACTTTTACTCGAAAAACTACTAAAAAAGTTTCGAAAAGGAAAAGTGATACGAATAATTTTATCAAGATAATCACGAGCTATAGTCAACGTAATTTCATCTTGATCACAACTCAAATCCAATAACTTTGAATTATCGCTGTTTTTAATTATCTCTAATAGACTGATCGACATCCTCAAGTCCTTTCATATTTACCATAAAAGCTATCTACCATATCTGAACTTTCAATTGTTTATCTAAATAAAATATTGAAATTACTTGATTATTTACAATTTCATCTTATAGAATTTTCATAAAAAACTAATAAAGATTTTTATGAGTTAAAAAATTATAAATTTAGTCTCTATTCTTCCTTCCATACATCTTCGTAACCCTGTTTATCTATTACAAATCTAAACCCTTCTTCTAACGCCAAATAAGGAATAACTTCGGGAAGATAGTTTTCTAAATGAGATATATGTATTGGTTTAAAGAAATCATCATCTTCAGAAAATTCTCCACAATAAAAAAACCATGAAATATTTTCCCCTTCCTCTAGTACATTACGTATGCCTGTAATTGGTATTTTTCCTAATGAATCCAAAGCTACAGCAACCATTTCATTCTCCAAAGGTTGAACAAACTTAGAATTAAATTTCATACAATTACACTTTTGTACATCTATTACTGAGTCCAAAAAATTCTCTGCTTTTTTAAATTCATTTCACAAATCTACCAACCAATACAATATAAATCAAAAATAACAATCTAAAACACACCTTCCTTAATGTTTTTCATCGATTCAATATTTCCCCACTCATACTTAAACTCAATAAGCCCATCTAATTTTGTTTTTATTGAAAATACATTTTTCTCTATAAAATAATTTTCAACAATATTTGAAAAGCTTATATTTTTAATTAACAACTCCTCCACTCCAATAAAACTAATATCCACATGTAATGAAAAATCATCCCTCTTAAATACAAATGTAATTTCAAGAGTTGGGTCATTATTAGAAATTACAACTCTAGTAATTTCTATATTTTGACAATCTAAATTATGACTCTTTAAAGCCATTGGATTTAACAAATTAATTTTTTCTATCATTTACTATTCCTGCAATCAAAATAAAAATGTTCATCCATTCCGTCAACTGCACCCGTATGTGTATTTTCAGCGGGTCTAACATTATGATGGGATGGTTGATTACCTTTTCCATCGGCTTCACCAAAATCATATCCAGCTGAATGATAAAATTTTATAATTATCTGCTTTCCATGCTTCTATGATCCATTCAATATCTATTTTTCTTCCTGTATACCAACCGCAATTGATTAAATATTATTCAATATTGATATTTAAATCAAAATTGGATTCTTGCATCCACTTCTTTCCTGTTAATGCTTTATATATGAAAGAGGGGGTCACAAACCCCAAATTAGTAACATGTTCACCACCTAAATATTATTAGATATAATATTTGATATATTTTCCTTTAAATTTTTTATATCTCCACACTCTTTTTCAATTATAGGTGAGTCCCAATTCATATCTTTTATCAATACAATTTTAAAAAAACCATCTACCTCTAGATCTGGATACCACCCGACATCCAATATTTTATTGTTATTAAAAGAAATTTGTAATAAATCTTTAGACAAGTCAAAAACTGTATCATCATTTATTTCAAAATTATCATCAATCCAAGAAATGGAATCATGGCTAACAACTCCATCTTTAATATCAACATTCCACCAAATATTCATTTTTCACTATTAAGCCTAATATTTATATAATTACTTAAACTGTAGCTTTACTTTATATTTATCCCAAACAATTATTTTAAAACACTCTATGATATCTAATTAATAACTTAAATTAATCATTAGATATCATAATTAAATTCTTTTTAAGTTTACTTTCTAGCCTCCCAGAAATCTATATTTTCTAATGCTCTTTCAATATCAGACATATCATCCACACCTAAATCATTATTAAATTTACAAGATAAAACTTTTCTAATATTAGTCAACCTATCACATACATTATTATTGTCTATAAAGTTAGTGGTTTCTTTTGCATATTCTTCATAAGAATTAGGCAGAGTTTCAGCATAATAGGACCCAATTTTATGTAATGAAATTAATATAAATTCTATTTCTTGTAAAATATTTAGAACTTCATCACCTGTATATAGTAATTCCTTATTAACTTTCAGCATAATCCACCCCATTAAAAACTAAGCCATATGATTAATAACAGCAGCTATCATTGCAATTTCACCTCTTTTGCAAAAAAAAATTCAACCCCAATACCCAATAAATAGAAATTATATATTTTATCATTCAAATTATAAAAATATTAAAATTCAATTCACCAACCCATGAATCAAGGCTAAAAACACTTAGCCTTGATTTAAATATTTTAGATGAAATAAATATTATCATTTATTTTTTTCAAAAAAATTATCTACGTTTTCAAATATATCAATCTCACTAATAGACTCCCCTAAATTATGATAAACATCTATCAATATAATATTCAAAAACTCACAAACATCCACAACATTATAGAAACTAAAATTCCTCATAAAAATCAATTTATTATTTTTTGAAATCTCATATAACCCCAATCCAATCTCATATTCAAATTTCGTATACAAATCATCCTCAATCTCCGGATAAACAGAAATATCAACTACAAAACTATATGTTAAATTATTAATTATTCTCTCTAACTTTGCATAAAAGATATTTTTATACAGATAAATTTCTGACATCTTAAATTTATCTTCATCATTTAATTGATTTAACCAATTGCAGCTAACCTGATAAAGATAGTTTTTAGAAATGTACCAATTTGAAGGAACCTTTAGAGGTAATAAAAGTTCTTTATCTAAAAAGTATTCCAAATTATCCATACTCATTTCACAGCCTTTTTCATGTAAGATTCATAACGTTGTTTCGATATAGGATGTCCATGAAACTCATTTGTTGATGAGACTTCAATTCTCATATATTGAGTTTCTTTTCCTTCATTAAAACCAATATTTCTTCCAGCATCATAAATATAATAATGTGAACCTTTATTATCACCTAAATCGACTTTATAACCTTTATTCAGACCTTCTTTTTCTAGCCTATTTCTAAAGGCTGTAACTTGTGCCACATTAGATTCACACTTACTCATATCCCAATATTGTGCTTCTTTTTTAGAAATATTTTGTGCCTGAGTTTTACATTTAGCCATCGTATGTTTGATATAAGGGGCTGAACTTGAAGTCTGCCTTCTTGCTCTCTCCTCTTTAATTTTTCCGACAGATTTAAAATTTAACCCCGTTGGATCAACCCAACTAACAGGATTAGGACCGTATTGATAATGATTATAGCCACCCAATAATCCAATCGGGTCTTTACTAATAAACCGCCCTACATACGGTGAATAATAACGATAACGATTGTAATGAAGCCCTGTTTCCCCATCAAAATACTGACCTTGGAAACGAATGTTATTACTAATAATTTCTGAATTTTCAAAGAAATCTGACTTAGCCTGTCCTTGTTCTACCTTACACTCACCCCAAGCTTTATATTGAGCTTTCCAGACAATGGCGCCTGTCTTGTTACTCATTTCTTGCGGTGTGCCCAAATGGTCACAGTGATAGAACCATACATCATCAAAACCTTGACTTTGTTTTACTGTATTCCAAAGAGGGTCTTTATAAATACTATATTTTTTATCTTTCCAGTCTTGGGTGTGATGTAGCTCAATGGGGTGATGATACGCCGCTTGCAACAAAGGTACGAAACTATCTTTTTCGTAGAAATAGTGTTTAGTTATATCAGCTCTAGATTCATACGCTAAAGTATCACCATCCCAACCATAAATAATGTTCTGCTCTTGCCCTGTATGGTGATGCTTACTTCTTTTTTGAATACGTCGGCCTAAAGCATCGTAACGATACTCTGCCGTATATTGATTATTTCGGCTACGAACAAGACGCCCCAATACATCCCACTCAAGATTTAAATCACCTTGTGATGACTTTTGTCGAATCAGTTGTCCAAAAGCATCATATTGATATTGTTGGTCAAGATATTCCTGCACGACGTTATTAACTAAGCGGTTGTAACCAAGACCTTTTCCAGTGGCAGTATGTTGTGAGGATTGCTCTTTGGTACTGTTATAGCGATCTAAAATATTACTTGCTGGATCAAAATTAAAAGTCTCTTTACCAAGCTTACTGGTTGCCTCTAATAAACGCCCAACAGGATCATATTTATAATGAATGGCTCCACGACGAGTATCCTTAATGAGCGTTAACTCACCTGTTTTATCGTAGTGATATAAGCGTTCAATCAACTGATTAGTATGCTGGATAGCATTATTTTTAGTTTGAGCCTGATAGCCTTTGTCATGCCCGCTCAACATTAATTGCTGAGTTAAGCGCCCGACTTCATCATAACGTTGTTGTTGGCTAAGTCCATTTGCATAGTGTCGTAATGTCTCTCTATGTAAATCATCACGTTCAAAGCTAACAACATCTTCACCATTTAAAGCTACGCCATAGACATGTCCACTCCCGTAAGTCAGCCAATCTACTTTCTGTCCATCTGGTCGGATGGTTGTAGTTCGATTATTTAATTCATCATAGACATGTTTCCACACCGCAGTTTTCTGAGTCACAACATCTTGATGATGTTCTTTAATTAAATTGCCTGCTGCATCATAAAACCATTGCAAGTTAGTTTCGGCATTTTTAGCCTGAACTAGATTACCTAAGCCATCATAAGAAAATTCTTCTATTTGTTTTTCTTCAAGCTCTTGTCCTTGATGGCCATATCCTGCTGTACGTTGTTCTAAACGTCCCATACTGTCAAAAATAAATTGCTGAATACGGTCTTTAGGCGCAGCACGGTCTTTGAAATCTTGACCATAGGCAGAAGCGACTTCAATACTACTAGTTAAACGACCATTATATTCATCGTATGCATAAACAGTTTCTTTGCCATCAAAATCAATTTCTTTTATTAATCGGCCCGCAACATCATAAATAAATTCATAACTTGCGCCATTTTCATTAATTAAACGTTTTAAGCGACTTAAACGATCCCATTGATATTTCAAGGTTTGATTTAATGGGTCAATACGCTTAGTAATTAAACCTGCTGCGTCATATTCATAACGTGTCTGCTGGCCTTTAGGATCAATATGAACCAATAAACGACCTTCTTCGTCATGAATAAAATGCTCTTCAGCTCCATCAGCATGTTTAATTTTTTCGAGCTGTCCAAAAGCATTTAGCGGTAAGCCTTTTTTTAGAGGCTGTCTTGGTTCAGCAGTTAATTCCGTATAGAAATATTCAACTTTTTGCTTTAAAGCATTTTCAATAAATTTGACGCGCCCGCGATCATCATAGTGCCAGTGCGTTTCTTTACCAGAACAATCCGTATAAGTAACCAAGTTGCCTTGATCATCATATTTGAGTGTCTTCTTACCGCCTTTAGCATCTTTAATGGAAGTTACCAAACCCATTGCATTGTAGGCATAGGCTGTTTCACGCTTCAGCGGATCAATCTCTTTAATTATATTTCCTGAAGCATCGTATTCTTTAAACCAACGCCCCTGTTCAGCGTCAACAAAACCAGTCAGATTATCTTTTTCGTCGTATTCATAATAAAAGGTTGAGCCATCGGCCTGAACCATACTTAAGACATTACCGCGTTCGTCGTAGGTATACGATGTTTCTGTTCCATCTGTAGCAATATGCGATGTTATATTTTTTGCTTGGTCTCTAAAGAACCATTCTTGCAAATTGTCTGGATAAATAATTCGATAGGTATAACCCGTAATACCATAATAGTATTCAGTCACGTTACCATCGATATCCATAACAGAAGTTACGCGAACGTTTTCATCCCAATCTAATTTAGTAGCGGAACTATAGTCATCTGCCCATTCTTCAATCGCTTTTGAGCTAGGTAAAATGCCATCCCACTTTAAGTTCATTCCTCTTTGAGTAAGATCAGTATAACGAGTCAATAAGTGAGCTTGGTATTGATAATCATAATAAGCAGCAAACTCATTGGTTGCCTTAATTAAATCACCTTGCTCATTATATTGATATGCTGATAGTTGTCTAAAAAGTTGACCATCTTCGACCAACCAAGCTGCAACAACTTTCTGCATATCATTAATCTGTAATGCTACATGCGCCAAAGTTTGTTGTTGCTGTTTAAATATAATGTCGGATAAATAGCTATCACCATTTTCTAATTCATGGTCATAACGTAGTCCGATACTAAATCCATTTTGACGTTCTATGGAGACTAAACGAAACTCATTTTTATATTTTTGATAGAAGCGAGTTTCTGAAACACCATATGAAATTGCTCTAATTTCAGGTGAGACAACTGTATAAGTAAAAGTTTCTACTTCATCATAGTAACTCTGCCCAACTTTTAGCTCTGATAAGCGAACAGGACGACCATCGCTGCCAATATAATCCCAGCCCTCTTGTTCAATCGGTTCTTTAGGTTCATTTATGTTGTAACTAGAACAACGAGCAATCTTGGTTGTAAAAGGTGTAATCCACCGCGCTCCGAAAATCGATTGATCATACTGATATAAGTTCGAAACGTACGTTCTCGAAAATTGCTCTATTAATAATGGATGAATTTGGGCATCTGTATGATTTAAAAACTCAGTACCCATGGCAAAGGTAATTGATCGTTTAGTCGCACCACCTTTACAGTTTTTACATGCATTCGCATTATGAGTCGCGTCGTGTTCAGTATTCGCCTTTTCTAACTTATTATTATTCTTGTCATGTCTGACTTGTGTGGTTTGAGTTGGCTTAACTTGAGCTGGTTTCTTTTTCCTAAATTTAGAAGCACTCATTCTCAATACATCAAATAGCCACCCAATTGTTTGCGGCTGCGCTGCATTTCCCAAGCCTTTAATTTTAGTATTGGCAGTGATACCAACTTTATTAATCGTTGCGCCTACATTTAATATCGGCTGCTTTAGATGTGCAGGAACTAAAGAAGTAACAACTTTAGCATTGGAGTTTGCTCCTGTTTTAATAAGAGCTTTCCCCCAGTTTTCAGTCATGTAAACTAAATTTTTTCCAGCTCGCGTTAAATCACCACTTTTTATTCCTTTAATAACCCCGGCAGCTTGCTGTTGAGCGCGGTTTGTATTTGATCCAGCATTTGTAAATACTTGGCCTTTTGTTACAACTCGAACAATTCCGCCATTAATTTGTGTCGTGGCACTTTGGACGGTTCCACCACAAGTGGCTAAAATTGAATTTAGTTTATTTAACCCAGTTTTGCAGAATTTTTCTATATCCCCTGCAACCTGATCGTTTAAATGATTAGAGATCACTACAATTACTGCTTCACCTAAAGCAGCTTTACCTACACGTTTAACTTCTTGACGGACTAGAAACAAGGCTGGGCGAGCAGAGGTACGGATTGCTGTTGTTCCCGGAATAGGTACAATCCCAATAAGGTCAATACCCATTGTCGTCCAATCCATAATATCGGCATTTTGAAAACCTTTATCGTAGATATAGCAAATGTCGGAAACCACATCGATAGCAGCCATGACATTGCCAATAATTGGAATTGTTCCCATTACACTGGCTAGCAAGTCTAATGTCACAATTTTATGCGTATGACTTTTTAACCAATCATCTATTTTTTGTTTTGAATGACTAACATCTTTAATAGCAACTTCTGATAATGGTTTAACAACTTCTGTTTTTCCAGACATTTTATTTCTCTACGAATTCTTTTTAAAAGGGCTTTGCAAATATTGAGGAAGAGCATTAGTCACCAAGCTACCGCCATCAACAGAACTTAATTTGCTGAAGTCATTTATTTTTTGAATTGATGCAAGATCAATGTTATTCCCTATTTTTTGGCCTACTTCTGAAATGGGTAAAAAGCTTTTCACTTGATCAGTCACTAATTCCTGCGCCTCTGTTTTTAACATTGGCATTAAAGCCTTTGCCCCTTCAGATTTTATGCTTTGTGCAGTTTGAATATTTTTCATAATATTCGCAGGATTGGTTAATTGTTTAGATAATTCACCAAGCTTGGACTGGGCTGTTTTACTCATTTGTGCAATTAATGAATCTGATTGTTCAGTATCCGCATCATTCTTATTCGGCCACTCAACTGGACGCTTAAAGTCACTTGCTGCATCCCAAGGATCACGGTGATCTGGTTCAAAGAAGACTTTTACTGCACCTGTTGCTAAGCCAGAGACTCTTGCAAATCCCTTATCATCCAACTTGCCAGTGACTTCTTTTCCTAAGTTGTCAACAACCGTATAACTTCCACCCTTAACAAACTCACCATGCGCATAATCATGGATGAGCTCTAAATTTCCTGGGCTACGTTTGGGCGGAGGCGGTAGTGAAGAACTAAAATTCGCACTTCCTCCTCCCATAAATAAATGCTGCCCAGCCTTCACCTCAAACTTACCGCCAGTGACAGGGAAAATTCCCGAGCCATTAATCTTGATTTGAGACCCACCTGCCGTGATAACGATTTCTTTAGAAGCACTAATTTCAATTTTGTCTTCTGTTGAAATAATTTGAACAGCTTTACGGGCAATTAAGTCTGCTCCGTCACCTTGAGCCTGTATTTCAATTTTGCCTTTGCCTGCATAGAATCTTGCCCCTTCTTGAGCTGCAAAAAGGCTGATTTTACTTTGGGCGTGCGCAATCAGGTTCTTTTGAGTGGTCAGATTAATGCTATCACCAGCAGTTTGACTTAACTGAGCATCTGCGCTGAGGTGAATATCTTCATTACTCGCTAGAGCAATACTGTTAGGTGCAGTTAATATCATCAAGGCTTGCTTAAAAGCGGCAGCTTTGTCTTGATCTTTTTCTTCAATCTGTTCTATGAAGGTTTTTAAGTTCTCAAGAACTTCCAATGGATCAGTTTGCTGATTTTTAGCAACTTCACTGAGTGCCTTGGCATTGTTGAGACCGCCTTCTATTTGTTGTTTGGCCTCATTTGCATCAAGGTGTACACCTTGAGCTTGATCCTGTTTGTGGGTGCTAACGAGTAAACCACTGCCAGCTCTTACCGCTCCCCACTGGTCTGTTCTGAGTTCGAAACCTTCACCACGGCCGTCACTTTCCGCTTTGTCTTTTGGATGGCTTAAGTTACCCAAGTTGAGTTGGCTTGCCGCATGGCTACTTTGGAGCTGGGCACTGATTTGGCCTGTGGTGTCATCAAAACGTAACTGGTTAAAGCCTTTGCCATCCACTTCTTCTGAACGGATACCGCTGAGTTTTTTAGTGTCAGGTAGTTGGCCTTTCTGGTCAAACTGGGTTGGGTGACGTTCAGCTTCGTGAATACGTCCCACCACAAACGGACGGTCAATATTGCCGTCAAAGAAGTCGATGACCACAATCTCACCAACACGTGGCAAGAACCGTGCGCCATAACCTGCACCTGCCCACGGAGTGAGCACATCGATCCAAGCCGAGTCGGTGTCATTGTCGTTACTTCCCGCTCCACCGTCATGACTATGGTCGTCAGTTCGGGTAAACAGGAAACGGACTTTAATGCGTCCCCACTGGTCGACATGAATACTTTCACCCTCTAACCCAACCACTCTAGCACGCTGCGGGTAAGCTGCTGGTCGGTGCTCTAATGGGCTATATTCAGGGACAGCTTTAATGTTGCGTCGAATGACATTCAGCTCAGCAAAGTGGCGCTGCTCAGGATTTTGGCTGTCGAGTTGGGCTGCCTTGAGCTTATCTTTTGGTAACAGACGCTCAAGTTGCTGTTGTAACTCTTTCGGTAAATTATTCTGGTTATAGTAGTGCTTGCTTAAGATTAAGAATTCTTTATCGGCACTGTCATGCTGGTCGAGTTCAGGATGGTCATTGAGTTCAAACCAGTAACCGACCTGTGCATCACGGACATTACCTGAAACGGTAAACTGTTTCGAACTCAGGTGATGGTAAGCATTGATGTGCTGGTTAAGCTGTTCAATCTGGCTATTGCCCGATGCTGTCGCTTGATCTTCACCTTTTAAGTCCTGCATCCACGCAGGGCTGACGTGCCATGCATCTTCAAGGTTTAAGCTGGCATTGTCATAGTGTTCGCTGTGCTTTTGTGTACCTTGTACGCTGCCACTACCTTCTTCTTGCTGCAGGGCATCGGCTTGCCAGCGTTGCACATGAACCGAGGTGGGTTGTAAACGACGCTCAGCTTTGACTTGGGTAAGGGTATCGAACTGTTCTGTGGCACTGCTGCGTTGATAACGTAGGCTACGACGTTCAAGCGCTTGATAGTGTTGGTTATCGTCAATTAAGCGCAAGACTTGTGGCTGAATAGAAGCATTCGGTTCAGCGACAAAAAGCTGAGATTCATCGACTAGCCAGTTAATGCCTTCGCTACGCCACAAACGGGTTAAAAAGTCATAATCGCTTTCGTTTGACTGCATCACAAATGGACGCACATCGTAATCTTTACTTAAACCAGATGTGTCGAGCGTTAAACTTGAGGCAAATAACGGGCTTTTACCTTGCCATTCTTTAAACAGAATTTCGCTAATATCGCGCACGCTTTTGTTCATAAACACGCGGCTATTACGGCGTTTATGCCAAAGTGCAGTTGGGTCTTTTAAGGTTAAGTTATAAATGGTGAGTGAGCCATCGCTTTGACCTTGGCTTGCTTCGGTAATAATACCTGTGGTTCTAAAAAATTGACCAGTGTCCGTGACCTGATCGATGGCCACCTGACAGCCAATAAATTGTTTTAATGCAATATGCGCGTTCGTCGACAGACACAGTAACTCAGCAACGCTGCCTTGGTTGAGCGTATGTTCGCCCTCAATGCGTTGTAAGAAGACTTGGTTATTTAATGATGCGTTGGAGAATTGCACATGAAGAACGCGGTTCTGTGCAACTAAACCTAAACTATCTAAAATTTGAAATATTTTATGGGACATCATTATTATAAAAACTGAGTCATAATCGCCGTTATTTTATAAAAAACAGACAGAATTGTCTATTTATATAAAATAGTTTAGCTTTCATAACTTACATAATTTTTAGTTTATCTAAAAAGAAAGACGGCTTACTAAAAAATCTATAAAAGCACGAGTTTTGGCTGATAAATTAGAAGTATTCGGGTAAAGCAATTGAATATTTTGTAATGGTAAAGAAAAATCTGGTAATAACCGAATTAAGCGATTTTGTTGAATATCTTCATCAACTAACCATGCTGGACAAATCGCCACACCTAAAGATGAAAGAGCCATTTGGTGAATTGCAGTAACCGAGTTTGATTCATACTGACTTCGAATAAATGGTAATGAATA
>Ga0308156_1003356_pt1 | contig 12395 bp, 8 predicted proteins | sample PhyAR2_FD_201041 | JGI IMG/M metagenome (GOLD analysis project Ga0308156, IMG submission 201041) | Phyllosphere microbial communities from UC Gill Tract Community Farm, Albany, California, United States - DLSL A.R2 | ecosystem: Host-associated > Plants > Phyllosphere > Unclassified | place: USA... | reverse complement strand
GCAGATCTTCTTCCGGATCATCCTGCCGCTGAGCATGCCGGCGATCGCATCGTTCGCGATCTTCCAGTTCCTCTGGGTATGGAACGACCTGCTGGTGGCGCTGATCTTCGCCGACGGCAACGTGGCCCCGATCACGAAGCTGCTGGCGCAGATGACCGGATCGCGCGGTGAGGACTGGCATCTGCTCACGGCCGGCGCCTTCATCGCGATCATCGTTCCGCTGCTCGTGTTCCTCTTCCTCCAGCGCTATTTCGTGCGAGGCCTGCTCGCGGGTTCCGCGAAGGGCTGAGCAGAGGGAGGGCATCGAGGGCCCCGGGAGCTGCGGCTCCCGGGGCCCTCTTGCGTCGCGCGCGGGGCGGTGGCAGCGCTGACGGCTCAGCCGCAGGCGAGGCGGTCGTGGATGGCCTCGAGGGCCTGCACCTCGCGGGCCTGCGACTCGCCCATGCCCTCCGCCGTGCGCAGCACCCGCGGGTCGCTGCCCAGGCGCTGGATCGCGTCGACCATCTGGATCGCGCCGGTGTGGTGGCGGATCATCAGGTCGGTGAAGAGGCACTCCTGCGCGACGCCGGTGGCGGCGCGCAGGTCGGCGAGCTCGGCGTCCGAGGCCATGCCCATCTCGGCGCGCAGCTCGTCCTCGCTCTGCTCCGCACCGGTCCCATGACCGCCGTGGCCCTCGTCCTCGGCCATCCACGCCATCAGCGGCTCGGATCCGAGCTGCGGCACGCCCCAGTCCTCGATCCAGCCGAACATCTGGCCGGCCTGCTGAGACTGCGCGGTGGCGATGTCGTAGGAGATCAGCCGCAGATCCTCGTCATCGGTGGTGCGATACAGCACCAGGGCCATCTCGACGGCCTGCGCGTGATGCACCTGCATGTCGCGCGCGAAGCCGATGTCGGCCGAGTTCGGGCCGGGGTCGACGTCGCCGAAGGTCGAGAACCGACCGCCCGCGAAGGCGAGACCGGCGACCAGGACCGCACCCAGCGCGATCAGCGGCCAGCGGCGCCGGGGCGTCTCGGCGGTCACGGTCAGACCTTGCCGGGGCCTTCGATGCCCGTGCACGAGGCGCCGAGCTCGGGGGCGGTGCCGCCCTGCCAGTACTCCTCGATGAACTGCGCGATGCGCGGGTCGGAGACCTCGTCGACCTTGAGCTGGTGCTCCCAGGCGCTCACGGCGATCGGCGAGTCCAGACCCGGGTACGGCGAGACGATCGCGTACGTGCGCGGGGCCAGGTCACGGAGGGCGTCGAGGTCGGCACCCGTCACGAGCTCGGGGTCGTAGGTGATCCAGACCGCGCCGTGCTCGAGGGCGTGCACCGCGTACTCGTTCTGCTGCGGCTCGTCGTAGACGGCGCAGGTGAGCCACGCGTTGTTGTGCGGGCCTCCGGCGGGCGGATCCTGCTCGTACTCGACGGTGCCCTCGACGTGCTGCGCGCCCTCGAACTCGAACGTCTGCACGCCCTCGATCTCGGCGCCCTCGCTGCCCGGCTTGTAGGTCTTCGGGGCGGTGACCAGCGAGAAGACGATGAGCGCCGCGACGACGAGCACGGCGACGGCGCCGAGAACCCACCACAGCAGCTTCGTGCGCTTGCGCTTCGAGAGCTGGCGCTGGTACTCGACGAGCTTCTCCTGACGCTTCGCCTCGCGCTGCTGCTTCACGGTCTGCTCGGCCTCGGCGCGACGCGCGGGATTGCCGGAACGATTCTCGGGGGACACACCAAGATCCTATTCGGCAGCATGCAGATGGCTCCTCGATTTCCCCCCGGATCGGCCTGGGAGATCCCTATGCCGATTAGGATCGAGGGTGCCCGATTTCCCCCACACGTCCACCGGCGCGATCCGGACCCTCGGATCCAACCCGCAGACCGCACCGATCGTCCTGCACCCGGGGGATGCGATCTCCACGGCCCGCCGCACGATGTACGTGCTGCTGCTCGGGGCGCTGACGGCCCTCGGTCCGTTCACGGTCGACCTGTATCTGCCCGCCTTCCCGTTGATCCAGCAGCACTTCGCGACCAACGAGGCCGCGATCCAGCTCACGCTCACCGGCACGATGATCGGCTTCGCATTCGGCCAGCTGCTCGTCGGGCCGCTCAGCGACACCGTCGGCCGGCGGTGGCCGCTGATCATCGCGACGGCCCTGCACGTGATGGCGAGCGTCGTGGCGGCCGCGGCCCCCAACCTCGCCGTGCTGGGAGGCGCCAGGGTCGCGATGGGCTTCGGAGCCGCCGCCGGCGCCGTGGCGGCCATGGCGATCGTGCGCGACCTCTTCGGCGGCAAGCGCCTCGTGGTGATGCTGTCGCGGCTCGCGCTCGTCTCCGGCACCGCCCCCGTCGTCGCGCCCCTGATCGGATCCGCGCTGCTCGCCGTTGTGCCGTGGGAGGGCATCTTCTGGGTGCTCGCGGCATACGGGGCCGTGATGCTGGTCGCCGGCCTGTTCGGGATCCCCGAGACGCTGCCGCGCGAACGCCGCCAGGAGAAGGGCTCGAGCACGGTCTGGCAGCGCTACCAGTCGGTGCTCTCGGATCGCGTCTACGTCGGCGTCCTGGTGGTGGGCGGGATGACCTTCGCCGGCCTGTTCTCGTACCTCTCGGCCTCGTCGTTCCTCTTCCAGGAGAGCTACGGCTTCGACGCCGCTCAGTACGGGCTGCTCTTCGCCGCGAACTCGATCGGCCTGGTCATCGGCAACCAGATCGCCGCGCGGTTGGCCGCGCGCTTCGGACCGCAGTGGGTGCTGGCGATCTCGACGGTCGTGCTGCTTGTCGCTGCGTCGCTCATCGTGGTGCTCGATCAGCTGGGCCTGGGCATGTGGGGCACCGCGATCCCGCTGTGGTTCTTCATGACGGCGTGCGGGTTCACCTTCCCCTGCGCCCAGGTGCTCGCCCTCGATCGCCACGGCAAGGCGGCCGGGACCGCCGCATCGCTGCTGGGCGCCTGCAACTTCGGCATCGCCGGCCTCATCTCGCCGATCGTCGGCGCCGTCGCGGGCCCCGCCGGCATCACCGGCACGTCGATGGCGGTCGTGATGATCGGCACCTCGCTCGTCGCCGTCGTGGTGCTGTGGACCGTGGTGCGCCCCCGCACCGTGGGTATGCTCAACCCCTGATGACCGACCACTGAGGAGCGGATCCGGATGGCCCAGAGTCGTGATCGCACGAGCCGCACACGGCTGTGGTGGGGGCTCGGGCTTCTCGCCGCGGGCATCGCCGTGGGGGCGGTCGTCCTCCTCCCGGGGGCCGACCCCACCTCCCTCGACCTGTGGTGGGACGGGATCCTGTCGGCGACGCCGGACGGGCCGGCGCTGGCCGTGTCGCTGTTCATGGACATGGTCGGCGGCGGACGATTCGCGACGCTGTGGGTTCCGCTGATCCTGATCGGCGTGCTGCTCGCGATGCGACGGCCCTGGGGCGCCGGGTACCTGGTGGTCGCCCTCCTCGCGAGCGCGGGGGTTGTGCAGATCCTCAAGCACCTGCTCGGGCGCGCGCGCCCCGAGGACATCCTCGTGACGAGCGACGTCGGATCCTTCCCCTCCGGGCACGTGGCAAACGCCGCCACTCTCACGATCGCGCTGTGGCTCATCTTCCCGCGCAGGTGGGTGGGTGTGATCGCCGCCGGCTGGATCGTGCTGATGGCCTTCGCGCGCACCTACGTCTCGGCGCACTGGCTGACCGACACGGCCGGCGGAGCGCTGATCGGCTCGGGCATGGCGCTGCTCATCGGCGTGGTGTTCGCCCGCGGCCTCGCCGCGGAGGAACGAGCGCGACGTGTCCCGGGGCGGGCACGCGCGCGTCGCTAGGCTGACTGCCATGAGCGCCGAGAAGGATCCCGCTGTCGTGGCCGCCGAGGCCGAGCTCGCCCGGCTGCAGGCCGAGGCGGAGGCCGCCGAGGCGGCCCTGCGGGCCGCGGAGGCCAAGGCGCGGCTGGCGGCCGCGCGGGCCGACGCCGCGCAGGACGCCGCAGGCGACGACGCACCGTCGGAGGCCCCGGCCGAACCCGGGGCGGACGCCGAGCCCGGCGCCCCCGCGGCCGAGCCGTCCGGGGCCACACCCGAAGCCGGCCCCCTCGACGCCGCGGAGGTGCAGGCCGTGGTCGAGGGCTACGCCTTCGACGCCGCCACGCTCGACATCGGAGCCCTCGTCAACGGCGACCCCGTGGCCGACGCGCAGATCCGGATCCCGCTCGGCATGCTGAACCGCCACGGCCTGGTCGCCGGCGCCACCGGCACGGGCAAGACCCGCACGCTCCAGGGCCTCGCCGAGCAGCTGGCCTCCCAGGGTGTGCCCGTCTTCGCCGCCGACATCAAGGGAGACCTGTCGGGCATGGCGACCCCCGGGGAGCCGAGCGAGAAGCTGCTCGCGCGCACCGCCGGCATCGGGCAGGACTGGAAGCCGCAGGCCTCGGCCGTCGAGTACTTCGCGCTCGGCGGCATCGGGAAGGGCGTGCCGGTGCGCGCCACGGTCACGGGGTTCGGCCCGCTGCTGCTGTCGAAGGTTCTCGGCCTCAACGACACCCAGGAGTCCAGCCTCGGTCTGGTCTTCCACTACGCCGACCAGAACGGCCTGCCCCTGGTCGACCTCGAGGATCTGCGGTCCGTCCTGCAGTACCTCACCAGCGAGGACGGCAAGCCGGAGCTCAGGGATCTGGGCGGCCTGTCCAGCGCCACCGCGGGAGTGATCCTGCGCGAGCTGATCACCTTCGCCGACGGCGGCGCCGACGTGTTCTTCGGCGAACCCGAGTTCGACGTCGCCGATTTCCTGCGCCTCGCCGACGACGGCCGCGGCGTGATCTCTCTGCTCGAGATGCCCGGGGTGGCCAACCAGCCGCAGCTCTTCTCGACCTTCCTGATGTACCTGCTCGCCGAGCTCTTCGAGGTGCTGCCCGAGGTCGGCGATCCCGAGAAGCCCAAGCTGGTGTTCTTCTTCGACGAGGCGCACCTGCTCTTCGACAACGCCTCGAAGGACTTCCTGCAGGCGATCACCCAGACCGTGCGGCTGATCCGCTCGAAGGGGGTCGGCGTCTTCTTCGTCACGCAGACGCCGAAGGATGTCCACGAGGACGTGCTCGCGCAGCTCGGCTCGCGCATCCAGCATGCGCTGCGTGCGTTCACCCCGGACGACGCCAAGGCCCTGCGCGCGACCGTCGGCACCTACCCGAGGTCGGGCTACGACCTCGAGCGCGTGCTGCAGGAGCTCGGCACCGGCGAGGCGATCGTCACGGTGATGAGCGAGAAGGGCGCCCCGACCCCGGTCGCGTGGACCCGCGTGCGCGCGCCGCAGGGTCTGATGGAGCCGGCGCCGGAGGGGGAGATCGAGGCCGCCGTCGCGGCGTCGCCGCTGCTGCCGAAGTACGGCGAGCGGGTCGACCGCGAATCGGCCTATGAGATCCTCACGGCCAAGATGAACGCCGCCGAGGCGGCAGAGCGCCAGGCCGAGACCGCCGCGGAGCTGGCGCGCCAGAAGGCCGAGATCGAGCGAGCGAGCGCATCCGCCGAGAAGAAGGCCCAGCGGGAGTACGACCGCATCCTCAAGCAGACCTCGGGCACGGGACGCACCCGCACCTCGTCGCGCTCGGACGTGCTGACGCTCGACAAGGTCCTGGGCTCGCGCACGACTCAGACCCTGATCAACGGCGTCATCCGCGGCCTGTTCGGCAACGGCCGGCGGCGCTGACGCGGTTCCCGGCGGGGCCGCCGATCCCCGAGGGGTCGGCGGCGTCTCACCGGGTCAGTAGCGCTCGAGGAGGTCGCGGACCTCGCCCGAATCCACGACGTCTCCCGTGTAGAGGATCTGGTACGAGTCGCGACGGTCGAAGCACGGATCGAACGGCACCACGAGCCCGCCGTCACCAGGCACGAGAATGACGGGCCAGCCGTCGATCACGAGGTAGTGGGCGTCGGGGATCCCAGTCAGCGTGCCGAGCCGCACCATCTGGCCGGGCGGGCCCTCGCACTCGTCCGGCGCGGGTGCGTCGGTCGTCGGGGTCGGGCTGGGCGTCACGGACGGGGTCGGAGTCGGCGACGCGGTCGGAGTCTCCGAGGGGTCGGGAGTCGACGTCGGGGTGTCGGTGGGTTCCGGTGTCGGCCGCGGGCTGTCGGTGGGCTCCGGGGTGGGCGTGCCGCTGGGCGACGGGGTCGGCGTCAGCGACGGCGCGGGGGTGTCCTCGGGAGCGGGGACGTCGGACGGCGGGGCGGGCGCCGGGGGGACGGGCGCCGGCGGCGCGGGCGCCGGCGGCGCGGCCGGGGGGTCGGTGCGCGGCAGGAGCAAGGCGCGCACGTCGGGCCAGTCGCTCAGAGCGTGCGCGGCGAGACCCTCGTCGGTGCCGATGTACGACAGCTGCAGGGTGACGTCTGCGACGGCCTGCGCGGTGGTGAGGTCGAATTCGAGGGTGCCGACGCCGGTCGTATCGAGCGTCGTCTCGTCGAGCGCGCTCAGCGACGCCATCTGAACGGCGAGGGGGACGCCCACCGAGAAGCCGCCGTCGCCGGAGGCCTCGTCGGAGAGCGCGTATACCTCGACGTCGCGCTCCGGCTCACCGGAGACGCCGAGCACCACCGAGCCGTCGGGAGCGACGGACGCGGACGTCACGGTGAGTCCTGTCAGGCGGGGTTCGTCCGGGGTCACGGGCGGCGCGACGATGGGCGCCGGGGGCGTGAGCAGGGGCGCCGGCGTGGGGGCCGGCGTCGCCGACGTCGACCGCGATGTCGGGGGAGCAGTGGTGGGCCCAGGGGAGGGTGTGGGAGCGTCGGTCGCCTCGTCGGTGGGCTGGGTGCTGTCGACGAGCTCCTGCGAGGCCTCCACGTCGGCGTCCGGGGCGCCGGCCTCGGTGCCGCCGAACTGCGGCCACCCGCCGGGCCCGCCACCTGGGAAGAGCCCCAGGGATCCCGCGACGGCCGCGCCCGCGACGGCGACCGCCAGGGCGCCGGCAGCGATGAGACCGCCGACCGTGAAGGAGGACGCACCGCTCGCGCCCGCGCCCGCCGAGCCCGTCCCGCCCGTTCCACCGCCGTGGGCGGCGCCTCCGGTGGCGACAGCGGCCCCGCCCGCGGCGACCACGGCGCCCTCGACCACGCCGCTCGGCATGGCGGCGAGGGCGATCGCGGCGGCGTCGTCGCGCTGCAGCGAGGCGAGGTACGCGGCCGTCGCGGAGACGCCGATGGTGATGGGCAGCAGCACGAGCGCGAGCCGGCTGCCGACCTCGCGCGCCTCGGCGGCGATGATCGTGCAGCGGGTGCACTCCGCCAGGTGCGCGTCGAGGCGCTGCGTCCCGCGCACGCCGAGGTTGCCGCGGGTGTGCGCGCCGAGATGATCGATCACCCAGGCGCACTCGGAGCCGTCCTCGGCCGCGTTCAGGTGCGCCTGGATCCAGGCCTCGCGCAGGCCCTCCCGCGCGCGGAAGGCGAGCTGCGCGACGGCCGCGGGCTTCATCCCGAGCAGGGGCGCGACCTCGGCGGGCTTGAGCTGCTCGATCTCGGTGTACCAGAGCACCTCCTGCCAGCGGGTCGGCAGGCTTCGGAAGGCGGCGGTGGTCAGGCTGCGATCCAGCGCGGCGAGAGTCGCCTCATCGGTGCTGCTCGGATCCGCGATCGCGTCGAGCTCGTCGATCGCCGACTCCCGCGAGGCCCGGCCCCAGGACGCGGCGGTGTTGCGGATCGAGGTGAACAGGTACGCGCGGAACGAGCCGGTGGGGCCGCCCCCGCGCTGGATCGCCTGGAAGATGCGGGCGTACGCCTCCTGCACCAGATCGTCGGGATCGATCGAGCTCGACACCGAGCGCGCCACGACCACGCCGGACCGATAGTGGCGGGTCCAGAGCTCGCCGAAGGCGGCGGCATCGCCCGAGCGCGAACGCAGCACGAGATCGACGTCAGGCGTCGCCTCGGCGGCGTCGGGGAGATCGGGGCTCGTCATCTGGTGTCAGCACTCTGCTTCGGAAGTCGAAGGGCGGCGGATCCGGCTGACGATCCGCCTCGGGTGCTCCGTCGCTCGATTCGGGTGAGGCGGCCGGAGTGCACTCCATTGTCACCCCGCTGGCGGCCCGAATGCCACCGGATGGCCCGGTCTTTCGGGGTTCTGTGTGCTGGGGGCGGCCAACCTGAGGATCGGCGAAAAAGTTCCGGGGAGCCGCGTAACAGATCGCCCGGATCGGCGTCTCTCCGTCGAGAGAAGAACTGTCCGGCTCGTGGAACTCGGGGGAGGGCCACGACCGGGGAGGCACTGGAGGTCACCCGTCTCCAGGCCGACCGGGCTCGGGCGGTGCAGGGGCTTCCCGAGCCTCGCACCGCCCGAGGTCGTCGTCCGTCCGCGGGCCGAATCGATGACATGCGCCGGCGTGATCCGCGTCAGTCGAGCAGGCCGCCGACGGTCAGCGAGACGCCGCCGTCTTCGCCCCCGACGGCGACGCCCAGGTCGAGCCCCGCGGCCGCGAGGCCGACGTCGACCCCCTGCCGGGTCACGGTGACGTCCGTTCCGCCCGCGCCACCGGCCGCACCGGCCGCGACCGCGATCTCGTCCCGGGCGATGGTCGCCTCCGCGGCGACGACGTCCGAGGCCGCGGCGGCGCCGACGGCGATGCCGGCGCGGTCGACCGTCGCGGTGACGGTCGCGACGTCGGCGACAGCCGCATCGGCCGCCACGCCCGCGGCGCCGACCTCGGCGCCCACCGCGACGATGCCCGCCACGTCCGCCTCCGCGGCGACGCCGCCGGCATCCAGGCCGGCGCCCACGGAGACGAGCCCGTTGCCCGCGTCGACCCCGACGGCGATGCGGTCGGCGGCGATGTCGGCGCCGACCGTCGCGAGACCGGGGACGGCGACATCGGCGGAGATCTCGCCGGATCCGAGGCCCGCGCCGACGGTGGCATCGTCGCCGACCGTGACGGCGACCGTGTCCGTCGCCGTGCTGTCCGGCCGTGCGCGGGGGCCGTCCACGGGCGCCTCATCCGGTGCGTCGCCCCCGCCCCCGGCGACGGGGGCGGGGTCGTCGGCGTCGCGGACGGCGACCGATATGGCCTCCTGCGGCGACGCGAGCGGCACGGCGACCGCGGTGAGCGCGGAGGGGAGGGCCGCGGGATCGGCGACGGCCGTCGCGTCCGCCGGGGTGGTGTCGGCATCCGGGAGGTCGAGGTCCTCCGGCGTCGCGGGCAGCGACGCGGACACCGAGGCGCTCGCCGGGTCGCCCGGAACGAACGAGGGCACGACGGTCGAGGCGACGATGGCCCCGGCGACTCCTACGGTGGTCATCCCCGCGCCCACGAACCCGCCCACCGACAGCGTGCCGCCCGCGGCCCCGGCGGTGGCGGCGCCGGTCGTCCCCGATCCGGCGAGCCACGCGGGCGTCCCGAGATCGATCCCGCCGCCCGCGAGCACGGTGCCCTCGACGAGCTCGGCCGGCGTCGCGGCCAGCGCGATGGCGGCCTGGCCGCGGCCGACCTCCAGCAGGTACGACGCCGTGGCCGTGACGCCGATGAACAGGGGCAGCAGGGCGAACGCCAGACGACTGCCGACCTCGTCGGCCTCGGCGGCGAGCAGGGTGCACCGGCTGCAGGCGCCCAGGTGCGCGTCGAAGCGCGCCTGGTGGCGCGACGCCAGGTTGCCGCGCGTGTGGGCGCCGAGGTGCGAGGCCGCCCATCGGCAGTCGGAGCCGGTCCCGAGCGAGGCGATGTGCGCCTGGATCCACGCCTCGCGCAGGCCCTCGCGGGCTCGGAAGGCGAGCTGCTTGACCGCGTTGGGCTTCATCGCCAGCAGGGGAGCCGCCTCGGCGGGGCCGAGGCCCTCGACCGAGGTGTACCAGAGCACCTCCTGCCAGCGCGTGGGAAGGCTGCGGAACGCGCGGTGGGTGAGTGTGCGGTCGTCCTCCTCCAGACGCGCGGCGTCGGTGGAGTCGGGGTCGACCAGGGCATCCAGCTCGTCGGTCGCCACCTCGCGCCGGCTTCTGCCCCAGGAGGCCGCCGTGTTGCGGATCGCGGTGAACAGGTACGCGCGGAAGGCGCCCGTGGGGCCCCCGCCGCGGCGGACGACCTGGAAGATCCGGGTGAACGCCTCCTGCACGAGGTCGTCCGCGTCGATGGTCGGGGTGATCGACCGGGCGACGGCGATGCCGGCCGAGTAGTGGCGCTCCCACAGGATGGCGAACGCCTCGGCGTCACCGGATCGCGAACGCAGCACGAGGTCGGCGTCGCTCAGGGGCTCGTCGGCCGGGGGGTCTTCGGCGAAAGGTCGGTGCACGGTGTCTCGCTTCGGGGGCAGCGAACGGGCGCCGGCGAAGATGCCGTGTCCCGGATCCCGGAGGGTGGCCCGGGATATCGACATTGTGTCAACCGGGCGGCTCTCGCGCACTCCTGCCCGGGCAGCGGATCGGGGCGGGCCCCGCTGGATGGGAGGGCGGGCGGAGGAGGCGGTGGGAAGGGCGGAACGGCTAGACTCAGGGCGTCGCGACTGGCGTTGAGGTGGATTACCACCGGGAAGCGACCCAAGACGGCATTCGACCGCGCGCCTGGGCCGATGCGAGATCCTTTTCATCCCGTTCGTCGTCTGGAGATCGTTATGACCGATCCGCTGTTCAACGCCCCCCTTTCCGAGGTCGACCCCGAGATCGCGCAGGTTCTGCAGCGCGAACTGGACCGCCAGCGCGGCTTCCTCGAGATGATCGCCTCCGAGAACTTCGTCCCGGTGTCGGTGCTCGAGTCGCAGGGCTCCGTGCTCACCAACAAGTACGCCGAGGGCTACCCCGGTCGCCGCTACTACGGCGGCTGCGAGGAGGTCGACGTCGCCGAGGAGCTCGCCATCGCGCGCGCCAAGGCCCTCTTCGGCTCCGAGTTCGCCAACGTCCAGCCCCACTCGGGCGCCTCGGCCAACGCCGCCGTGCTGCACGCCATCGCCCGCCCCGGCGACACGCTGCTCGGGCTCTCGCTCGACCACGGCGGCCACCTGACGCACGGCATGAAGATCAACTTCTCGGGCCGCCTCTACAACATCGTCGCGTACGGCGTGAACCCCGAGACCTCGCTGGTCGACATGGACGAGGTGCGTCGCCTCGCGCTCGAGCACAAGCCGAAGGTCATCATCGCGGGCTGGTCGGCGTACCCCCGCCAGCTCGACTTCGCCCAGTTCCGCGCGATCGCCGACGAGGTCGGCGCGCTGCTGTGGGTCGACATGGCCCACTTCGCCGGCCTGGTCGCCGCGGGTCTTCACCCGAACCCGGTGCCGCACGCCCACGTCGTCTCGTCGACCGTGCACAAGACCATCGGCGGCCCCCGCTCGGGCTTCATCCTGTCGAACGACCCCGAGATCGCGAAGAAGATCAACTCGGCGGTGTTCCCGGGCCAGCAGGGCGGCCCGCTGATGCACGTGATCGCCGCCAAGGCCACGGCCTTCAAGCTCGCCGCGACCGACGCGTTCAAGGACCGCCAGGCCCGCACGCTGCGCGGTGCCTCGATCCTCGCCGACCGCCTCGCGCAGCAGGATGTCCAGGACGCGGGCATCAAGGTCCGCTCCGGCGGCACCGACGTGCACCTGGTGCTCGTCGACCTGCGCGACGCCGCGATCGACGGCAAGCAGGCCGAGGACCTCCTGCACGAGATCCACATCACGGTCAACCGCAACGCGGTCCCGAACGACCCGCGCCCGCCGATGGTCACCTCGGGCCTGCGCATCGGCACGCCGGCCCTCGCCACCCGAGGCTTCGGCGACGACGAGTTCACCGAGGTCGCCGACGTCATCGCCCAGGCGCTCATCGGCGGCGCCGACGTCGAGGCGCTGCGCGCCCGTGTCGCGGTGCTGGCCGACCGCTTCCCGCTGTACCCGGGGCTCGGCGAATGACCGCCGTCACGCTCGACGGCCGCGCGGCCTCGGCGGCCATCCGCGAGGAGCTGACCGAGCGCGTCGCCGCGCTCAAGGCCCGGGGCGTCACCCCGGGCATCGCGACCGTGCTCGTGGGCGCCGACCCGGCGTCGCAGCTCTACGTGGGCATGAAGCACAAGCAGAGCGAGGCGATCGGGATGAACTCGATTCAGCGCGAGCTGCCGGCCGACGCCACGCAGGAGCAGGTCGAGGCGCTGATCGACGAGCTCAACGCCGACCCGGCCTGCCACGGCTTCATCGTGCAGCTGCCGCTGCCGAAGCACATCGACACCGACCGGATCCTCGAGCGCATCGATCCGGCCAAGGACGCCGACGGCCTGCACCCGACGAACCTCGGGCGCCTGGTGCTGAACGTCAACCAGCCGATCGAGACCCCGCTGCCCTGCACGCCGCGCGGAGTGATCGAGCTGCTCACCCGCAACGGCTACGACCTCAACGGCAAGCACGTCGTCGTCGTCGGCCGTGGCGTCACGATCGGGCGCCCGATCGGCCTGCTGCTCACGCGGCGCGACGTCAACGCGACCGTGACGCTGCTGCACACG
>Ga0308156_1003347_pt1 | contig 12418 bp, 9 predicted proteins | sample PhyAR2_FD_201041 | JGI IMG/M metagenome (GOLD analysis project Ga0308156, IMG submission 201041) | Phyllosphere microbial communities from UC Gill Tract Community Farm, Albany, California, United States - DLSL A.R2 | ecosystem: Host-associated > Plants > Phyllosphere > Unclassified | place: USA... | reverse complement strand
AAAAAATAAAGTAGTACGCATTTGACAATGATTCCCCCACTTCAAAGCCTTATATACGCGTCAAGTGGGGGAATCGAAGCAAAACCCAAATTATCAATACGTTATATTCATAACGCAGAAACTAATAAGCTAATCCCCTAAACCCTCTAAGCGGGGGAATAAATGGGGGAATCATGCCATCCTTGATGACTTCCCCCTTTTAACAATATTTAGATCTGACCACCTACGCCTTTAAACTTCTCAATAAAGGATACGATTTTCTGAAATACAGTCTGTTTCTTAGTTTTATACTGCGGGTTCAGGGGACTCAGTTTAGGCAGGGCCTCATTGAGTTCCGTACCATTTTCCGTCGCGTACTCACGTTTTAGGGATGTACGGATGTAACGCCTTGCAGCTTCTTCATTGAGGTTTTCTGACTTAATCAACTCTTCCGCCTCACGCTGCTGCTCACGCTGTGCGAAGGTGAAGAATGCATCAATAATCCCTGCCTTGTCCGGCAGTTCATCAAGATTCGTTTGCTGAATAAAGTCAACGACCAGCCCTTCTTTGGCACGGTTACCCAGACTGGAGCGTATTAGGCGTCTGACTTCTTCGGTCAGGCCTGCTTTGTTTTTATTCTGTTTATTGCGTTCAAAAATCAGGCCGAGAATGTAGTCCAAATTGATTTCCTGCGACTTCAGCAGGTCGATCTCAAACACCACGTCTTCCCAGTTGATGGTAGATTTATCTTTGTCATCGGCTGCTTTTTCTTTGCGCTGCCAGTCACGGATATCGTTGTACACCGAGCGATAATCCTGCACTTTCCGCTCAGCTGGTAGGCGTATAGTCTGGAGTTCTGCGAACTTATCATCATCCAGATAATGCGCAGCTTTGAACGCTTCGACGGCTTCCGGGTTACTGATATCGACTATTTGTAGCGCTTTCAGCGTGGCAAATTCATCATAGTTTTGCAGGATGTTCTCAGCCCGCAGATATTCACCAAACAGCTTCACAAAGGCTTTTTTCTCTTTCTCGCTTTCAATGTCAGCCGGATCAGGAAAACGTTGTTCCAGTGTAGTGACGATGTCCATAAAGCCGCGCTTCGCCTCACCGGTGACGATATCGGTAAAGCCCTCCATATACTCTTTGTAGCTTTTTTCCAGCACCACATTTTTCGTATTTTTATCGCCAAACAGCGTGATGGCATCAATCGTTGCACGCTCCAGATTACGGAAGGTCACAATATTGCCGAACGTTTTGGTCGCATCGTAGATACGGTTGGTACGTGAAAACGCCTGCATCAGCCCGTGATAGCGCAGGTTTTTATCAACAAACAGGGTGTTCAGCGTCGGGGCATCGAAGCCGGTCAGGAACATCCCGACAACAATCAGCAGGTCGATATCCTGATTTTTCACGCGCTGGGCTAAATCCCGGTAGTAGTTCTGAAATCCATTGCTGTCGGTGCTGAAGTTGGTTTTAAAATAGCCGTTGTAGTCATCAATCGCCGCATCCAGATACTCTTTAGCGCTGCTGTTCATTGCGCTAACATCAAAGCTCTCATCGGTAATGTCCCCGATAGCGTTCTGCTCTTCATTGGCAGCAAAGGAGTAAATGGTAGCTACTCTCAGCGGCTTGTATGTTTCTGAGGCCTCTGATGCTTCCTGCTGCTGTGACTTGAAGGTTTCATAATAGGCCTTGGCAGCATCGACGCTGCTCACTGCGAACATGGCATTAAAGCCTTTAGCACCCGGGAAAGCACGGTGGGTCTTCTGACGAAAATGCGTCAGAATATAGCGGGTGATTTCCTCAATACGACGCGGGTGCAGAAAGGCCTGCTGATTTTCTGCTGCGCTGAGTTTTTTGTCATCGGTTTCCGTTTCCAGTGCCTTGAATTGCGGGCGGACATCATTGTAGTCCACCTTAAATTTCAGCACCTTTTCATCCCGGATGGCATCAGTGATCACATAAGAGTGCAACTCGCGACCGAACACGCTGGCCGTAGTTTCTGCCCCCAGAGCGTTTTGAGGGAAAATCGGCGTGCCGGTAAAGCCAAACTGATAAAAGCGGGTGAACTTTTTGTTCAGGTTCTTCTGGGCTTCACCAAACTGGCTTCGGTGACACTCATCAAAGATAAATACAACCTGCTGACGGTATACCGGTAAGTCAGCCTCTCCCTTCATCAGGTTGTTGAGCTTCTGAATGGTGGTGACGATGATTTTGTTATCGTCCTTCTCCAGATTGCGTTTCAGGCCGACGGTGTTATCTGAGCCATTGACGCTGTCCGGTGAAAAGCGCTGGTACTCCTTCATGGTCTGATAATCAAGATCCTTGCGATCAACTACAAAGAAAACTTTATCGATAAACTCCAGTTCAGTGGCAAGCCTTGCGGCCTTAAAACTGGTAAGGGTTTTACCGGAGCCGGTGGTATGCCAGATAAAGCCGCCGCCTTCGGGTTTTGACCAGTCTTTGGATTTAAAGGAGCTATTAATTTTCCACAGAATACGCTCGGTGGCGGCAATCTGGTAAGGGCGCATCACTAGCAGCGTCTGGCTACTGTCAAACACGCTGTAGTTAAACAGGATATTCAGCAGGGTATGCTTTTGAAAGAAGGTGGCGGTAAAGTCCTTCAGGTCTTTAATGAGCGTGTTATCGGACTTCGCCCAGTTCATGGTGAAGTCGAAGCTGTTTTTATCTCGTTTCGTGGTATTGGCAAAGTAGCGGGTATCGGTGCCGTTAGAAATCACAAACAGCTGAAGATACCTGAAAAGGGAGTTATCACTATTGAAGCTCTCTTTGCTGTAACGGTGTATTTGGTTAAAAGCCTCCCGAATCGCCACGCCGCGTTTTTTCAGCTCAATCTGAACCAGCGGCAGGCCATTAATTAGAATGGTGACGTCGTAGCGGTTGGCATGTGAGCCGGTTTGTTCAAACTGCTGGATAACCTGTACTTTGTTACGAACCAGATTTTTTTTATCAATCAGGTAAATGTTTTCAAGCTGGCCGTTGTCAAAGGTAAAATCGCAGATGTAATCGATATGTACTTTACGAGTCTTATCCAGACTGCTGTCACCCGGGCTGTCCAGATAGCTCTCACAGAACCGCCGCCATTCACCGTCATTGAATACCACGCCATTAAGTGCCTGAAGCTGCGTACGGATATTCGCCAGCATCAGCGGCTGGGAGGTAAAGGAAACAAATTCATATCCCTGATTGCACAGGTCCTGAATCAGTTCACGCTCCAGATCCGATTCACTCTGGTAGTTATCTCCTACCTCCCAGGCTTTAGAATACTTATCGAGTACAATGAACTTATTCGATTCAGCAATGGTGTTGGTCTGTTGAGTCATCGCGCATCCTGTGTGCTTTGTAGCAAAAACCGGTAGAAGATGAAGCAACCGGCGAATAAATGTTGATTGCCATGGCACGGCCAGCAAACGCTGACCGTTTAGTTACCGCATGGCTGTCACTAACTGACCGCATCAGGCTTCGGGAAGCTGAACAGCAAATCACGGTAGTGTTCGTACTGTTTCTGGCGCAGCTCAATTTCGCGCGGGAGACCTTCGGTGATTGAGTTAGTTAAAGCGTCGAATTTATTAAGTATGGTGACAATTCTAGCTTGCTCGGATGGTGAAGGAATTGGTAGTAAAAAGTCCTCCATTTGCTTTTTAGATACAGCAGGAATGCCTCCTTTCTGCTGAATGCCCGTTAATTGGGCCTCAGATTGCTTTAGGTAATAATAAACGTACATCCAATGCAACTGTTTAACGACTCTAACGGAAATGGAGTAGCAACTATTACCTGCCCAGTAAGGAGTGGAACTCTTATTTACATACCCTGCGTTTGCTCCGCGAGCACTTACAATAATCTTATCGCCATCATTGTTGAAGTCCTCATAGTAACCTGTAGGAGTCCGCCCTCCGTTGTATACCGGATATTCCGCTTCAGGATTCTGTTTGTCTTTGCGAACAAATTCACCAATCGTAATTTTTGCTACTTCTCCCAACGTCTTCCACTCAACCTCCCCCTCATCAAAACTCAGCAACTTGTCGCGATAGTGGTTGTACTGTTTTTTACGTGCGGTAAGCTCAGCGGTAAGCTCAGCGGTAAGAGCGGTAAATTTATCCAGAATCCGGACGATTTCAGATTGGATGGCAAGGGACTTTTCCGGGTTGTCTGGGCAAGGAATTGGAATTAGGCATTCCTTTACCTTAGCATCCGAAATTGCTGGATAGGCTGAGCCACTTTGGTGTTCTTCAACATATTTTTTGAAATCAGAAGTGGAAATCCAATGTAAGATCCATCTAGGTAAAATCTCATCCTGCTTAGCTCGCAAAACACAGTATCCAGTACTCGCCACTTCACCAGAGTATTCATCATCAATTAAGCAAAACCGTAGTTGGGTCGGCCTAGTTGTTGCAAAAATAACATCATTTTCCTCAAGGAGCTTTTGAGCTCTGCTTGGGGCATTATCTGCTGTAATTTTTGCAGTCTCAGTGATTTTTTTTGTCTCAATGTCAACTGAGCTTAGATCTATATAGCGATAGGAGCGAGTGACCTCACGCCATTTAATATTGCTAGTTCGTAAGCTAACTTCTCCAATTGTCCTCCACTCAACCTCAACCCCATCTAACAATTTTTCCATATAACTCAACTCGCTCATGCCTGCATCCCACTGCCTTCAATTTCAGCTACAATCGCATCGATATCTTTACGCAACTGGTCAATTTTGCTGACGGTGATTTTCAGTTCGGCATTCAGCTCGGTAATATCGACGATTTCACGGGTGTCTTTCGCTTCCACGTAGCTGCTAACGGACAGGTTATAGTCATTGCCGGCAACCGTCTCAAGCGGCACAGATTTCGCCAAATGGTCGGTATCAACCTTACTGTCAAACACATGCATAATCTGCTTGATGTGATCATCGGCCAAGGTATTGTTATTGGTTTCTTTCTTGAATAATTCGCTGGCATCAATAAACTGCACGCTGGTATCGGTTTTATGCTTTGACAGCACCAGAATATTAACGGCAATAGTAGTACCAAAGAACAGGTTAGGCGCAAGTGAAATTACGGTCTCAACGTAGTTATTATCGACAAGATATTGACGAATTTTTTGCTCAGCACCGCCACGGTAGAAAATCCCCGGGAAGCATACAATTGCTGCGCGGCCTTTGGGTGAAAGATAGTTCAGCGCATGCAGCACAAAAGCAAAATCGGCTTTTGATTTTGGAGCCAACACACCTGCTGGAGCAAAGCGCTCATCGTTAATCAGCGTCGGGTCATCACTACCAATCCATTTCACCGAGTAAGGCGGGTTGGAGACAATAGCATCAAAGGGTTTCTCATCACCGAAATGCGGCTCAGTCAGAGTATTTCCCAGCTTGATGTCAAATTTGTCGTAGTTGATGTTGTGCAGGAACATATTCATACGCGCAAGGTTAAACGTCGTATGGTTAATCTCCTGCCCGAAAAAACCTTCTTCGATAATATGATTATCAAAATGCTTTTTCGCCTGTAACAGCAGTGAGCCAGAGCCTGCTGCTGGGTCATAGATTTTGTTGACGTGGCTCTGACCATGCATCGCAAGTTGGGCAATCAATTTAGATACGTGCTGTGGCGTAAAGAACTCACCGCCTGACTTACCGGCATTCGCTGCGTAGTTGGAAATCAGGAACTCATATGCATCGCCAAATAAGTCAATCTGGTGTGCATCAAAATCACCAAGCTTTAGGCCTTCGACGCCTTTCAGCACGGCAGCGAGGCGGCTATTTTTATCTTTAACAGTGTTACCCAGGCGGTTACTGGTAGTGTCGAAGTCAGCGAACAGGCCTTTAATGTCGGCCTCAGAAGGATAGCCATAGGCTGAGCTTTCAATGGCTACGAATATGCTGTTCAAATCAGCGTTCAATCTGTCGTTGGTGTTCGCTTTTGCGGCCACATTGCAGAACAACTGGCTCGGATAAATAAAATAGCCTTTAGTTTTGATGGCATCATCTTTGATATCATCGGTAATAATGCTGTCATCCAGCGAGGCATAGTTGACGCTATCATCACCGGCTTCAATGTAACTGGAAAAGTTTTCGCTGATAAAACGATAGAACAGTGCGCCAAGAACGTATTGTTTGAAATCCCATCCATCGACCGACCCGCGGACATCATTGGCTATTGCCCAGATTTGACGGTGTAATTCTGCTCGTTGTTGAAGGCTTGTCATTTTTATCCTGTTATATTTCTTTAATTCTATGTTATTTAAAGTTTTTAATAGAAAAATGCTCTTGAATATTGAACCAGATTTACTTTATAACGTAAGAAGCAAAGGGAATCCGATAATCGGCCTTTGGTCCTACTTGCTTCGATTTGTTTGATCCCTATCCTTTCCCTCATACAGAGCAGGAACATAAATATCTTCGTTTAGCTCATCCCAATGAATTCCCGGCCCCAAGCCAGACAGCTCCCACTGATTCCGCTGCTCAGGTGTACCGTTCAGCAATCTCGGGAAATTTTGCAGTGGGATGTTCAGGCGCTCTTTCCCTTCTAACTGCACATGCATAATTTCATCCGAAAAGCTGATAGCTACTTTAGGTGCTTGCATTGCCTCATCCCTTATCGCTATCAAGCATTGTCACGCAGCGTACCAAGATAATCGGCATACCATTGGAGCATTTCACGCCGTCCATCGAGGTACTGTGCATGGTTGTAAGTCCCGCGAATGGTGTTTTTATCCGCATGCGCCAGCTGAGTCTCAATCCATGCAGTGTTGTAGCCCTGTTCATGCAATATTGTGCTCATTGTGTGTCGGAAGCCGTGCCCTGTTGCTTTCCCGTCGTAACCAATACGTTTTATAACCTGATTAATACTCGCCTCGCTCATGGGCTTTCCCGCATGATTTCGTCCAGGGAAGACAAATTTTACCCTTCCGCTGAGCTCGTGCATTTCTTCAAGTAGTGAAAGCGCCTGGCTGGATAGCGGCACAACGTGCGGTCGCCGCATTTTCATCCGTTCAGCAGGGATCTGCCAGGTTCCTTTCTTTAAATCGAACTCACACCACTCAGCGGCACGTAATTCGATGGTCCGAGTACCAGTAAGCATAAGCAAGTGTGTTGCGTGATGTGTGATGCGGCTACCGCTGTAGCCACTTAACGCACGTAAGAAACTTCCAATCTCATGACTTAAGAGATGTGGAAAATGTTTCTGCTTTGGCGCTTTCAATGCCCCTGCGAGATCGGTTACTGGATTATGCTCAGCCCTGCCGGTGATGATGGCATAGGTAAATATCTGCCGACACGCCTGCCGCGTTTTCTTTAGCTTATCCAGCACCCCGCGCTGCTCCATCTTACGCAGCACAGCTAACATCTCAGCCACTTTAATCTCTGCAATAGGTCGTTTGCCCAGCGCGGGGAAAACATCTTTGCGTAAATATTCAAGTATGTCGTCTGCATAGCCTTGGGACCAGTTGGGTCGTTTGTGTTCGTGCCACTCCTGCGCCAGTGATTCAAAACTGTTGTTAATGGCGAGGATTTTGGCCTGCTTGGCTTCTTGTTTGGCAAGACCCGGATCTCCCCCCGCTGCCAGTATCTTTTTGGCCTCTTCGCGCTTCCCCCTCGCCTCGGCAAGAGATATCGCGGGATAAAGCCCGAACACCACGCGCTTTTCTTTCCCTGCAAAGCGGTATTTTAGTCGCCAGCTTTTGCTGCCGCTGGGGAAAATTTCAAGATACAAGCCAGCTCCATCAGCCAGTTTATAGGCTTTCTCTTTCGGCTTAGCAGAGTCGATTTGACGGGCATTTAGCTTCATGTGGGGGCATCGTGATCTATTGAACGGGACAATGCCCCCTATGATGCCCCCAATCGAGTGTAGCTTTCAATAGACAAACAGATACAACGCTGGATGTCGTAACCAGTATTGGCAAGGGATTAGGAGGTATTTGTAGACTTTAGGAGATACTAGCAGAAGAAGAGATGGTACGCCCTACAGGATTCGAACCTGTGACCTACGGCTTAGAAGGCCGGTGCTCTATCCAGCTGAGCTAAGGGCGCGGAGAGGTTGGGTCGAATTATACGGTTGAACGCTGTTACGTCAACGTTTTTGCCGCTGAGGCGCGGCGAGTGCCCAGGTAATAACCAATTTGCGCTAATGACGGTCGCGCCAGGCGCTGAGCGAGACCAGATTGCTTGCTTCTGTCGTTTCCCCTTCCAGCTCAACGCCCTGCTGCGTGACGCGCGCGTTGTATTGCTCGCGAAGCGCATTCAGCTCCTGGCTGTCGGGCTCTAACTGGCGCAAAAAGCCCAGTGCCAGCAACAGTTGCTGTCGGGTAAGCGTGGCAGAGAAACCTGCCCGGGTTAGCACGCTGTGCCAGCGCCAGGTATTTTCATCGCTGCCATCCACAATCAGCACCTGCCAAATCAGCAAAACTGCCGCGCCGTTGTTTAAGTGCGCTTCGTTATCACCCGCGATGTAATCAGTAAACTCTTTCGCCGCCTCTTTACCCATCTGCGACAACATCGATTCAATATGAACCGGCGGCAGTTGCAGGCGCTTGCTGAGTGCCTGTGCGGCATGGCGTGAACCGGCGGTCAGCAACTGAAATCCTACAACAAATACAACAGCCAGAGTGGCAAGCATTAACCAAATCATCACGTCATCCAGTAAGGTCCCTGTCTGGCATCATAAGCGTTAACCCACACTTTCGTCACGGCGAAATGTCGTAAACCACCCTGCTGCAAGAATCTCTACCTGACAGCCGGACGTGCTTCTGACAAAATAGGCGCCATTCCCGACTTAAACTCAACACAGTGGATTTACGCTCTGATGGCAGCAAAAATTATTGACGGTAAAACGATTGCGCAGCAGGTACGGCTTGAGGTTGCAGAAAAAGTGAAGCAACGTCTGGCAGCCGGTAAACGTGCTCCGGGTCTGGCAGTCGTTCTGGTGGGTGAAAACCCTGCATCGCAGATCTACGTCGGCAGTAAGCGTCGTGCCTGTGAAGAAGTGGGCTTTATCTCCCGCTCTTACGATCTGCCCGCCACCACCAGCGAAGCCGAGTTGCTGCAGCTGATCGATAAACTTAACAGCGACAACGAGATTGACGGCATTCTGGTGCAGCTGCCGCTCCCGGCAGGCATTGATAACGTCAAAATCCTGGAGCGCATTACGCCCGATAAAGACGTAGACGGCTTCCATCCCTATAACGTCGGTCGCCTGTGCCAGCGCGCACCTAAGCTGCGCCCTTGTACACCACGCGGCATCGTCACGCTGCTGGAGCGCTACAACATTGATGCCTACGGCCTGAATGCCGTCGTGGTGGGCGCCTCAAACATTGTGGGGCGTCCAATGAGCATGGAGCTGCTGTTAGCGGGCTGCACCACGACCGTAACGCACCGCTTTACTCGCGATCTGCGCCATCACGTTGAGCACGCCGATCTGCTGATCGTCGCGGTAGGCAAGCCCAACTTTATTCCAGGTGACTGGATTAAGCCGGGCGCTATTGTTATCGACGTCGGGATTAACCGTCTGGAAAGCGGCAAAGTCGTCGGTGATGTGGATTTTGATGCTGCCGCTGAGCGTGCCGCTTATATCACGCCCGTTCCCGGCGGCGTTGGGCCGATGACGGTCGCAACCTTAATCGAAAATACCTTACAGGCATGTGAAGAGTTTCACGATGGAGAGCAGGCATAATGGCGACGTTTTCTTTAGGTAAATTCCCACACGTTGATCTCTGCGATCTGCTGAAACTGGAAGGTTGGGTGGAAAGCGGCGCGCAGGCCAAAGTCGTGATTAGTGAAGGTGAAGTGCGGGTGGATGGGGAAGTTGAAACCCGTAAGCGCTGCAAAATCGTTCAGGGGCAAACGGTGGAGTTTGCCGGACAGCGCATCACTGTCGTTGCCTGATCGTCAGGTGCCCTGTGCCCGGGGCACCTTAAATCCTTTCTTCCCCAACTATCCGCGTTTCCCCGTTAATCTGCTCCAGCTCAATGTGATTCACTTCTGCATGCTGCGCGATCAGTGCGGCCAGCTTCGGTGAGTGACTGGTGATCCACAGCTGACTAAACTGGCTGGCTTCAGCAATCAGCGCCGCAAGCGCCGGGAGCAAATCCTCATGCAGGCTGTTCTCGGGTTCGTTGAGCGCCATAAAGGCAGGCGGGCGGGGGCTGAGCAGTGCAACCACGAGGCACAGAAAGCGCAGCGTCCCGTCAGAGAACTCGGCGCTTTCCAGCGGGCGCATAATGCCCTGTCGCCGCATCAGCATCTGGAAACGGCCGTTCTGGACATCCACCTGAAATTCGGTATCAGGGAAGGCTTTCGCTGTCACCTTATAGAGCAGCTCATGATGACCCCGCTCGACAATGGTTGCCCATGCCGCCGCGAGGTTAGCGCCATCGTGCGCCAGAATGGGGGCGCGCACGCCAATCTGCGGCGCACGAATCGGTGATCCTGGCCAGACGGCAAACTCGTGATAGAAGCGCCACTGGCGCAGACGTTCACGCATCTGAGAAAGCTCAGGATAGCGGTGCGGCTCACCGAGCTGACCAAACAGGGACTCTTCGGGATGCAATACGGCCGGATAGCTTACGCGCTCCCCTTCTACATTATGCAAAAATGCGGTCTGGTTCGTGCGCTGCATGATGCAGGAAGAGGGACGCCGCTGCTGACCACTCAGCCAGATACGTTCTTCTTTGACCAGCGGATCGAGGTTAAACAGGCTGGTCTCAAGCTTCTGAGGAAACCCCACCGCAAGCTCAAAATCCATGTCGTCCATCAGGACCGAGAGGATGAGTCGGCTGGCATCCTGACGACGAGCGCTGCGATGCAGTTCCCCTGCCCACATGACTTTTTGAATGCCGCCCTCTTCTGCCAGCGCTAACGCCAGGCGACCATTGGCGGCCTCGTGCAGCAGGCGCACGGCCTTATACAGGTTGGATTTACCACAGCCATTAGGCCCGCTTACCACGTTCAGTTGCTGAAGCGGCAGGGTCAGATCGCGTACCGAGCGGAAACCGCGAAGGTGAATCTGTTTTATCGTCATAGACAAAAAAGGGCGATGACTCGCCCTCTCCTGTGTTGCCCGTTATTTACGTCGCCAGCTGGAGCCCTGAGGGCCATCTTCGACAATCACGCCAAGCGCGTTCAGCTTGTCGCGGGCTACATCAGCCTGCGCCCAGTCTTTTGCCGCGCGTGCGTCGGCACGGGCTTTCACCCAGCGTTCGATTTCTGCCACTTCTTCATCGTTGCCCTGCGCACTGCTTTGCAGAAACACTTCTGGCTCCTGCTGCAGAATGCCCAGCACGTTGGCAATTTCACGTAGCTTTGCCGCCAGCGCATTGGCTGCCGTCATGTCTTCGCCTTTGAGACGGTTCACTTCACGCGCCATGTCGAACAGCACGGAATAGGCTTCCGGAGTGTTAAAATCATCGTCCATCGCCTCGCGGAAACGGGCCTCGAAGGCTTCACCGCCGTCGGCAACCGCGTTGCGATCGGTATGTCGCAGCGCGGTATAAAGACGTTCCAGCGCCGCACGTGCCTGGTTCAGGTTATCTTCGCCATAGTTAAGCTGGCTACGATAGTGGCCGGACATCAGGAAATAGCGCACGGTTTCGGCATCATAATGCTGCAGTACGTCGCGCACGGTGAAAAAGTTATTCAGCGACTTCGACATCTTCTCACGATCGATCATCACCATGCCTGAATGCATCCAGTAGTTTACATAGGGACCATCATGGGCGCAGGTAGACTGGGCGATTTCGTTTTCGTGATGTGGGAACATCAGGTCAGATCCGCCGCCGTGGATGTCGAAATGCGCGCCAAGCTGTTTGCAGTTCATGGCTGAACACTCAATATGCCAGCCCGGGCGCCCCTGGCCCCACGGTGAAGGCCATGAGGGTTCGTCCGCTTTAGACATCTTCCACAGCACGAAATCCATGGGATTACGCTTCACATCCGCCACTTCAACGCGGGCGCCGGCCTGAAGCTGGTCCAGCTCCTGACGCGACAGCGCACCGTAATCCACATCGCTCAGCACATCAAACATGACATCGCCGTTTTCCGCCACATAGGCATGACCGCGGGCAATCAGCTTTTCCACCAGCTCGACGATTTCCGGAATATGGCGCGTGGCGCGGGGTTCCCGATCTGGCGGCAAAATGCCCAGCGCATCAAAATCGCTGTGCATCTCGGCAATCATGCGATTGGTCAGGGTTTCGATGCTCTCACCGTTCTCGTTGGCACGCTTGATAATTTTGTCGTCGATATCGGTAATATTGCGCACGTAATTTACGTCAAAACCGACGTAACGCAGATAGCGCGATACCACATCAAACGCCACAAACGTGCGCCCGTGCCCAATGTGACAGAGGTCATACACCGTGATGCCGCAGACATACATGCCGATTTTGCCAGCATGAATAGGGGTAAATTCCTCTTTTTGTCGACTCAGGGTGTTATAAA
>Ga0308156_1003340_pt1 | contig 12428 bp, 8 predicted proteins | sample PhyAR2_FD_201041 | JGI IMG/M metagenome (GOLD analysis project Ga0308156, IMG submission 201041) | Phyllosphere microbial communities from UC Gill Tract Community Farm, Albany, California, United States - DLSL A.R2 | ecosystem: Host-associated > Plants > Phyllosphere > Unclassified | place: USA... | reverse complement strand
CCCGCATCGGACGTCAGTCGTGGCGTGAGGCGCTGATGTTCCCCGGTCTCGGCGCCCTGATCCTCATGGCGATCGCCCTCTTCCCCTGGCTGTTCGAGAGCGGTCTGCGGGAGCTGGGTTTCGCGGTGACGGATCAGACACGGTTCGTCTGGGCGGTCATCTTCTACCTGTGGGGGCCGATCTCGATGCTCGGCATCTGGCTGGCGAGAGCCGTGGAGCCGTTGCCAGGCGGGCGCTTCTTCGCCGGGCTGCTCCTCTACGTCTGCGGCTACGGTTCGCTGCTGTGCGCGATCACGGTGGACTCGTACATCAAGGAGTGGCGTCGTGCCGACGCCGCATGGATCAAGACTGAGAAGATCGGACGGGTCGACTCATGACCGATGCGCCTCCACCCTCCCCGGAGCAGGACGAGATCGCGGCCGATGCTCGGCGCGAGAGGCGGCTGATCCCGCAGGCGCTGCTCGCTCTCGCCATCGTCGTCGTGATCGTCGTCGTGCGAGAGCTGCTTCTGCGATGAGCGACCGTCAGACGGCCCTGGTGGTCGAGGACAGCGCCGATCAGCGGGACCTCCTGCGGCGCTACCTCGATCGCGAGGGCTTCGACGTCGTCGCCGCCGTCGATGCGGAGTCGGCGATCGCGGCGTTCGGCGAGATCCGACCCGTCGTGGCCGTGATCGACCTTCTGCTTCCCGGCATCACGGGCGAGGAATGCGTGCGTCTGCTGCGCACCCGGCATCCGGAGTGCTTCGTGATCGTGAGTTCGGTGCTGGATCCCGGGGAATATCCCGACGCCGATGCCGCGCTGCCGAAACCCATAGTGGGGGCCGATCTGCGCAGGATCCTCCGGAGCGTCAGCCGATGACGACCGGCCACACCGTCCAGGTGTCGCTCGAGCGGGGATGGCGTCGCTACTTCGACAACCCGACCCCGCTGATGAAGCAGGGCCCGACGGCGATCGCGGTCGGCATCGCCGCTCTGCTGATCGGCGCGATCCCGGACTTTCCGGTCTCGCACGTCGGGGGAGTGATCGTCGGGATCGGTATGGTCGGGGCGGTCACGGTGCTCGCTGCCGTGCTCTCCGCACGCGGGGTCTACGACGGATGGGTGGTCACGCTCATCCCGGTCATCGACATCCTGGGGATCGGCGTGCTGCGATCGGGCACCGGCGGAGCCGCATCGCTCTTCTCCTCGCTCGTGCTGCTGCCGGTCATCTGGATCGCCGCCGCGCCGGGCTTCCGACAGGTCTTCCTCGTCGGCGTGCTCACCTCGATCGCCCTGCTGATGCCCTACATCGCCGAGCCCCCCGAGAACGCGCTCGCCTGGCTGCGCGGTGTGATCGGACCGCTCGTGTTCGCCACCGTCGGGGCGATCGTCAACGAGCTCTCCCGGTTCCAGCGGCTGCGGATAGCCCAGGCCGAGGCGCACGTGACCGAACGGACCTCCGCACTCGCCGCCAACGAGACGACTCTCCAGAAGCTGCGCGACAGCGAGGCGCAGTATCGCGCCCTGTCGGAATCGTTCTCGAGTCTGTGGAACTCGATCACCGGGCAGGCGGTGATCGCCACCGACAACGACGGCACGATCACGGCCTGGAATCCGGGTGCTGTCCGTCTGCTCGGGATGCCGGTCGCCGACGCCGTGGATCGGGTGCGCGTGGACCGCTTCTTCGACTCCGCCGTGCTGGCGCAGTTCGCGTCGGACGTCGATCAGGCCGCCGATCGACTGCATCCGGGGCTCCGGGCTCTGTTCGACGAGGCGGATGCCGGGGTCTCGGTCGACTCCGACGTCGAGGTGATCACGGTGGGCGGCTCGGCTGTCCCCGCACGAGTGACCGTCTCGCCCTACCAGGACACCGACGGCTCGCGACGGGGGTATCTGCTCGTGATCACCGACGAGACGCGAGCCGTCGAGGTGGCCCGCATGAAGGACGAGTTCGTGGGGATGATCTCGCACGAGCTGCGCACGCCGCTGAGCGCGATCATCGGGTTCCTCGACCTTCTGCAGAACGATCCCGCACAGCCGCTCACCGCGGATCAGCAGGAGTTCGTCGGGATCATCGAGCGCAACGCGCAGCGGCTGCTGAACCTCGTCGGAGACCTCCTGTTCACCGCGCAGGTCGAGTCGGGCCGCTTCCCTCTGGAGCGCCGGGACGCCGACGTCGGCGAGCTCGTGCGCAACGCCGTCGCCTCATCGGGGCCCCATGCCCAGCGGGAGGGGATCGAGCTCGTCGCCGAGGTGCCGACCGTCCCCGTGCGCATGTCGATCGACTCGGGCCGCATGGGGCAGGCGGTGGACAACCTGCTGTCCAACGCGATCAAGTTCACGACGGTGGGCGGCCGCGTCACCGCGAGCGTCCGCCAGGTGGACGCCGGAGTCGAGGTGGCCGTGCGCGATACGGGCGTCGGCATCCCCGAGGACGAGCAGGGCATGCTCTTCACACGCTTCTTCCGCGCCTCGACGGCGACGCGCAACGCCGTGCCGGGAGTCGGACTCGGCCTCACCATCACCCGTGCGATCGTGCTGGCTCACGGCGGATCGATGGATGTCACGAGTCGGGAGGGCGTCGGGACCGAGTTCCGGATGATCCTGCCCGTGTCTCCCCGCACCGAGGCCATTCCGATCGTCGGTCGCGCGGGGTGACCGCTCCGAAGTGACCGCGCGGCGCCGGCGCTCCCGTTCCTGATAGCCTGGTCGGCTCGCCATGCGGGCGGAAGGACGGCACGCACGGTGGGATACATAGATGCAGCAGGGGTCTCGCTGACTCTTCCCGACGGCAGACCGCTGCTCGACGAGGTGACGTTCCGCGTCGGATCCGGGTCGACGAGCGCGCTGATCGGGCCGAACGGCGCGGGCAAGACGACGCTGCTCCGCATCATCCGCGGTGATCAGGCACCCGACGCCGGTGTCGTGACGATCGACGGCGGACTCGGCGTCATGGACCAGTTCGTCGGGCACGGTGAGGCCGGGCAGACCGTGCACGAGCTGCTGGTCGGCGTCGCGCCGCGTCGCATCCGCGGGGCCGCGGAAGCGCTCGAGGCTGCCGAGAACGCGCTGATCGAGCGAGACGAGCACGACACTCAGATGGCCTACGCGACGGCGATCGCCGAGTATGCGGATGCGGGCGGCTACGAGCATGAGACGGTGTGGGACCAGTGCACGGTCGCGGCGCTCGGCGTGCCCTATGAGCGGGCACGTTTCCGCGATCTCGCCACGCTCTCGGGCGGCGAGCAGAAGCGACTCGCCCTCGAGGCGCTGCTGCGCGGTCCCGACGAGGTGCTGCTCCTCGACGAGCCCGACAACTACCTCGATGTGCCGACCAAGAGATGGCTCGAGGAGCAGCTGCGTCAGACGCCGAAGACTGTGCTGCTCGTGTCGCACGATCGTGAGCTCCTCGCACGGGCCGTCGACCGGCTGATCACGCTCGAACCCGGGGGTGCCGGTGCCTCGGCGTGGGTGCACGGCGGCGGATTCGCGACCTATCACCGGGCGCGCACCGATCGGATGGACCGACTCGACGAGCTTCGACGCCGGTGGGATGAGCAGCACGAGAAGCTGCGCATCCTCGTGGCGACGCTCAAGGTCAAGGCGTCGGCGAACGACGGGTTCGCCTCGCGATATCAGGCGGCGCAGACGCGGCTGCGCAAGTTCGAGGACGCCGGTCCGCCGGAGGAGCGGCCGCCTGCCCAGGAGTTCGACATGCGCCTGCGCGGGGCGCGCACCGGCAAGCGGGCGGTGGTGGCGCGGCGGCTCGAGCTCACGGGGCTGATGAGGCCGTTCGACGCGGAGGTCTGGTACGGCGATCGCGTCGCCGTGCTCGGGTCCAACGGCTCGGGGAAGTCGCACTTCCTGAGGCTGCTCGCGCGCGGCGGCAGCGACCCCGATCCGGCTCTCGGCCACGTCACTTCGACGGGGGAGCAGCTCGCCGACGTCGAGCATGCCGGTCGAGCGGTCCTCGGCGCCCGCGTCGTGCCCGGCCTGTTCGCGCAGACGCACGCGCATCCGGAGTTCGTCGGGCGCACGCTGCTCGAGATCCTGCACAGGGGAGACGAGCGACGGGCGGGGATGCCTCGGGATGCCGCGAGCTCGGCCCTCGACCGCTACGGCCTCGTGCGACAGGCGCAGCAGACGTTCGACTCGCTCTCGGGCGGGCAGCAGGCGCGCTTCCAGGTGCTGCTGCTCGAGCTCTCGGGGGCGACACTGCTGCTGCTCGACGAACCCACGGACAACCTCGACATCGAATCCGCCGAGGCTCTCGAAGCGGCGCTCGTGCGTTTCGAGGGCACCGTGCTCGCGGTCACGCACGACCGCTGGTTCGCGCGCTCGTTCGACCGGTTCCTCGTCTTCGGCTCGGAGGGAGACGTCTACGAGGCCGACGAGCCCGTCTGGGACGAGCGCCGGGTCGCGCGAGCGCGCTGAGGCCGTCGCGCGACCGCGTGCCCTAGGGCAGGCGGAACGGCTCGGCCGCGAGAGCGGTCGGGTCGAGCGCGAGGTCGGCGAGGGTGGCGCCGACTCCCGGTGCGAACTTGAATCCGTGCCCCGAGAAGCCCGCGCCCACCACGATCCGTCCCCGCCGATCGAGGACGAAGGCGCTGTCTTCGGTCGACGTGTAGGTGCAGCTGATCGGCACGGCGGATGCGGGGTCGACGCCCGGCAGCCACTCGCGCACGTAGTCCGCGAGCGCGTCGGCGTGCGTGGTGCGGTGCGGTCGGTCATCCGGGTCGACGAGGTCGCCGACGCGGTGGAAGCCGACCTTGACGCCCTCGCCCGGTGTCGGCATCCCGTAGACGGTCGCCGGATAGCGCTCCGGGTCGACGTAGTGGTTGAACGACGGCCAGGTCGATCCGTCCACGGGCAGGAAGTGCGCCGGCGTCTCCTCGGAGACCTCGAGACGGGGGAGCGGGATGCCCGGGAGCATCCTCTCGGTCCAGGCGCCCATCGTCGCGACCACGGTGTCGGCGCGCACCCGACCGTCGGTGAGGACGAGGTCGACGCCGGAACCGGTCTCCTCGATGCGGCTCACCGGGGTCTGCCACCGCACCTCGCCGCCGGCATCCACGATGCGCCTCTCCAGTTCGCCGAGGGCCGCGGCGGCCCTGGCGACACCGGCGTCACGGGAGAAGAGCACCGCGTCGCGGAACCGCATGCCGGCCCACCGCGACGCCGCGTCGCGAGACGACAGGATCTCGGCGTGGATGCCCCGCTCGGCGAGACGGCTCTCGATCCTGCCCAGATCGGCATGGCCATGGGTCACCAGACCGTGCAGACGCAGCAGGGGCTCGCCGTCGACCGGCCCCAGCGCATCCCACCCCTGTCGCGCGCGGACGAGCAGATCGAGGTAGTGCTCCTCGTCATAGGCGTTGTTGAAGTTGCGCGTCGCGCCGTGCGAGGCCCCTTCGAGGTGACCCCGGGCGAAGCGCTCGAAGACCACGGGGCGGAGTCCTCGTCTGGTCAGCTCCCACGCGGTCGCGAGTCCCATCACGCCGCCGCCGACGACGGCGACCTCCACGGCATCCACCGACATACTGCCTCCCGATCTCCCTTCCAGTCTCCCAGCCGTCGGCACGCTCGCGCGCGCCCGGTAGTCTGGAGGGGTGACCATGGAGATCGAGCTCGGCCGAGGCAAGCGCGCGCGACGCGCGTACACGTTCGACGACATCGCGGTGGTGCCGTCGCGGCGCACGCGAAACCCCGAGGACGTGTCGACCGCATGGACGATCGACGCCTTCGGCTTCGGCATCCCGGTGCTCGGTGCGCCGATGGACTCCGTCGTGAGCCCGCAGACGGCGATCATGCTGGGCCAGCTCGGCGGACTCGGCGTGCTCGACCTCGAGGGGCTGTGGACCCGGTACGACGACCCCGAGCCGCTGCTCGCCGAGATCGCAGGCCTCGATGAGGGGCAGGCGACCGCGCGCATGCAGCAGCTGTACGCCGAGCCGATCAAGCCCGCGCTCATCACGCAGCGCATCGCCGAGATCCGCGAAGCCGGTGTGACCGTCGCCGGCTCGCTGACCCCGCAGCGCACGCAGGAGTTCTACGACACCGTCGCCGCCGCCGGGGTCGACCTCTTCGTGATCCGCGGCACCACGGTGTCGGCAGAGCACGTCTCGAGCGTCGACGAGCCGCTGAACCTCAAGAAGTTCATCTACGACCTCGACGTCCCCGTGATCGTCGGCGGCGCAGCGACCTACACCGCCGCGCTGCACCTCATGCGCACCGGTGCGGCCGGAGTGCTCGTCGGATTCGGCGGGGGAGCGGCATCGACCACGCGCGCCACCCTCGGCATCCACGCCCCCATGGCCACGGCCGTCTCCGATGTCGCCGCCGCTCGCCGCGACTACCTCGACGAGTCGGGCGGACGCTACGTGCACGTGATCGCCGACGGTGGCGTCGGCACATCCGGCGACATCGTCAAGGCACTCGCGATGGGCGCCGACGCGGTCATGCTCGGCGTCGCACTCGCCCGCGCCACCGATGCCCCCGGCCGCGGATTCCACTGGGGCCCCGAGGCTCACCACCCCAAGCTGCCGCGCGGCCGGCGCGTCGAGGTGGGCGGCATCGGCACCCTCGAGGAGATCCTCTACGGCCCGGCTCCCGTCGTCGACGGCACGGCCAACCTCATCGGGGCTCTGCGCAAGTCGATGGCCACGACCGGATACTCCGACCTCAAGGAGTTCCAGCGCGTCGAGGTCGTCCTCGCACCGTACGAGGCCTGAGGCCCAGTTCGACACCGTGACATCACCCGCACTGTTCCCCCCGACCCTCCGTGAGGTCATGCTCCGGGGGCGCTGGATCGGCATGCTCGTGCTGTGTCTGGTGGTCGCCGGTGTCTTCGCCTGGCTCGGGCAGTGGCAGCTGGAGCGCGCGATCGACACCGACCCGCCGCCTCCCGGCGTCACCGAGGAGGTCCGTCCGCTGACCGACGTCCTGCAGCCCGGAGAGTACCTCGCGGAGCCGCTGGTCGGGCAGAAGGTCGAGACCTCCGGCACCTGGGTCCCGCAGGACTTCCTCGTGGTCTCGAGCCGGTACAACGACGATGTCGAGGGCTACTGGGTGACCGGCCAGCTGAGAGTGGCCGACCGCACCTCGATCGCGGTCGCGATCGGCTGGACCGACGACCGCGCCGTCGCCGACGCCGCCGTCGAGCAGCTCGAGGCCGCCGCAGAAGGCGGCGCGACGGTCGATGTCGCCGGGCGCATCATCTCCGACGAGGGGCCGTCCACGCCTCCCGCCGACGACCCCACGCGCATGGATCGCATGTCGACCGCCGCCCTCCTCAGCTTCTGGCACGACACCGACCAGCTCGACGTCTACCGTCCGTTCCTCGCATCCACCACCGCCGATGCGGGGCTCGTCGACATCTCCTCGCCAGCCCCCGACGAGCGCTCGCCGGTGAACTGGTTGAACATCTTCTACGCGGCGGAGTGGGCGATCTTCGCGGGCTTCGCGTTCTACCTCTGGTACCGGCTCGCGAAAGACGCGTGGGAGCGCGAGGTCGAGGAGTTCGAGGACGCCGCGTCCGCTGCTCCGGTCGACTGAGAGCACGCGCATCCGCGCACGCTCGGGCGCGCATCCGAGCGCGTTCCCGTCGTGCTTTCTACCTTCGTCAGGGGTCGGTCGGGCCAATCGGTGAGCGCTGGGTGACCAATGGGAAAACTCCGTTGAGGTTGTCCGAGGGCCTCCGTATGCTCGCTCACATGTGCGTCAGCTGAGAGCCCGCACAGACGCGGTTTCACGAGAGCCGTCGCCAGACCACACCCGAGGAGACAAACACCGATGATGTCCGCTCCCGCCGCCGCGAACCACGAGGTTCCCGGTTCAGATCGCAGAGGTCGGGGGCGCATCGGCGTCCTCGCCGCCACCTGCGTCGCCGCCCTCGGTGCCAGTGCCCTGATCGCTGCCCCCGCGTCCGCCGACGTCACCGGGACGGGGGTGGTCATCAACGAGGCCTACCTCTCCGGAGGCAGTGCAGGCGCGGCGTTCACGAACAAGTTCGTCGAGCTGTACAACCCGACCACCCAGCCCGTGTCCCTCGACGGCTTCTCGCTGCAGTACCGCTCCGCCACGGGCACGGCCGCGTTCAGCGGGGTCGCCCCGCTCAGCGGCACGATCCCCGCCGGTGGGCACTACCTCGTGCAGGGCGGCAGCAACGGCACGAACGGCGCGGCTCTGCCGACGGCGGACGCCGTGGGCACCCTCAACCCCAGCGGAACGAACGGCACGCTCGCGCTCGTGCAGGGCACAGCGCCGGTCACCCTCACCCCGGGCTCCGTCGCGGGGGTCGACGGCGTCGTCGACGTGCTCGGGTACGGAACCTCGAACACGTTCGAGACCAGGGCCGCGACTCCGCCCACGGGGAACACCGACGTGAAGTCGCTCACCCGCACCGGCGGCGTCGACACCGACGACAACAGCGTCGACTTCACGCTCTCCGCCTCGATCACGCCTCAGAACACCGGCGGCACCGACCCCGGCACTGACCCCGGCACCGACCCCGGCACCGACCCCGTGACGGCGTCGATCGCCGAGGTGCAGGGCACGACCGACGTCTCGCCGCTGAACGGCCAGACGGTCACGGTCGAGGGCGTCGTGACGGCCGACTTCCGCACCGGCGGGTACAAGGGCATCGTCATTCAGACCCAGGGCTCGGGCGGAGACGCGGACGCGACACCCGGAGCCTCCGACGGCGTCTTCGTCTACCTCGACGCGCTCGCCCCGACTCTGGCGATCGGCGACCTCGTCTCGGTCACGGGCTCGGTCAGTGAATACTTCGGTCAGACCCAGATCAACCCGAGCGCGCTCGCGGGCGTCTCGGTCGTGCAGGCCGGGGTCGGTGTGCCCGCCCTCACGCCGCTGCCCGACACGGTGGTCGGCGCCGATCGCGAGCAGTACGAGAACATGTACGTCGCGCCGGCGGGCACCTACCGGCTCGCGTCGAGCCACCAGCTCTACAACTTCGGCACGCTGTGGCTCAACGCCGGCGACGACCTCAACGTCAAGAGCACCGAGCTCGCCCGCCCCGGCGACGAGGCGGCCGCGATCGCGGCGGCCAACCGTGCGAACCGGATCCTCCTCGACGACGCCTGGTCGATCCAGGTGACGAACAGCGGGCACCCGAACGGTCAGCCCTACTTCACCGAAGAGCAGGTCGTGCGCAACGGCGACACGGTCGACTTCAGCGACACCGGCTACGTGCTGCAGTACGGCTTCGACGACTGGCGCCTGCAGCCGGTCGTGCCGATCGACAGCACCACCCCCGCCGAGCAGAAGGCCGGATTCACGGCCACCAACCCGCGTGCCGATTCGGCACCCGAGGTCGGCGGCGACGTGCAGGTCGCGTCGTTCAACGTCTTCAACTACTTCACGACGCTCAAGAGCGAGAACTCCAACGCCCGAGGCGCGGCCGACGCCGCGCAGTTCGCGATCCAGAAGTCCAAGATCGTCGCGGCGATCAACGGCCTGGACGCCGAGATCGTCTCGCTCATGGAGATCGAGAACTCGATCAAGCTCGGCGGTTCGCTCGACGAGGCGCTCGCGGATCTCGTCGACGGCCTCAACGACGCGCTCGGTGCCGAGGAGTGGGACTACGTCCGCACCCCGGATGAGCTGAACGACGCGGCGACGACGGACTTCATCACCAGCGCGATCATCTACAAGAAGGATGCCGTCGAGACCGTGGGCGACAGCCTGACCGTGACCGACGAGTCCGTGTGGGGCAACGCGCGCGAGCCGATCGCTCAGGCGTTCGATGTCGACGGCCGCGTCGTCACGGTCGTCGCGAACCACTTCAAGTCGAAGTCGGCGCCCGAGGGTGGCGGTGCGGAACCTGCCGACGGCCAGGGCTTCTTCAACGCCGATCGCGTGAAGCAGGCGAACTCGCTCCAGGACTTCACCGAGGAGATCGAGGAGACCACCGGCAGCAGCGACATCCTGCTGATCGGTGACTTCAACGCCTACGCGAAGGAAGATCCGATCGACCTCTTCACCTCCGCAGGGTGGAGCGACGTCGCGCGGGAGAAGGCACCGGAGCAGCACACGTACTCGTTCGACGGCGAGCTCGGCTCGCTCGACCATGTGCTCGCGTCGCCCTCACTCGCCGCGTCGATCACCGGCGCGGGCGTCTGGAGCATCAACTCGCCGGAGTGGAGCGACCGCGGCTATGCGTTCGGCGTCACCGAGGCCGGGACGCCGTTCCGCTCCAGCGACCACGACCCGATCATCGTCGGGGTCTCGTCCGAGGTCCCCCCGGTGAGCATCGACGTCGTCACGATGAACGACTTCCACGGTCGCATCGAGGCTGACGGGGCCGCCGCCGGTGCCGCGGTGGTCGCCGGAGCCGTGCAGCAGTTCCGGGCCGAGAACCCGAACACGATCTTCGCCGGTGTCGGCGATCTGATCGGCGCGTCGACGTTCACCTCGTTCATCAACGACGACAACCCGACGATCGACGCGCTCAACGCGGCCGGTCTCGATGTCAGCGCCGCAGGCAACCACGAGTTCGACCAGGGCTGGGAGGATCTGCGCGACCGCGTGCAGGACCGCGCGGACTGGGAGTACATCTCGTCGAACGTGTTCCTCACCGAGACCGGCGAGCCCGCGCTCGCTCCGGCCTGGGTCAAGGAGCTCGACGGCGTCAAGGTGGGCTTCATCGGCGCCGTGACGGAAGACCTCGACTCGCTCGTGTCGCCCGAGGGCATCGCCGATCTCGAGGTGCGCAGCATCGCCGACTCGGTGAATGCCGTCGCCGACGACCTGCGCGACGGAGACGCCTCGAACGGTGAGGCCGACGTCGTCATCCTCCTCGTCCACGAGGGTGCCGCGAGCACCGAGCTGTCGAGTATCACGCCCGACTCGCCCCTCGGCGAGATCGTCTACGGGGTCGACGAGGACGTGAACGCCATCGTGTCGGCGCACACGCACCTCGCGTACAACCACGTGATCGACGGTCGTCCCGTCATCTCGGCCGGCCAGTACGGCGAGAACCTCGGGCTGATGAACCTCCAGGTCGATCCGAAGACCAAGGAGCTCATCTCGATCACGAACGAGATCAAGCCGCTCACGGCCAACGGTCAGGCCCTGTATCCGGCCGTGCCGGAGGTCGCCGACATCGTCGCGAAGGCGAAGGCCGACGCAGACGTGCTGGGAGCGATCAAGGTCGGAGACATCACCGCCGACTTCAATCGTGCCCGTCAGACGAACGGGTCCGAGAACCGAGGCGGCGAGTCCACCATCGGCAACTTCGTGGCCGATGTGCAGAAGTGGTCGACGGGCGCGGACATCGCGCTCATGAACCCGGGCGGCATCAGGGCCAACCTCGCCTACGCCTCGTCGAACGCGAACGACCCGAACGGCAACGTCACCTACCGGGAGGCGGCGACGGTGCAGCCGTTCGCCAACACCCTGGTGACTCTGACCCTCACGGGTGCGCAGCTGAAGAGCGTGCTCGAGGAGCAGTGGCAGCCGGCGGGCTCCGCTCGTCCGTTCCTCAAGCTCGGCGTCTCGGAGGGACTCGTCTACACGTACGACCCCGCCGCGGCGCAGGGCTCACGGGTCACCTCGATCACGCTCGACGGCACCGCGATCGATCCGGCGGCGAACTACACGGTCGCGGCCAACTCGTTCCTGGCGGGGGGTGGAGACAACTTCTCCACCTTCGCGCAGGGCTCGGGCAAGCGCGACACGGGGAAGATCGACCTGCAGTCGATGGTCGACTGGTTCGACGCGAACAAGACGGCGACCCCCGACCTCGCGCAGCGCGCGGTGGGCGTCTCGGTCAGCGCACCGGATGCCGACGGCTACAGCGCCGGCGACCAGGTGACCGTCGCTCTCTCATCGCTGGCGTTCAGCGCCGGGGAGCAGGCTCCCGGAGAGGTGACGCTCTCGCTCGGCGGCACCCAGCTCGCGACGGGCGCGGTCGATCCGACGATCGTCGACACGACCGATGAGGTCGGGCGCGCGACCCTCACCTTCACGGTCCCGTCGGGCGTCTTCGGCGAGCAGCAGCTCACCGTCGCCGTCGCGGGGACGGGAACCACCGCGACGGTGCCGTTCACGATCGCGGATGAGGAGCCCGCGGAGTTCGCAGGTGCGATCGACCTCGGTTCGTCGAAGGTGGCTGCAGGCAAGAAGCTGCAGATCACCGGTGAGGGCTACGAACCGGGCGAGACCGTGACCGTCGAGCTGCGGCCGAGGAAGGGGGCGCCCCTCGAGGTCGGAACGGTGCAGGTCCGGGCTGACGGCAGCTTCTCGACCGCAGTCACGGTGCCGAAGAACGCGCAGCCGGGCAAGTACACGGTCGCGGTGTCGCAGGCCGACGGAGATGAGGCCACGGCCACCGTCACCGTCAACCGTGCGGGCGGCATCGGCGGGATCATCGGCGGCATCATCGACTGGCTCTGGGATCTCATCAACGGCTGGTTCTGATCTCATGCG
>Ga0308156_1003339_pt1 | contig 12429 bp, 1 predicted proteins | sample PhyAR2_FD_201041 | JGI IMG/M metagenome (GOLD analysis project Ga0308156, IMG submission 201041) | Phyllosphere microbial communities from UC Gill Tract Community Farm, Albany, California, United States - DLSL A.R2 | ecosystem: Host-associated > Plants > Phyllosphere > Unclassified | place: USA... | reverse complement strand
GAAGCCGCCAAGGGCGGCAACTGGCAGCAAGGCGAGGTTGGCCCCGCACCTGAAGCACCGGCCAACTGATCGTTGCGTAATCCCTCCCAGGACCGTGCAGGTGGTCCTGGTGTTGTCCCGTTGATGTGACCCTCGCCCGTGGTTCGCGCTCGTTCGCGATGGTTCGCATGACTTCGTCTTTAACTCTAAGAAAGCTCTCTTCGTATGTCTAATGATCAAATCAAAGCTGGTACCCATCCGGTCAGCAACAAGCAATCGACCGACTCCCCGGTACAGTTGATCATGCCGGCGACGCCACCGGTCCCACAGCCGCACTCCGCGACCGGGACGGGCAAGTCGTCCGGCAAGAAAGCGCTCGCCCGAGCGCGCTCTATGGACGGCAAGGAGCGGGTAGATGAAGGGCAGGGCGAGCTGGTGCAGCCGGCCGACGAGGTCATGTCTGCGGAGCAGTCCCTGGCCAGCGCCGAAGCCGCCATGTCGGCCCGCCACGTCAGCGAGGAAGAGGCCGACGCCCCCCGTGCCGGCAGCGAGGACCCATCCGAACGGATGCAACTGGCCCAGGCCGACAGCGATGCCAACGCCGCCGCCGTCCCGCCAGCCAGCTCCACCGCCAGCGACGCCCCCAGCAGCGTGGGCGAAGAACTGCTGCGCCAGGCCGCCCCGGTGCCGCGTAGCCGCGAGATTTCCTTCCTCGACCAGCTCGACGACTGGCTCGAGAGCGACATGGCCCTGCCCGTCGGCCTGGGCGCAGCAGCGCTGGGCTTTCTGGCGCTCTCTGGCGGCGGAGGCGGCGGCAATTCCGGCGCAGCCGGCGCGGACACCCCGCCCGCAGTGGAACCGCCCCGCAATGAATGGCTGATGACCGTCACGCCCGCAGCCGGCGTCTTCCTGCCCAGCGCCACGGTCAAGCTGGTCGCCAAAAAGCTCATGGCTGACGGCACATGGAAGGAAGTGACCAGCAGCACCGTGGTCGACGCCAGTGGCCGCATGGTGCTCAAGATCGCCAAGGGCAGCCTGGACGCCAAGGATGTCATCCGGCTGGAATTGAGCGATACCGATCTCGCCCAGAGCGATTACAGGGACGAGGTGGCTGGGCCGAAAACCCTGGGCGTTTCCACGCTCAAGGCCTACGTGGGCGCATGGAATTCCGATAAGGCCGTCACCATCAACCCGCTCACCACCATGGTCGTGGACAAGCTGGATGAGGCGGCTAATGCGGCTAATGCGGCTAATGCAGGGGGCGCTCGTGGGAATGGTGCTGTTGTGAATGGTGCTGTTGTGAATGACGCTGGCGCGCAGGGCAATGCTCCTGTTGCGGGTGGCGCGGGCGCTCCGGTCAATGCTCCTGCTGCGAATGGCGCTGCTGCTCAGGGCAATGGCGCTGCTGCGAATGGTGCCGGCGCTCAGGGCAATGGCCCCGCCGCAAATGCCGCGCCCACCCCGGCCTACGGCGCCGACGCCGCCAAGTTCGAGGCGGCGATCGGCAAGGCCTTCGGCATCCAGTCCGGCGACCTGGTCCATACCATTCCCGTCCTGCTCAATGGCAGGCCCGTGGCCGGCGCGTCCGCCGATGCGATCAATTACGGTCTGGCGCTGGGCATCATCTCCGGCATGACCCAGGCCCAGCGCGAGGCCAATAGTCCCATCGATCCGCTGGTGGCGGCCTTGAATCTGCTGAAGTCGGTCTTCACGGTCGACAAGGACGGCAAGGTCACGTTCGCGCTGGAGACTCTCCGCCAATCCCCCATCGCTGGCAGCAACGTCGATGGCGGCCTGGATGCTGGCGCGGCCAAGCTGCATGCAGCGGCGGTGGCGGACGGCAACAACAACAGCACCATCAGCGGCGCCCAGGTTCCCTACCTGCAAGTCGATACGGCGATAGAGAAGCCCTATGCCGGCCCAAACAACAAGCCCGTCTGGGCCGACGCCGCCCTCAGCTTTGCCAGCTTCACCAGCGGTGGCTTGAGCCTGAAGGTGGCCCCGGCCGCTTCGGCCAAGGCCGGTGATCAGCTGCTGGTGGAGTTCCTGCCGCTGGATGGCAATGGTCAACTGAAAGCCGGGGCGCAGCCCTTTACCTTCAAGTACACCTACACCGACAAGGATGCCGAAGCCGTTCGCCTCAGCGCGGCCGATCCCAACAACAAAAGCATCGGCAGCTTCACGCTGGTGGTGCCGACCTTCGATGAATCCGCCCAGTTTGATTTCGCCAAGACCAGCGTCCTGCGAAAGGCGGCGACTTCCGCTACACCCGCCGGTTCCACGTCCTCACTGCTCAATGTTGATGGGAACGGCGTCTACCAGCTTGATAACAGCAATTACGGCTACCAGCTGCGTGCTTCCGGTGCGGTGATGGGCGCCTTCGCCAGTGGTGCGACCCTCAACATCAGCACCCAGTCTATCGGTATAGAGACGTCTCCCAATGCCCCCGGTGGCGTACAGCCACCAGTGTTCAATGGCACCGGAAACGCCGGAGGGTCTACCAACACCGTCTGGTTCAGCGTCGCTATCGGGCAGAAGATCAACTGGAACGGCAGCAATCCCACGCTGGAGGTGATGGCGGGCGCTCGCAAGCTGGTGGCCACCTTGGAGCCGTTGAGTCGTTATACGGACGTATTGAAGTTCAAGCTGGATCTGACCCATTCCGACAACAAGAATCTGGAAGGCCCATTGAGCGTGAATGCACATGCGCTCAAATTCGCTGCGGACACCACCATCTTGAGTGATGTTCCCGGCAATACCTTGTGCAGCACACGGGATGGCGTCACTTGGAAGGATAGCAAGGGGACTCCTGTCGGGGATCTCGATGCGTTCCTGAACGTCAAGACAGAACTCGCCAACAGCGGATTCTCCATCGATACCCTGCCGCCGCCCCAGCCTCTGCTGACGTTGCTAAATCTTCCCCGGTTCGAAAACAACAACTATGCCCCTGATGATGTCAGGCCCACGAGCGGTAGCCTTAATGCCGCCCCGGCTAACGCAGCTTTTGGTGAACACGCAGTAGTAACCAACGACCTGCGGATTCCCTTCAAGGTGAGTTTCGACGCGGCAGATAACGGTCAGTTGAAGCCGGGGGACAAGGTCAAGCTGAGGGCAAAATCCGAAGGTTCGACGAACGACCTCGAAATTGCATTAGCGACGCTGAGTCAGGATGCTGCTGGCAAATGGGGAGCGACATTTGATCTAACCAGCTACAACGACGACTATCGCCAGAAACTCATCGACCAAATTAAAAAGAGTAACGCTCCGACCAGCAAGGTCACGTTCACCGCGACCGTCGTGGACGCGGCAGGCAACGTGAGCCCAGCCGGTCAGTTGAAAAACTTTGCCGAAGGCGGCGTAGACCAGATCTGGATCGACCTGAAAGCACCCGCGCAGCCCAGCCTGGTCGGCCTCAACGCGGCTAGCGACACCGGCCGCGACGGTGCTGACGCCACCCGCCATGACGGCGTCACTTCGATGACCAAACCGACCCTCCAGATCGAGGGTGGCGATGCGGGCGGGTTCGCGCGCGTTTATGCCGATGCCAACGGCACGATGCTATTGGGCGAAGGCCGCATCAGCAATGGACAGAGCGCGGCGGGCGGCAGCGTCACTAGCGCTTCGGTGGAGCTCAAGGAGGGAACCGGCCTGGTCAACGGCCCCAATACGGTGTATGTGCGCTTGATCGATGCCGCCGGCAACCAGAGCGAGATGCAAGCGAACCAGATTCAAGTCCTGCTCCCGCTCGCCAAGGGCGCAAAGGCGGATATCGCCTTCACCAGCACCGCCCCGCACAACGGCTACTATGTCAAAGACGATGTGATCGAGGTCAAGGTCAGCTTCGACCGCGAGGTCTACCTCAAGAGGGGCAAGGTCACCGACCAGCTTTATGTGAACCTGAAGCAGGATGGCCCCGGCGCGGATCAGTCCAAGTTCTTGAAAGCGACTTATCAAAGTGGTCTGGGGGCCGACGCCGGTCCCGGCAGCAAGGTTCTGACCTTCAAATATAAGGTGCAGGCGGGTGACGACGCGCCGGCTGGGGTGACCTACACGATTGACGGCCTGGTCGACGTAGGTAGAGTGCTGGAAGACAATGCCGGCAGCGAAGTTCCGGGGATGAGCAAGCCATTTGCTGGCGCCGGACTGACCATCGACACCCTCGCACCACCCGTCCCGGTACTCACCCTGGACGCCGATCTATCCAGCCACGAGGCGCACGCCACGGCAGAGGTCGCCAAGGGCCAGCCGCTGAAGGTGAAGGGCGCTGAGGCAGGCTCCAAGCTGGCGATCAGTTTTGCCAACGCCAAGGGTGTAGTCGAGAACCTCGACCCATTGACCGCTACCGGCGCCGACCAGGTCATCAACCTGTCCGGCCCGCAGATCGCCAAACTGGGCGACGGCCTCATCACGGTCACTGCCAAGGCCAGCGATACGGCGGGCAACACCAGCCCCGCAGTCGTGACGAGCTTTACGCTCGACACCACCGCGCCCACCGTGAGCGCCAACGTCGCAGCGACGGGTGGCGGCCAGCCTTCCGCCGTGACGAACAAACCGATCAACTTCGTCGTCACCTTCAACGAAAAGCTGCGCGCAGACGTCACGGCCGAGAACTTCAGCGTCACCAACGGCACGATCAGTGAGGTGAAACCCCTGGCCAGTAACGCCAACAGCTATCCCTATTCCGTCACCGTCACGCCCGCTGCCGACAAGGCGGCCGGCAACAAGGTCGAACTCAGCCTCAAGGCCAATGGCGCTACGCCCGTTCTGGACGTCGCCGGCAATCCCGCCGCGCTCGGCGTCGTACTCGCGTCCCAGGCCATCGATACCCAGGGGCCGACCGTCATCTCCGTACCCGCTGCTGGCGCGCCGCCGGCGCCGGCGATGACGAACAAGGATATCGTCTTCAACGTCCGCTTCAACGAGATGGGCTCGCAGGGCGTCATGGGCGACCTCGGCATCGGCAACTTCAAGGCCAGCAACGGCAAGGTCACGAAGGTTGAGATGGTGGGCACGTCCAGGACGGAATATGCCGTCACGGTCAAGCCCGATGTCACGCTGACCGGCAACAACAGCGATGTCAAGCTCGATTTCGTGGCGGTGGCCGACAGGCGGATGGGTGGGGGCAGCACCGGGGTCTCCGATGATCTGGGCAATCCGGCGCAGGACATCCCAGGCATCGCCAGGCAGATCATCGATGTCCAGTCGCCCAGTATTGCCGCAGACGGGGTCTCTGTGAGCGGCCGCACCTTTGCCAACGGTAATCCCAACACGTCTGGCTACGTGCATGCGGGCGACACGGTCCGCCTGGCCGTCGCCTTCGACGAAAAGCTCGCCGTGACCGGCACGCCCACGCTGAACCTGCAAGTGGGCGCCAACACCCGCAGCGCGTCCTACAAGGCGCTCAGCGACGATGGCAAGACGGCTTACTTCGACTATGTGCTCAGAGCCGACGACACCGCCGATGGCATCGCCATTCCTGCCGGCGCGCTGCAATTGCCCACCGGGGCGAAGATCACCGACGTGGCCGGCAACCCCGCCATGCTGACCAGCGCGGCCGTGCCCGTCAATTCGAACTACAAGGTCGATAACACCCCGCCTACCCTCACCAAGGTCGAGATCAGCGGAGTGGACGGTGGCAATGGCAGCGGCCTCTACGCTGTCGATTCCATCATCCACGTCCTCGCCAGGTTCAGCGAGCCGGTCGTGCTTAATGGCGACACGCCACGGATCAAACTCACGATAGGCGGTGTTGAACGCCTGGCGAAGTATGTGGCGAGCGTGCCGGGCGATGCGCCGGACGTCATGAAATTCGACTACAAAGTTCTCGCGGGCGACAACGCCTCGGAGGGCGTGGCCATACCGGCCTCGCCGCTCGATCTCAACGGTGCGAGCATCACCGATCTGTCCGGCAATCGCGCCGTGCTCACGCTGGGCGCCGTGCCGTCCAATGCGTCCTACAAGATCGACACCACCGCCCCCACCGTCACCGCCGTGGCGATAGAGAGCGCCAGCCGCACCGGCATCGAAGGCAACTATCGCCCTGGCGACACCATCACCGCCGTAGTCACCTTCAGCGAACAGGTCACGCTTGCTCCCAACGCCCAGCCCAGCCTGGATCTGTTGATCGGCAGCGCCAAGCGCACCGCCGCCCTGGTCGCCAGTGCGGCCAACGCAGCGCCTAACACGCTGCGTTTCAGCTATACCCTCCAGTCCGGAGATAGCGATGCCAATGGCATCTCCATCGCCGCCAACAGCCTGACGCTTGCTGGCGTGAGCGACAAGGCGGGCAATTTCGCCAATGCGGCGCACGTGGCCGTGGCTGACAACCCGTTGTTCAAGGTTGATAACGCCGCCCCGACCATCGACATTTTCGACAGCACCACCGCTGACGGCGCCTACAACATCGGCAAGGTGATCAACCTGAACGCCAAGGCCAGCGAGTATCTGCGTGACGGCGCCACGATCACGGTCACGCTGAACAACGGCGACACTGCCGTGCTCACCCGTGACGCCAGCGACCGGAAGCTGCTGACAGGCAGCTATACCGTCGCCGGCGGCAAGTCCTCAGACCACTTGACGGTGGCCAGTTTTACGCAGAACGCCAAGGACCTGGCCGGCAATGAGCTGCAGACCACGCTACCAGCAGCGGGCAAGAACCTGGGTGACAGCCACGCCATCAAACTCGACGCCGTGATGCCGCCGCAGCCGACCGCATTCAGGCTCGACGCCGCCAGCGACGGCGGGGCCAGCCCCAACGATGGGCTCATCAGCGAGGTCTTGCCGACCTTCCATTTCGAGGGACTGGTCCGTGGCGCCACGGTGAAGGTGACCGCAACCTTCAAGGGCGTCACCCAGACCCTGCTGGAATTCACCGCCAGCGCCGCCGTGCAAGACCAGAAACTGACGACGCCGCTGACCGACGGCGTCTATACCAATATCTCGGTGAGCCAGAGCTCGCCCTCCGGCAACGCCAGCCAGCCGTTCAAGCTGGGCAACGTGACCACGGCAGGCACCCTGGAACTGTCCACCGTCGCGCCGGGTGTGGCGAGTCAGATGGTCTTCGATATCGATCAGGATACGCAGACCCAGGAATCCCTCAATACAGGTGCGGCGAGCGGCAATGCACTGCGCGACTTCATCACGCTGATCCGTAACCCCAAGTTCAATTTCCAGGGGGGCAATGATGGTGAGGTGGCGGTGCTGTTCCGTGACACCAACGGCAATAACATCGTCGATCCCGGCGAGACATTGCTGGGCCGCCAGGTCATCGATGCGACCAATGCTGTCAACTACCGTCTGCAACAGGGTAGTACCGGAAATGGCCTCAACGGTCACTGGGTCGAGGTCGCCCCTGAAAACGCGCTGGCCAACAACGCCTACACCGATATCAAGCTGGCCTTGCAGAGCAAGTACGGGACCTATGGCACGGCTGTGCCGATGGTGCGGGGCGCAGCTGGCGGCGCGGGGATGGGCGGTATCTATGTGGTCAACAACCAGCAGGTCCCCCTCCTTGAGAAGGTCACCACTGGAAACGCCGACGGCGAGAGTAACGGTACTACGATGACCTTCAATGTGAAGGGAGGGCAGAGGGGCGCACTCATCATCATCTCGGCCACGCGCACGGCCGACGGCGTCTCCACCCAGACTGAGATCGGCAGGGGCGTGCCGGACAACAACGGTGTGCTCACGTTGACGGTCAGCCAGCTCAATGGCAGCTATGCCAATTTCAAGGCTACCCAGTCGTATGCCGGCCAGTCCACTTCGGTCGAGGTCAAGCGCGCCTCCGCAGACGCGCCCTTCGGCACCATCATCTGGGACCATCTGCCGATCTCGGTGACGGCCTCGACGACCGGGTTCGCCCCGAATTCCCGTCCCGATGCGCCTGTCTCGGTAAAGTTCAGCTTCAGCAAGGCGCCTACCGGCTTCGCGGCGGAGGATATCGCCGTGACCGGAGGTACCCTGTCTGCGTTGCAGGCCGACCCCGCTTCCCCCAAGCTGTATTCGGCCACCTTCACGCCGACGGACGCAACAGTTGGCCGCGCCACCTTGCAGGTGAAGGACGGTTCCTACAACGACCCGGCCAATCAGCTTGGCGCGGCCAGCAACATGCTGGAACTCGTCTTCAACCGGGCTGGCACAGTGACCCTGTCGGGAGCCACCGGGACCAATGGCAAGCCGCAGGTGGGCGACATGCTCACGGCCAATGTCAGTGACCTCGACGGCGTCAAGAGCACTGTGCCCGTCGCCTATGTCTGGAAGGCCGACGGTGTGGCCATTGCGGGCGCGACTGGTGCCAGCTTCAGGCTCACCGATGCGCAAAAGAACAAGCTGATCAGTGTCGATGCCACTTATACCGACAACCTGGGGCGGGAGGAAGGCAGCAAGTCTGCGCCGACGACGGCAGTGCAGGGCGCCAATGCCCCAGGACAGGTCCGTCTGACGGTCGACGGTACGGAGCTCCATCCTGGTGACACTGTCCTGCGCGGGAAGACGATTACCGCCGTGGTAACGGATGCTGATGGCGTCAATCTACCCGAAGTCACTTACACCTGGACGCAAGGCGGCGCCGGTATCGCCATCCCTGGCGCCGGTGGCCGGGGCGTCAACAGCTATCAGGTACCTGCGGATTTCTCCATCAGCGCAGGCAAGATCGCAGTCAGAGTCAACTATAGGGACAACCTCGGCAATGCCGAAACGCTCGTCAGCGACGACTTCTGGGCCAAAGCGCAGCAGGTGCCCGGCGTATTGACCATTACTGGGGCCGGCGCAGATGGAAAGGTGAATGCGGGCGATCACATTAGCGCCAGTTTGAATGATGGCAATGGCTTGCCCGCTTCGAATCAAGTGCAATTCCAGTGGTCTGTCGATGGCGTCAGCAGTTCCCAATCGAGTGCTGACTATGTGGTTCAAGCTGCGGATCGCGGCAAGAGCATTTCGGTGCGGGCGAGCTATACCGACAGTGACGGCTATGCAGAAAATGTCAGCAGCACCAGCCCCGTCCATGTTGTGCAACCCAACAACAACGCGCCGGTCGGCGCTGTCACCGTCACCGGCTCAGCCGAGATGGGTAAGGTGCTCACGGCGTCCAATAACATCACCGATGCCGACGGGATTACCGGCGCTATCACCTACAAGTGGTTCGCCAACGGCGACGCCAGCAGCAAGGGTAGCCTGATCCCCGCACCGCTACTGGTCAATAACGACAGCAGCAAGCTGGTCATCACCAGCGACCTGGTAGGCAAGTCCCTGACGGCGGAGGCGAACTACACCGATGGTCAGGGCACCCGCGAGACAGTGCTCTCCACGGCCAAGACAGCGGTGTGGATGCCTGACGTCACGCTGGGCAGTCTGAGCTTCGCCCAGTTCGAGGGGCAGCCCACCACTGTCACCGGCGCCCGACTGATCGCCCGTCATACGAACGCTGGCGACGTCTACATCCTCGACGTCAACGGCGATGGCCAGATCACCGCTGCCGACGCCACCACCTACATCACCAGCCTGGACGCCAATGGCAGCCTCACCTTCGCCACCGACGGCGGCAAGGGCAAGGCCACCTTGCTGGCCGCGGGCTCACCGCTGTGGACGAACCTGCTGCCCCAGCCAGCTGCATGGGGACCGGCCAACGGCGTCTTTGGCGAACCCGCCCGCAATGGCCAGCCAGCGGTGACCGGCGCCGATTTCTGGACCGCCACGCCGGGTAAGCAGACCCCTTCCTCGCATCTGGTGTGGAGCAAGGACGGCGCTGCCAATGGCGCGCCGGGGACCTACGAACAGCCCAACGCGTCGTATCTGATCGACCCCAACCGCGTTCACTTCAACGTCTTCCAGGTCAGCGTCCTGCCTGCGTGAACCTATGCATAGCCATTCATTGATCAACCACCATGGAGAAAGGAGACCAGGCCCGGCAAGGGTGGACGACCCGTGTCCCAGGTCAGCGTCATGCTCATCTGGATTCTGCGACACGTTCCAATAATTCTATAAACAAGAGGGAATTCAACATGACAACCGCAATCACGAAGCTGACGCAAGGCCGTCAGTTCCCGCAATCACTCACCGGTCGCAAGATCGATGAGGAAGATCTCCCCGGCGCGCACAGCCTGGGAGCACTCGCTGCCGACGCCTTTTCGGTCAGCACCAGCGTTACCGGAGGGAGCGCTCCCACGGCGGCCGCCAGCATGCGGCTGCTCGTCAAGGGGGCAGAACCGGGCGCCAAGGTGCAGATCGTGGCTGACAGCGTGGTGGATGGCGTCAAGACGCTCTTCGTGCTGGGTTCGGGCACCCCGGATAGTCAGGGCGTGATCCAGCTCAATACCAGCCGCATCAACGGCTATTTCGAAAACCTGCGCGCCCAGCAAATGGTCGATGGCAAGGTGGGCCAGTTCACTGCCGTGCAAAGCGAAGCGGGCGGACAGTTTGGGGCCATCCATTGGGACCATGTCGCGCCCACGGTCAAGGTCAGCGGACCTTTCCGCGACCCGGCGGCGGGCAGTGACGATGCCCTGAATGTGAAGTTCAGTTTCAGCGAAGCGCCGGTGGGCTTCAGCGAAAAGAGCGTCGTCGTCACCGGCGGCACGCTCAAGAACCTCAAGGTCAGTGACGCCAGCGGCCTGGTCTACACGGGCGACTTCATCCCCAGCAGCCCCAGCGCCGCCAAGGTGACCGTCAAGGTCAAGTCGGGCGGCTATACCGACGCCGCCGGCAATGCCGGCGAGGGTAGCGCCTTGCTGAGCGTGCTGCTGGAAAAAAACAATCTTGCCGTCACCGGTGGCGCTGCGCCAGCCTCGCTTGACAGCAGCAAGGCCGCCGCGGCCGACACCGTTGCTGCGGCCAAGCCTGCGGCCCTGACCAAGCTTGCCGCTGTTGAGCCCGCCGCCAAGCCGCTGACGGTAACCACGGCCGAGCCCGATGGCTTCTGGCCGACCAACGCGCCGACCATGAGCTTCCAGGTCAGCGGCGGCAAACCGGGGGCGCCGGTCACCATCCTGGCGGCGGATTTCCTGGAGGGCGTCAAGGGCAGCTTCACGCTGGGCGCCGGGGTGCCGGACGCCAAGGGCGTGCTGACCCTCGATATCACGGCCTTCAATGGCCGCTTTGGCTACTTCCGCGCCATCCAGGCCGTGGCTGGCAAGCCCGACCAGGTGGTGGAGGTGACCAAGCCTGCTGGCGGCCGCTTCGGCGGCGTGCAGTGGGATCATGTGCTGCCCTGGGTCGAGATCATCGGTCCGGATGCCGACAAGCTGGCCGCTGGCCAGCCCTTCACCGTCAAGTTCCTGTTCGGTGAAGCGCCGGTGGCGTTCTCGGAAAAGAACGTGGTCGTCACCGGCGGCACACTCAGCGATGTCAAGCCGGCCAGCGCGGGCGGCATGCTCTACACCGGGACCTTCAAGCCCAGCGGCGCGCAGGGGGCCAAGGCCAGCCTGCAGATCAAGTCGGGGGCGTTCAGCGACCAGGCCGGCAATCCTGGTCAGGCCAGCGAAGTGCTCACCATTGCGCTGCCGCAGGCGGCCACTGTCCCCTCGGTCGGGGTGGGCGGCACGCTGTTGGCGAGCGCACACCAGCCGGCGTCGCTGACGCCGGAAGCGCTGACCGGCGCGCCCAAGCAGGTGGCTGCCCACGTCGCAGAGGCCGGTGACGCTGCCGTGGCGCAGACGCCGTCCAAGCCTACGCTGCAGGCCTTGCATGACAACGTGGTCGACAGTCCCAAGAAGGCTGCCGTGGTGCAGATCCTGGCCAATGGCGCCGCGCCGGACGACGGCATGTTCCATCCGGGCGACAAGCTCAAGGTGGTGCTCAAGGGCGTGGAGGGTCTCGATCCGGCGTCGGTGCAGGTCCAATGGCTCTCCGGCAAGGGGGCGGTGCTGGCCGGCGCCAAGGGCGACAGCTTCACCCTGCCCAAGGATGGCAGTCTGGTCGGCCAGGACATCACGGTCAAGGTCAGCTACCAGGACCAGGGCAAGGTCCAGGACAGCGTGAGCAGCGCCCAGCATCCCGTGCGCTGGCCCAACCAGCATGGTGCGATCACCATCGAGGGCGGCAGCGACGGCGTCTGCCACGACGGTGACGTGCTCACGGCCAAGATCGTCGATGGCGATGGCCTCTCCGGCAGCAAGGTCTCCTACAGCTGGAAGGTGGACGGCGTCGAAAAGGGGACCGGTGAAAGCTATACCGTCACCAAGGCCGACAAGGGCCACCTCATCAACGTGGTGGCGGTCTACAAGGACGCTGCCGACAACGTCGAGTTCATCTGGAGCGACCTGATCAAGTCTGCCGGCGCACCCGGCAACCACGATCCCGAGGGCCAGTTCGGCATTGGCGACTACACCGCCAAGGTCGGCAGCGTGATCACGGCCGACATCGGCAACGTCACCGATGCCGATGGCATCGTCGAGAGCTCGCGCAACGTCAAGTGGTACGCCGAAGGGCTGGACCGCAGCAAGACGCTCATCAGCA
>Ga0308156_1003334_pt1 | contig 12437 bp, 10 predicted proteins | sample PhyAR2_FD_201041 | JGI IMG/M metagenome (GOLD analysis project Ga0308156, IMG submission 201041) | Phyllosphere microbial communities from UC Gill Tract Community Farm, Albany, California, United States - DLSL A.R2 | ecosystem: Host-associated > Plants > Phyllosphere > Unclassified | place: USA... | reverse complement strand
AGGATTCGAACCTCCGACCCCTGCGTCCCGAACGCAGTGCTCTACCAGGCTGAGCCACACTCCGACCGTGGGGGCTGGCCTGGCGGCGTCGCCCCGAAGTGAGGACGCGGCTTATAGCCATGGGTTTGATAGGCCGCAAGCGCCCATTTCGACCCATCTTCAGGGTAAGCGAAAATAGTCCTGAAAGAGGGTGTTGCATCCCAAAACGGCTTGGCGTATCTGACCGCCTCCGCCGCACAGAGTGCTTCGGAAACGCCGGTCCTGCTGGGGAATGGTGTAATGGTAACACTACGGTTTTTGGTACCGTCATTCTAGGTTCGAGTCCTAGTTCCCCAGCCATCCGCCGACAAAAGTCGGCGCCGCCGAACCACTTCACAGCTTCAGCATTATCATTTGCGCCAGGGCTTCCGTCCGGATGCCCGGCTACCTAGCTTGACCGCAGACTGCTGCTGAGGAGAACGATGATGGTCACCGCCAAAGAAAAGCGCCTGGCGCCCCTGAAGACGCCGACGAGTCTGTCGGAGGAGGCGACCCAGAGCATTTCCGCCGCTCTGACCGGCCTTCTCGCCGATACGTTCGCTCTCTACATCAAGACCAAGAATTTCCACTGGCACGTCTCGGGTCCGCATTTCCGGGACTATCATCTGATGCTGGACGAGCAGTCGGCGGAAATCCTGGCCATGACCGATCCGATGGCCGAGCGGGCGCGCAAGATCGGCGGAACCACGCTGCGTTCCATCGGTCACATCGCCAAGGAGTCACGCATAGCCGACAACGACGCCGACTATGTCGATCCGCTCGATATGCTGGCCGAGCTTCGCGACGACAACGGTGAACTGATCGGCCGGATGCGCGAGGTCCATGACCTGTGTGACGAGCATAACGACGTCGCGACCGCCAGCCTGCTCGAGAACTGGATCGACGAGAGCGAGAAACGCGTCTGGTTCCTGTTCGAATCGGGTCGTCGCGGCAACGGCTGAGGAACCGCAGCGCTTGCGCCGTCTTATGTATCGTCGATAGTCGATGACGGACGGCGCAGGAGAGGCGTGTGAAGCAGGGTGCGGTGATCTGCGGTTTGGCGATCATGGGGGTGCTGGCGGCCTCGCCCGCCTCTGCCGATATGTCCAAGGCGTTCGGCAATACGATCGTGTCCCATTATCCGAATGGACAGTGGGTCCGGCATTATTTCGAGCCGGATGGACGCTACACCTCGCAGTTTTCCGACGGGCGACGTGTGGCGGCGCACTGGTCGGCCGAGGGTGACAAGATCTGTCTGTCCGGCTTCAGCCCGCGCCAGATCCTGCCGCGCTTTTGCAGCCGCATGGTCGAGGCGGATGTCGGCGACAGCTGGCGCGCCCGCGATCCCCTGGGACGCTCCATCCGCAATGAACTGGTCGCCGGGCGTCGCTGAGGCCTTGCCCTGAGCGGCGTCGCAGTCAGCGCCGTCATGATGCAGCAGAGGCGCAAGCCAACTTCTAGATCCCCTTCGGCGAACAGGGCGAGGTCATCAATAAGTATATGCGGCGCCAGAGTCTGCAACGCCGTCAGAACTCGATCGACCGGCCAGCGTGAGAGATCAGCCAAATCCTCGGCGGTCGTCTTCACCAATCCTCCATTGTCGGGGTTGTCCCGCAGCTGGCGGGCCCAGACCATCGGCAGCAGCGAAAGCGTCGTCAGGGCGTCGTCATCCAACCCCGCACGAGTGGCGTTCTGCATGACCGTAAGCGACGCGAGCATGATTAGCGGATCGAGTTCGGCAGGATCGAGGTGCGATTCAGTCCCGATCATTAGCTGAAGCTGGGGGCTCATTTCGGATATATCGGCGGAGCTGGCCATTCGCGTTGTCCTCAAAATCACACTGATAGTGTGTAGAGAAGGATCCGCGTCCACCGCAAGTCCATTAGGTGGAAGTTGACCCTGATCTTTTGAGTTTTGGCCGGGCGGTGAGGCGTCGCCGTATCGCGCTTGGGCTAAGTCAGGAGGAACTGGCTGATAGAGCTGGTCTGCATAGGAACTACATCGGCGGAATCGAGCGCGGGGAGCGAAACGTCGGGATTAAGGCGGTGTTTGCGTTGGCCGTCGGTTTGAGCTGTTCAGCATCCGAGTTGTTTGCATAGCTGCCTTTCGAGAACGCCCGCTTGAATTCGAAGAGCGTGAGGATTCTTTTCTGGAACTGCCCGATTGATCAGGGCGTGGTCGAAACTGAATGCTCATCAGCGAGATGCGGTGATCTCGATGATTGAGGCTTTCGAGTAGGCGAGGGAGCAGCGGTCGCAACTCGCATCCGCGACGAGCGGTAGACTAAATAGGAAAAATCGTAGGAGCCCGATCAAGAGCGGACTGCCAGTCGTCGACATACGGCGAGAAGTTTTTGGGATGGCGGTCTGCCTGCTCCTCAGCCAGGGTGAAAGTCTATGAGAGTCCACCTCACCCTCGCTCTGTGCCTCACGGTTTTGACTGGGTGCGCTTCGCGCGACGAGGGGCCTCGAACCGACCCAGAAGTCTTTGCTCAGCATGATTTCGGGGCTTTGAACTTCCAGGCTTTGAATACGGTGGCTGTGCCTTGGAAGCTGGTCGCCGCGGCCTTGGTGCTTGATGATCCGCAAGGTGGCGATGTCAGCCAAACGCATCTCAAGACGCGCCTTCAGAAGTTTGGCTTCCTTTGGCCCGAGCGGATCGAAGGGGCCGACATGCCGATCATGCCGAGCCGCGATCATCCCCTGGGGATCAGCGTCGGAGCCGTCACACCGGGCTTGCCGCCGGTCAAGGTGACGGTCGCCAACCTGGGCTGTGCATCCTGCCATGCCGGCCCCGTCTATGCCGCCGACGGCTCGCCGGATCCGACTAGCGCCTGGCTGGGATCGCCGAACAGCAGTCTTGATCTGGAAGCCTACACTCGTGCCGTGACGACGGCGCTGAAACGTCAGAGCGGCAATACGCCCAGACTGCTCGAAGCCGTTCGCACGCTGTTTCCCGATACGGACGCCTGGGAAATGGCCAGCCTGCGTTGGGCCGTGATCCCTCTCTCGCGCCGCCGACTGGCTGAGGTTCCCGAGGGTCTGAGCCCGCTGCCCTTTTCGAACGGATCGCCGGGCCTGACGAACGGGATCGCCGCATTGAAGCTTCAGGGGCATGTGCTGTCCGATGCGCAAGAGGCCGGTTTCACCTCCATCCCTGATCTTGCCGATCGCAGCTTCCGTTCAACCCTCTTGTACGACGGCGCCTATGCGCCGCAGGGCCGGCCACGCTGGCGCCCGATCGCCCGCGAGGAGTTAACGGTGGCCCATCGCGACAGCCTCGCGGCCATTACCAGCTTCTTCACCGTGCCCAGCATGGGCCAGTCCCCGCGTGGCGCTCATCGTCAAATCCCAGCTGCGCAACGCGCTTTCGCCTGGCTGGAGACGCGTCGGCCACAGAGCTTTCCAGGACCGATTGATCGTGCAGCTGCGGCCCGAGGGGCTGTCGTCTACGACCGAGCCTGCGCGTCTTGTCACGGCGTATATTCCGGTCCGGTCGAGCGCCCGCGTCTTGAGCGGTTTCCCAACTGGCATGGTCTTGTGAGGTCCGACCCCAGGCGGACAGCAGCCTTTACCGCCGACTTGATACGATACGCTGGCAGCGACGGGTATGACCAAATCCTAGACGCTCGACCAACTGGCGAGTACGCCGCCACCCTGTTGTCCGGCCTTTGGGCGACCGCGCCCTATATGCACAACGGTTCGGTCCCGACTCTGGCGCAGTTTCTTTTGCTTGAACCCCGATCCGAACGGTTCCTCGTCGGCGGTCATCGGCTGGACTTCAAAGCTGTCGGCATCGCGGGGCAGGACCGGGGCGGGGTTCGCGTCTATCCGGACGGCTATACGCCTTGGTCGCAGCCGGCGGTCTACGACACCCGCATGCCCGGCCGATCCAATCGGGGCCATGAAGCCCAGGTCGAAGGCCTTACTGTCGCCGAGCGGCGGGACCTGATCGAGTATCTGAAGGGCCTCTAGCTCAGACGATCAGATCGTCGAGCCCGAGACGTGGCTTGGGCGACAGCGCGCGATCGGGCGCGATCCCCAGACGAAAGGCGGTGATCAGGCGACGATCGTCGCCGATGCCGAAAGTCGCCTTGACGCGTCTGCGCGCTTCGACATCGTCGGCCAGAACCGCCATGGGCGCCGCCGACAATCCGGCCTGGGTGAAGCCGAGCCAGGCGCGGTGAAACCGTCGTCCGGTATCGAACGGCGCCTCGCTTGCGGGCCGATGGAACAAGGCGATGGCCGAAGCGGTGCGAACCACCGCCGCTTCCGCGACCAGGGCTCCGGACAGACCGACCCGATCCAGCGCCTCGAATACGCCAGGCCTCAGCACCATCCCGGCGCCCGCAGCCTCGACCGACGACATTTCCATCGCCTCGGCGTTCAGCCCGTCGCGCGACCATGACGGATGGCGGCGCGAGAGCCGCATCCACGAGACCAACTCGGCGCGATAAGGAGCGTTGCGGAACCAGCGCAGGCTGGCCTCATCATAGAGGCGTGCGAGTTCTGCAATCTGTTCCGGGGTGTGGACTATGATGACATCATCGGACGGCTCCAGTCGGGTTAGCGCGGCGTGTGCAGCCGGGCCGTTTTCGAACTTTCCACGATAGGTCCGCCGCGTTGTCAGACAGACCGCCAACGGATCGGGACCGTCGCCCGTGCGAACTGTCAGTTCCGCTATGTCGCCGACGTCAGGCCGAACATCGACGGCCCTCCCGCGCCGGGACGCCGCAAGACAAAATCCCTCCACCGCCGCGCCATGGCTGACGTGCAGATCGCGTCCCTCGGGATCGCCGATCGGCAGTCTGCGGCTTGTGTCCTCTAGCACACGGACCCGGCCGTCGGGCGTCAGCCGCCACCGCGTCGGCTGAGTGTTGTGGACGCTGGGCGACAGGGCGGCCTCGGCCACCAACGCCCGGAATGTCTGCGCATCCAGCGTCATCGCAGATCCTTCCTGAACAGGCTCAGCCGCTGAAGACGCCGCGCGTTCAGCTTTTCCATCTGCCGCAAGGACGCGATGTTCTGGTCCGAGATCCACGTTACGCCGCACTGCTTGTAACCGCTCGCGAAAAGGGCCTTGATTACGTGATGCAGCATGGCGCCGTTGAGGCCTCGTCCATGCAGGGCGCGCTTGACCGAATAGAAGATGATCACCGCGCGCCGCCGCCTCAGCCGCTCTCGGATGAAATGGACCAGGGTCATGGGACCGATCCGTCCGCGCGTAGTCTTCTGGAACGGGTTCAGGTCCGGAATGCAGATCACCACGCCGGCCGGTTCGCCTCTGTAGTGGACGACGCAGGCGATGCGTGGATCGACGATCCACATCATTTCACCGGCCTGAAAGTCGAACTCGGCCGGGGTCAGGGGCACGAACATCGGATTGTCGCTGAAGCCGTCGTTGAGACATTGCCGCGCTTCTTCGAAGCGGGCCTTGAAGGCGCTTCGGCTGATGGGTTTCCAGGTCCAGTCGGGGTCAGACAGCACCGCGCGCTGCTTGTCTCCCAGCAAGGCGTCGGCGGTCTTGGGACCGACATCGAACTCGAAGGTCGACATCGGAAACATCGGTGAATAGCCGCAGGCCTGCAACAAGCGCGGCAGATGCGGCGGCCCCCAGATCATGTCGGTATAGGGCTGGTTCTCGAACCCATCGGTCAGGACGCCGGCCTGCTGCATGGCCGTCAGGTTGAAGGCGCCGACCAATTCCTCGCAACTTTGCGCCCGCGCAAAGGTTTCGGCCGCGTCGAACAAGGCCCGCGCGGTCTCGACCCGATCCTCACAGTCGAAATAGCCGAACTGACAACGTCTCAACCCGTGGCGCGCATTCGAGGAGGGATGGGTGTGGGCCGTCAGCCGGCCGACCGGGCGGCCGTCGCGCCAGGCTGTGAAAAACGTCAGGCGGCCGCCGTCATCCCGCATCAGGGGGTTGCGCGTTGGATCAAGATAACGCTCCAGATCGGCCCGCATCGGCGTCACATAGGTGCTGTCGGCGGGATAGATTTCGAACGGAACCCGGAAGAAGCCGTCCAGATCGCCTTCGCGCACAGTCAGATCGGTCGTGGTCACGTGCGGCTCTCCGCCGTCAGTCGCGCCATGCGAAAGGCAAGACCGAGATCGACTTCGGCCTCGGTGTTTCGCAGCATGTCCGGCAAGCGAACCAGGCCGACTCGAAGCGGCGATCGGCTCAGCAGCCCGACATGGGTGGCGTCCGACCGTGACAGAAGGTCGAGCAGTGGCTCGCGTTCGGCCTCAATGAGTTGGTCCGTTTCGGCCTGCAGGGCGGCGGCGCTCCACAGCGGCCGACGATCCAGCGTCTGCGCCAGGGCCTCGGGACGATAATCGGCGAGATCGTGGTCGGACAGGACGGACAGGTCCTTCAGGATCGGTTCCTTGGTCAGGTCGCCCAGAAATCCGTTGAGGGATCGGGTATCGGCCGAGGCCATGCGCTGGCGCAGACTGATGCGCCGTCCGGCGGCGCCGAACGGCTGGATACGCACCACCAGCGTCATGGTGATGAGGGCGGCGCCGATCAGGGCGAACATGCGCACGTGATCATCAAAGGCGCCAATATCCAGTTGTTCGATCAGGCCGCAGGTCAGGGCCAACGTCGTCACCACGATCACGGCGACGTCGATCCAGACGTCGCGCGCATCGCTGACCCCGTTCGACAGGGCCAAGAGGACGATCACGAGGGCGGCGATGGGGCTGAACCCGATGGGCGAGGCTACGAGTTCCGAAAAATCCGTGCCGATCAGCGGAATGACAATGGCCAGACCCACAGCCAGGCGACGAACGGCGCCGTTTTCCGCGCGCGACAGGGACTTGCGGTCTCTCGCCCACAACAGGATCAGGATGGCGACCAGCGACGACAGGATGATGGCGGCCAGGGCGCTGCGAGAGCCGAAGGCGACGCGGCTGGTCGTGAACAGGGCGAATCCCAAAGCCAGGGTCGATGCGGCGAAGATGGCGATTTTCATCGCGCGCGGCGCATGGCGGCGAAGCAGCCCTTCCGCCAGTAGCAGGGCTGCAAGGGGAGCCAGCGAGATGGCGGCGTAGGTCGCGCCCTCGAAGACCGGCAGGCCCGTTCTGACCGCCAGGCTGCGCACGCCGTAAAACACCGACATGACCCCGAAAAGGAATACCAGCCGCGGCGTCACCGGACCGCCGGCCCGGCGCAAGAGCAGAGCAGCGACATAGGCCGCCAGTCCCGCCGCCGCGAAGCCGTCGAGCAGGGCCTGGGTCTCGACGCGGATCATGCGGCGTCTTTCAACAGTCGGGCGATGACGGACCGCACGATCAGACCCTTTATCGCGGCTAAGGGCGCCCACAACGGCCGCTCGGTCCGTCCCGCAAACGCATTTAGGAACCAACCCCGGCAGTCGGTCCTGGATCGACGGCCCATCAGCAGCCACAGCGCCTCGTAGGCCATCAGACACCCGGTCGAAATCACCATCGGGGCGAACGACATCCGTTTGGCGGTTCCCGCAGCAAGGGCCGCCGCTGCGTCCAGATCGACGTGCTTGGCCGACGAGGAATGCACCATGACGTACTCTAGCTCCTTCATGAAACTAGCGCGCAGATCTTCGGGCCGGATCGAATCCAGGGCCTTGTTGCGCGTCGGATACTTCAGCCTTTCCTCCGGACGAGGATTGTCGGGGCGCACCACGATCACCGAGGGCAAGGGCGAGGCATAGGCGTCGATCACCGTCGCGCCCGCCGCCCTTGCGGCGCGATACAGGGCGATGCCCGCCGCGATGTCGTCGGTGCCGTTGACGATCACCGGATAGCGCGCGGCGAGATCCGCGACCTGATCGACCCACTCTGCGCCCAGGCGTTCGATCTCAACTTCTGGATTGATGCGGCGGGCCGCGGCGCAGGCGACCTCGGCCTTGTCCCGCCCTACGGTGTCGGTGAAGGCGAAGACCTGACGGTTCATGTTGGACGTTTCGAACACGTCGATGTCGCAGACCGCGAACCGCCCGACGCCGGCGCGGACCAGGGCCAGGAAACAGGCGCCGCCCATGCCGCCGACGCCCGCGACGAAGACTGCCCCGCTTCTCAGGGCAGCCTGCTCCGCTTCGGTGACGAAGCCCAGATTGCGGGTGGTGAACTCAGCGTAGTCGAAGGCCGTCACGTCTTCCATGCGCGCAAACTTCCCCAGGGTTGAGTGTGGTCGAGCCAATGCACAAGCGGCAGAAGCGCGGCCCGGATCATCAGCAGGGCGAACCGACCGAGCAGGCCTAGAACGGTGTCGGGCGGGGCCACCTTGGCCAAATATCGGCTGGCGGCGCGCATATCGATCTGACCGATCTGCAGCAAATCGTCGCCTCGGTCATAATCAAGCTCGACGGCGCAAAGGTCGTTGTAGATGTCGATGCGATGTTTGGCGGCGCTGTCGAAGGACTTCTTCAACTCGTCCGATCCGCCCGTATAGGCGTCGGTGATCACGAACCGATCCGCATTGAAACCGGCCTCGTCGCCGACGCCGAACGCATGACGCCACCGCCCCATGATCTGGTGCGCCAGTCGCTCGTGCTGAAATGACCGTCTCGCACCAGGTCTGCCGGGATAAACATCGGAAAACGTCTCAGCGACCATGCCGACGACAGCCGGAACTTGAGTCACGCTGGACACTAAGACCGCCCGACATTGCCGACGCACAAACAGCAGCACGCAGGTCATCCCATAGAGGGTTGCAGACAGCCCGCTTCCACGAACATCCGGACGGACCATGACCAGACCCAGGTGCAGGATCTCCACCGACCGTCCGCCCAGATCGGCATCCAGAATGGCTAGGGAGTTGAAGGCGACCGGGCGGCCGCTTTTCTTTTCATAGACCACCGTCAGCACGGTGCGGGAAAGGGTCTCCTTGTTTCCGGAGAAGATGCCATAGGTCAGGTCACCATCGCTTAAAACGCTGCGAGCCACGGACCTCACATCCTCTACCAGCGCCGCGAGATCGGCCGGCGCAAGCGTCAGCCCCGGTCGTTCGACGATCCGCGACCGCAGACCCGGACCGGCACTCACCGTTGTGTCCAGCATCCGCATCGTCAAAGGCGTGCTCATTGATGGCGATCTCGCTTCACGGCGCGACTTCAGCGGGGCGCAAACCTCACCTTAGTGCCGGTCCGTCAAATCGGCGAGCGTTAGAGCGACGCCATGTTCAACGACCTTTCGGTCCTTCTTAGGCTAGGGCCAAATCTCAGTCCGGGCACCCTCCGTGTAGATTCAGAGAAACGCACTGAGTGGCAGGGGAGAGGCGTCCGCTTCTGACTCGTTGCGGACTCTGACAAAGGCCGGTTTGCGGCAAGGGCCTACCCGATCGGAGCGGGCCGAGGACTAGCACCCATCTGATCGATGCCGGCAGATCAGGAGGTCTGTCTCGCATCAGCAACTTGTCGCTGTTCCTCTTTGAGTGACGCAAATGCTGAAGCACTCTCAACTAGCCCGTCGAATTAGACTGCTTCGCTCGTGCTTAAGGAGTGCTAGAAAGCGAGCATGTTGAAAGTCCGCGCGCTTCCGACGGCCTGTGCCGACCGGCCCACCAGTTCGGCCTGCTCAGGCTGTGGCGCGCGCGCGTTCAGCGTCTGCGACGCGTTGTCGGAGGTCGATCTTGGGCGATTGGATTCAATCGCAGAACGCGTGACGCTGGCGGGCGGCGATGTCATGGCGAACGAGGCCGAACCGGCCGTGAACGTCTTCAACATCACATCGGGCGCGGTCCGGATTTACAAGCTGCTGCGCGATGGTCGCCGCCAGATCACCGGCTTCCTGTTCGCCGGGGATTTCATTGGACTGACCGCCGGGCCGACCTACGCCTTCTCTGCGGAAGCGATTGAGGACACGACCGTATGTCGCTTCCGGGCCTCGGAATATCGGGCCCTGGCGCGAGAGCGGCCCAGTCTGGAAGCGGCCTTGCTGAGCCGGGCGATGCATGAGCTGACGGCGGCGCAGGATCAGATGCTGCTGCTTGGTCGCAAGACCGCGCGTGAACGCGTGGCCAGCTTTCTGGTGACGATGCTTTCGCGCGATCCCTTACGCCCCGCTGGCGACAACGCCGTGCGACTGCCGATGACCCGATCCGAGATCGCGGACTATCTCGGACTGACGATCGAGACCGTCAGTCGCGAGCTGACCAAGTTGAAGACCAGCGGCGTCATCCATGCCGTTTCCCTGCACGACTTGCGGATCGAGCGCCCTGACCGCCTGAAAGACATGGCGAACGGCGCATCCTAGGCGGCCATGTCATCCGGGGGGCAGGTCAGACGAAGATGTCCGTCGCTGTCCAGCCCTTCGACCCGGATGGAGCGGTCGCAGAGCGCCATCGGCGACGCCCGGTGGCTAACCAAGATCAGGCCTTGCCCCCGCGCGACCAGGCGGTTCTGAAGGCGGCCCAGGATTTCGGCCTCCGTCGCGGCGTCCAGGCCTTCCGTCGGTTCGTCAAGCACCAGCCAGGGCGCATCGCGCAGATAGGCGCGCGCCAGGCCGAGACGCCGTCGTTCTCCGCCGGATAGCCGCTCTCCGTTCGGTCCGACGGGGGTGTCCAGGCCCAGTGGTTCGGCGCGGAGCCGGTCGCCCAAGGCGGCGTCGTCCAGCGCCGCCCACAGAACCGCATCGTTTGCAGGTCCTGCAAGCAAAAGGTTCTCGCGCACGGATCCGTTCAGCAGACGGACGTCCTGGGCCGCATAGGCGAACAGCCGGCGCCGATCCTCCGGGGCTATGTCGACTGCGTCCATTCCGTCGAGCCGCATCTCGCCGGCCTGGGGCGTTCGCAAACCGATCAGGCGTTCGATGAGCGTCGTCTTGCCTGCGCCGGATGGCCCGAAGACGCCGAGGCGACAGGGCGGCGCAAACTCGGCGCCAAGGTTTGCGAGACCGAGCGCCGCTCCGCTGAGCGCTCGGCCGTGACGAAGTGACGCCGTGGGCATGGCGGCGTCGAGCCGAGACCGGGCTTGGGCGGCGGAGCCGTTCTGGTGCAGGGCGACGACCAGTCCTCCGGCGGATTCGACGCCCATGACCGCCGCCAAGACTGCCAGCGCGATCAGCGGCAGGTCGGCGGATGACGCGGCGGGAACGACGACGCCGACCGCGAGCGCGCTCGTCGCAGCCTGCCACACGGCCATCCAGCCGCCCGATCGGGTCAGGGCGATCTGCGCCGTGTCGTGATCGGCGGCGACCTGCGCGACCTGTGCGGCCGCCCAGTCGTCCAGACCATAGGCCTTCAGCTCGGGCGCGGCGGCCTCCATTGCCGCGAGGCGATCCTTTACCGCGCCGGCGCCGATCTGGACTGCTCGGCCGGCGGGATCGGCGAGGCTGCGCGCGATGAAAACACCGCCCAAGACAGCCGCGATCAACACACCGAACAGGGCCGCGCCGGCGAAAGGGGAGGCGAGGCTGGCCAGCAGAACGGCGGACACGGCGCCGGCGCCCAGGCTCCAGGGCGCCGAGCGGCGCACGAACAGGGTCTGAACCGCGTCCACGTCCTGAACCAGCCGCGCCGAGACCTCGCCGGAAGAGTGGTTCAAGGCGCGCTCGGCCGGGCCTGTGGCGATGGCGTCGAACAACTGCGGGCGCAGGCGGGCGAGCGCCTTCAAGGCGGCCTCGTGGCCCGCGACACGCTCCACATAGCGGCCGCCGGTGCGGACGATAGCCAGCAGGCGGATGATGGCGCTGGGCATCATATAGTTGAAACTCTGGGCGGCCGCCGAGCCCGCCAGGCCTGCAAAGGCCGCGCCCGTGATGAACCAGCCCGACAGCCCCAATAGACAGACGGCCGCCACCGAGACGACAGCGCCGCCGGCCGCCGCGAGCCGCAGCCGAGCGCGCTGGGCCTGAGTTTGCGCGGCGATCAGGCCGGCGATACGCGACGGGAAGGTCATAGTGTCACCACGCGGTCGGCCAGGGCGGCGACGGCTGGGGAGTGGGTGGCGATCAGGGTGGTGCGGCCCCGCGCGGCCTGACGGATGACGTCGAGCATGGCGCGTTCGGAGACCGGGTCCAAATTGGCGGTCGGTTCGTCCAGCACCAGAAGCGGCGCCCGCTTCAAGATGGCGCGGGCCAGGCCCAGTCGACGGCGCTCGCCGCCCGAAAGTCCGCCGCCGCGCTCGTCGATGGGACGATCCAGATCGCCGGACAGCCCCGCCGTGCGCGCCGCCAGGGCGATGCGACCGGGGCAGGCGGTGCGATCCGCCAGGGCGATGTTCTCGGCCAGGGTTCCAGGCGTCACGATCGGGTGTTGGCTGGCCCAGGCGACGCGTCCGGCGATATCGCCGCATTGGCTGAGCCGCGCGCCGCCCACCTCGACCTCACCTCGCGTCAGGGGCGCGAGGCCGATCAGCAGATGCAGAAGACTGGACTTGCCAGCACCGCTGGCGCCCATCACCGCCACGATTTGGCCCGGCGCGATGTCGAGGTCGAACC
>Ga0308156_1003333_pt1 | contig 12441 bp, 9 predicted proteins | sample PhyAR2_FD_201041 | JGI IMG/M metagenome (GOLD analysis project Ga0308156, IMG submission 201041) | Phyllosphere microbial communities from UC Gill Tract Community Farm, Albany, California, United States - DLSL A.R2 | ecosystem: Host-associated > Plants > Phyllosphere > Unclassified | place: USA... | reverse complement strand
ACGGGCAGCTGCCTACCCCAATAATATTGACCATACCATCGGGCAGAATTTCCCCAACCAGGGCGGCAACCTTCGCGGTGCCAATTTCGAGTCCAACTACCAGTTTTCTGTCCGTTGCCTTGATCATTGTTGTTTAGCCTGTGCCTGGTTCTGTTGCTGATTACTGTCCTGTGGCTCCATCACGACCGGCGTCCAGCCAACAGAGGCGCCCGAGTCGTATCGTAAATCCACGTAGCTGATACGTTTGCTCTCGTTCTGACCTTGCTGTTGCAGCACCGGGTAGAGCTCAATAAAGCGGTTCAGACGCTTCATGGTGTCGCTGCGCCCCAGTTCGATGCGCACATCGTCACTGGTAACCAGCTGCCATGAACGCCGGGCCGTCATCGACGCGACCTTCAGGGTAAACTTTCTGGCCTTCAGTACATCGTCCATGCTGTGATAACCCGCCAGCACCTCTTTCTCACTGCCTTCTGGTCCATACAGCATCGGCAGGGTTTCTTTGCCGATATGGTTAGCCGGGACGCTGAAGGAGACGCCATCCGCGTCAACCATATGCAGATCGTTCCAGCGCGCCACCGGGGTATATTCCACCAGATGGATCTTCAGCTCGTCCGGCCACTGTTTACGCACGCTGACCTGCTTAATCCACGGCAGCCGCTCTATCTGCTGCTGCAGAATATCCACGTCCTGCGACATGAACGTGCCCGGCGCGCCAAGTGACAGAATCGCCTGGCGAATGTCATCGTGGGTGGTGTAATGGGTTTGCCCGGTCACCACCAGTTTCGATAACGGCAGACGTGATGCATCGTTCATCCACTTCAGCACCACCAGCCCGCCAGAAATCATAATGCCTATCACGATCAGCAAAAAAACGATGCCGAACAGTCGGGCTCCGTTACTGCGCCCGGTGCGTATACGCTCCTGCGGTTCACGGTTTCGAACTCTCATCGCCGCCTGTGACATATCAGTCGGCCAACTCCAGAATATGCGCAACCAGCTGCGCGAAGCTCATGCCGGCCTGTTTCGCCGCCATCGGCACCAGGCTGTGGCTGGTCATTCCCGGTGAGGTATTGGCTTCCAGCAGCTGGAAATTGCCCGCACCATCGGTCATCACATCCACCCTGCCCCAGCCGCGACAGCCAAGCGCATGCCAGGCCGCCAGCACCAGTTGCTGTAATTCAGCTTCACGCGCCGGGCTCAGGTCGGCCGGACAGACGTACTGAGTATCGTCAGAAATATATTTTGCTTCATAGTCATAGAACTCGCTGGCGCTCTTTATTTCGATAGAGGGCAGGATGCGATCGCCCACAATCGCCACCGTGTACTCCGCGCCGCTGAGAAACGCCTCGACCAGCACGTTATCGTCGTGTTCAAAAGCGGTTGCCAGCGCGTCAGGCAAGGCGCTCAGCGCATTGACCCGGCTGATTCCCACGCTGGAACCTTCACAGGCAGGTTTGACGAATAACGGCAGTCCGAGCGCAGCAATGGCCGCTTCCGTCTCTGCATCCAGCCCGGCATCGAACTGCTGGCGCGTCAGCCAGACAAATTGCCCGGAAGGCAAACCGCGTCCCTGCCACAGCAGCTTGGTGCGCAGCTTGTCCATGGTGACCGCTGACGCCATCACGCCGCTGCCGGTGTAAGGCAGCTGCAGAAATTCCAGCACCGCCTGTAGCGTGCCATCTTCGCCGCCACGACCATGCAGAGCGATAAACGCTTTGGTAAAGCCCTGCTCTTTGAGCGTCAGTACCGACACATCGCGGGTGTCGACAGCGTGCGCGTCAATCCCGCTTTCACGTAGCCCGGCCAGCACCGCCTGACCAGACATCAGCGAAACCTCACGCTCGGCGGACGTCCCGCCCATCAATACTGCAACTTTGTCAGCCATGACGATCCTCCGCTTTACGTTCCGGCTGGAGCTTACAATCCGCCAGCTTGCGGGCAACCTTGCCGACGTTACCGGCACCCTGCACCAGAATCAGATCGTTGCCAGACAGCAGCGGTGCCAGCATTTCTGGCAATGCGTCATGCTCAGGCACCAGAATCGGATCAACCTTGCCGCGATTGCGAATCGCACGGCACAGCGAGCGACTGTCAGCACCAGGAATCGCCGTCTCGCCGGCAGAGTAGACATCCAGCATCAACAGGACATCGACCTGTGACAGCACGTTAGCGAAGTCATCAAACAGATCGCGGGTACGGGTATAGCGGTGTGGCTGAAATACCATCACCAGCTTTTTATCTGGCCAGCCGGCGCGTGCCGCTTTAATCGTCGCATCGACTTCGGTCGGATGATGACCATAATCATCCACCAGCATCGCACTGCCCAGCTGACCGTTTACCGGTTCGGTCGGGAATTCACCCAACAGATCGAAACGGCGGCCGGTGCCCTGGAAACTCTCCAGCGCGGCCAGAATCGCATTGTCATCGATGCCCTCCTCGCTAGCCACGGCCACGGCCGCCGCCGCGTTCAGTGCGTTATGACGACCCGGCGCATTCAGGGTAATCTGCAGCAGCGGTTTGTCCTGACGGACCAGCGTAAAGTGCCCTTGTGAGCCGCGCTGATGATAATTTTCAATGCGGAAGTCCGCATCATCACTGAAGCCGTAAGTGGTGATTTGACGTCCCACGCGCGGGATCAGGTCACGAATAACCACATCATCCACACACATCACTGCACGGCCATAAAACGGCAGGTTGTGCAGGAAGTTAATAAAGGTCTGCTTCAGGTTCTCGAAGTCGCCCTGATAGGTATCCATATGGTCGGCTTCGATGTTGGTGACAATCGCCACCATCGGCTGCAGATGCAGGAACGACGCATCGCTCTCATCGGCTTCCGCAATCAGGTAACGACTGCTGCCCAGGCGCGCATGGGTACCTGCGGCTTTCACCAGACCGCCGTTAACAAAGGTCGGATCGAGACCGCCCTCTGCATAAATACTCGACACCATCGCCGTGGTGGTGGTTTTGCCATGGGTACCGGCAACGGCAATGCCATGACGGAAACGCATCAGTTCAGCCAGCATTTCGGCCCGGCGGATCACCGGGATGCGCTGCTCACGTGCAGCGACCAGCTCAGGGTTGTCCTGCGCAACGGCGCTGGAGACCACAACCACACTGGCGTCGGTCACATTCTCAGGGCGATGGTTGAAATAAATGGTGGCACCCAACGCAATCAGGTTCTGGGTCACCGGGTTAGGGGCCAGATCTGAACCGCTGATATGGTAGCCTTCATTTGCTAACACTTCGGCAATACCGCCCATGCCAGCACCGCCGATGCCGACAAAGTGGATGTGCCGGACGCGACGCATCTCGGGCACGATAGTTCGCAGTTTTGCCAATTGTTGTGTATTCATCGCTCTCAATTACCTGCTCTTTCAGTTTGTGCTCAACCCGAGCACGGGTCAGACGCGCTGACCGGAATGATTACTTTGCGGCGCGAGCCACTTCCTGCGCGACCCGCTCGGTCGCATCGGGGATCGCAACCTGACGGGCCTGTTCGGCCATCGTCAGTAATGTCGGGCGATCCCAGTGGCGCAGCAGATCCGCTACCGCCTCCGCCGTAAACTGCGGCTGCTCAAAAATTCGGGCCGCGCCCGCTTTCTCCAGCGGCAGCGCGTTCCAGTACTGCTGGCGATCCTTGTGCTGAAACGGCACAAAAATTGCCGGTAAACCGGCAGCAGCCACTTCGCTCACCGTTAAGGCGCCGGAGCGACAGACCACCACATCAGCCCATGCATAGGCTGCGGCCATATCATCAATAAACTCGGTCACCTTGTGCTGGGTCTGACCGACCTGCTGATAGGCTTTTTCAACTACCGGCAAGCCGCCTTTCCCGGTCTGGTGCCACAGCGTGATCTGATCACCCAGTTCAGCGGCAACCTGCGGCAGCGTCTGGTTCAGCACCCGCGCGCCCTGACTGCCACCAATCACCAGTACCCGTATCGGGCCACTGCGCTGGGCCAGACGTTCAGCCGGCAGCGGCAGCGCCAGCACATCGGTACGCACCGGATTGCCGACCACATCCGCCCGGGGAAACGCGCCGGGAAATGCCTGCAGCACTTTGGTGGCGATTTTCGCCAGCCACTTGTTGGTCAGGCCGGCAATGCCATTCTGCTCATGCAGCACCACCGGGATACCGCAACTCCAGGCCGCTAAGCCGCCCGGTCCGGAGACATAACCGCCCATCCCCAGTACTACATCCGGTTGCCAGGCTTTCATGATGCGACGCGCCTGACGCCATGCGTTGAAGATGCGCAGCGGAGCCAGCAGTAACGCCTTAACGCCTTTGCCGCGCAGTCCGCTGATGCGAATGAAATCGATGTCGATGCCGTGCTTCGGCACTAAATCCGCTTCCATACGGTCAGCAGTACCTAACCAGCGGACCTGCCAGCCCTGTTCCATCAGATGATGGGCAACAGCCAGACCGGGAAAGACATGCCCACCGGTTCCGCCTGCCATCACCATCAATCGCTTACTGCTCATCGACCACCTCGGGTAAACGCCTGCGCTTTCGCCAGGCGCGTTTCATAATCTATGCGTAACAAAAAGACGATGGCGGTCGACATAATAATCAGACTCGACCCGCCGTAACTGATCAGCGGCAGGGTCAGACCTTTAGTGGGCAGCATACCTGCTGCCGCGCCGACGTTAACCAGAGCCTGAAAGCTAAACCAGACACCAATTGAACAGGCCAGAAAGCCGGAAAAACGCTGATCCAGCTCCAGTGCACGGCGGCCAATCGACATCGCACGAAAAGCGACGAAGAATACCATTAACAGCGCCATAACCACACCGATGTAGCCGAGTTCTTCACCGATAATCGAGAAAATAAAGTCGGTGTGCGCTTCCGGCAGATATTCCAGTTTTTGCACCGAGTTACCCAGCCCCTGGCCCCAGAATTCACCGCGGCCAAATGCCATCAGCGACTGGGTCAGCTGGTAGCCGCTGCCGAACGGATCTTCCCACGGGTTCCAGAACGATGTGACGCGGCGCATACGGTACGGTTCGGCGATAATCAGCAGCACCACGGCAAAAATGCCGGAGCCGATGATGGCCAGGAACTGCCACAGTTTGGCACCGGCCAGGAAGAGCATGGCCAGCGTGGTGACGAACAGCACCACCACGGTACCGAGGTCTGGTTGCGCCAGCAGCAGTACTGCCAGCACCACCATCACGCCCATCGGCTTACAGAAGCCCCAGAAGTTGTTACGCACCTCTTCCACTTTGCGCACCAGATAGCTGGCGAGATAGCAAAACAGGGTAAGTTTGGATAACTCGGCTGGCTGGATACGCAGCGGTCCGAGGGCGATCCAGCGCGATGCACCGTTAACCGAACTGCCGACCACCAGTACAATCAGCAGCATGGCGACGGATGCCATTAACATCACGTTGCTGTAGCGCTGCCAGAAATCCATCGGCACCCGCAGCGTGACCAGCGCCATACCGACCGCCAGCGCGATATAAAACGCATCACGCTTGGCAAAATAGAACGGGTCATCATTGAGACGCTGACCAACCGGCATTGAGGCGGAAGTCACCATCACAAAACCAATCACTGCCAGGCCGAACGTCAGCCACAGCAGCGTGCGGTCATACAGCACCAGCGAGGTATCATCGCTTTCGCGCGATCCCATCACCCAATCTTTCAGACGACCCGAGAAGAACCGCGCCAGACCCGCGCCAGGAATATGCATCAGCTCAGCTCCTTCGCCAGTTGGGCGAACTGTTCGCCACGCTGTTCAAAGTTACGGAACTGATCAAGGCTGGCGCAGGCGGGTGACAACAGCACCATATCGCCTGACTTCAGCTGCGGGACGATCTGTTCCAGCGCCTGACGCAGGGTTTCGGTGCGCACCGCAATCTCCGGACGCAGCGAAGCCAGCGCATCGCCATCGCGGCCAAAGCAGTAGGTCCGCACGTTGTCACCCTGCAGATAAGGCGTCAGCGGTGAAAAATCGGCTGATTTACCGTCGCCGCCCAACAGCAGCCACAGGGTGCCGGTAACCTGCAGGCCATTCAGCGCCGCCTCGGTACTGCCCACGTTGGTGGCTTTGGAATCGTTGATCCAGCGCACGCCCTGATGCTCAAGCACCAGCTGGAAGCGATGCGCCAGACCATTAAACTGGGTTAATGCAGCCAGGCTGGAAGCGCGCGGCAGTCCTACTGCATCGGCCAGCGCCAACGCCGCCAGCGCGTTGGTGTAGTTGTGTTGTCCCACCAGCTTCATTTCAGCGGTGTTCAGCACCTTCTCGCCTTTCACCCGCAGCCAGACATTGCCCTGCTGCTTATTAAGATGATAGTCACCGAAGTCAATGCCAAAGCTGACGCAACGCGCATCTGCGCCGCGTACCGGCATGGTCAGCGCGTCATCTGCATTGACGACGCACACCTTCGCATTTTCATAAATACGCAGTTTGGCAGCACGATACTGCTGCATGCCCAGCGGATAGCGGTCCATATGATCTTCACTGACGTTAAGTACCGTCGCCGCTGCCGCTTTCAGGCTGTGGGTGGTTTCAAGCTGGAAGCTGGAAAGTTCCAGTACATAAAGTTGCGCCGGTGACTGCAACAGGCTGAGCGCCGGCAACCCGATATTGCCGCCCACGCCGACCTGCCAGCCGGCCGCTTTCGCCATCTCACCCACCAGCGTAGTCACGGTGCTTTTACCATTGGAGCCGGTAATCGCCACGATCGGCGCCTGGGCTTCACGGCAGAACAGCTCAATGTCGCCGACGATTTCAATGCCGGCTTCTACCGCTTCGCTCAGAATCGGATGGGCCAGCGCGACGCCTGGGCTGGCGACAATCAGGTCGGCATCCAGCAGCCAGTCGCCGTTAATGCCACCCAGATGGCGTTCCACCTGCGCCGGCAATTTCTCCAGCCCCGGCGGCGACACACGGGTGTCCATCACGCGAGGCGTTACGCCCTGCGCTAAAAAGAAATCAACACAGGAGAGACCGGTCAGGCCTAACCCGATGATGACGACTTTTCTTCCCCGATAGTCAGCCATGATTAACGCACCTTCAGCGTGGCCAGGCCAATCAGCACCAGCATTAGCGAAATAATCCAGAAGCGCACAATGACGCGCGGTTCCGGCCAGCCCTTCAGTTCATAGTGGTGATGGATCGGCGCCATGCGGAAAATACGCTGGCCGCGCAACTTAAACGATCCCACCTGCAGGATCACCGACAGCGTTTCAACCACGAATACGCCACCCATGATCACCAGTAAAAACTCCTGACGCAGCAGCACCGCAATAGTGCCCAGTGCGCCGCCTAACGCCAGCGAACCCACATCGCCCATAAAGACCTGAGCCGGATAGGTGTTGAACCACAGGAACCCCAGCCCTGCCCCGACGATAGCGGTACAGACAATCACCAGCTCACCGGCATGACGCAAATAAGGAATATGCAGATACTCGGCAAACTTCACGTTCCCGGTTGCCCAGGCCACCAGCGCGAAGCCAGCCGCCACAAATACCGTTGGCATAATTGCCAGCCCATCAAGGCCATCGGTCAGGTTGACGGCATTGCCGGTGCCGACAATCACAAAGTAGGCCAGCAGCACATAAAACAGCCCCAGCTGCGGCATGATGTCTTTGAAAAACGGCACCACCAGTTGCGTTGCGGGGGTATCCTTGCCGGCGACATACAGGGCAAACGCCACGCCGAGCGAAATCACCGACATCCAGAAATACTTCCAGCGGGCGATCAGGCCCTTAGTATCTTTGCGCACCACCTTGCGGTAGTCGTCGACAAAACCGATGATCCCGAAGCCGATCAGCACCACCAGCACGCACCAGACATACGGGTTTGACGGATAAGCCCACATCAACACCGAAATGGTGATTGAGGTGAGGATCATGATGCCGCCCATGGTCGGGGTGCCGCGCTTGCTGAAGTGCGATTCCGGGCCATCGTTACGGACTACCTGACCAATCTGCAATTTTTGCAGCCAGGCAATCAGGCGCGGCCCCATCCACAGGGAGATAAACAACGCGGTCAGCAGGCTGACAATGGCGCGAAACGTCAGATACGAAAAGACGTTAAAGCCCGAATAAAAAGCGACCAGATGCTCGGCCAGCCAAACTAACATGTTCCTTTCTCCTGTAAGCTCTGTACTACCTGCTCCATGGCGGCACTACGCGAACCTTTAATCAAGACAGTCATTTCTTTGTGTTCGGACAACAGCTGACGTAAACGTTCAGTCAGGGCGGTTTTATCGCTGAAATGTTCGCCAACGCCGCTGCTTTCGCTGATCAACTGGCTAACGCTCCCCACGCTCAGGACCTTATCGATACCGGCAGCACGCGCCGCCAGCCCGACTTCACGGTGACACTGTTCGGTCTCTTCACCCAGTTCCGCCATATCGCCAGTGACCATCACCCGATAACCCGGCATTTCTGACAGTACCTGCGCCGCAGCGGTCATCGATCCGACGTTAGCGTTATAGCTGTCATCCAGCAGCAACTGGTGCGCAGATAAACGTATCGGGAACAGGCGGCCCGGCACCGACTGCAGGGTTTTTAGCCCTTGTTGTATCGCACTCAGCGGAGCATCAACCGACAGCGCCAGAGCCGCCGCGGCCAGCGCGTTGGCGACGTTATGCCGTCCCGGCAGCGGCAGCGTAATCGCCACCTCACCGCGCGGCGTCACCATCACAAAGTGGGTGCCATCATGCGCAATGCTGATATCACGAGCAGAGAAGTCACATCCGGCCGCCTGCGGCGAGAAGCGCCACACCGTCTGGTCCTGCAGATGCGCCTGCCAGTTCGGCCAGTCATTGCTATCCGCATTAAGGATCGCCGTACCGTTGGCGGGCAATCCCATAAATATTTCACCTTTGGCTTTAGCGACGCCTGCCAGCGAGCCAAATCCTTCCAGATGCGCCGCCGCCAGGTTGTTGACCAGCGCGCTCTCCGGCCGCACCAGATCGGTGGTGTACGCGATCTCGCCCTGATGATTAGCACCCAGCTCAATCACCGCATACTGATGCTCTCTGGTCAGACGCAGCAGCGTCATCGGGACGCCAAAATCGTTGTTAAGGTTACCGGCGGTATAGAGGGTTTCACCGCACTGGCGCAGGATCGCTGCGGTCATCTCTTTGACCGACGTTTTTCCGGATGAACCGGTCAGCGCTACAACCCGGGCTGTCGCCTGCTGGCGTACCCAGGCCGCCAGCTTGCCAAAGCCCAGTCGGGTATCTTCAACCACCACTTGCGGAACGGCGACAGGTAAATGCTTACTCACTAACAGCGCCTGCGCGCCGCTAGCAATTGCATCACCCACAAAGTCATGGGCATCAAAACGTTCGCCAACCAGCGCGATAAACAGGCTGCCTGCCGTTACCTTGCGGGTGTCCGTGGTGACGTCCGTCACGGTTAAATCACTGCCATACAGCGTGCCGCCGGTGATGTCAGCGAGCGTCTTTAAGGAAACCGGGATCATGCCGCGCCTCCCAGCAGCGCCGCTACCGTGGCACGATCGGAGTAATCCAGCCGGCGATTGCCGATAATCTGGTAGTCTTCGTGGCCTTTACCCGCCACCAGCACGATATCTTCCGGCTGCGCCTGCATGATGGTGTTGGTCACCGCCTGCGCACGCCCGGAGACGACGCGGGCGCGCCCCGGGTCCAGCAGGCCGGTCAGGATATCTTTCACAATCGCCTGCGGATCTTCACTGCGTGGGTTGTCATCGGTGATCACCACTACATCGGCGAATTGCTCAGCAACGGCGCCCATTAACGGACGTTTGCCTTTATCACGATCGCCGCCGCAGCCAAACAGGCACCACAGTTTTCCTGTGCAGTGCAGGCGTGCGGCTTCCAGCGCTTTTTCCAGCGCATCCGGGGTGTGGGCATAATCAACCACTACCGTCGGTTTGCCATCAGCACTAAACACTTCCATCCGGCCGTTGACCGGCTGCAACTTCGGTGCTGCGTTGATCAGTGCGTCAAGCGGATAGTCAAGTGCCAGCAGCGTCGCCAGCGCCAGCAGTAAGTTGCTGACGTTGAACGCTCCCATCAGACGGCTGTCGATCTCGCCTTCGCCCCAGCTGGAGCTGAAGCGGATGTGCGCGCCGTTATCGTGATACTGCACCGCGTCGGCTTTCAGCCAGCGGCCGTGGCAGCCAGGCTGTAAATTATTTTCCATCGTCACGGCAACGGCATCAGGCAGGCTGGCCAGCCAGCGACGGCCGACTTCATCATCGGCGTTGAGAATCGCCTGACCAACCTGATGCTCAGAGAACAGCAGCCATTTGGCGGACTCATAGCGCTGCATATCGCCGTGATAATCGAGGTGATCGCGGCTGAGATTGGTGAACACGGCGGCCGCAAACGGCAACGCCGCGACACGGTGCTGAACCAGGCCGTGTGAAGAAACCTCCATCGCGGTCAGTGTGGCACCTTGTTCCGCCAGATCGTGCAGCAGATGCTGAACATCGACCGCTGAGCCGGTGGTGTTTTCCGCCGGCACAAGCTGGCCGATCAATCCGTTGCCCACCGTCCCCATCACTGCACTGGTTTCGCCCAGCAGGTTGGCCCACTGCGCCAGCAACTGGGTGGTGGTGGTTTTTCCGTTGGTGCCGGTGACGCCGATCAGCGTCTGTTTTTCGCCCGGCTGCTGATAGAAACGTCCGGCTAATGCCGACAGACGCTGATGCAGCTGCGTCAGATAGATAACCGGTACGCCGTGCATTTCACGGATTTCGCCGTCGGCCGCTTCCCCTTCGGCTTCGGCCACCACGGCGGCAACGCCTTGTGCAATCGCCTGCGGAATGAAACGGCGTCCATCGGCCTGATGGCCTGCAACAGCGACAAACAGATCGCCGGATGCCGCTGTACGGCTATCCAGTGTCATGTCACGCAGTGGACGCGCCGGCGCGCCTGGCACCCAGGGGCCGAGTAAGTCGCGCAGGTTACGATCTGTCACTTGATTCCTCACTTCTGTTAGTCACCAACTCGTTCTTGTCATTGGTTGGTAACGCATCCGGCTCGATGTTCATGGTGCGCAGTACGCCGCCCATGATGGCACCAAACACCGGCGCAGAAACCGCACCACCGTAGTACTTGCCGGCCTGGGGATCGTTGATCACCACCACCAGCGCGAATCGAGGATGACTGGCAGGCGCGACGCCTGCGGTATAAGCAATGTATTTATTGACGTAGCGTCCATCCGGCCCGACCTTTTTGGCGGTACCGGTTTTGATGGCGATGCGATAGCCTTTAATCGCCGCTTTCACCCCGCCGCCGCCGGGCAGCGCCACGCTTTCCATCATGTGCATCACGGTTTTAACCAGTGACTCATCGAAAACGCGTTGTCCCGCGACAGGGGGATCGACCTTAGTGATCGACAGCGGACGGTTGATGCCGTAGCTGCCAATGGTTGCGTAGACTCGCGCTAACTGTAACGGCGTTACCATTAGCCCGTAGCCGAAAGAGAAGGTGGCCCTCTCTATGTCAGACCACCGTTGTTTTTGAGGGTATAAGCCACTGCTTTCCCCGACCAGCCCCAAATTGGTCGGTTTGCCCAGCCCAAAGCGCGCGTAAGTATCTACCAGCGCTGAGGAAGGCATCGCTAACGCCAGACGTGAAACCCCGACGTTACTCGATTTCTGTAAGACCCCGGTCAGGGTCAGTTCGCTGTAGCGCGCCACGTCTTTGATCTCATGACCATTGACGCGGTACGGCACGGTATTCAGTACGCTATTCTCTTTGACCACACCGCGCTGCAGGGCGGTCATCACCACCATTGGCTTGACGGTAGAACCCGGCTCGAAGATGTCGGTGATGGCGCGGTTACGCATCAGATCTTTCGGCGTGTTGCTGAGGTTATTCGGGTTGTAAGCCGGGCTGTTGGCCATCGCCAGCACTTCGCCGGTATTCACATCTACCAGCACCGCAGTGCCCGATTCAGCTTTGTTAAAGGCGACGGCGTTGTTCAGTTCGCGATAGACCAGCGCCTGTAAACGCTCATCGATGCTCAGGGTCAGGTTATGCGCAGCGCGGCTATCCACCGAGGAGATATCTTCGATTACCCGACCAAATCGGTCTTTACGCACCGTTCGTTCGCCCGGTGCACCGGTCAGCCATTTATCAAAGCTTTTTTCGACCCCTTCGATACCCTGACCGTCGATATTGGTAAAACCAATCAGATGAGACGTGACCTGCCCCGCCGGGTAGTAACGGCGTGACTCTTCACGCAGATGGATACCAGGCAGTTTCAATTTTTTGACGTACTCGCCGATAGCCGGATTGACCTGGCGCGCCAGATAGACAAAGCGGCCTTTGGGATTGGCGTTAACCCGCGCGGCCAGTTGGTCGAGCGGAATCGAAAGCGCATCCGACAGCGCCTTCCAGCGGCTGTCCAGCGTTACGCCGCCGCCGGCATGCAGCTCTTTGGGATCGGCCCAGATAGCGTTGACCGGCACGCTCACTGCCAGC
>Ga0308156_1003327_pt1 | contig 12465 bp, 11 predicted proteins | sample PhyAR2_FD_201041 | JGI IMG/M metagenome (GOLD analysis project Ga0308156, IMG submission 201041) | Phyllosphere microbial communities from UC Gill Tract Community Farm, Albany, California, United States - DLSL A.R2 | ecosystem: Host-associated > Plants > Phyllosphere > Unclassified | place: USA... | reverse complement strand
ATAAAATTAAGTTGATTTAAAACATTTGTCTATAGCTTTTACTTTTATAATTTTTTCAAGATTTGATGGTTTTGATCATCAACAAAGATTATTTTGTCTCTCATATCGAGCACAGGAATAAAATAATATGTTTGCCCAAACAACCTCTTCACGCCCACCCCAGCTCCCTTTTAAAGATAGTCCTTTTTCAATTCATGGTCGCTTTAATCGTATGAGCTATTTAGGTGGATATGGACTAATTTATTTAGTCACCCTTGTGGGTTATCTTATTTTGGCCTCATTTTTTGGAAGTTTTCAGCTTTCAAGTAATCTGTTTAATTTTGAATTTTACAGCTCTCTTTCTGGCCTCAGTGCTTTAGTGGTCTGGGCTTTTTCGGTGTTTTTAATTTATTTAAATATTGTTCTCGTTGTTCGACGTCTGCATGATTTAAATAAGAGTGGCTGGATGGGATTACTGTTGTTCATTCCAGTTATTCAGTTCTTCTTTATGATTTATTTACTGCTTGCCTCAGGTACAGCAGGTACCAATCAGTATGGACCTGTTCGACCATCAACGTTTATAGAAAAACTTATGGCTTGGCTTATTTTAGTAGCTATTTTAATTAGTCTCATTTCAACAGCAGGAATTTTTTACTATTTCTCAGGGACCGATACCCTAGAAACACCGTCACAAATCTTACAAAAAGGAACGGAATACTTTTAATTAAAAAACACTTTATTATTCAGATGAACTCATTATAGTAGGCGCACATTTTATCTCCTACTATGATGAAAGCCGATCATCGCTTTCATAAACTTTTTTTAATAGAGACTTATCGTGGCTGATGAACAAAAATCCTTAACGGATGTTGCAAAAAATACAGGCGAACTTTTGCAAGAGGCTGGGACTAAAACCACTCAAACGGTTTTGGCTCATACTGAAAAGTATCATGATGCCTATACCACAATTGATAAAATTGTGGATAGCTTCTGGGAACGTGTGCCTTATATTTGTATTGCAATCATCGTCTTTGTTATTTTTTGGCTACTCACCAAATTATTTAAATTCTTTGTTCGTAAAACCTTAGAAAACCGATCTTATACTCGTCAAAATCTGGTTCTGGTATTGAACCGCGTAGGTAGTACAACCATTTTATTTTTTGGTTTCTTAATCGCTTTAGTTATCTCGATTCCGGGTTTTACCCCAGGACAGTTAATGAGTGCATTAGGGATTGGTTCGGTCGCAATCGGTTTTGCATTTAAGGATATTTTCCAAAATCTACTTTCAGGTATTCTAATTTTACTAAGTGAGCCGTTCCGTATTGGCGACTCAATCGTGGTGAATTCACTTGAAGGAACTGTTGAAGATATTCAGATTCGTGCAACATTCTTACGTTCGCCAGATGGTCGTCGTATTGTGATTCCAAACGCGACTGTTTATACGAGTGCTTTAACTGTAAATACGGCTTATCAACAACGACGCTGCGAGTTTGTAGTCGGAATTGGATATGACGACGATGAACAAAAGGCCAAACAGATTATTTTAGATATTCTTAATAATGACCGAAATGTACTTAGTCAGCCAGCCTTCTCTGTTAACGTCACAGCTTTAGCAGACTTCTCGGTTAACCTGACTGTACGCTGGTGGGTTGATACCACTGAAACTGATATATCTTCATCAACGAGTACAATTCAAGCTCAAGTAAAACAGGCTTTTAATAAGAATGGTATTAATATTCCTTACCCAATTCAGGAATTAAAAATGGCTGCAAATCAGCCACTTTTAAACCCTGAAGCATCAACTAAAGAGACGACCTAAAATATAAGAAATAGACGTTTCTGTTCTTAAAATACGGTTGCCTAAGCTCACAGCTTGGCAGCCGTTTTTTGTGAGCAAATCAACCTCATAAGGGATAAAGCCACCTTCGGGTCCAACCACAACATTACAAGCATGACTAATATGGGTTGGCATGCTCTGCTCAGCATAAGGATGCGCCACATAGGCAGGCATTTCTTTTGAAATTAAGTTCGGCAAAACATCTTCAACAAAAGGCTTAAAGCGTTTATAAATTTGAATTTCAGGAACAATCGTGTCTCCTGCTTGCTCAAGCCCCAAAGTCACATAGTTGTCGAGTTGTTGCAAAAATGGAGTCTGCCAATAGCTTTTATCGACCCGATAACTATGAATCAGACTAATTTTTTCAACACCTAAAGTCACACTATCCATCATTAAACGGCGTAAAACTTTAGGTCTCGGCAAAGCTACAATTAAATGAACAGGAAGTTTTGGAGGTACTATTTCTTCACAAACTGGGCGTACATCTACCTTTTGTTCTGTGATTGAAATAATTTCAGTGACATATCGCGCACCATTTCGAATCCCAACCTTAAGCTGATCTCCAACCGCAATATCAAGGTGTTCACGTAAATGCTGTAATTGGCGTTTTGAGTGAATGAACCACGTGTCTGATTGAACATCTTCTGGTTCTAATAAAACGATATTCATGATTTTTCGGCTAGATATCGGTTAATTACCCCAATATGTTTTTGCAAAGAACCTTGATTGCGATGTAAAACTTTATGCGCTTGCTCTACCACTTGCTGAGCATCATCAGGTTCAGCTAAACAAGCCATCCAGATTGCTACAACTTGCTCAGCATCTTGAGCAATCAGCACACCATTTTCATCAATGAACTCATCAACAATCGTTTGGAAGTTAAAATAACGTGGTCCAATGACTGTTGGTACATTTAAAACCATAGGTTCTAAAATATTGTGCCCACCACCTGGCTCATTTAAAGAACCACCCACAAAACAGACCTGACTTAAGGCATACCATAACCAAAGCTCTCCCATACTATCGGCTAAATAAACCTGCGTACTTGCATGAATGCCATGATTCATACTTCTACGATGAGTCATTAAATCTAAGTTTTGGCAAATTTCAAATACTTCATCAAACCGTTCAGGATGACGTGGCACCACAATACAAACTAAATCTGGATCTGACTTTAAATAAGGCTGAAGTGCCTGCAAAATTTGCTGTTCTTCGGGTGCATGCGTACTGGCAATCGTCAGAACTTTACGTTGCCCCAAATACCATTGCTGGCGTAATTGTGCTGCCTGATTTTCGAAAACTTCTGGTGCGTGAATATCAAATTTAATATTTCCAACCACCTGACTTTTTTGTTGATCTAAACCAAGTTCCACATAACGTTGTCGAGTCGCAGCATCTTGTGCCAAGACCCAATCAAGGTTTTTGAGCATTCCTGCCGTTAGCCCCGCAACTCGCCCATATCCTTTAGCCGATTTTTCCGACAAGCGTGCATTTAATAATAAACAAGGCACATGCTGTTGCTTAGCCTGATCAATTAAATTTGGCCAAAGTTCTGTTTCAACTAATGCTAACAATCGAGGCTGATATAACTCAAAAAACTCTTTCACCGAATGCTTCTGGTCCACTGGCAAATAGACCGCTTGAAATAAGTCTAGATAAGGTGGTTTTAAAAATAATGATTTGGCACGGGCCTGCCCTGTTTTAGTGGTATTGGTGACTAAAACAGGCTGCCCAAGTTTAAGATAATATTCTATTAATGGCTGCGCAGCATTTGTTTCTCCGACCGAAACGGCATGAAACCAAATCGCTCGCACATTTTTAGGAGATTCAAACGGCCCAAATCTTTCTAGGCATTCCTGATCATACAATTGCTGGTTTTCTGCACGTTTTTTTATTCGCCAGCGATAAAAAGGTTTTAATAAATGAAGTGCGGTGTTGTACCAAAATGGGGTCGCCAAGCGGTTTGCCTCAAATAATCAAAATTTAAAAACTGGGGAAAATATAACATAGATAAAAAAAATGGCAGAGCTTCTCTACTGAAACTCTACCATTTATAAGAAAAGCTATTTACTGAGCTCATAAACTAACAAGATCGGCAAATAGTAAATCTTCAAATATTTAATACTATTTTATGAAGCTTCCAACGCTGGATAATCTGTGTAACCTTCCGCACCTTTAGCATATAAAGTAGTAGGTTGAAGCTCATTTAAAGGTAAGTTTTGCTCTAAACGCTGCAACAGGTCTGGATTTGCAATATAAGCTTTACCAAAAGATACAGCGTCAGCTTCACCATCACGCAAGATACGTTTTGCAGATTCTGGAGTTAGGTTTTCGTTGGCAATCCATACACCATTAAATTTTTCACGAAGTTGAGGACTAATACTATCGGCAGCTTCATATTCACGAGAGAAAATGAAAGCAACATTACGTTCATTTAGTTTTTCAACAACATAACCAAATGTCGCTAACGGATTTTCATCACCCATATCGTGTGAATCACCACGTGGTGCAATATGTACACCTACTCGGCCAGCGCCCCACACTTCAATAAATGCGTCAACCACTTCCAATAATAAACGTGCGCGGTTTTCAACTGGACCGCCGTACTCATCATTACGTTGGTTGGTATTGCTTTGAAGGAACTGGTCAATTAAATAACCATTTGCTGCATGTAACTCAACGCCATCAAAACCAGCAACCTTAGCCAATTCTGCTGAATGTTTATATTGAGCAACGACCTCTTTAATTTCTTCAATTGAAAGTGCACGCGGCTTCACATATGGACGTTTAGGGCGTAACAAACTCACTTCACCAGCAGGCTGAATCGCACTCGGTGCAACAGGCGTATCACCTTCTAAAAGTTCAGGATGCGAAATACGTCCCACATGCCAAAGTTGAGCTACAATTTTCGAACCTTGAGCATGAACTGCCTCAATAATCTTATTCCAAGCCTGTGCTTGCTCTTGTGACCATAACCCTGGAGTTTCTGCATAACCCACAGTTTTTGAACCAATCACTGTTGCTTCAGTCAGAATCAGACCAGCATTTGCACGTTGTTGATAATATTCCACCATTAAATCGTTAGGTACTCGACTTTCACCACTACGCGCACGTGTTAGTGGAGCCATGACTAGTCGATTTTTAATTTCAAAATCACCAACCGTTAAAGGAGTATTGAGTTCAGCCATAATCGCCTCGACTTACACTTTAGAATAGTTAAAGTGTTTGTTTTAAATGTTCGATATATTGCTGAATCAAAGCTTCGTTACGTGAAAAATAAGACCATTGACCATATTTTTGGACCTGAATAAGCCCCGCCTGCTGTAACACAGACAAATGATTAGACATTGTAGACTGAGCTACTTTACCCAAACGTTCAATATGACCTGCGCAAACACCCTTCTCAAAACTACCGCCACATTCTTCTACAGGTAAATAATGTGCAGGTTCTTTTAACCATTGCAAAATTTGCCTGCGCAGAGGATTGGAAAGGGCTTTGCTAATTGCATCAATATCCATAGGCTCAACACGTCTTTTTAAACGAACAAAGCTTTGTTCAGCATTTCAAAAACATCATATCGCATTTTTTCGATATTCATATCTATTTTTTCCGATATTGATATCGTATTTTTTCGATTAACATTTAAGTACTGAACTGCTTTGCCGTTTTAATCGCTAAAAATCCAAGAGTCCTACATATTCATAGATGAACTGTATTTAAACTAAAAGTTCATCAGACTCTTATAAACCTTGTTTTAAACTCGCCTCAATAAAGCGGTCAAGGTCACCATCAAGAACAGCACCCGTATTAGAGTTTTCAACACCCGTACGTAAATCTTTAATACGTGAATCATCTAATACATACGAACGAATCTGGCTTCCCCAGCCAATATCAGACTTCGAGTCTTCTAGAGCTTGCGCTGCTTCATTACGTTTTTGCATTTCCAATTCATACAACTTCGCACGTAACTGTTTCCATGCATGATCACGGTTAGCATGTTGTGAACGCTGGTTCTGACATGCCACCACAATACCTGTTGGCATGTGAGTTAAACGTACTGCAGAATCGGTTTTGTTAATGTGCTGACCACCCGCACCCGATGCACGATAAGTATCGGTACGAACATCAGACGGATTGATATCAATTTCAATATTGTCGTCAACTTCCGGTGAAATAAATACCGCAGAGAATGAGGTATGACGGCGGTTACCGCTGTCAAATGGTGATTTACGAACTAGACGATGTACACCTGATTCGGTACGTAACCAACCATAGGCATATTCACCTTCAACACGAATCGTTGCAGACTTGATACCAGCCACATCACCGTCAGATACTTCCATAAGTTCTGCTTTAAAACCGTGACGTTCAATCCAACGCATATACATACGTAATAGCATTGAAGCCCAATCTTGCGCCTCTGTACCACCTGAACCCGATTGAATCTCGACATAGCAAGGATTCGGGTCCATCAGATTGCTAAACATACGACGGAATTCAAGTTTAGCCAGTTCATCTTCGGCAGCACCAAGCTCACACTGAACGTCTTCAAGCAGGCTTTCATCATCGGCTTCTACGGCCAAATCTAGCATTGCTTTTGCATCTTCAAGCTGTGTTGCCAAACCCTCTAACACATTAATGACGTTTTCAAGCTCACCCTTTTCTTTGGCCATAGCCTGAGCACGACTTTGATCGCTCCAGATTGCAGGGTCTTCTAACTCACGTAAAACTTCTTCTAAACGTTCTTTTTTCAGATCGTAGTCAAAGATACCCCCGTAGTGTTTGGCTACGATCAGTTAAGTCTTTCAATTGGTTTAGATAAGGATTAATTTCCACGCGAGTGTTCCCATAAAAGCAGATAAACAGTCGATTATTTTAGCATAGCTTGTCATTCCCAAACAAAAGGACTAAAACTTATTGTTTTTTATCACTCTAAAAAAGATAAGTAGATATAATATTATTGATTAATATAATAAAAATATATTAAAATTAACAACTTAAAATCTTAATAACTTTATAACATTCATTACTAGAGTTTTTCTCATGAAAAAATCAAATATTTTATTCGCAATCCTTACTGCCACATGTGCTTTCAATGCAAATGCCTATCAAACTGAAGTTGGTACAATGTACGAATTTACAGATGCGGATGGGGGAGAAAATAATAGCTTCGGTATTAACGGCAAATATTATTTTAATCCAGTTGAAACAAAAACTTTCCCTTTAGCAGAAGCTGCATTTCTAAATAAATCTTCAAATATTGGACTAGGATATGCATATAGCAAACTAGAAGATGATGAAGATTCTGGAAAACTCGAATTTAGTTCTGTAGGTATTACTGGTGAATACTTTATTCCAAATACCTCACTCTATTTATCAGGAGCATTTAACCGTACAAAAAGAGAAGCCACTGCAAATGATTTCGGTTCAGCTGATGATAACGGTAATGGCTATGCTGTAGAGGTCGGTTTCCTACCAACAGATGGATTATTATTGGCTGCTGGTGTAACAGATTTATCTGAAAGTTTCGATCCAATACAAGCAGCTAAATATGGCTTTATTACTTCGTTGTCAAATGCCGCAGCCGCAACTGGTGAAGATGAAGATACAGTCGTAACTCTACGTGCCAAGTATGTTACTCAAATTTCTGGTTTTTATACTAATTTTGAAGGCCAAACTTATATTGGGGATGAAACCACTTACCGTTTAGGTGCAGATCTTTATCTTGATCCAACTTTAAGTATTGGAGCATCTTTTGCAGATTCAACAGCAGAAGATTCAGATACAATTTTTAGTCTTCGTGCACAAAAATTCTTTACACCACAACTAGCAGTAGGCTTAACTTATACGACTGTTGAGGATGCTGATTCTTTTGGTATTAATGGAACATTCCGTTTCTAATTCATAAGAATTTATTAATTAAAGGTATAAACGCTTGGATAGATTTATCTGAGCGTTCTTCAGTTCATTTTAAGATTAATTGGTAACATCCTCATACAAAATTGGGTACTTTTACAGCATTTTTTATGATCTACACAAAATATCCTCAATTTTAATAAAATAAAACATTATTAACTTTTATTTAATAATCAATAATTTAAATAGATCAAGTTTACATAAAGTGCACATGGTTACATTATAGTTACTTGTCTAAGATTGACGCATAAGCATTTTCCTCTAGACTAAAAGTTGTAACAAAACATTTATAAAATCGCTTTTTAGAGGGGAGAGATTCCATGAAAAAACTAGCAATTGCATCAGCTCTTTTATCTGCACTGGCAGTAAGTGGCGCAGCAAACGCTTACCAAGCTGAAGTTGGTGGTTCTTACAATTATCTTGATCCAGATGACGGCAGCAGTGTAAGCAAATTTGGTGTTGACGGGACTTATTACTTTAATCCTGTTCAAACCCGTAACGCTCCACTTGCTGAAGCAGCTTTCTTAAGCCGTGCAAGTAATGTTAACGCTCTTATCAACTATGGCGATAACAGCGGTACAAAAGATACTCAGTATGGCGTAGGCGTTGAATACTATGTTCCTAACTCAGATTTCTACGTTAGCGGTGATGTAGGCCGAAATGAACGTGAAATCGACAACACAAATTACGACCAAAAATTGACGACTTATGCTGCTGAAGTAGGTTATTTACCAGCTCCTGGTTTATTACTTGCTCTAGGTGTTAAAGGCTACGACGAAAAAGACGGTAAAGACGGCGCTGATCCAACAGTTCGTGCTAAATACGTTACTCAAGTAGGTCAACATGACGTAAACCTTGAAGCATTCGGTGCGTTTGGTGACCTAGACGAATATAAAGTTCGTGGTGACTACTACATCGATAAAACTTTCAGTGTAGGTGCTGACTACTACAACAATGACTTAACTGATAAAGATGAATTTGGTATCAATGCTAAAAAATTCTTAAATCAACAAGTAAGTCTTGAAGGTCGTATTGGTTTCGGTGACAACGACAACACTTATGGTGTTCGTGCAGGATACCGCTTCTAATATCGCTTAAAAGTACATAAAAAAAACCGCTCTATTGAGCGGTTTTTTTATTGATTTAAATGCACAATACGCAATTGCAAATTCACGTTCCCATTAAATACATTACGGTCAATCTCATAAACTAAATGGACATGATCGCGCATAGGGTCGAACTCAAATCGACCTGCTGCATTGAAGGCAATTGCATCAAAACTATATTGGTCTAATGCGACTTTAAGTTTTAGATGGGTTTCTTTAAGCCAACGATAATCTATTACCTTGAAAAGGCCTTCAAACTGAGGAAAAGGGAATTTTTGTCCCCATGGCCCTAACTGCTCTATCCAGGTTAGCGTGTCAAGTTGTAAAGCCGAAGCTGGCAACTCTCCATCAGTCCACAACGTTGCCTGAAAAAGCGATTCATCCATTGCATCTACACAAGCGGTAAAAACAGTTTTAAAAGCATCAAAGTTCTCTTTTCGAATTGTTAAACCTGCTGCTGCGGCATGCCCACCAAAATGGCTGACCAGCTCTGGATGCTGTTCTGCAACTTGTTCAATCATATCTCGAATATGCACGCCGTCAATTGAACGGGCGGACCCTTTGATATGAATACCATCTTCATCAGGGGCAAAAACAATAGTAGGTCGATGAAACTGCTCTTTTAAACGCCCTGCCACAATTCCAATAACACCTTGATGCCAGCTTTCTTCGAATAGTACGAGAGCGGACGGGATATTTTCTTTCGAAAGTTGCAGGTTATCTAAAGCTGTAAGAGCCTGTTGTTTCATCTCTCCTTCAACCTGACGGCGCTCTATATTTAATTGATTTAATTGTTGAGCAATGGGATAAGCAGTTTCCATATTCTCTGCCAACAAGCATTCAATACCAATACGCATACTTTCCATGCGTCCAGCAGCATTAATACGGGGCCCTATAACAAAACCTAAATCTTGTGCCCGCAATGAAACGGCTTCTCGACCAGCAATATCTAATAGCGCTAGAATTCCCACTCGACATTGTTGTTGTTGAATTCTTTTTACACCTGCATCAACCAATATTCGGTTGTTATAATCTAATACAGCAACATCCGCATAAGTCCCCAAAGCGACTAAGTCTAGGTATTGAGTGACTTTACTTGTGCTCTTGCCTTGCTTGTTACGTAAACTTGCCAAATTCGCCAAGACATAAAAAGCAACCCCAACTCCCGCTAAAGCTTTACTTGGAAAATCACAGCCTAATTGGTTTGGGTTTACAACTGCTTCTGCTGGTGGAGTTTCTTTAGTGGTTAAATGGTGATCGGTAATAATGACCTGCATACCTAATGTATGAGCAGCCTCTACACCCGTATGGCTCGAAATACCATTATCCACAGTAATTAATATATGGGGGTAGTATGTTGAATAGGCTAATTCAGCAATAGCAGGTGTTAAACCATAGCCATATTTAAATCGGTCTGGAACCAAATAGTCGACTTGTGCGCCCATATCACGAAGTGCCAGAACCATTAAAGCTGTGCTGGTTGCTCCATCGGCATCATAATCCCCGACAATAACAATTTTTTTCTGCTCATCAATGGCTTGGTCTATTAAGGCTACAGCAGTTTCTAGACCTTTGAGCTCAGGAGCGAGTAAATTCTTAAGCTTGAGCTCTAGTTCCTGTTCAGATTGGACTCCACGTCTTGCCAAAATCTCGGCAATAAACGGAGGCACGCCCTGAAACTGTTCAGGGCGTGTCAATAAAGGTCTTTGTTTGATTTGTATTTTTGTCATTTAAGGCATCAGCCGGTGCAACATCCATTGACCGTCGATTTTTTCATAACTCAAGCGGTCATGTAAACGATTTGGTCGCCCTTGCCAGAATTCATAATAATCTGGTTGCAGACGATAGCCTCCCCAGAACTCCGGTTTATCGAGCACTTCATGACTTGCAACTTGTTGCTGTAAGTCTTGGAAACGTTGTTGTAACAGTTCCCGACTCTCGATTTTGCCACTCTGAGGAGCACTAATATGTGCTGCAATTTGACTATCACGTGGTCGTTTACGATAGTAGTCTGTAGATTCCTCTTCAGAGATTTTTACAACACGACCACCAACTCTGACCTGACGCTCTAGACTCGGCCAGTAAAATAATAATTCAGCATATGGGTTCTCTGCCAAATCTATACCTTTCTGACTGTCATAGTTAGTATAAAAATCATAGCCAGCTTCTGTAGCACCACGTAACAAAACTGTTCGGACATGAGGTCTGCCATTAGCACCTGCTGTTGCTAATGACATGGCATAGGGTTCATGCAAATTGGCAGCTAGAGCATGGTTAAACCAACCAAGAAACTGCTGATGAGGGTTTGATTCAACCTGTCCCTCATACAACTCGCCTTGCTCATAGCTCAAGCGTAATTCACTTAAATCTTTAATGACATCACTCATGTCATGCACCTTATGCGACTTGTGCTTGTGAACGAACCGCATCTGCTAAATGCTGAGCTAAAGTATTTACTTCTTGCTCATTATCCCCTTCAACCATGACACGAATCACTGGTTCTGTTCCAGACTTACGAATCAAGATACGTCCACGGCCTTTAAGCTGTGCTTCTGCTTTATCGAATTCAGTAACCAATGCTGGAATAGAATATGGATCAAGCATTTGTTCTAAACGTACATTTAAAAGAACTTGTGGGAATAGTTTAAAGTCTTGAACCAATTCATGAAGAGCCTTGTTTTGCTCAACCATCACAGTTAAAACTTGAAGCGCGGCGATAATGGCATCGCCTGTCGTACTTTTGTCTAAAGTGAGAATATGACCAGAAGGTTCGCCACCTGTTACCCAACCATTTTCTTCTAAAGCCTGTAATACATAGCGGTCACCGACTTTTGCACGAACAAAATTAACATTTGCTTTTTCAAGTGCAACTTCAAGTGCCATATTACTCATGACAGTACCAACAATACCAGCTGGCTTATTTTGCGCCTGAGTCGCTAAAATATATAAGATATGGTCACCATCAATTAAGTTACCAAACTTATCGACCATCACAACACGGTCAGCATCGCCATCAAATGCAATGCCTAGATCTGCTTGGTGCTCAACCACTGCTTTTTGCAAGTGTTCAGGATGTGTTGAACCACAGCTTTCATTAATATTTAAACCATCTGGTTCATTATATAAAGCAATGACTTTTGCACCTAGCTCACGGAAAACTGAAGGGCCAACGCTATATGCAGCACCATGAGCACAGTCCAACACAATCTTTAAATTATTTAAATCAAAGTGGTAAGGGAAAGTAGATTTACAAAATTCGATATAACGACCGTTTGCATCATTTACACGAACACTTTTACCTAAGTTTGCAGTGTCCTCAATAAATAAGTCTTTTTCTAATTCTTGATTAATTTCTTCTTGTAATGAATCAGGTAATTTCTTGCCTTCACTTGAGAAGAATTTAATCCCATTATCATAATATGGATTATGCGAAGCAGAAATAACAATACCTGCATGTGCATGCAAAGCACGAGTAAGATGTGCAATTGCTGGGGTTGGTAATGGACCAAGTAAATGAACATATACGCCAGCAGCGTTTAACCCTGCCTGCAAAGCAGATTCTAAAATATAGCCAGATAAACGTGTGTCTTTTCCTAATACAACGAGCGGTTTATTTTTTGGACTCG
>Ga0308156_1003315_pt1 | contig 12500 bp, 9 predicted proteins | sample PhyAR2_FD_201041 | JGI IMG/M metagenome (GOLD analysis project Ga0308156, IMG submission 201041) | Phyllosphere microbial communities from UC Gill Tract Community Farm, Albany, California, United States - DLSL A.R2 | ecosystem: Host-associated > Plants > Phyllosphere > Unclassified | place: USA... | reverse complement strand
TCAGCGAGAACTGGCGGTAGATCACGCCGGTCGACCCGCCGAAGAACGCCATCGGCAGGAACACCGCCGACAGCACCAGCGCGATCGCGACCAAGGCGACGGTGATCTCGTTCATCGATTCGATCGTCGCCTCCCGAGGCGTCATGTCGGGATTTTCCTCCATCAGGCGCTCGACATTCTCGACCACGACGATCGCGTCGTCGACCAGCAGGCCGATGGCGAGCACCATGCCGAACATGGTCAGGATATTGATGGTGAAACCGGCGGCCAGCAGCACCGCGAAGGTGCCCAGGAGCACCACGGGGACGGCGATGGTGGGGATCAGGGTGGCCCGGAAGTTCTGCAGGAACAGGAACATCACCAGGAACACCAGCAGGATCGCCTCGCCCAGGGTCTTGACCACCTCATGGATAGAGGCGGTCACCACCGGGGTGGTGTCATAGGGATAGACCACTTCCATGCCCGGCGGCATGAACGGCTTGAGGCGCTCGATGGTGGCGCGGACCGCCTTGGCGGTGTCCAGGGCATTGGCCCCGGTGGCCAGACGCAGCGCCATGCCGGAGGCCGGCTTGCCGTCGAACTGGGCATCGATGGAGTAGTTCTCGCCACCCAGCTCGACCCGCGCCACGTCACGCAGGCGCACCTGGGCACCGCTCTGGTCGACCTTGAGGAAGATCTTGCCGAACTCCTCGACGCTGGTCAGGCGGGTCTTGCCGATGATGGTGGCGTTGAGCTGCTGCCCCGGCACCGCCGGCAGGCCGCCGAGCTGACCGGAGGCGATCTGCACGTTCTGGCTCTGGATGGCGCTGCTGACGTCGACCGGCGTGAGCTGGTACTTCACCAGCTTCTGCGGATCCAGCCAGATGCGCATGGCGTACTGGGCACCGAATACCTGGAAGTCGCCCACACCGCTGGTCCGCGCGATGGGATCGCGCATGTTGGAGACGATGTAGTTAGACAGGTCTTCCTTGGTCAGGGAGCCGTCCATGGAGACCAGGCCCACCACCATCATGAAGTTGCGCTGGTACTTGGCGACGCGCATGCCCTGCTGCTGGACTTCCTGCGGCAGGAGCGGCGTCGCCAGCTGCAGCTTGTTCTGCACCTGGACCTGGGCGATGTCGGAATTGGTGCCCTGGTTGAAGGTCACGATGATGGTCATGCTGCCGTCGGAGTTGGACTCCGAGGAGATGTACCTGAGGTTGTCGATCCCGTTCATCTGCTGCTCGATGACCTGGACCACGGTGTCCTGCACCGTCTGCGCCGAGGCGCCCGGGTAGCTCACCTGGATCGAGACCGCCGGAGCGGCGATGTTCGGGTACTGGTTAATCGGCAGCGTGAGGATCGACAGAATGCCGGCGAGCATGATCACCAGGGCGATTACCCAGGCGAAGATGGGCCGGTCGATGAAGAACTTGGACATCAGGCGCTCCCCTTACTGACCCTGACCCGCCGGCTGCTGCTCGGCGGAGGCGATGTTGCTCGCCGGCTTGGTGGTGACGGTGGCACCCGGCTTGATCTTCTGCAGACCTTCGGTGATGACCTTGTCACCCGCCTTGAGGCCGTCGGTGACCAGCCATTCGGCGCCGACGGTGCGCTCGGTCTTGAGGATCCGCTGCTCGACCTTGCCTTCGCCGTTGACCACCATGGCGGTGGGCTGGCCCTTGAGGTCGCGGGTCACACCCTGTTGCGGCACCAGCAGGGCATTCTGGCGCACGCCGGACTGCAGCTCGGCACGCACGAACATGCCGGGCAGCAGCAGCTTGTCGGGGTTGGGGAATTCGGCGCGGATGGTCACCGAGCCGGTGCCCTGGTCCACCGACACCTCGGCGAACTTGAGCTTGCCGGGACGGCTGTAGGCAGTGCCGTCCTCCAGCATCAGCTTGACCTGGGCGGCGTTCTCGCCCTGCACCTTCTGCAGCTGACCGCTGTCCAGCTCGCGGCGCAGGCGCAGCAGATCGGTGGCGGACTGGGTCACGTCGACATAGATGGGATCGAGCTGGGTGATGCTGGTCAGGGCGCTGGTCTGGTCGGCGGTGACCAGGGCGCCTTCGGTCATCATCGAGCGCCCGATGCGCCCGGAGATGGGCGCGGCGACCTTGGTATAGGCCAGGTTGATCTCGGCGTTGCGCAGCGCGGCCCTGGCCGATTCCACCTGGGCTTCGTTCTGCCGCTGCATGGACAGCGCATCGTCGGCTTCCTGCTTGCTGATCGCCTGCTCCTTGACCAGGGCGCCATAGCGCTGGGCCTTGAGCCGGTTGGAGGCCAGGGTCGCCTGGGCCTGGGCCAGCGACGCCTTGGCCGAGTTGACGTTGGCTTCGTAGGTGCGCGGATCGATCTGATAGAGCTGGGTGCCGGCCTTCACGTCGGCGCCCTCGGTGAAGCTGCGCTTGAGCAGGATGCCGCTCACCTGCGGCCGCACCTCGGCGATGCGGAAGGCGGACGTGCGCCCGGGCAATTCGTCGGTCAGGGTGACGGTGCGAGGCTGCATCGTCACTACCCCGACCTCCGGGGGCTTCTGCTGCTGTTGCTGCTGGTCCTTGTTGTCCTGCTTGCCGCAGGCACCCAGGGCCAGGGCCACGGCCAGCAGGGCGGGAGCGAAAAAGGCATGCGCCGGCTTGATCTGCATATCAAAAGTCCTTGAAAGCGGGGAAATGAGCATGCGCAGCGCGCCTTGTGGATCCGCACCGGCTCGAGCATAGGAATTATTATCAGACAAATATACTTACGTTCACGACTGTTTGTAAATAACCCAAGCGCCTTACTCGGGTATCTCGTCGGCGACTCCGACGTCTCGTGAAAACGGCTATGCCGACAAAAGTCAGGCCAGTGCGACCGACCTCGGTAGCAGACCATGAGGCGGGAGGCGAGTTCTGCCGGGAAATCCCGGTGTCGCCCGCCTCGTCGGCAAAAACGACCAGGCATAAAAATGCCGGACGAATCCGGCATCTTTGGTTACAACCTGAGGGCGTCCCGTTACTGGCGTACGCCTTCGAAGGACAACATGAATTCCACTTCCTGGGATTTCGGGCCGAGGTCCTTCTGGATGTTGAAGTCCTTGAGCTTGAGGGTGGTGGTGCCCTCGAAGCCGGCGCGGTAGCCGCCCCAGGGATCCTTGCCCTCGCCCATGAAGTGGGCCTTGATGGTGACCGGCTTGGTCACGCCGTTCAGGGTCAGGTTGCCGGTGACGTCGGCGGTGCCATCGCCGGTGGCGGTGACCTTGGTGGATTCGAAGCTGGCCTGGGGATGGGCGGCGACGTTGAGGAAGTCGGCGCTGCGCAGGTGCTTGTCACGCTCGGCGTGGTTGGTGTCGACGCTGTCGGTGTTGATGGTCACCTTGACCTTGTCGGCGGACGGATCCTTGGCATCGAAGCTGAAATTGCCGTCGAAGTCCTTGAAGGTGCCGTACAGCCAGCTGTAGCCCAGGTGCTGGATACGGAACTGGATGAAGGCGTGCTGGCCCTGCTTGTCGATCTTGTAGTCGGCGGCCATGGCCTGGCCAGCGCCCAGCAGAGCGGTACCCAGGGCCAGGGCGGCAACGGTTTTCTTCAGCATTGGATGGAGCTCCAGGTGGTGGTGGGAAGCGAACATCAGAAAGGGGTATGGACCCGGCCGAGCATGCGGACCAGGGTGCCGTCGCGGTCGACGAAATGGTGCTTGAGCGCGGCCAGCATGTGCAGACCGGCCAGGATGATCAGTGTCCAGGCGAACCAGAGGTGGATCTTGCCAGCGGTATCGGCCTGCTCTGGCAGGCCACTCAGGGTCGCCGGAACCTTGAACCAGCCGAAGACATCGATGGCCACGCCATCGGCGGTGGAGATCAGATAGCCGGCCACCATGACGCTGAGCATCAGCCCATAGAGCAGGAAGTGCCCGGCACCGGCGGCGCGGCGCACCAGCGGACTGCCCTCCACCGGCGGCGGTGGACTGACCAGGCGCCAGAGCAGGCGCAGCACCAGGGCGATCAGCAAGAGGATGCCGGCGCTCTTATGCAGTTCGGGGGCGGTGTGGTACCAGGTGTCGTAGTAGTCCAGGGTGCGCATCCACAGGCCGGAGGCGAACATGGCGACAATCGCCAGGGCCATGACCCAATGCAGAACCAGACTTACCAGACCATAGCGAAGGCCATCGTTGCGCCAGTGCATCGCTTTTCTCTCCTGAAAAAGCTTTGCCTAAGCCTAGCCGCAAACGTATCGATGGAAAGCGGAAAAAGTATCGAATCAATATCGAAGGAATCGATGGATCGGACGGCGCGCGAAGGCCCCGTCCGCTCCGGCCCAGACGCTGCGCGATGGCAGCGCCCGGGCTCAGGCCGGGATCAGAACGACCAGTGGAACAGCTTCCAGAAGAAGCCGTGCTCGCCACTGTCCTTGGCCGGCGCGGCGGCGGCAGCCTTGGGCGCGGCAGCGGGCTGGGCAGCGGTCTTGGCACTGGCCACAACCGGCACCACGGCCTTGCCGGCCTTGAGGTCGCGAACCTGACCGGCGGCGCGCTGACCACTGGCGAGGGCGCCTTCCAGGGTGCCCGGATGCAGCGGATCGGTGTGCTCGCCGGCGAAGATCACCCGGCCGGTGGGCTTTTCCCACAGCCGCCAGTAGCGGGTGATCTGCCCCGGACCATAGGCCAGGTAGGCACCGCCCACGCCCGGATCGCGGCTGTAGCGACGGACTTCGTAGCCGGAGAAGGCACCCCGAGCCTTGGGATAGAAGGCGTGGAAGCGGATCAGCACCTGATCGACCATCTGCTTGTCGCCGAAGGCCTGCACCAGGCGCGCGCTGTCGCCGGCCAGATTGACCAGCACATTGGCGCCGCCCTTGACGTCCGGCTCCACCCACAGCATGCCCAGGCCCTGGTCGCTGTAGATCTCGCCGCTCATGCGCGACTTGCTGTCCCATACCGGGGTCTTGAACTTGAGCAGGATCTGGTCACGCCAGCCATAGGTGGTGCCCTTGATCGCCGCCTGCTGGGTAGCATCCAGCGCCGGGGTCATCTGCACCTGACCGAGGGCGCGCAACGGCACCGCCATCACCACGTAGTCGGCCTTGTAGCCGGTGGCACCGGCCTTGACCACGACACCATCCTTGTCCTGGACGATGCTGGAGACCTTGTTGTCAGTCTTGATCGTCTTGATCTGCTTGACGAAGGCCTGGGCCAGCACCTCGCTGCCACCGGGCAGGCGGGAGGCGCGCAGGTCCTTGTCATCGACGCCGCGATAGACACGGGTCTGCTGGGCCAGATAGAGCAGCGACAGGCGCGAGGGCTCGTCGTAGCGGACGCGGATGCGCTGGTTGATCAGCTGGCGGGCCACCGGCGGCAGATTCTGCTTGTCCAGCCAGGTGGCGGCGTTGATCTGGTCGAGGGCGTGCAGGGTCGGGGTGGCGGTCGGCTGCAGCGGATCGCTGATGGCGGCGGCCAGGTCGTCCAGGGACTTGTCGACGCGCTTGAGGGCATCGGCCACGGCCGGCAGCTTCTGCGCCAGGTCGTCCTGGGAATAGTACTGGCCTTCGATCAGATAGCCCGGGGTGCGCACGAAGGACGGCGCGTCCACGGTCTTGAGCTTGAAGGTGTCCAGGTAGTGGTTGAGCACCGGCTGGGCCTTGGTGTCGCCGATCCATTCGCTGGAGGCGAGACCGGAACGACCGCCGACGCGCGCGCCGGCTTCCAGCAGGGTCACGTTCCAGCCGGCCTGCTGCAGCTCATAGGCCGAGGCCAGACCGGCCATGCCGGCACCGACCACGATCACCGAGGGACCACTGGGCGCGACGGGTGCCGCGGCAGCCTTTTCCGGCGCCTTGCGCGTCTCTTTATGGGCCTTCTCGGCAGCGCCTGCGCTCAGGCTGGTAGCGAATACGCCGGCTGCCAAGCAGACGGTAAAACCTGTCCAACGCGACGACATCTTTTCTAGACTCCTGGGACCGGGAAACGGCGGTGGCGCAGCATACGCCAGCGGCCCCTGAGCCACTAGCTGCCGCCACGACCGGCAATCGGCCCGCGCCTTGCTCCCGTCGCGCACCCTGGCTTAGGCTTGCGCCCCCTTTTTATCGCCGGGCCCATCGCCAGGAGACGCCAATGACCAATCACGACTGGATGCGCCGTGACCTGGAGGTGCTCTGGCACCCCTGCACCCAGATGAAGGATCACGAGCAGCTGCCGGTGATCCCGATCCGCCGCGGCGAAGGCGTCTGGCTGGAGGACTTCGACGGCAACCGCTACCTGGACGCCGTCAGTTCCTGGTGGGTCAATGTCTTCGGCCACGCCAATCCGCGCATCAACGACCGCATCAAGGCCCAGGTCGACCAGCTGGAGCACGTCATTCTCGCCGGCTTCAGCCACCAGCCGGTGATCGAGTTGTCCGAGCGCCTGGTCGCCCTGACCCCGGCCGGCCTCGACCGGGTGTTCTATGCCGACAACGGCTCCTCGTGCATCGAGGTGGCCTTGAAGATGAGCTATCACTACTGGCGCAACGTGGGCCAGCCGGAAAAGCGCCGCTTCGTCACCCTGACCAACAGCTACCACGGCGAGACGGTGGCGGCCATGTCGGTGGGTGACGTGGCGCTGTTCACCGAGACCTACCAGGGCCTGTTGCTGGACACCCTCAAGGTACCCAGTCCCGATTGCTACCTGCGCCCCGAGGGCATGGACTGGGAAGCGCATTCGCGGCAGATGTTCGCGCACATGGAGCGCACCCTGGCCGAGCACCACGCCAGCGTCGCCGCGGTCATCGTCGAGCCGCTGATCCAGGGCGCCACCGGCATGCGCATGTACCATCCGGTCTATCTGCGCCTCCTGCGCGAGGCCTGCGATCGCTATGGCGTGCACCTGATCCATGACGAGATCGCCGTGGGCTTCGGTCGCACCGGGACGATGTTCGCCTGCGAGCAGGCCGGCATCCGTCCGGATTTCCTCTGCCTGTCCAAGGCCCTCACCGGCGGCTACCTGCCGCTGGCCGCCTGCCTGACCACCGATGCGGTCTACCAGGCGTTCTACGACGACTACCACACCCTGCGCGCCTTCCTGCACTCCCACAGCTACACCGGCAATCCGCTGGCCTGCGCCGCCGCCCTGGCGACCCTGGACATCTTCGCCCAGGACGACGTCATCGAAGCCAACAAGCCCCTGGCCCGGCGCATGGCCGAGGCCACCGCGCACCTGGTCGATCATCCCCACGTGGGCGAGGTGCGCCAGACCGGCATGGCCCTGGCCATCGAGATGAGCGCCGACAAGGCCCGCCGCACCCCCTACCCCTGGCAGGAGCGTCGCGGTCTCGCCGTCTACCAGCACGCCCTCTCCCGTGGCGCCCTGTTGCGGCCCCTGGGCAACGTGGTCTACTTCCTGCCGCCCTATGTCATCACCCCCGAGCAGATCGACTTCCTCGCCGAGGTGGCGAGCGAAGGCATCGACCTCGCCACCCGCACCTCGGTCAGCGTCGCCCTGAGCGACCTGCACCCCAACCACCGCGATCCCGGCTGATCTGGAGTCCGCCATGCGTCTCACCCGCTGCCACCTCGACCTGCCCCTGGCCCTCGGCCACCTCAACCTGCCCGAGGCCCAGGCCCACTACCTGGGCCGCGTGCTGCGCCTGGCGCCGGGGGATGCCGTGCAACTGTTCGACGGCAGTGGCCGGGAATACCTCGGCCAGGTCGCCGCGGTGGGCAAGAAGACCCTGAGTGTCGAGCTGACCGAGGAACTGCCCGGCCAACCCGATTCGCCGCTGCGCATCCACCTCGGCCAGGGCCTGTCCCGCGGCGAGCGCATGGACTGGGCGATCCAGAAGGCCACCGAACTGGGCGTGGCCGAGATCACCCCGCTGGTCAGCGAACGCTGCGAGGTGCGCCTCAAGGACGAGCGCGCCGACAAACGCCTGCAGCACTGGCGCCAGGTCGCCATCAGCGCCTGCGAACAGTGCGGTCGCTCCACGGTGCCGCTGATCCATCCGCCGCAGTTGCTGGCCGACTGGCAGGCCGCGCTGGACGCCGATCTCAAGCTGGTCCTGCACCCGGTGGCCGCCGCCCTGGAAAGCCATGCCCGGCCTACCCGCCTGGCCCTGCTGATCGGTCCCGAAGGCGGCCTAAGCGAGGCCGAAGTCACGGCCGCCTGCGCCGCCGGTTTCCAGCCGGCCCGCCTGGGGCCGCGCGTGCTGCGCACCGAGACCGCCCCGGTGGTGGCCCTGAGCGTGGCCCAGCAACTCTGGGGTGATCTCCAGACCCCCTGATCCGCCCCCCGGGCCGCTGTCCTGCGGCGGTCCGCCCCTTTCCCCACGGATAGTTTTGGAGCCCTGGATGACCCTCCCCTCTCGCCCCTACGCCGCCTTCCTGTTCGACATGGACGGCACCCTGCTTACCAGCGTGGCCTCCGCCGAACGCGCCTGGAGCACCTGGGCACTCGGCCACGGCCTCGATCCGGCGGACGTCCTCGCCGTGATGCACGGGGTGCGGGCCGTGGAAACGGTGAAACGCTTCGCTCCGGCGGGCGCGGACATCGACGCCGAGACCCGCGCCATCACCGAACTGGAGATCGCCGATGTCGCCGACATCCAGGAAATCCCCGGCGCGGCGGCCTTTCTCGCCAGTCTGCCCGCCGGCAGCTGGGCGCTGGTCACCTCGGCCTCGCGCCGGCTGGTCGAGGTCCGGCTCGCCGCGGCCGGCATGGCCCTGCCGCCGGTGATGATCTGCGCCGAAGACGTCACCCAGGGCAAGCCCGCGCCGGACTGCTTCCTGGCGGGTGCGCGCAAGCTGGGGGTGGCGATCGGCGACTGCCTGGTGTTCGAGGATGCCCACGCCGGCTTTGCCGCGGCCAAGGCGGCCGGCGCCGATGCCGTGGCCATCACCGCGACCCATCGCCAGCCGCTGGACCTGGGGCTGCCGACCCTGGCGGATTACCGCGGAGTCGCTGTCAGCCTGGATGAAAACGGCAAGATGCGCCTCACCCGGCAGTCCTAGAACACACCAGCAGCGGCCAGCCGTTCTTCCACGCCGATCAGATCGGGAATGCGCGCCGTGCCGCCTTCGTAGGCCACGGCGCCCAGTTCCAGGGCGGCCAGGGGCACCTCGGCGGCAACCAGCTCCGGGGTGATGCGCAACGAGCGCGGAATGCTGCGGATCAGCAGCGCCAGGAAGCGCACCCGCTCACGCCCACCCAGGGCGTTGAGGATGGCCACCCGCGCATGGCGATCGCCATCGAATTGCGCGGCACTGCCGCTGGACAGCGCTTCGAAACTGATCAGCGGCAGGCGCAGATCGCGCCAGGCGACCTGGCCCAGGCACCAGTCCGGCTGCACCGGCAGCGGCCGGATCTCGCGACAGGGCACCAGCTCGGCCACCGCCGCGTTGGGCAGCAGCAGGGTACGATCGGCCAGGGTCAGCAGCAGACCGGTCAGGTGTTCGGCGGGAGCGGCGGTCGACATGGGGAATTCCTTTAGCTTCGCTGCTCGGCCAGGCGCGCCACCAGGGCTTCGGCCAGGCCGCGGGGATCGGCGGTAAGGGTCGCAAGACCCGATTCGCGCAGGCTTTCCGGCATGCTCGGGGCGATGCAGGTGCTCGCCGACTGGGTCCAGAGCGTGCCACCGCGACGCCGCACATAGGGCGCCGAGGCGGTGCCGTCGTTGCCCATGCCGCTGAAGACGATGACCCCGCAGCGCGCGCCGAAATGCTGCGCCAGGTTGAGCATCATCTGGCTGATCGACGGCGTATAGGGCTCGGGCCAGGCGCGCTCGACGATGTCCAGGGCACCAGAGGCGCGAAAGGTCAGTTCCTGCTGGGTCGGCACCACCACCACCTCGCCGCAGCGCACCGGGTCACCCGGGCGCGCGCCCTGGATATGCCACTGACTGTGCCGGCCGACCGCGCGCAGCAGGCTGGCGGCAAAGCCGTCGCCGATGTGCTGGGCATAGAGGAAGCCGACTGGCAGACCGCCCGGCAGGGCATCGAGAAAGGCCTTCACCGCCGCCGGACCGCCCAGGGACGCGGCCAGCAACCAGACCTCGGGGGCCGGATCGCCGGCTGGCAGCGGCAGATTGGCCAGGGGTTCCGGCAGCGTCAGGCGCGGCGGTCGCGGCTGGTCCTGCAGCAGGGTCTCCAGGGCCGGACCGACCGCCGCCACGGGATCGCCGATCAGCCGCTTGAGCTTGCCGATCAGGCGTTTTTCCCACTGGGTGAAGGGATCGGTGAAGCGCTCCGGCGCCTGGCCTTCGCCGAACAGGATGGGCACCTCGGCCCCCTCCAGCAGCGAGTCCACCAGTGGCGACTCCTCCGTCTGGCTGAGATCGATCAGCCACAGATCGGTCGCGACCGTGGGCCAGGCCGCTTCGTCGAAGCGCTCCGGATCGCTGTTGAGAACGACGTGATAGCCATTGTCGGCCAGCACCTGCTGCAGCACGTGGCGCTGCAGCGGACTGTCGGCCAGGATGGCGACGCGGGCGGTGTGCATCTCAGTCATCTTGCCTGACCAACCGATGGATGTGGGCCAGGAGTTCGCTCTCCTGGTAGGGCTTGCCCAGGTATTCGTTCACGCCCAGGCTCAGCGCCCGCTCGCGGTGCTTTTCCCCGGTCCGGGAGGTGATCATCACGATCGGCAGGTCCTTGAGGCGCGCGTCGTGGCGCACCAGGGTCGCCACCTCGAAGCCGTCCATGCGTGGCATCTCGATGTCCAGCAGCAGGATATCCGGCTGCCGCTCCTGCAACTGGGCAATGGCATCCACCCCGTCCTTGGCGGTGAAGACCTCCATGCCGTGGCGTTCCAGCAGGCGGCTGGTGACCTTGCGCACCGTGACCGAATCGTCCACCACCATGACCAGCACTGGCCGGGTGACCTCGGCCACCGTGGCCGGCCCCTGCGCCAGCCGGGCGAGTTCCTCGCCGCTGGCGCGCTGGCTGCGGATCATCGCCAGCAGGTCGAGGATCACCACCACGCGCCCGTCCCCCAGCAGGGTGGCGCCGGACAGACCGGGTACCCCGGCGAATTGCGGACCGAGGCCCTTCACCACGATCTCCCGCGAGCCGGCCACCGCATCCACCTGCACGGCCACGGCGTATTCGGCGGAACGCACCAGCACCACCGGCAGCGGCAGACTCTGGCCGCTCAGCTTGGGCTGCTGGCCGTTGTTGAGCAGGTGCCCCAGGTAGCGCAGGTCATAGTGCTGGCCGCCGTATTCGAAGGTCGTCGCCCCCGGGCGGTAATAGCGCTCGAGATCGGCCGCGGTCACCCGCACGATGCCCTCGATGGTGTTCAGCGGCACGGCATAGAGGTCGTCGCCGGCATGCACCATGAGCGCGCGGTTCACCGACACGGTGAACGGCAGGCGGATGGTGAAGCGCGTCCCCTCGCCCGCCACGCTGTGGATGTCCATGTTGCCGCCGAGCTGCTTCACCTCCTGGTGCACCACGTCCATGCCCACGCCACGCCCGGAAATCTGGGTGACGGTCGGCGCCGTGGAGAAGCCCGATTCGAGGATGAATTGCAGCAGCTCCTGATCGGTGAGCTGCGCGTCTTCCGCCATCAGGCCGCGCTCGATGGCCTTGCGGCGGACTGCCCCCAGGTCGATGCCACGGCCGTCGTCGGCCAGCGTCAGGATGATGTCGCCGCCTTCACGACGCAGATCCAGGCTGATCACGCCCTCGGCCGGCTTGCCGGCGCGCTGGCGCCCGGCGGCGTCCTCGACCCCGTGGTCGATGGCGTTACGCAGCATGTGCTCAAGCGGCGGAATGATTCGCTCCAGCACCGTGCGGTCCAGCTCGCCCTCGGCGTTGCCGACCCGCAGCTCGATCGGCTTGTCCAGTTCGGCGCTGACCTGGCGTACCACCCGGTGCAGCCGCGGCACCATGCGCTCGAAAGGCACCATGCGCGTCTGCATGAGGCTTTCCTGCAACTCGGTGTTGACCCGCGCCTGTTGCAGCAGCAGGGTCTCGGCATCGCGATTGCGCTGGCCCAGGGTGTTCTTCAGATCAAGCAGGTCGGAAGCCGATTCGAACAGCGCCCGGGACAGCTGCTGCAGCTGGGAATAGCGATCTAGCTCCAGGGGGTCGAAATCCTCGTAGCCGGCGCGATCCACGTCTTCGTGATGACGACTGATGATCTGCGCCTGGGTCTCGGTATCCAGCCGGCGCAGCTGATCGCGGACCCGCTCGATGGTGGCTTCCATCTCGCCGAGGGTGGTACCGATGTCGCTGACCTGCTGCTCGACGCGACCGCGGAAGATCGAGGTCTCGCCGGCCAGGTTGACCAGCTCTTCCAGCAACGCGGCCGGTACCCGCACCAGTTCCTGGGAGGACCGCCGCTGCGCCGCCTGCTGACGAACCTGCTGCAGGCGCTGCACGAAGGGCAGCGGCGCAACCGCTGGCGCAGGCGTCTCGGCCGCCACCATGACCGGTGCCGCGGCACTGGTCGGCTCAGGCGACGCGGCGAACGGGCGCGTGACAATGGGCTCGGCGTCCAGGCCTGGCGTTTCGTCATCCCCGGCCAGGTCCGCGGCCGCCGGCAGATCAGACTCGCTCGCGACTTCCGCTTCG
>Ga0308156_1003313_pt1 | contig 12506 bp, 13 predicted proteins | sample PhyAR2_FD_201041 | JGI IMG/M metagenome (GOLD analysis project Ga0308156, IMG submission 201041) | Phyllosphere microbial communities from UC Gill Tract Community Farm, Albany, California, United States - DLSL A.R2 | ecosystem: Host-associated > Plants > Phyllosphere > Unclassified | place: USA... | reverse complement strand
GACCGAACCCCGGTCAGCGTGTGAGCCGGAGGCGGATCAGGCGGTAGGCGACTCCGAGGAGCACCACGACCGTGCCGATCGCCGAGGCCAGAACAGGCAGCGTGTTCACCAGCAGCAGGCAGCCGACAATCCCGACGATCTGGAGGGCTCGCGGATACCGTCTGGCGTCTCCGTGCTGGCGGAACGCCGCGGCGTTCGCGATCAGGTAGTAGAGCAGCACGCCGAAGGATGAGAAGCCGATCGCATCGCGCAGATCGGCGACGAGCACGATCGCGACCACGATGAGCGCGATCGCGATCTCGGCCCGCCGAGGCACCAGCCAGCGCTCGTCGACCGCCGCGAGAGCGCGGGGCAGGTCCGCCTCCCGCGCCATGGCGAGCGTGGTGCGCCCGATCCCGGTGAGGAGCGCGAGCAGGGCGCCGAGCGAGGCCGCCGCCGCCGTGACCCGGACGATCGGCGCGAGCGGTGCCCACCCGGCCGCCGAGAGCACGTCGGCGAGGGGTGCTGCGCTCGTGACGACGTCGGCGCCGAGCGCCACGACGACCGTGATCGCGACCAGCGTGTAGACGACGACGGTGCCGCCGAGGGCGAGCGCGATCGCGCGGGGGATCGTCCGTGCGGGGTCCACGACCTCCTCGCCCATGGTGGCGATCCGTGCGTATCCCGCGAACGCGAAGAACAGCAGTCCCGCGCCCTGCAGCACGCCGTAGGCGGTGGCATCGGGGAGCGGGGTCGGGTGTGCGGCGGATGCCGTGCCGAGGCCGATCGCGACGACGACGGCGAGTCCCATCAGCGAGCAGACGACGAGGATGCGGGTGACCAGCGCGGTGCGCGTCACGCCGAAGCAGTTGACGGCCGCGAGTGCGACGACGGCCGCCGCTGCGACGGGCACCTGCCAGCCCTCGGGTGCGGCGTAGGCGGCGAAGGTCAACGCCATCGCCGCGCAGCTGGCGATCTTGCCGACCACGAAGCTCCATCCGGCCACGAAGCCCCACCACGGACCGATCTCCGCGCGGGCATACGCGTAGGTGCCCCCGGCCACAGGATGTGCGGCGGCGAGCTGTGCCGACGCGGTCGCGTTGCAGTAGGCGACGAGCGCGGCGATCGCGAGGGCGACGAGGATGCCGCTGCCGGCGACGCCCACCGCGGGTGCCCAGACCGCGAACACGCCGGCCCCGATCATCGAACCGAGGCCGATGGCGACGGCATCGACGAGTCTCAGGCGGCGCGCGAGGGGCATCCGATCATCGTGCCAGGTCGCGGTGAACGGCCGGTGTCGTGCGGTGGCTCAGGCGCGGGCGGCCGTGACGCGCTTCTTCTCGCGGATGTAGACCTCTCGGCGCACGCGGGCGACGACGTCGCCGTCGCTGTCGGTGATCACGGTCTCGAACCACTCGAGCACCTTCGCGCCGCCGTGGGCGCGCTCGCGGATCTCCGCGGCGCGCTCTCTGCTGACCTCGAACTCCGCCGTCAGCACCCCGCGGCCGGGCTTGACGAACTCGATTTCGCCACGGGTGTCCCACACCACGTACTCGCGCCCGAGCTGGTGCATCACGAGCATGAAGAAGTAGGGGTCGGTCATCGCCGACATCGAGCCGCCGAAGGCCGTCTTCACGTAGTTGCGGGTGACGACGTTGACGTGCAGTTCGACCGTCGCGTGCGTCCAGTCCTCGGCGAAGCGGCGGATACGGATCCCGCTGAACAGGTTCGGGGCCCACAGGCTCATGCCGATCGCGAGGCGGCGGGGGGTGATGCGCATGGAGTCAGTGTGGACGAGGTCCTCTTCGGGAGGAAGTTGACTGGAGGGTTCGGACAGTTGTTATAGTTTCAGTAGAACTAGTAGAAATTGAGGGTCAGGATGCTGATACGAATCGACGCCGACAGTGCTCGGCCGCTCTTCGATCAGGTCGCGGCGTCCGTGCGGGCCGACATCCTGACCGGCCGCCTGACGCCGGGCGATCGGCTTCCGGCCGCCCGCGAGCTCGCGGATGCCCTCGAGATCAACCTCCACACGGTGCTCCGCGCGTATCAGCAGCTCCGCGACGAGGGGCTGATCGACCTGCGTCGCGGCAGGGGGGCCGTCGTGTCGGCCTCGGCCGCGCCCCTCGCCGAGCTCTCGCACGACATCGCCGCCCTCGTCGCCCGTGCCGCATCGCTCGGGCTCTCACCCACCACCCTGGCCGCCCTCATCAAGGAGACCGACGCATGACCCCTGAGATCCGCAGAGCTCGCACCGCCTTCTGGTGGGTGGGCGTGATCATCCCGCTCGCGCTGCTCGTCCTCGCCGGTCTCGTCGTGCTGGCGTGGCTGCCCGAGGTGCCCGACCCCGCCGCCATCCACTGGGGGCCCGACGGTGCAGACGGCTTCGGCCCGCGATGGGCTCCGCTGGCGATCCTGATGGGTCTCGGCGGGGGGATCGTGCTGCTGTTCGCACTCATCGCACTCTTCTCGCACCGACTCCCTCAGCGGGGTGACGCGGCATCGATCCCGCAGCCCCACTGGTCGACCACGGCGCGGCTCCTCGGAGCAGTGAGTCTCGGCACGGCAGGCATGATGGCCGTGCTCGCCGTGGCCACGACCGCCGCACAGCGCGGTCTCGCCGACGCCGCCGATGCCGCCGACATCACGCCGTGGATGCCCGTCCTCCTCGTCGTCATGATCGGGCTCGCCGTCGCGGGATGGTTCCTGCAGCCCGCGGTTCCCGTCTCCGCGAGCTCGCCGACGGCCCCGGCGGCGCCCCTTCCCCTGGCCGACCATGAACGGGCGGTGTGGATGAAGTCGGTGACGGTGGCCAGAGGCGGTCAGATCGTCCTGGGCATCGCCGTGTTCATCGTCGTCGCCCTGAGCGTGCTGCTGCTCGCTCAGGGGATCGCCGGCGGGTGGATCACCGCCGCGGTCGCGCTGGTGCTCATCGTCCTGGTGGCGAGCAGCCTGACGTTCCGCGTGCGAGCGAGCGCCGCGGGCCTGCGCGTGCGGTCGACGGCCGGGTGGCCACGACTCGAGATCCCCGCCGCCGAGATCGCGAGCGCGCGGGCGATCCAGGTGAATCCCTTCGCCGAGTTCGGCGGCTGGGGCTATCGCATCGGCGCCGACGGGCGACGCGGATTCGTCCTTCGGGCCGGGGAGGCCCTCGAGGTCGCCCGCGCCGACGGTCGGGTCTTCGTCGTCACGGTGGACGATGCGACGACCGCGGCGTCCGTCCTCGCGGCCGCCGCCCGCGACTGAGACCGAACCCGAAACCGAGAACCGACCCGACCGGACCCGAGACCGAGGAGAACCCCCCCCATGACCCGAACTCGAATCGCCGCCGTCGTCAGCTTCGTGGTGCTCGCCTGCGGCCTCGCCTGGCTCGTGGCTCTGCCGCTGTGGCTGGGTGACGGTCTCGCCGAGCCGACCGCGGGGCTGCTGCTGCCCGTGATGATGTTCACGCCCGCCGTCGCCGCCGTGATCGTGACGTTCGCCCTGCGCGTCCCCTCGGCGGGGGAGCGGGTGCGGTTCCTCGGGCTCTGGCCCCTGCGGCCCGCCAAGCGGGTGGTCTGGCTCATGGTGCTCGGCTGGCTCGCTCCGCCGCTGCTCGTCGGCCTCAGCGTCCTCGTCGCCGCCGCGCTCGGGTTCGTGCAGCTCGACCTGACCTTCGCGGGCTTCGCGGCGCAGCTCGCCCAGCTCCTGCCCGAGGGCGCGCCGATGCCCCCGGTCGAGCTCGTCGTCATCTCCCAGCTCGTGATGATCCCGGTCGCTGCGCTCCTCAACAGCGTGGTGGCCTTCGGCGAGGAGCTCGGCTGGCGCGGATGGCTCGTCCCCGCGCTGCGACCTCTCGGCACGTGGCCGACGCTGCTGATCAGCGGCGCGATCTGGGGGGTCTGGCACAGCCCGGTGATCCTGCTCGGATACAACTTCGGACGCACCGACATCACGGGTGTCCTGTTCATGATCGGCGGGTGCGTCGCCTGGGGCATCCTGCTGGGCTGGCTGCGGCTGCGCTCCGCGTCGATCTGGCCCGCGGTGCTCGCACACGGATCTCTGAACGCGGCGGGCGGACTCGTGCTGCTCTTCGCCGCGTCCCAGCCCGACCTCGCGCTCGCCGGGCCGCTCGGCCTCGCCGGATGGATCGTCGCGGCCGTCGCGATCGTGATCCTCGCGGTCACCGGGCAGTTCCGCCGCCAGCCCGAGCTCGCGGGTGCGCCCGGTCGTCTGCTGTCCGCGCCGCGCGGCGGAGGGAGCGCCTCGGCCTCTTGACGCTCCGGGGGCTGCGCGGTTGGCTGAGGGCATGGACTCCACCCCCGCCGCCTGGGCGAACGCCGACGCCTACCTCGCAGACCTGCTCGTCGGCCATGACCCTGAGCTCGAGGCGGCGCTCGCCGCGCAGCGCGATGCCGGACTGCCTGCCATCGAGGTGGCGCCCGTGGGCGGGAAGCTGCTGAACCTCCTCGCGCGCATCAGCGGCGCTCGCCGGGTGCTGGAGATCGGCACTCTCGGCGGATACTCGACGATCTGGCTGGCCCGAGCGGTCGGGCCGGAAGGCCGGGTGGTCACGGTCGAGGCCGAGGCCGACAATGCGGCCGTCGCGCGGGCGAGCATCGACGCCGCGGGCGTCGGCGACCGCGTGGACATCCGGATCGGACGCGGCGCCGACGTGCTGCCGACCCTGGTCGGAGGCTTCGACCTGGTCTTCATCGACGCCGACAAGGAGTCGAACACGATCTACCTCGACTGGGCCGCGAAGCTCGGGCATCCAGGCACCGTCGTCGTGCTCGACAACATCGGTCGCGAAGGCGAGATCGTGCGCGCGGACTCGACCGACCCCAAGGTCGTCGGCACGCGGGACGGCCTGCGGATGCTGGGCGAGGATCCGCGGTTCGATGCGACGGCTCTGCAGACGGTGGGGGTCAAGGGGTGGGACGGGGTGGCGCTGGCCGTGGTGGTGTGACCGTTCGACTCCGACCCGGGGAGTCGACCTCGAGCGGGCTAGACTGGGGCGCGGATCGACGACGCTCCACACACCTTTTCTCTGAGCAAGGAGCACATCAGTGGCACTGATCGAGGCTGTAGGCGCACGCGAGATTCTCGACTCGCGCGGAAACCCGACCGTCGAGGTGGAGGTGCTCCTCGACGACGGTGTCGTCCAGAGGGCCGCCGTCCCCTCCGGTGCATCCACCGGCGCATTCGAGGCGTACGAGCTCCGTGACGGCGACAAGAGCCGCTACGGCGGAAAGGGCGTCCTCAAGGCCGTCGACGCGATCATCGACGAGCTGGGCCCGGCGCTCGAGGGCGTCGAGGCGAGCGAGCAGCGCATCGTCGACGAGATCCTCATCGAGACCGACGGCACCGAGAACAAGAAGCGCACCGGCGCGAACGCCATCCTCGGCGTGAGCCTCGCCGTCGCCAAGGCCGCTGCCGACTCGGCCGACCTGCCGCTGTTCCGCTACCTCGGCGGACCCAACGCGCACGTGCTCCCCGTGCCGCTGTTCAACGTCATCAACGGCGGAGAGCACGCGGACAACGGCATCGACATGCAGGAGTTCTTCCTCGCGCCGATCGGTGCGGAGACCTACTCCGAGGCGCTCCGCTGGGGTGTCGAGACCTACCACGTCCTGCGCGGTGAGCTGAAGGCCGCCGGCTACGCGACCGGCCTCGGCGACGAGGGCGGCTTCGCCCCCGACCTGCCCAGCAACCGCGAGGGACTCGACTTCCTCGTCAAGGCGATCGAGAAGGCCGGCTTCAAGCCCGGCACCGAGATCGCTCTCGGCCTCGACGTGGCCGCCACCGAGTTCTTCTCCGACGGCGTGTACCGCCTCGACAACAAGGACTGGACCGGCCCCGAGCTGATCGAGTACTACCAGGGACTGGTCAACGACTTCCCGATCGTCACGATCGAGGACGCGCTGGCCGAGGACGACTGGGACAACTGGAAGCTCCTCACCGACGCGCTCGGCTCGAAGGTGCAGCTCGTCGGCGACGACCTGTTCGTCACGAACCCGAGCCGTCTCGCCGACGGCATCAAGCGCGGCGTCGCCAACTCGCTGCTCGTCAAGGTGAACCAGATCGGAACGCTCACCGAGACGTTCGACGCGGTCAGCCTGGCACAGCGCTCGGGCTACACGGCGATGCTATCGCACCGCTCGGGCGAGACCGAGGACACGACGATCGCCGACCTCGTGGTCGCCACGAACGCGGGTCAGATCAAGGCGGGTGCGCCTGCACGCAGCGAGCGCGTCGCGAAGTACAATCAGCTTCTGCGCATCGAAGAGGAACTGGGCGACGCCGCGGTCTTCGCGGGCCGTTCGGCCTTCCCCCGCTACCAGGGCTGAGCGCAGCTGACGACGATTGACCCGGCTCCCTGAGCCGAACCCGGAGGAGGAGCCGTGGCACGACGACCGGCTCCTCCTTCGCCGTCTCCGGGCGCGGCACGCCCGGCGCGTGCGGCCGGCGCCTCGCGGTCCCCGCGCGCGGGCGCGGGCGCGGACCGCCGAGTGGACGTCCGCGAGTGGGCATCCGGCATCCGTCTCTCGGCGTTCTCGGTCATCATGCTCTCGCTCGTGGTGCTGGGAGCGTGGGTGCTCGTTCCGACGCTCGGGACGTTCATCGACCAGCGGCAGAAGATCGCCGCGCTCGAGAACTCCATCCAGGTCTCGCAGGACGAGATCACCGCGCTCGAGAACGAGCGCGAGCGCTGGAGCGATCCGGCCTACATCACGACCCAGGCACGCGAGCGTCTCTATTACGTGAAACCGGGCGAGGTCGTGTATCTCATCGACAACGACCTCGACCCTGCAGCCCTGCCGCAGGAGCAGGTTCCGGTCAGCGACACGCTCGAGGAGACTCCGTCGGACTGGATGCCCCAGCTGCTGCGCAGTCTGACGGCCGCAGGGCTCAGCGACACCGCCGCTGTCGCCGAGTGACCGAGAGCTCGTCGCCTGCGCGCGTCGAGCATCCTCACGGCCGTCTCCCGTACGCTGGACGGGTGACCACCCCGCCTTTCGCCGCCCCCACGACCGCCGAGCTCGCCGTGGTGTCGGCCCAGCTGGGAAGGCCCGCGCGCGGCGTCGTCGGCATCGCCGCGCGGTGCGCGTGCGGCAACCCGACCGTCGTCGCGACCACGCCCCGGCTGCCCGACGGCACGCCCTTCCCCACCTTCTACTACCTGACGCATCCGGCGGCGACCGCGGCGATGTCGACGCTCGAGGCCACGCAGGTGATGCCCGAGCTCGCGGCGCTGCTCGCCGACGATGCGGACGTCGCCGCCGCCTATCTCGCGGCACATGAGGCGTACCTCGCCGATCGTGCGCAGTTCGGCGACGTCAGCGAGATCGACGGGATCTCCGCGGGGGGAATGCCGACGCGCGTCAAGTGCCTCCATGCACTGGCCGGACACGCCCTCGCGGCCGGACCGGGCGTGAACCCGATCGGCGACGAGGCGCTCGCGCGGTCCTCCTGGTCGCCCGAGCGGTGCCGCTGCGACGAGCCGGGCGCCGCCGTGCGTGAGGTCGAGGACTCGTCGGCATGAGGCCGCGCCGGATGCTCCGTGGCGCCGTCGCGATCGCGGTGGTCGTGGCATCCGTGCTGCTCCTCGGCTCGACGGCGTCTCCCACCCCGACGCCTCCGCCCGTCCCGGACGACCCCGCCGACCCTGTACGCGCATCGGAGTACTGGCTCGACGGCGCCCGGATCCGCGATGCGTGGCAGACGACGCGCGGAAAGGGCGTGACCATCGCGGTGATCGACACCGGCATCGCGAGTGTTCCCGGAGTCTTCGATCAGGCGGTGGTCGGCGGCACCGACGTCTCCGGCACGGGGTCGCCCGACGGCCGCACTCCGGCAACCACGGCTCCTGGGTCGCGTCGCTGGCCGCGGGGCGCGGGGCGGAAGACGGCACCGGCATGATCGGGGTCGCTCCGGAGGCGAACCTGCTGTCGATCTCGGTGGGGTTCGGGGCGGCGGCGCGCGTGCCGTTCACCGAGCAGGTCGCGAAGGGCATGCGCTGGGCCGTCGACAACGGTGCCGACATCATCAATCTCTCTTTCACGACCAACACCCTCGACTGGGACAAGAGCTGGGACGACGCGTTCCTCTACGCCTTCGAGCATGACGTGGTGGTCGTCGTCGCGGCCGGCAACCGGGGGAGCGGGACCAACATCATCGGTGCGCCGGCGACCATCCCCGGAGTCCTGACGGTGGGCGGTGTCGACCAGACGGGAACCGCGAGTCTGGAAGCGTCGACGCAGGGCATCACGATCGGCATCGCCGCCCCGAGCGAGGGTCTCCGCGGTGTCTCGGCAGACGGCGAGGTCGTGAACTGGAGCGGCACCAGCGGTGCGGCGCCCATCGTCGCGGGCATCGCCGCCCTGATCAGATCCGCCCATCCCGACATCGACGCGGCGAACGTCATCAACCGCATCATCCGCACGGCCATCCCCGTCGAGGGCATGACGCGCACCCCCGACCCGCTCTACGGCTACGGGCTCATCGACGCCGAGGCGGCCATCAGCTCGGACGTGCCGACGGTCGACTCGAACCCGATGGGCGACCTCGCCGAATGGGTGCGGCTCTTCCGCCGCGCGGAGTCGGAACCGCAGCCGGTGCCCACCGTGACGCCTGTGGCGATTCCGCCGCTGCCCGCCGCAGACGCCCCGACGGAGGCGGGTTCACCGCTCCTTCCCAGCGCTGATTCACTGCGCTACGGTACCCTGCCGCTCATCGCGCTCACAGTCCCTGGTATCCTGGTAGCGCTTGGCGTCACCGCAGCTGCCCGGCGCATCCGATCGGCGCGCGCTCGCACGCCACATTCCTGACTCTAGGAGTTGTCCCTCTGTGCCTCAGAACAGCACTGTGCCCAAGATTCTGATCGTCGGTGGAGGCTATGCAGGCTTCTACACGGCGTGGAAGCTGGAGAAGCACCTTCGTAAGGGTGAAGCCGACGTCACCATGGTCGACCCGCTGCCCTACATGACGTACCAGCCCTTCCTCCCGGAGGTCGCCGCCGGCTCGATCGAGGCCCGCCACTCGGTGGTCGCCCACCGTCGTCACCTCAAGCGCACGAACGTGCTCACCGCGAAGGTGACGGGTATCAACCACGCGGAGAAGGTCGCGACGATCACCCCTCCCGTGGGTGACCCGTACGAGTTCGCGTACGACCAGATCGTCGTCACGGCCGGTGCCGTCTCGCGCACGTTCCCGATCCCGGGCATCGCCGACAACGCGATCGGTCTCAAGACGATCGAAGAGGCCGTCGCGATCCGTGACCGTCTGATGTCGAACTTCGACAAGGCCGCGTCGCTGCCCGCCGGACCCGCGCGTGACCGTCTGCTCTCCGTCGTCGTGGTCGGCGGTGGCTTCGCCGGCATCGAGGTGTTCGCCGAGCTGCGCTCGCTCGCCTCCTCGCTGGTGGCGAAGTACCCGCAGATCAGCTTCGAGGACACGCACTTCCACCTCATCGAGGCGATGGGCCGCATCATGCCCGAGGTCTCGCTGCCGACGAGCGAGTGGGTCCTCAAGGACCTCGCCAAGCGCGGTGCCAACGTGCACCTCGACACGCAGCTCACCAGCGCGGTCGACGGCAACGTCGAGCTGTCGACGGGCGAGGTCATCCCGACCGACCTCATCGTCTGGACCGCCGGTGTCATGGCCAACCCGACCGTCGTGCGCGGCGGCGACCTGCCCGTCGAGGAGCGCGGTCGTATCCAGACCCGTGCGGACCTGCGCGTCGGCACGCCCGAGGCGTTCGTCGAGGGCGCCTGGGCCGCCGGTGACGTCTCGGCCGTTCCCGACCTGTCGGGTGGCGGCGTCGGAGGCTTCTGCGTGCCGAACGCCCAGCACGCGGTGCGCCAGGCGAAGCTGCTCGCGAAGAACCTCGTGGCCGTGCTGCGTGGTGAGGACCCGAAGGAGTACTTCCACAAGAACCTCGGCGCCGTCGCCGGCCTCGGCCTCTACAACGGCGTCTTCCAGTCCGGCAAGATCGCCCTCAAGGGCTTCGTCGCCTGGGTCGCGCACCGTGGCTATCACGGCCTCGCGATGCCGACGTGGGAGCGCAAGTTCCGCGTCGTCTGGGGCTGGTGGAACAACCTGTGGCTCGGTCGCGACCTCGTGAACCTCGAGACCGTGCAGAACCCGCGCTACGTCTTCGAGGAGTTCGCCGCGCGTCCGCGTCCGGCAGCCGACGCTCCGGCGCCGTCCGCCGCTCCCGCCGCCAAGGCGGAGCCGCCGGTCAAGAAGACCGCGGCGAAGAAGCCCGCCGAGGCTGCGGCCGCGAAGTAGTCGCGCCCCCTCGTCTCGAAAGCCCCGATCCCTGCGGATCGGGGCTTTCGTCGTGTGGGGAGCGCTGCGCCCGGTTCGCACCGCATTCATAGCTCGGCCCGCTACCGTGATCCTCGCAAGGGGAGTACTCCCGACTGCGGTGGCGTCGTCATTACGGACATGAGATCGTGTCCCGGCCCACCGGCCCTTCTCGGGTGGAGGAGACCTGGCGTCCGTATCCGCGGACAGCCGTCGAACCCCCGTGCCCTCCGAGGTCGTGCGTCCGGTGGCTGTTCACACGCCACACGAAGGAATCACGACCATGGGAATGCTGGACCGTCTGCTCGGAATGGCCTCACAGGCTCTCGACCTCGATGGCAAGAAGGGCGACGCTCGCCCGTCCGAGACATCTCGCCACACACCGTCTGCGCGCGACGGCGCCCGACACCCGTACAGCCCGCCGCCGGCCCCGGGCGCGAGAAGCCGGACCCAGGGCGCAGCCAAGACCCCGAGTGGGGGGACGGACGCCGATCGCGCGGCGATCGCACGCTACGACTACCTGCTCCAGACCGCCGACCCGCACCGGGTCGAGGAGATCCACCGCGAGGCGTTCTCACGCCTGACGCCGGCGCAGCGCGCGCAGGTGCAGGAGCGCATGAATGCCGAGCTGCCGCCGCAGGAGCGCCCCGCGTCAGCATCCGCCTTCGACCTCGCCCGCGCCGCCGGTCGGACCGAGGCCGCCGGTCCCGGGCGGATGCGGGGGCTGCTGTCACGCGTGCGCGGCGTCGGCGCCGCCGGTGTCGTGGGCGGGGCTGCCGTCGGCGTGCTGGGAGTGGTGGCGATGGGGGCGGTGACGAGCGCGGTCGCCGGGCCGCTGCTCGAGCAGGCGGCCGGTCTCGGTGTCGACTTCGACGCGCTGGCGCAGGGCGTGGACCTCGAGGCGATCGCGGGAGGACTCGGAGCCGAAGAGTTCGTCTCCGGCGCGGCCGAGGGCATGTCCGGCGCCGTCGACGGCGTCTCGGGTGCGGCGGAAGGGGTGCTCGGATCGGCCGGAGAAGCGGTGTCGGGTTTCGGGGACACTGCCGGGGAGTGGGGCCAGAAGCTGGGCGACCTCGGGATTCCGGGGATCGGCGACCTCTTCGGACGCTGATGCCGACGGTCCGTGCGTGCCCCCGCTGGGACTCGAACCCAGACTGAAGCGATTTTAAGTCGCCTGCCTCTGCCATTGGGCTACGGGGGCGTGCGGCCGGTGCCCTGGCTCAGCGTACACGGAGCGCGAGGGCGCACCTCCGCCGAGCGACGGGCGAGCGACGGGCGACGCATGCCTGCGACCCGGTCTCGAAAAGCATGATCCTCGGTCCACCGACGCCGTAGGGTGGGGGAGTGCTCGACCTCACCGCTGATCTGAGCCCTGACCGGGGACCCTCGTCCGTCGCTCCGGAGTGGCAGGATCCCTCCCGATACTGGCCACGCCTGTCCGCGGCGACCGGTCATCTCCCGGCACCCGTCGCTGTCATCGATCACGATGCGCTGCGCCATAACGCGATGGACCTGCTGGTGCGTGCCGGGGGACTGCCGATCCGCGTGGCGTCGAAGTCGGTCCGCGTGCGATCGGTGCTCGACGCCGTTCTCGCACTCCCGGGGTATCGCGGCATCCTGGCGTTCACGCTCGCCGAAGCGCTCTGGCTCGCCGAGACGCACGATGACATCGTGATCGGGTATCCGACGGTCGACCGCGCCGGGCTCGCAGAGCTGTTCGCCTCGGAGGAGGCGGCACGACGCGTCACGCTGATGGTCGACGATCCGGCGCACCTCGACGTGATCGACAGCGTCGCGCCGGCGGGGCGCAGACCCGAGATCAGGGTGGCGATCGATGCCGACGCATCGTGGCGGTCGGCGACCCTCGGGCACATCGGGGTGCGGAGATCGGCGCTGTTCAGCGCGGGCGAGGTCGCCGCGTTCGCCCGCCAGATCGTCCGGCGCCCCGGCTTCCGGCTGGTCGGGCTGCAGATGTATGAAGCCCAGATCGCCGGTCAGGGCGACGACGCGGGTGCGGATGCTCCGCTGATCCGCTTCGTGCAGTCGCGCTCCCGCGCCGAACTCCGAGAGCGCCGCGCAGCGATCGTGGCGGCTCTCGTCGATGTCGCACCGCTGGAGTTCCTCAACGGCGGGGGCACCGGTTCGCTCGAGTTCACCGGCAGCGACGAGTCCCTCACGGAGGCGAGCGCGGGCAGCGGGCTTCTCGGCGGGCACCTGTTCGACGGCTACCGCTCGTT
>Ga0308156_1003312_pt1 | contig 12511 bp, 8 predicted proteins | sample PhyAR2_FD_201041 | JGI IMG/M metagenome (GOLD analysis project Ga0308156, IMG submission 201041) | Phyllosphere microbial communities from UC Gill Tract Community Farm, Albany, California, United States - DLSL A.R2 | ecosystem: Host-associated > Plants > Phyllosphere > Unclassified | place: USA... | reverse complement strand
CCTTCCCGAACTCAGAAGTGAAACCTCTTAGCGCTGATGGTAGTGTGGGGTTACCCATGTGAGAGTAAGTCATCGCCAGCTCATTATTCTAAACACCCCCACAATTAGTGGGGGTGTTTTTTTATGCCTAGAAGATATATTTGTGGGGAATTAAGTGGAAACTTAATTGCCAATTTTTCAAACATTAAAATTGATTCAAATTATAAAGAAATACAGCTAATCTAAAATTATTTACCTAATTAGAAATTTAATATGCAATGGAGCGTAGTTAAAACTTTCTCGTTTCCTTATGAGGCTCAAATTGCAAAGACTCAACTAGAAGCATTTGGAATTCCTGTTTATATTGAAAATGAGCATACAATTAATATGGATTGGTTTTATTCTAATGCTTTAGGTGAAGTTCGTTTATTAGTTCTAGAGAGCTATGTTGATGAAGCGAAGTCATTTCTTGAAAAAGACTTTAGTGAAGAGCTTGACCAAAAGTTCGGGGAGAGTAAAGAATGTTGCCCTGAATGTAGAAGCTTAGATGTAGAAGTTAATACTAAAGGAAAAAAATCTGCCTTTATAGCGTTTATGTTTTTCGGTCTACCTTTATTTTCTATTAAAAATGGTAATAGATGTAAGCGTTGTGGACACTTTTGGAATTAAATATATAGTAAAAGATTATTTATTATCTTAACTATGGAACCTAATGTAGAGATATTGGATTTAGTTCTACTCTGCAATTAATGTTCGAGGCAGAGAAGTGCTAGATATTAAAGAAAGAAAATTAATTATTTTGATGGACGTTAGTTTAAGAAATATAAGGATTTATTCCATGATAACTAAAAACCAGTTATCTCCAAAACAAATAGAGGTTTTAATTGAACTATTAAAAGCTAGATTTGAAAAGAATTCACATCGCCATAAAGAAATTGAGTGGAGAAATGTGCGAACAAAATTAATAAAGTCATCAGAAAAATTGTGGTCATTGCAAGAAATGGAGAATACTGGGGGAGAGCCAGACGTTGTAGCGTATAACCAGCAAAAAGATGAATATTTATTTGTAGATTGCTCTGCTGAAACACCCAAAGGTCGTAGAAGCCTTTGTTATGATCGTGAGGCCTTACAATCTAGAAAAGATCATCCTCCTAAAGGTAGTGCAATAGATGTAGCTCAGGAAATGGGAGTCGAACTCCTAACAGAAGAGCAGTATTATCAATTGCAACAGATTGAAGAGTTTGACCTTAAAACATCAAGTTGGATTGCAACCCCAGCGGAGATTCGTAAATTAGGCGGAGCGCTTTTTGCTGATCGTCGCTATGGTCGAGTCTTTATTTATCATAATGGAGCACAATCATATTATGCTGTCCGTGGTTTTCGCTGCTGCTTAAGAGTCTAAGTGTTTTACTCAAATAACAATAATTCTGTTTGATGTTTTATGCCAAGAAAATGGAGATTCTTGCAACTTTTGATTGACGGCAAACATGACAAGATAGGTGCTGGATTTAAATAAAAACATCAGGACATTTCTAAACATGCAACTCAACCCAATTTACTATAATGAACAACATATTGCTTTTTCTGATAATGTTCGTCGATTTGTACAAAAAGAAATGGCACCTTTTGTTAATGAATGGGATGAAGCTGAAACATTTCCTAGAGAGCTTTATAGAAAGGCTGCTGAAATTGGTCTATTGGGACTAGGCTTTTCTGAGGAATATGGTGGCATTCCAGATGCAGATCCATTCTATTCATTATTGGCTGGTATCGAAATGGCAAAGGCGGGTTCGGGGGGAGTGCATATCTCGTTAATGGTACATACAATTGGTGCTCCCCCAATTCAGCACTTTGGAAGTGAGGAGTTAAAAGCTAGAGTCCTGCCAGGTATTATTTCTGGTGAAAAAATTTCTGCATTAGCAATTACAGAACCGGGTGGTGGTTCTGATGTAGCCGCATTACAAACTAAAGCCATTCGTGATGGTGATTATTATATTGTTTCTGGTGAGAAGACCTTTATTACCTCAGGAATTCGTGCAGATTACTATACAGTTGCAGTGCGTACAGATTCGACAAAAACAGGTGCTGAAGGTATTTCAATGTTGCTCGTTGATGCGCACAGTGCGGGGATCACTAAAACACCTTTGAAGAAAATGGGATGGTGGGCTTCTGATACAGCTCATTTGCATTTTGATCAAGTACGAGTTCCCGCATCACATCTTCTTGGAAAAGAAAATGCTGGCTTTAAAGTCATTATGAATAACTTTAATATGGAGCGTTTTTTCTTAGGCGTGGTGGCTTATGGTTATGCTTTAGTCTGTTACGAAGAAGCTTTAGACTGGGCGCAGCAACGTAAAACTTTTGGTAAAAGATTAATTGATCATCAAGTAGTTCGTCATAAACTAGTAGATATGGCAACACAATTGACCTCAACACGGGCATTGCTTGAAGAAACTGCGTGGAAAATAACTCAGCCGAAATTACAAGGATCTGAGTTAGTGGCGCAAATTTCAATGCTTAAAAATGTTGCGACTCGTACTATGCAATTTTGTGCTGATGCAGCAGTACAAACGTTGGGAGGCATGGGATTTATGCGTGGGACTAAGTCTGAACGTATTTACCGTGAAGTGAAGGTCAATATGATTGGTGGTGGTGCCGAAGAAATTATGAAAGATTTAATTAGTAAACAGTTGGGTTATTGATCTTATAAGGTGGTCATTGAGCCACCTTTTTTATTGCAAAGCCATTTCCCAAACCATTTCCGTTAACTCATCAATTTTAACTTTACCCTCAGATTTATACCAAGTTACGGTCCATGAAATCGCACCACCAACTAATCTTCGCCAAATAAAGGCATCATGTTTTATTTTGCCCTGAGTGCGCAACTTTTCAATAACATCTAACCAGATTTGTTCATATTGATTACGCATTTCTAAAAGATAATTTTGTTTTTCTTTTGACAGTGCAAACCACTCATAAACCAAAACAGCCATGGCTGCACCCGTATCTCCGGTAATTGAGTTAAGTTCAGCTTTAATCAGGGCACGTAATTGTTGTTCTGGATCGGTAGATTGAGCTGCTGCATCTTCTAAACGAGCAAGATTGTAAATAATGGTTTCTTCCATTACGTGAGCAAGGATGTCATCTTTACTTTTGAAGTGATGAAATAAGCTTCCTGATTGAATCCCAATAAATTGAGCAAGTTCGCGTACAGTGGTTTTGTCATAACCTTGTTTGTGAAATAGATAGGCAGCCCCATGTAATAAACGACCACGTGGGCTGTCATCAAAACAAGAGATATTTGGAATCTGTTCAATTGAAGTCGCAATCATACGAAAGCTAAATCCTTTATATAAAAATACTTAACGGAAAAATTTGCCAAATTTTCTTCGGTTTCCACTTAATAGTTAAGTTTGGCAGTTTTAGTCAGTTTCACAATAACATTTTGCTCTTTACAAACCAAGCGCTTGCTTGGTAATGTTGAGTGTAATTCTTAAACAAAATAATGAGAAATAAAATGGCAAGTGATCAGCAGGATGATAAGCGTGTCGTAAAAATAGGTTGTGCCTCAGGTTTTTGGGGGGATACCAATACTGCCGCTTTCCAATTAGTACATTTAGCTGATATTAATTATTTGGTTTTTGATTACTTATCAGAAATCACCATGTCGATTATGGCAAAAGCGAAAATGGTAGAGCCAAAACATGGCTATGCATTGGACTTTGTCAGTCGGGTGATGGCGCCTCTACTAAAAAAAATTGCAGAAAAAAAGATTAAGGTCATTAGTAATGCTGGTGGTGTTAATCCATTGGCATGTCGAGATGCTTTGCAAAAAATAATTAAAGAATATGGTCTAGATCTGAGGGTTGCCGTGGTTTTAGGTGATGATCTTTTACCGCAACATGAGCACCTCAAACAGCAAAATATTCGGGAAATGTTTAGCGGGGAAGCTTTGCCAGATCAGGTGGCGAGTAGTAATGCTTATTTAGGGGCGGTGGCTATTCGTGATGCTTTGAATTTAGGCGCAGATATTGTGATTACTGGCCGCGTTGTTGATTCGGCAGTGGTTCTTGCACCTTTACTTCATGAATATCAATGGTCGCTCGATGATTATGACAAATTGGCGCAAGGTTCACTGGCAGGTCATGTGATTGAATGTGGTGCGCAATGTACGGGTGGTAACTTTACCGACTGGCAATTGGTGCAGCGCTTCGACAACATGGGCTTTCCAGTCGTTGAAGTGAGTGAAGATGGCTCATTTGTTGTGACTAAACCACAGGGGACAGGAGGACTGGTATCTCCGGCAACTGTTGCTGAGCAAATTGTTTATGAAATAGGTAATCCTCAAGCATATTTATTACCCGATGTAATTGCGGATTTTAGTCAGGTGCATTTAGAGCAAGTCGGGGAACATCGAGTTCGTGTGACAGGGGCAAAAGGACAAGCACCGACTGCACAGTATAAAGTCAGTGCGACTTACCCAGATGGCTATCGGGTTTTAGTCAGTTTTTTAATTGCAGGTCGCGAAGCTCCACAAAAAGCACAAGTCATTGCCGATGCGATTTTGAGTAAATGTGAGCGGGTTTTAGCAATGCGCTCAGTGCCACCTTTTAGTGAAAAATCGGTTGAAATCTTAGGGATTGAAAGTACCTATGGTGCACATGCTCAGACATTAAATAGTCGTGAAGTGGTCGTTAAAATCGCTGTAAAACATATGTTTAAAGAAGCCTGTATGTTCTTTGCTTCTGAAATTGCACAGGCCTCTACAGGCATGGCTCCAGCCTTGGCAGGAATTGTTGGTGGACGTCCAAAAGCGTCACCAGTTATTAAGTTATTTTCATTTTTAATTGATAAAAATCAAGTTAATGTCGAAATCGATTTTGAAGACAAACGTTATCCAGTTGAGGTTCTACAAAGAATTTCTACAGAGCAATTGCCTACATTAACAGCAGGCGAAAATGCAGTTTATCAAGGGGATGAAATTGAAGTTGCTTTGATTGAAATTGCACATGCCCGCAGTGGTGATAAAGGTAATCATAGCAATATCGGTGTGATTGCGCGTAAAGCAGAATATTTACCGTGGATTCGTGCGGCACTGACTGAACAGGCGGTTGCAAGCTATATGCAGCATGTTTTGGATGTAGAGAAAGGGCGAGTGATTCGTTATGAGTTACCGGGTTTAAATGCACTGAATTTTATGCTGGAAAATGCTTTAGGCGGTGGTGGGGTTGCAAGTTTGCGTATTGATCCACAAGGTAAAGCATTTGCACAGCAATTATTAGATATGCCTGTCAAAGTTCCGGCACAGTTTTTAGAAAAATAAAATAAATGGAAGAAACAAAGATGAGTTATCAATCAATTTTTAGACCAGATGCTTTCGCCAATAAAGTCATTATTGTGACAGGCGGTGGCTCAGGAATTGGCCGTTGTACTGCACATGAACTCGCTGCTTTGGGTGCACAAGTGGTGATTACAGGACGCAAAATTGAAAAACTGGAAAAGGTAAGCCGAGAAATTATAGAAGATGGTGGTTTGGTTCATTTCATTGTTTGTGATAACCGTGAAGAAGAACAAGTGAAAAATATGATTGCCGAAGTGATTGAAAAATTCGGAAAATTGGATGGTTTGGTGAACAATGCGGGCGGCCAGTTCCCCTCAGCTTTAGAGAATATCTCTGCAAATGGTTTTGACGCAGTTGTGCGTAATAACTTGCATGCGACTTTCTATTTGATGCGCGAAGCTTATAACCAATGGATGGCAAAACATGGTGGCAGTATTGTCAACATGACTGCCGATATGTGGGGTGGCATGCCGGGAATGGGACATTCTGGCGCTGCGCGTTCGGGGGTCGATAACTTAACCAAAACAGCATCGGTCGAATGGGGGAAATCTGGTGTACGTGTAAATGCGGTTGCACCAGGGTGGATTGTCTCATCTGGTATGGATAATTATAGTGGTGATTTTGCCAAAGTGATTATTCCAAGTCTTGCTGGCAATGTGCCGTTAAAACGTATGGGAACCGAGTCAGAAGTATCCTCAGCGATTTGTTATTTACTATCTGATGCTGCGGCTTTTGTGTCGGGTGTGACTTTGCGTATTGATGGCGCAGCATCACAAGGTACGCGAATGTATCCACTAGGCGAAGCCGCAAATAGTCAGTCTTATAATGGTTTCCACCGTGCATTTATTCCTGAAATTTTTAAAAAACAAACTGAGGAGGAATAACGATGACAATTCTTCCATCAGAGATTGCAGTAGGTAGTGAACAGTATCAAAAGAATAAAGAGGCACTGCTTGCTCAATTGAATGAAGTACGTGCAATTCAGCAAAAAAGTATTGATAAGTCATATGCTGCCAAACCGAAGTTCGATAAGAAAGGCAAGATATTGCCGCATGAGCGTGTACGGTTGTTGCTCGATACCGATTCACCTTTTGTTGAGCTGTGTGGTTTGGTCGGTTACAACATGCATGATGATAAAGATGGCTCTGAAGCGGGTGGCGGCGTGATTGCTGGCATTGGTTTTGTCAGCGGTGTGCGTTGTCTAGTATCTGCAAGCAATAGCGCAATTAAAGGCGGAACCATGTCACCTATGGGTGTACAAAAAACTTTGCGTTTGCAAAAAATTGCATTAGAACAAAAGCTCCCGTTAATTACGCTGACTGAAAGTGGCGGCGCTAACTTAAATTATGCTGCGGAAGTATTTACCTATGGCGGCATGACTTTTGCCAATCAGGCACGTCTTTCTGCAGCAGGTATTCCACAACTTGCTGTGGTGCATGGTAATGCAACGGCAGGTGGTGCTTATCAACCCGGTCTTTCAGATTATGTCATTGCCGTGCGTAAGCAAACCGAGATGTTGCTTGCAGGTCCACCTTTACTTTTGGCTGCCACGGGCGAAGTGGCAACAGCTGAAGAATTAGGTGGGGCAGAAATGCATGCACAGATTGCTGGAACAGCAGAATACTTAGCTGAAAATGATGCTGATGGGATTCGGTTGGCACGTGAAATTTTTGAACACCTGAACTGGAAAGAGCAAATCAAGCCAGTTGAAACGACTTATAAAGAACCTCGTTACGATACCGAGGAACTGTTAGGTATTATTCCAAGTGACCCTAAACAACCATTCAATATGAAAGAAGTGGTTGCTCGTATTATTGATGATTCGGATTTTCTAGAATTTAAACAGGAATATGATGATTTAACAGTATGTGGCTGGGCAAAAATTGGTGGCTTGCATATCGGTATTATTACTAATAATGGCCCGATTACACCTCAAGGGGCAGCGAAGGCAGCGCAGTTTATACATCTGTGTGAACAGACTAAGCGTCCATTATTATTTTTGCATAACACCACAGGTTTTATGGTAGGAACTGACGCAGAGCAAAACGGTATTATCAAACACGGCTCGAAACTGATTCAAGCGGTTGCCAATTGTACTGTACCTAAAATTTCAATCGTTGTAGCAGGGTCATATGGTGCTGGTAACTATGCGATGTGCGGTCGAAGTTTATCACCAGATTTTATTTTTGCTTGGCCGAATTCGCATGTTGCTGTAATGGGTTCTGCACAGGCTGGAAAGGTACTACGCATTGTGGCTGAAGGAAAGCAAAAAGCTTCAGGGCAGGAGCCTAATCCACAAATGCTCGATTTTCTTGAGCAAAGTACAGCCATTAAATTGGAACAACAATCTACCGCACTTTTCAATACGGCCATGCTACATGATGATGGCATTATTGACCCGCGAGACACTCGAAAATTATTAATTTTCCTTTTACAAACTATTTATGAAGCACAGCAAAGAGAGTTGAATCCAACTCATTTTGGTGTATCTCGTTTTTAATCAACCTTTACCGCAATTAAAAAAATTAATAGGAATAACACCATGAAATTTACTGCCGAACATGAAGCATTGCGCCGTACAGCTCGTCAATTTGTTCAAAATGAGTTGAATCCACATATTCCAGAATGGGAGGCCGCGGGACGTTTCCCAATCCATGAAGTATTTAAGAAGATGGGTGATCTTGGTTTATTAGGAATTTGTAAGCCAGAAGAAAATGGCGGTTTAGCTCTAGACTATTCTTATAACCTTGTGGTTGCTGAAGAAATTGGCTATACAGCTTGTGGTGGCGTGCCTTTGGCGATTGGTGTGCAAACCGATATGGCAACACCTGCTTTGGCCCGTTTTGGTAGTAAAGAATTACGTGATGAGTTTTTAACACCGGCGATTGCTGGGGAGTATGTGGCATCAATTGCAGTGTCAGAAGTGCATGCCGGTTCAGACGTTGCTGCTATTAAAACCACAGCTAAAAAAGATGGCGATGACTACGTTATTAACGGCAGCAAAATGTGGATTACCAACTCATTGCAAGCTGACTTCTTTTGTCTGTTAGCCAACACGTCTGATGATAAACCCCACGTGAATAAGTCGATGATTATTGTGCCCGCAAAAACGAAAGGGATTAGTTTTTCAGAGCCACTTAATAAATTAGGGATGCGTTCAACGACCACAGCGCAAGTTTATTTGGATAATGTCCGTGTACCACAGCGTAATTTGGTTGGCGTTGAAGGCATGGGCTTTATGATGCAAATGATGCAATTTCAGGAAGAGCGTTTATGGGCTTGTGCTAATGCTATTGGTGGTTTGGAAAATTTAATCCAGAAGACTATCGACTATACCAAAGAGCGTACCACGTTTGGCCAGCCACTCATCAATAACCAATATATACATTTCCGTTTTGCTGAACTTATGACTGAAGTAGAAGCACTTAAAGCACTCACCTATCAGGCGTGTGAGCAGCATATTGCGGGTGAAGATGTGACCAAGCTGGCTTCTATGGCAAAACTAAAAGCAGGCCGTTTAAGCCGTGAAGTTGCCGATAGCTGTCTGCAATATTGGGGCGGCAATGGCTTCATGTGGGATAACCCTGCATCACAACTGTACCGTGATGGTCGTTTAGGCTCTATTGGTGGTGGGGCAGATGAGATTATGCTGGGGATTATCTGTAAGTTGATGGACATCCTACCTAAAAAACAGAAATAAAAATAAGGAATCGACCATGACACTTTCAGCATCTCTACAAGCTATAGATATTGACGACAGCATTCAATTAGAACAAGACGGCAGTATTTTATATCTCTGGTTAAACCGACCAGAGAGCCGTAATGCCATGAACTTCAAGATGGTCAATGCCATTCAACAAGTCTTTAATGCCATTCGCGATGACCTTTCGATTCGTGCTGTCATCATTCGTGGTGAAGGTGGAACTTTTTGTGCGGGTGGTGACATCAAAGACATGGCAGCTTTACGTGTTGAGGCAGCTAATGTTGGCAGTCTACAACCTTATGTGGACTTTAACCGCCGTTTTGGTGCCATGCTTGAGCAAGTTGAAGCCGCACCGCAAACGGTTGTGGTGATTTTAGAAGGCGCGGTGTTAGGAGGTGGTTTTGGTCTAGCATGTGTTTCCGATGTTGCCATTAGCCGTGACAATGCTCAGTTTGGTTTACCTGAAACTGGGCTGGGTGTGATCCCTGCGCAAATTGCTCCTTTTGTAGTGAAACGTATTGGTCTGACTCAGGCTCGTCGATTAGCTTTATTAGGTATGCGCTTTGAAGGGCATACGGCACTGAATGTCGGTGTGGTTCATCAAATTGCACATAATGAAATTGAACTTGAGCAAGCTTTACAAGAAACAATTCAGCAAATTAAACGAGCAGCTCCTCAAGCTTCGCGTGTGACTAAAGCACTGTTACATCGAACACTTAATGAACCTTTAAATGAATTGCTCGATGACGCAGCTCAGCAGTTTGCCCAAGCAGTTGGTGGAGCTGAAGGACAAGAAGGGACGATGGCTTTTATCCAGAAACGTTTGCCAAATTGGGCCGATGAGTCATAAGAAATAAGGATAAAAATAATGAAATTTTCAAAAGTACTGATTGCCAATCGTGGTGAAATTGCAGTTCGAGTCATGCAAACAGCCAAAGCAATGGGCTATCAAACTGTGGCGGTTTATTCTGATGCAGACCGTAACGCTCGGCATGTACAAGAAGCCGATGAAGCTGTTTATATTGGGGCATCTAAAGTATCCGAGTCTTATCTTTCCATTGCTAAAATTATCGAAGCCTGTAAAAAAACTGGGGCAGATGCTGTTCACCCCGGTTATGGTTTTTTGTCAGAAAACACTGATTTTGCTCAGGCATGTATCGATAACCAGATTACATTTATTGGGCCAACAGCTTCTGCAATTGAGCTAATGGGGAGTAAACGACTCTCAAAAATTGCCATGATTGAAGCAGGCGTCCCTTGTGTGCCAGGTTATGAAGGTGATCGTCAAGACCTTGAGTATTTAGCGAAACAAGCCGAGCAGATTGGCTTTCCGATTATGGTCAAAGCCTCTGCGGGCGGTGGTGGCCGCGGGATGCGTTTGGTACAGCACTCATCCGAATTGATTGAGGCATTACAAACAGCACGTTCAGAGGCTGAAAATGCTTTTGGTTCAGGTGAGCTTATTTTAGAAAAAGCAGTGATCGCGCCGCGCCATGTCGAAATTCAGGTTTTTGGTGATACACACGGCAATTATGTCTATTTATTTGAACGGGATTGTTCAATTCAGCGACGTCACCAAAAGGTTGTTGAAGAAGCACCTTGTCCAGTCATGACTTCTGAACTGCGTCAGAAAATGGGTGAGGCAGCTGTAGCAGCAGCTAAAGCATGTGCGTATGTAGGTGCGGGAACTGTTGAGTTTTTACTTGATGCATCAGGTACATTTTATTTTTTAGAAATGAATACCCGTTTGCAGGTAGAGCATCCTGTTACTGAACTCATTACAGGTTTAGATTTAGTTGAGTGGCAGTTGCGTGTTGCCAATGGCGAGCAGTTGCCCTTGCAACAACATGAGTTGACCTTAACTGGGCATGCAATTGAAGTGCGCCTGTATGCAGAAGATCCACGGCAAGATTTCTTACCACAAACAGGACAAGTTCTGCGTTGGCAGCCAGCAACTTTGCCAAATGTACGGATTGATCATGGGATGTTAGCAACTGATGAGGTTAGCCCATTTTACGATCCGATGGTAGCAAAGGTGATCGCATATGGGAAAACCCGTGAGGATGCGATTCGCTTACTCGCTCGTGCTGTGGATGATTGTGTTTTGCTAGGTGTAAATAGCAATAAACAGTTTTTGGTCAATTTACTGCGACATCCAATTGTTGTTGCAGGAGATACTAATACTGCGTTCATTCAACAGCATTTTCAAAATGACAGCAGTCTACATAAGCAGGTTCTATCTTTAGAAACTTTAGCAATTGCTGCGGCATTATTTAGCCAAAGTAACGGTGCGGCAGTGTGGCAAACTGGCCTAGGTGTGCCATTACCATTAAAGCTTAAATATGATGATCAGCAAGTTCAATTGCAGCTTTCATCTGTAAATAACACATTTACGGTACAGCTCTGCGATCAATCAGTATGTATTGAAGTGCTCGAAAGAACGGCAGAGCAATTAGTTTATTTAATGGATGATGTACGTCGCCGTGTGCAATATGTACTGGATGATGATCAACTTTATTTAGATCGAGATAATGGCAATGTTGCAATTCGCAACGTAACTTATGCTGCCCCAGAAACAGTGGATGTGGCTGGTGATGGTAAAATTCGTGCTCCAATGGATGGCGCTGTAGTGAATATCTTGGTTGATAAAGGTGATCAAGTCGTGAAAGGTCAAACTTTACTAGTTCTTGAAGCCATGAAAATCCAACAACAGATTAAATCTGATGTTGAGGGGGTGGTTGATGATGTCTTAGGTCAACAAGGGCAACAAGTAAAAAAACGGCAAATATTATTTACGATTCAAATCTAATAAAAAATGCCACCTTTTATGGGTGGCATTTAGCGGATTGCATAGGCAAATTCTTAAGCAATTAATTGTGTATAAGCACAGTACAAATAGCCCAAAATCGCTAAAGCAACTACAGGGGCAATAATCTTTGACCATGTAGGTACAGAAATTTCGACAGCTTGTTCTTCAATATGCACGTCATCATGATGAGGTTGGGCTTGGTGAACCATTTGGTTGAACTCCTTCATTGTTGCATCCAATGATAGCTCTTCTTGTTCCACAGGTTTAGAACCAATTAATTCATTTAGATGGTTTGTTGACCAAACCCAATCTTCTGCTTGACCTGATAAATGCTCGATCTGACCTAAAATTAATTCTTTTAAGCCATTATGTCCAAAACCACCTGTCTCATCGAGCTGGTTAAGTTCTGCTAACTGCAAAGTTAAAATTTCAGAAATACTCTGTTCGAGTTCTGAATTTTTTAAAGTCGACTGATTATGTTTAGAAGTCGTTAAATGACGAGCAACTTCTTGAATATAAAGTGGATCTGAGGTTTTGATTTCTTGATAAATCTTATTGTCATTCTGACGCCATAAACTAATCAGTTTTCCAAGCGTAAGAATATTCACCTCATCAATCAGTTTATTTTTTTCATTAACTGGATATTGATTTAAAAGCTGAGGCTTTTGAATTTTTATCT
>Ga0308156_1003311_pt1 | contig 12511 bp, 12 predicted proteins | sample PhyAR2_FD_201041 | JGI IMG/M metagenome (GOLD analysis project Ga0308156, IMG submission 201041) | Phyllosphere microbial communities from UC Gill Tract Community Farm, Albany, California, United States - DLSL A.R2 | ecosystem: Host-associated > Plants > Phyllosphere > Unclassified | place: USA... | reverse complement strand
AATTCAGTCAGCAGTGTTGCCAGCGCCTGCGCTTCGGCAAACGATGGCAGGGTTTCGCAGGCCAGCAGATCGGCCCCCGCCGCCAGCAGCGCTGCGATGCGCGGGCGATGAAACGCCATCATCTCCGCTTCCGGCAGCGCGTAGTCGCCACGATACTCCGAACCATCCGCCAGAAACGCACCGTAAGGCCCGACCGATCCCGCCACCAGCAAGGTTTTCGCCTCAGATTGTGTCGCCAGATAATCTTCGCGCGCGCGTCGCGCCAGTTCGACGCTCTGCGCAATCAACGCCAGCGACTGTGCCTGATCCAGCCCGCGTGTGGCAAAGCCCTGCGGCGTCGCCTGATAGCTGGCGGTAATCGCGCAGCGGGCGCCTGCGACAAAATAGTCGTAGTGAACCTGATAAATCAGCTCAGGGTTTTCCATCAGTACTTTCGCTGACCACAGCGCATCGGCCAGCTGGCAGCCGCGCGCTTCCAGTTCGGTGGCCAGCGCGCCATCGAGGATCAGCAACGGCGATTCAGACAGCGCCTGCGCGACAGGATTATGCGACATCATTGGCCTCCTCAGGCTTCGGCGATGATTTATGGGTCAGATGGTAAGCGGCGTAGCAGAACAGTACAAACGGAATGCCACACCACAGGGCGATGCGCTGGGTCGGATCGAACGCCAGTCCGATGCAGGCCAGCAGACAGAGCAGAAACCCGAGCACCGGCGTCAGCGGATAGAGCGGCGCGCGATAGCCCAGCTGCGCCAGAGATTTTCCCTGCTGCAGGTGGCGGCGACGGAAGACAAAATGTGAGGCGCAGATGCTGAGCCAGACGGCGACCACCGCAAAGCCGGATATCGCCGACAGCGCCACAAATACCGTATCGGGCGCAACCACGCTGGAGATCAGCGCCAGCAATCCGCCAATCATGCTGACGGTGATCGCCAGCAGCGGCACGCCTCGTTTATTCACCCGGGCAAAAGCGCGCGGCAGCGTATTTTCATTCGCCAGTGACCAGAGCATGCGGCCCGATGCATACAGACCGGAGTTGGCGGCTGACAGAATGGCGGTCAGGATGACAAAGTTGATGATATCCGCAGCCCAGGGCACACCGATCTTTTCAAACACCAGCACAAAAGGACTCTTGACGATCCCGGCCTGATCCATCGGGATCAGCGCTGCCAGCACCAACACCGTGCCGATAAAAAAGATGATCAACCGCGCCACGGTGGTGCGGATCGCCAGCGGCAGCACTTTCTCTGGCTGCTGGGTTTCACCCGCCGCAATACCAATCAGTTCGGTGCCGGAAAAAGCGAAGTTAACCGCCACCATGGTCATCAGAATCGGCAACACGCCGTTCGGCAGCCAGCCGTGAGCGGTGAGGTTGCTTAAGCCGGGCGCGGGGGTCCCATCTTTCATCGGGATGAAACCGAACATCGCGGCGCCGCCGAGCAGGATGAAGGCAATAATAGTGATCACTTTAATCAGCGAGAACCAGAACTCCCCTTCCGCGAAGAAGCGGGTTGAGATCACATTCAGCAGATAGATGGCACAGCAGAACACCAGACACCAGATCCAGACCGGCACCTGGGGAAACCAGTACTGCATACAGAAGCCGGCTGCCGTCAGGCTGGAGCCCAGCGCCACGGTCCACGTCAGCCAGTAGAGCCAGGCCACGGTGTAGCCGGTGGCGGGACTCAGATAGCGCGCCGCATAGACGTGAAACGCGCCGGTCTCCGGCATCGCCACGGAGAGTTCGCCAAGGCAGACCATTACCAGCCACACCACTAAGGCACCAATCAGATAGGCCAGCAGCGTACCGGCAGCGCCGGTGGTGGAGATGATGTAGCCGGTGTTAAAAAACAGCCCGGTGCCGATGACGCCGCCCAGCGATAACATCACCAGATGGCGCACTTTCATGGTGCGTTTGAATTGATCCTGCGCGGGGGGGTGTTGTTCACTCATCACTTTTATCCGTATGGACGTCTAAACATCTATAGTGAAGAGTTTTATACGCGTCACAGCGGTGAATTGCAATGAATTGCCGGGGGTGGGATTGGGGAGATGGGTTCAGTGCCCCGTCGCGGCGGGGCCTGATGCGTTAGCCGAAAACGCTCTGTAGATAGCGTTCCAGCGCCATGCGGGAACTGAATCCGTGCGGGATGCCGTAATGTTCCTGAGAATCACCCGCCAGGTAGAGAGGGAATTGGGTGTAGTGATCGCAGGTCTTCATTTCAGAAGCCGGTTCAGCGAACGGCTGGCTCTTCTCTTTCAGTGTCGGATGAATCACCAGTGCCGTGCGCCCCATACGCGCTTCGCGATTCACATAAACATAGTTGTCACCACGGCGATAACCATAAGCCCGTGGGGTGATCTCATCCACTTCGAAACCCGCTTTTTCCAGTACGCGCGCTACCTCATCTGGTCGTAAATACATGCTCGATCCTCTCCTCTTTCAAAAGCTTCGCAACCTTACCTCAGCATGACAGAGTGGGCATTCGGAATTTTCCCTAAAGCCCATTCTCGCGTCTCGTTTATCGCAAGGTCGTCTACACTAAGTATTACGTTTTAAATCAAAGGGAGCCAAAAAATGTTTAATCGAACCGTAAAAAACGATGACATTGATATCAATCAGGATGTTAACGAACTCGCTGATTCACTTGAAGCACTGCTGAAATCTTACGGCAGCGATGCTAAAGATGAAGTAGATTCCGCACGCAGCCAGGCAGAAGCGTTGTTGAAGCAGACGCGCGCACGACTGAACGGCGGCAGCAACCGTGTGGCTCAGGTTGCCCGTGACGCTGGCGCGCAGGTTGATACCTATGTGCATGACAAACCATGGCACGGTGTCGGCGTCGGTGCCGCCATTGGTCTGGTATTCGGCGTGCTGCTGGCTTCACGCCGCTAAGCGCACCGCCTCATATCATCCGAGCCTCGCCCCGTGCGGGGCTTTTTTATGTCCATTTTTTGAGCGTTAAAATTTACAAATCAATTTCCTGCCCCTGAAGGCGCATCGCCACTGGCTTTGCCCCGCTGATGCAAATGCAAATCGCAAAACCCTATATCTGGTGGGCTTGACCCTGCAAAACACTACATCTAGTATTTAGCTCATCAGCACGACGCCCGATGTCCCATTGAACGAAGCCCGCCACCTGCGGTGCCTGCTTCGTTTCCCGGCATCCGCTCCGCATACAGAGGGAAATACGAATCATGCGCATTATTATTTACACTAAAGATAATTGTGTCCAGTGCAACGCTACCAAAAACGCGCTGGATCGGCAGGGTATTGCCTATCAGCTGATCAACCTGGACAGCCAGCCAGAGGCGATCGACAACCTGAAATCACTGGGGTACCGCCAGGTGCCGGTGGTGATGGCGGATGACGATCACTGGAGCGGCTTCCGTCCGGACAAAATCGCCTCGCTGCGCCAGCTCGCCACTGTCGGAGGGTAAAGTGATGTTCCCTCTGGTCTATTTTTCCAGCCAGTCGGAAAACACCCACCGGTTCATCCTGCGCCTGGGCTTACCGGCCCGGCGCATCCCGCTCGATGCTAAACAGTCACTGCACACCGACCAGCCTTACATTCTGGTGGTGCCGAGCTATGGCGGGGGCAGCAGTCGTGGCGCAGTGCCACGTCAGGTGATTCAGTTTCTTAATGATGAAGCTAACCGCCGCGGCATCCGTGGGGTGATCGCAGCCGGTAACCGTAACTTCGGTGCCGGTTACTGCCTGGCCGGCAGCATCATTGCAAAAAAATGTCAGGTTCCCTGTCTCTACCGCTTTGAGCTGATGGGAACGCCTGACGATATCGCGAAAGTTAAAGCGGGAGTAACCCAATTTTGGCAACAACAGATACCCTCAACACCGTGACGCTGGACTACCACGCGCTCAACGCCATGCTCAACCTGTACGACGCCGATGGCCGGATTCAGTTTGATAAGGATCGGGAAGCGACGCGTCAGTTCTTCCTGCAGCACGTGCAGCCCAATACCGTGCCTTTCGCCAGTAACGCCGAGCGGTTGCGCTATCTGGTGGCGGAGGGCTATTACGAAGCCGGGGTGCTGAATCAGTACGATTTTGACTTCCTGCTTGAACTGCATGCTGTGGCGGAAAATTGGGGCTTTGAATTCAAAACCTTTCTCGGTGCGTGGAAGTACTACACCAGCTACACGCTGAAAACCTTTGACGGCAAACGTTACCTCGAAAGCTTTGAGCAGCGGGCCTGTATGGTCGCGCTGACGCTGGCGCAGGGTGATGAAAGCCTGGCACGTTCACTGCTGGAAGAGATGCTCAGCGGCCGGTTCCAGCCCGCCACGCCGACCTTCCTTAACTGCGGTAAGCAGCAGCGCGGCGAACTGGTCTCCTGCTTCCTGCTGCGTATTGAAGACAATATGGAGTCGATTGGCCGCGCGGTGAACTCGGCGCTACAGCTGTCGAAGCGCGGCGGCGGCGTCGCTTTCCTGCTGTCGAACCTGCGCGAATCAGGCGCACCGATCAAACGCATCGAAAATCAGTCATCGGGAGTAATACCGGTGATGAAAATGCTGGAAGATGCCTTCTCCTACGCCAATCAGCTCGGTGCGCGTCAGGGCGCGGGCGCAGTGTGGCTCAACGCTCACCATCCCGATATTTTCCGTTTTCTCGACACCAAACGTGAAAATGCCGATGAGAAGATCCGCATTAAAACCCTGTCGCTTGGCGTGGTGATCCCCGATATCACCTTCCAGCTGGCGAAAGAGAACAAGCCGATGGCGCTGTTCTCACCCTATGACGTGGAGCGTATCTACGGTCAGGCGTTTGGCGACATTAGCATCAGCGAAAAATATGACGAGATGCTGGCGGATGAGCGCATCCGTAAAACCTATATTCAGCCGCGCGACTTCTTCCAGACGCTGGCCGAAATCCAGTTCGAGTCGGGCTATCCCTACATCATGTTTGAAGACAGCGTGAACCGCAGTAACCCGATCGCCGGCCGCATCAATATGAGTAACCTGTGCTCCGAAATCCTGCAGGTAAACAGCGCCAGTGAGTATTTTGACGACCTCAGCTATCGCCGGATCGGCAAAGATATCTCCTGTAACCTCGGTTCGCTGAATATTGCCCACGCCATGGATTCGCGTGACCTGGCCCGCACTGTCGATGTGGCGGTCCGCGCCCTGACCGCCGTCTCCATGATGAGCGAGATCGGCTCGGTGCCGTCAGTGGCTGAAGGTAACCGCCGCTCACATGCGATTGGCCTCGGCCAGATGAACCTGCACGGCTATCTGGCGCGCGAAGGCATGGCCTACGGTTCACCGGAAGCGCTGGACTTCACCAATCTCTACTTCTATTGCATCACCTACTATGCGTTGCGCACCTCTAACCAGCTGGCGCGGGAACGGCAGCAGCGCTTTGACGGTTTTGCTGATTCGCAGTATGCCAGCGGCCGCTACTTCGATAAATACGTTCAGCAGGCATGGCGTCCGCGCACCGAACGGGTAACGCAACTGTTTGCTGATGCCGGTATTACGCTGCCGACCCAGGCGGACTGGCAGGCGCTGCGTGAGGCGGTAATGCAGCACGGTCTGTTTAATCAGAACCTGCAGGCGATTCCGCCGACCGGTTCGATCTCGTACATCAACCATGCCACCTCCAGCATTCATCCGATCGTGTCACGCATTGAGATCCGTAAAGAGGGTAAAACCGGTCGCGTCTATTATCCCGCGCCGTTTATGACCAATGACAATCTCGATCTCTATCAGGATGCGTATCAGATTGGGCCGGAAGCGATTATTGATACCTACGCCGAAGCCACGCAGCACGTCGATCAGGGCCTGTCGCTGACGCTGTTCTTCCGCGATGACGTCACCACCCGTGACATCAACAAAGCGCAGATTTACGCGTGGAAAAAAGGCATCAAAACACTCTATTACATCCGACTGCGCCAGATGGCGCTACAAGGCACAGAGGTTCAGGGCTGCGTCTCCTGCGCGCTGTGATAAAAACTATGCAACTAAAACAAATTCAAGCGATTAACTGGAACCGGATTCAGGATGATAAAGATCTTGAGGTCTGGAACCGCCTGACCAGCAACTTCTGGCTACCGGAAAAGGTGCCGCTCTCCAACGATCTGCCCGCCTGGCAGACGCTGGATGCTCAGCAACAGCAACTGACTATCCGGGTTTTCACCGGCCTGACGTTGCTCGATACCATTCAGAATGTGATTGGTGCGCCGGGCCTGATGGATGATGCGCTGACGCCACACGAAGAGGCGGTGCTGTCGAACATCAGCTTTATGGAGGCGGTCCATGCCCGCTCCTACAGTTCGATCTTCTCGACGCTGTGTAACACGCAGGATGTCGATGCGGCCTATCAATGGAGCGAAGAGAATGCGCCGCTGCAAAATAAAGCGCGCATCATTCTTGAGCATTACCGGGCCGACGACCCGCTGAAGAAGAAGATCGCCAGCGTGTTCCTGGAGTCGTTCCTGTTCTACTCCGGCTTCTGGCTGCCGATGTACTGGTCAAGCCGCGGTAAGCTGACCAACACTGCCGATCTGATCCGTCTGATTATTCGTGATGAGGCGGTACACGGTTATTACATCGGTTATAAGTTCCAGAAAGCGCTGGAAACGGCGGATGATCTGCGCCGCGAAGAGCTGCAACAGTTCGCTTACGATCTGCTGCTGGCGCTGTATGAGAACGAAGTCGCCTACACCGAAGCGCTGTACGCCGATGTCGGCTGGGTTGAAGAGGTGAAAACCTTCTTACACTACAACGCCAATAAAGCCCTGATGAATCTGGGTTATGAGGCGCTGTTCCCGGCCGAGCTGACGGCGGTGAATCCGGCCATTCTGTCGGCGCTCTCGCCGAACGCTGACGAAAACCACGATTTCTTCTCCGGTTCCGGCTCCTCCTATGTGATGGGAAAAGCAGTCGAAACCGAAGACGAAGACTGGAACTTCTGATCCCTGCCGGGCGCTGCCACGCTGCGCCCGGTACTGCCGGTTTCATCTCCCTGCCCTGCCCTGCCCGCCCGCTGCGGCTTCACCACCACGAATTCAGCCCCTGCCGCCTCACCGGAATTGGCCTTTTTCGCCAGCACCGGTATTGTCATAATATCTCTCTTCCAGCGGCGATTATTCTGCTAAAAAATGTCGATGACTGAGACGATTATTTTCCGCTATCGGTCGTCTTTATTCTGGCAATATTTTCCGTTTGCGAATGTCATTTTCTCGCCTTTAGCGCGGCAATCTGGCCAGAATGCCAATAATTTCGTTTTCAATTCATAAAAAATTAATCTGCGCTGATCCCTTGTGAGCACTGGCGATAATCGGCATTGACCGGCCTGACAGCGCGCCAATATCGGCCTGCAGGGTTGTCAGATGATCTCAGTGTGCTACGGTATGGCCTGCTCAAATTTCAGTGGGACAGACAGATTAATATTAAATATTACAACCAGGATTTAATTACTGCATGGCAATTAAACTCGAAGTAAAAAATCTCTATAAGATATTTGGCGATAATCCGGACCGCGCATTTAAATTTATTGAAAAGGGGGCAACCAAAGATGTGATCCTTGAGAAGACCGGTCTCTCTCTCGGGGTTAAGAACGCCAGTCTGGCCATTGAAGAAGGCGAGATATTCGTCATCATGGGGTTATCCGGTTCAGGAAAATCGACCATGGTTCGCCTTCTCAATCGTCTGATAGAGCCGACACGCGGCCAGGTGATCATTGACGGTGTCGATATTGCAAAAATATCCGACAGCGAACTGCGCGAGGTGCGCAGAAATAAAATCAGCATGGTATTCCAGTCATTTGCTTTGATGCCGCACATGAATGTACTAAATAATAGTGCATTCGGCATGGAATTAGCCGGAGTACCGCTGGCGGAACGGCAGGAAAAAGCATTAGACGCGTTACGTCAGGTCGGGCTGGAGAATTATGCCCACGCCTACCCGGATGAACTTTCCGGCGGCATGCGTCAGCGCGTCGGATTAGCCCGCGCGCTGGCGATTAATCCCGATATATTATTAATGGATGAAGCCTTCTCTGCGCTGGATCCGTTGATTCGTACCGAGATGCAGGATGAGCTGGTCAATTTACAGGCCCGGCATCAGCGTACCATCGTCTTTATTTCCCACGATCTGGATGAAGCGATGCGTATTGGCGATCGAATTGCCATTATGCAGGGCGGCGAAGTGGTCCAGGTCGGTACCCCGGATGAAATCCTGAATAATCCGGCGAATGACTATGTGCGCACCTTCTTCCGCGGAGTGGATATCAGTCACGTCTTCAGCGCCAAAGATATTGCCCGTCGCAGCGCTGGCGCGCTAATCCGTAAGGCTGCCGGTTTCGGCCCACGCTCCGCCATCAAACTGCTGCAGGATGAAGATCGCGATTACGGCTACGTGCTGGAAAAGCAGAAATTCATCGGCGTCGTCTCCACCGATTCGCTGAAAGCCGCGCTGGCAGCCGGCGAAGGGATAGACAGCGCGCTGCTCGACGCACCGGCTGCGGTCCCCGCCGATACCTCACTGAACGATTTGCTCTCTCACGTTGCCCAGGCCCCCTGCGCGGTGCCGGTGGTGGGTGAGGATAATCAGTACGTCGGTATCATTTCCAAAAGCACGCTGTTGCGCGCATTAGATCGTGAAGGAGCCCAGCCATGAGTCAGGACACCAGCAATCCGTGGGAAAGCGGCAGCGCCACCACCACCAGCAGCCAGGCCGCGCCAGCCAGCAGCAGCGGCACCGATGCCTGGGGCACGCCGGATGGCACCGCAACACCGGATGCTGCCAGCAGTGACTGGCTGCACAGCGCACCGGCGGCCCAGCCTGAACACTTCAATATTCTGGACCCGTTTCACAAAACCTGGATTCCGCTCGATCACTGGGTCACTGACGGTATCGACTGGGTGGTAAATCATTTCCGTCCGCTGTTCCAGGGTATTCGGGTGCCGGTCGATTACATTCTCAGTGCCTTTCAGCAACTGCTGCTGGGCATGCCCGCGCCGGTTGCCATTCTGGTCTTCGCGCTGATCGCCTGGCAGATCGCCAGCCCGGCGATGGGAATTGCCACGCTGATTTCGCTGGTGCTGATTGGCGCGATTGGTGCCTGGTCGCAGGCGATGGTGACGCTGGCGCTGGTCCTTACCGCGCTGCTGTTCTGTATTCTGATCGGTCTGCCGCTGGGGATCTGGCTGGCCCGCAGTCAGCGCGCCGCGCGTATTATCCGGCCGCTGCTGGATGCGATGCAGACCACGCCCGCCTTCGTCTATCTGGTGCCGATCGTGATGCTGTTTGGTATCGGCAACGTGCCTGGCGTAGTGGTGACGATTATCTTCGCCCTGCCGCCGATTGTTCGTCTGACCATTCTTGGGATTAAGCAGGTGCCCGCTGACCTGATCGAAGCGAGCGAATCGTTCGGTGCCAGTCCGCGCCAGCTGCTGTTTAAGGTGCAGTTGCCGCTGGCGATGCCGACCATTATGGCTGGCGTTAACCAGACGCTGATGCTGGCGCTGTCGATGGTGGTCATTGCCTCGATGATTGCCGTCGGCGGACTCGGCCAGATGGTACTGCGCGGCATTGGCCGTCTCGATATGGGACTGGCAACGGTCGGCGGCGTCGGCATCGTGATCCTCGCCATCATTCTCGACCGTCTGACCCAATCCTTTGGCCGCGATAACCGCAGCCGTGGCAACCGTCACTGGTACCACAGCGGCCCGATTGGTCTGATCCTCTCCCCGTTTCGTAAGAAATGAGTTTTCGGGCGGCACCCGCGTGTCGCCCGCTCCGCTACAATCGAAAAAATAAGGAATTACTATGCGCAAGACAGCTCCTCTGCTGGCCGCCGTGTTAGCCACCTTTGCCGTTTCACAGGTTTCTGCAGCCGATCTGCCCGGCAAAGGGATTACGGTGAAACCGATTCAGAGCACCATTTCTGAAGAGACTTTTCAGACCCTGATTGTCAGCCGGGCGCTGGAAAAGCTCGGTTATCAGGTCGAAAAACCGAGTGAAGTGGATTACAACGTTGGCTACACCACGATAGCGGCCGGCGATGCGACCTTTATTGCCACTAACTGGCAGCCGCTGCACGATGATATGTATAAAGCCGCCGGCGGTGATGCGAAGTTCTACCGTCAGGGCACATTCGTCACCGGTGCCGCCCAGGGCTACCTGATCGACAAAAAAACCGCCGATCAGTATCACATCACCAATATTGAGCAGTTAAAGGATCCTAAAATCGCCGCGCTGTTTGATACCAACGGTGACGGCAAAGCGGACCTGACCGGTTGTACCCCAGGCTGGGGCTGTGAAGCGGTGATTAATCATCAGATCGAGGCGTTTGGCCTGAGCAAAACCGTTGAACACAATCAGGGCAACTATTCCGCCATGATTGCTGACACCATTACCCGCTTTAAGCAGGCTAAACCTATCCTCTATTACACCTGGACGCCTTACTGGGTCAGCGATGTGATGAAGCCGGGCCGCGATGTCACCTGGCTGCAGGTGCCGTTCTCCTCAATGCCGGGCGAGCAGAAAAATGTCGATACCAAACTGCCTAACGGCGCGAACTACGGCTTCCCGGTGAATACCATGCACATTGTGGCCAACAAAGCCTGGGCTGAGAAAAACCCGGCGGCGGCCAGACTGTTCGCTGAAATGAAACTGCCGCTGGCAGATATCAATGCTGAAAACGCCGCGATGCATGCCGGCCAGTCGTCAGAAGAGGCGATCAATGGTCACGTCGATGGCTGGATTAAAGCACACCAGGCCGAATTTGATAAATGGGTCAGTGACGCCCAGGCTGCTGCACAGTAAGTTCTGTCGTTTCCTGCCGGGCGGATCTTTTCCGCCCTTTTTTGTATCTGTTAAACACACTGGTATGGCCTGTTAATAAAGATGCGTGTGAAATAGTTTTTTGAGTTATTATTAACCTCTTATGATTATTAGCTGCCGTTGTTGTTTATGAATGCATCCCGTCAGGGTCTGACGCCTGCTTTAGTATTGTTGATGTCGGTAGCCACCGGGCTGTCCGTTGCCAGCAATTACTACGTTCAGCCCTTGCTCAGTACCATTGCTCACCAGTTCGATCTCTCAGTCAGCCTCGCCGGTTTTATCGTTACTACCGCGCAACTGGGCTATGCCTGTGGATTACTGCTGCTGGTGCCGCTCGGTGACCGATTCGAACGACGCAGCCTGATCGTGACCATGATCCTGCTGGCTGCGGCGGGTATGGTCATTATCGCCCTCTCCCGCTCTTTCCTGTTTTTGCTGCTCGGTACGCTGATGACCGGTCTGTTCTCGGTGGCGGCGCAAATACTGGTGCCGCTGGCAGCAACGCTGGCTGAGCCGGAGCGGCGCGGCAAAATTGTCGGCACGGTAATGAGCGGGCTGCTGCTGGGTATTTTGCTGGCGCGCACCGTCTCTGGCGGGCTGGCGCAACTTGGCGGCTGGCGTACGGTCTACTGGACCGCCAGCCTGTTAATGGCCGTGATGGCGCTGGCGTTGTGGCGCTTCCTGCCGCGCGTCAGCGTGTCGGTAACGATGAGTTACCGTCAGCTGCTGGCGTCGATTTTCAGGCTCTACGCCGGCAATCGGGTGATCCGTACCCGCGCCTGGACCGGCTGCCTCTCGTTTGCCAACTTCAGTCTGCTCTGGACCTCGATGGCCTTTTTGCTTTCAGCCGCGCCTTATCACTTTTCAGAGGGCAAAATTGGTCTGCTGGGACTGGTGGGTGCCGCCGGCGCGCTGGCAGCCCGTCAGGCGGGTTCGCTGGCAGATAAAGGTAAAGCGAAGCTCACTACCCGCGTCGGTTTGCTGATTATGCTGCTGTCGTGGATCGCGATTGCCCTCGGTGCCCACTCTCTTGCGGCCCTGATCGTCGGCATTCTGCTGCTGGATCTGGCGGTGCAGGCGGTACATATCACCAATCAAAGTGTGATTTATGCCCAGATGCCGGACGCGCGTAACCGCCTTAATGCCGGTTACATGACCAGCTATTTTATTGGCGGCGCAGCGGGTTCGCTGCTTTCCGCCACCGCCTACCATCTGTCCGGCTGGTACGGCGTATGTAGCGCAGGCGCTGTCCTGACGCTGATTAACTTGTTGATTTGGTTTAACGGACAGCAGTATGAGCAAGCGAAAATGAGCTGAAGCGCAGGCCGGACAGCTGATTGAGTCTGGTCACATATGGTTAGGTTTGTTATGGTTAGTGATAAACCTATTCACTTCAGTTATTTTTCCTCGCGAAATTATTAAATTCGACACCTTTTCTTGATCACGTCCCGGCGCATTCGCTGTCGCCGGGCGTACGGGTTTTTTAACCCAGGGCCACGGATTGGCCTGGAATCGCCAGATGGTGGCAGCGTGACCGTAGCCCTACTCACCTGCCGAAAATGTGACTACGCTTAATCTGTCACCATAGTTATTATACAAGTTGCAATTAGTGAGGTTTTTTTTAATGGAAAGTTCGTTTACTCCCATTGAGCAGATGCTAAACATCCGTGCCAATCGCCATAAGGATTTTCCGTTACAGGAA
>Ga0308156_1003310_pt1 | contig 12514 bp, 9 predicted proteins | sample PhyAR2_FD_201041 | JGI IMG/M metagenome (GOLD analysis project Ga0308156, IMG submission 201041) | Phyllosphere microbial communities from UC Gill Tract Community Farm, Albany, California, United States - DLSL A.R2 | ecosystem: Host-associated > Plants > Phyllosphere > Unclassified | place: USA... | reverse complement strand
CGCGATAGGTGTGTACTTCGTCGATGACGATGTAGCGCAGGTTCTCGAAGAACTGCGCCCACTTGGTGTGATGCGGCAGGATCGCCTGGTGCAGCATGTCCGGGTTGGAGACCACGATGTCGCCATGCATGCGGATCGCCTGCCGCGCGTCGCCGGGGGTGTCGCCGTCGAAGGTGAAGGCCTTCACTCCGAGGTCGCCGGCGCGGTTGAGCTCCAGCAGTTCGGCCACCTGGTCCTGGGCCAGTGCCTTGGTCGGGAACAGGTACAGCGCCTTGGCCTTGTCCTGCATGGCGGCGCTGACCACCGGCAGGGTGTAGCACAGCGACTTGCCGCTGGCGGTGGGGGTAACGATGGCGACGTGGTCGCCACGCTGGCTGGCCTCCCATGCCTCGGCCTGGTGGCTGTAGAGCTGTTCGATGCCACGTGCCTTCAGTGCCGCAGTCAGGGCCGGTGGCACGGAATCGGGAATCGGCGCATAGCGGCCTTCGCGGCCGGGGATGGCGAAGCTGCCGGTGATGCGATCCTGGTAGCGGCGCTGCAGGCGTGCACTGAGCAGTGCGCCATCGCGCGCGGGCAGGCCATCGCGGGTGGCGAGCTGCTGCTCCGCATCGGCGGTGCGCTTGGCGAGTTCGTAGGCCATGGGAAGTCGATTTTCAGGGGTTCACATGGCAACACAGATGGATCTCAGCATGTGAGACGCCGCGACGGGATGGCGTGAATCATTCAGTGCCGGGGGCCGGGCGCGCCTTGAGCGCGGCGCCAAGTGCGGCAGTGCGGCTGACGGACCGACGAACACACACGACGAGCATCAGCACGTGCCAGCCCGCCGCCAACAGCGCGAACAGCTGCCAATGGAGTACGCCCGGCCAGCCCAGGTCCGGCCGCTGCGGCAGGGGCAACCAGATGACGCCGAGCACTTGTAAAAGCAGCAGCAGGCCGAGCCAGGCCAGGTGCCAGAACCCCCCGCTGGCCGGGTAGCTCAGCCGGTCGCTGGCCAGGCACCATCCTGGTCCGGCGGCCAGCACCTTGCCATCACAGGCGCGTACATCCAGGCGCATCGAGCGACCCGTGGTGAATCCCTCGGCGTCCACCCACTCCCATGGAAGCTGCACGCGCAGGTCGTTGCCCAGCAGCCACGCCCGCGATGTCTGTCCGTTCCGCTGGTATGCGCGCAGGCGCCCCTGCACCTGCAGCACGCGCTGTGCCGTCGCAGGGCCACTGCGGCGCGGTCGACCCAGCCAGAACCCCAGGCCGGCAATGGCGAGCAGGGGCACTCCTGACAGGTAGCTGACATCACGCGGCAGGGGCAGGCAGAGCAGGCCGGACGCATCGGCAGCGGCCCATAGCGCCAGTACCGCGATCAACAGCGCGGACGGGCGCAATCCGGGTCCGCGTCGCATCGCGACTTCTTCCGGTGTCTCCAGACGCTCGCCCCGGATCCTGCTGGCGGCTGCAACCGGTCGCATTGCGGCCACATGGAATCCATTGAGACGCACCACAACGGCCCAGCGTTCGCCCAGCACCACTTCGGCGTCATTGTCCGCCGCAAGGTGTGGGCATGCCTGCCGCGGCAGCAGCACGGGAATGCCACCCAGCAGGCCGTCGGAGACCGGGTAGTGGCGGCTGACGGAGCCTCCGGTGAACTTTCCGCGCAGTACCTGCACCTGGTCGTCATGGACGCAGCCGGTCAGTGCGCGCACCGTTGCCAGTGCCGCGTGTTCATCGGCATCCAGCGTTCGCAGTGCGCTGCTCCGGCGCAGCGAGGCCAATCCGGTGCGGACGCGCGACGTCCATTCGGCAACGGCGGCAACGATCATCGCCAGCAGCAATGCGAGTACGACCAGCAGCGCAGCGCGGGACATCAGCGGCCGAACCGCTGCAGCGACATGGAGGTGGAGGGCGGTGCCATGGTCGACAGCGGAATTGGGAAATACCGCAGCTTGTCGGCCCAGCGTCCTGATGGGAATGACGATTATTGCAAACTTCGGCGCGCCGGCCGGGTCCGGTGATGCGGGACACAGCCTGAACGCCCACGTGGTTGCCAACGAAATCTGAAGCCCGCACCCGTATCCTCGACACCTGGACGCAACAGGCAAGGGTGATGGCTGTGGCAAAACGGGCAACGCAGGGAGCACTTCTGGCCGGCATGCTGCTGGCGGGCATCGCGCACGCGCAGCAGACGACGCCGGCGGCCGTACCCGTGCCCACGCCTGATCCCGTACCGGCGCCTGCCGTGCCGCCCCCTGCTGATGACGCGCCCGTGGTCGTGCCGCCTGCGCAGGGGAACGTCACCACGCTGGGCGAAGTGCGCGCGCTCAAGCCCGAAGACGACCAGCCGCTGGACCTGTACCGCTTCAAGAACCCGATGCGCGCGGAGAACAACCGCTTCAGCCGCGACTGGAGTGAGGCGCCCTCGCCCGAGCAGGTCAGCATGGGCGGCGGTTACATCATGATGGGCGTGGTCAAGGGCGTGATGGCCGCGGCCAAGGGCCTGAACAAGATCACCGGCGGCCCGGACCAGATCCAGTCGGCCATCGCGCGGCCGCCACCGGAACTGAGCGCCGAGCAGCAACGGCGCGCGCTGCAGTTCTGCGCCCAGCAGGATGGTTGCGGCGCACCGCCGGAGAAGTAGGCGGTATCCTGCGGGCCTTCCCTTCGAGGCTGCCTGGATGCTGCTGCGTACCCTGTTCCTGCTTGCAACGCTGAGCCCGCTTGCCGCGTCCGCCAGCGACCTGACCGATGGCGGTTCGTGCCGCAATGGCGCGTTCCCTTCGGAACAATCGGGCTTTGCCCTGGCCAAGGTGGTGGGCACGCCGCGCCTGTACCTGCTGGGCGACATGGACGGCTGCCCGGCCAAGGGCGAACCCGCCTGCCGCCAGCGCAGCTACGTGGTGAGTGGCGATACGGTGGTGACCGGGCGTGATCTTGGTCGCTACCGCTGCGCGTTCTTCCCGAACAAGGTGGGGGGCAGCGCAGGCTGGGTGGATCGCAGCAAGCTGCAGGCGTTGCCGGTACCCGCACCGACGCTGCAGGCCTGGTCGGGAGACTGGAAGGACAGTGACAACGGCCTGCGCATCCGTGTGCGTGACGGCCGCCTGCACGTGGAGGGTGATGCCTACTGGCCCTCGGCCAACCCGACGCCGGCAGAACGCCCGGGCGGCCCGAACATCGGCGCGGTAAGCGCGCAGGCAGTACCGCGTGGCGCCCAGGTCGACTTCGTGGAGGACACCTGCACGGTGCACGCGCAGCTGCTGGGCGATGTGCTGATCGTGGCCGACAACAGCGAGTGCGGCGGCATGAACGTGCGCTTCAACGGTGTGTATCGGCGCAAGTAAATCCACGCCATGCGTGGATGAAACGCGCGGACGGCCCGGCGCCAACCAAGGCGGCATCTACCCTGCACGGCATCAGTAGATCCACGCCATGCGTGGATGGTGTCCGCGATCCAAACGGTGGGGTCAGGGCCCTTTCGCAGGCGAAAGGGATCCGACCCCGGGATCAACCCCGGGATCAGCGTCGGCGCTCCAGCCACCACAGCAGCGATGCGCACAGCACGAACGCCAGCCACCACGGCCAGCGCGGCCCTGTTACACGCTGGCTCGCCTGCGCGGTTGCTGGCGCCGCAGTGGCCAGCCGCTGCGCGGTGGCATCCATCATCGCCTGCCGGTGCAGGGCAGGGGCCTGCTTCGGATCGAACACGTAGCGCCACTGCGTGCGGTCGCCGTGCTGCAGGCGCTGCCAACCGGCCTGGCGCGGCCACCAGCCCGCGCATCGTGCTGTGCCGGTGGTGCTGTCGACGATCAGCGGCACGCCATCGCCGCGTCCGTCAAAGGCCCGCAGCGGTGCCTGCACGCCGCACAGCGACTGCCGTTCGCCGGCCCAGGCCAGTGCCTGTGTCGACCACGGTCCTTCGGTACCGGGCTGCGCGCGAGCGAGGGCGGCGAACACCGTGCTCCACAACTCACCGTGGCGATCCTCGCGACCGGCCAGTACCCAGCGCCAGCTGTCAGTGATCGGCAGCAGCCCGATGCGCCCCTTGCCGACGGCGCGCCACCCACCGATGGGCTTGCCGTCGCGATCCTGCAGCAGGGGGCGGCTGTCGGCTGCCTGCAGCGCCAGGTACTCCAGCGCCGGCAGCGCCGCGGCGTGCGACGCGCGGTCGGCGTCTTCGCCATCCGTGGTGGGCAGGGTGCCGGCGGCAAGCGGCCCGCGACGTGCCTGCAGCATCGTTGCGTCACCCTCGCCGGGCATTGCCGCAACCTGGCTGCCGGCATCGCCCTGCACGGGCAGGCCGAGATCGCGCAGGCGTTGCCGTGCGCTGGCTGATGGCGCGCCGGTACTGCGCACCAGCAGGCCCAGGCCATCGCGCAGGGCCTGGCGCACGGCCGCCAGCTGAGCGGCACCGAGCGCGGCCAGGCTGCGTTCGTCGAGCAGCAGCAGATCGCTGCGCGCCAGCGTGGAGGCGTCCAACGCCAGGTTGCCGTCGCCCAGGCTGAGGCCTGCGCCGGTCTCGGCCTGCACCTGTGCGCGGATGCCGGCATCGGTGGCCCAGCGCCGCAGGTACTTCAGTTCGGCGCCGGGGGCAGCCGAGCGCACCAGCACGCGCAGCGGAGCGGCGGCCAGTGTCTGCTGCGGCACCGGCACGCTGTCGGCCACATGGCCCTGCGCATCCAGCAGGCGCAGTTGGAACACGCTGCGGCCCTCGGCGCGGGCGATGCCGCTGAGCTGCACATGGCCGTCCGCCGCCAGCGGTGCACGATCGACCACCGCACCGGCCGGGTCCAGCAGTTCGGCCTGCGCGCGGTCTACCCCACGTGCCTGTGCGTGCACATCGAAGCGCGCACCGGGAGCGGTGTCCACGGGCGGCTGCAGGGCGATCCAGCCGTTGGCTGCAGGGGGTGCCTGCCAGCGCGTGTCGGCGGGCAGTGCGGCATCGCGGTCACGCGCGGCCAGGCCGGCACCGATCAGTGTCACCGTGGAGGACGGATAGCGGCGCAGTGCGGTGGCCAGGTCCGGCACGCGCGCTGCACCGGCCATATCGGTTGCTTCCGGCAGCAGCACCCGGGTGTCGCCGGTGGGCAGTGCACCGGTCTTGTCGGCCCCGGCGCCGATCACCACCAGGCCGGCCAGGGAGGCGCGCTGTGAGGGCGGCAGCAGGCAGACGTACAGCAGCGCAGCGGCGGCCGCCTGCAGCGTGAGCACGGCGATAAGACGGCCGCGCCTCTGCGTGGGCGAACGCAGTTGGCGTGCACTGGCCACGAGCACGATCAGCGCCAGCGCCACTGCGACCCACACGTTCAATGCCGATGTGCTCATGGCTGTGCCTGCAGCGCGTCGAGGTAGCGCTGGCCCATGGCATCGGCCGCACGGCGTCGCATCACCTGCGGCAGTGGCCGCTGCAGTGCGCGCCACAGCTGCGCGCGCAGGCGTTGCCGGCACTCGGTGCAGCCGGGGTCGATGCGTAGTTGTTCGATGGCGGCAGCCAGGTCCAGTGCATCGGGCAGGAAGGCATTGTTGCGCTGCTGCCAGGTGGCGAGCTTGTCCAGATCTGGCGTGCCGTCCTCGTCGCCCAATCGCTGCCAGGCCTCGACGACGGCCGGATCGGGCGGCGTGCGCGCGGCCAGCGGCAGGTCGCGGCTGGCCAGCCCGGCACGGTCGCCGCTCAGGCGCCGGCTCTCGTCGATCGGCGGCAGCTCCGGGCCGACGCGGGCCAGATAGATGCGCTCGGCCTGCTGCACCTGCTTGATGAACGCCAGCGCCTTGTAGGCAAACGGCAGGGCCTGCTCGGGGCGGCCCTGGCGCAGCTCGCCTTCGGCCGACCACATCTGGTCCAGCGCGGCCTTCAAGGTGGCGCGTGTCTGCGGGTCAAGCAGCGTCGCCGCCTCGGCGTGGTCGTGGGTATGCCCGTACTCGGACAGCACGTCGGTGGCGCTGCCGAATACCGGTGGCGTGTCATTGCCGCTGGCCGCGCCACCGTGGTCGTGGCCGTGCTCGTCGTGTGCGCCGGCCTCGGCGCCGTGACCGTGCTCATGATCGTCATCGTGTGCGTCTGCCGCCGGCGTATCGCTGGTGGGCAGGTCGCTTGTCGGCGGTGGCTTCGGCGCGCCCTCGCTTTCTTCGCCCAGGAACTGGCCGTAGCGCAGGCGCAGGATGCGCTGGTCGACGCCGATCGCATCGCTGCGCTTGACGAAGGTATCGGCGGCTACGCTCCGGCGTTCGCGGATCAACGCCTCGGCGTCGATGATGATCTGCCGCTGGCTGCGGAAGTACGCGGGCAGGGTCTTCTTGATGCGGCCTTCCAGTTCGGCACCGAGCACGGCCTCGGCGCTGGGCAGGCGCAGGATCACGCTGCTGCTGCGGCCGATCTGTGCTGCCGGCGCGTGGTTGTCGCGCACTTCCAGCTGGGCGATCACATCGTTGCCGGGCTGTGCGCCCAGCGCGGCCAGATCAAGGGTATGGGCAAAGCGCCGTGCCTTCGCCTCGCCGCTGCCGCTGAGCGTCACGCTGCGGCGTACGAAGGTGATGTTCTCGCCGCTGCCCTGGGTGATGGTGATCGACAGCGTCGCCCGCGCGGAGACGCCATGATCGTCGCTGGCCTCGAAGCGCAGCGTCCACTGCCGTTGCCCGGGGGTGCCCAGCACCAGGCTGGTGGCAGGCTCGATCACGCGCACCGTCGGCGCACGGTCGGCGACCACGTCGAGCCGATGCAGGCGGGTGTCGGCCAGCGCCGGTTGGCTGACCACGCGATACAGCACCGGGGTACGCGCTACGTCCTGCGCCTGCCATTCACCATTGCGCTCGCGCAACGGAAGGCGTCGACCGTCGTGGAACTGCAGCCAGGCGCTGCTGGGTGCACGGTCGAAGCGCAGTGACCAGGACAGGCGACTGTCGGCGGCGACCTTGGCGTCGAGTGCGTTCTGCGTACGCGTGGGTTGGCCGGTGTAGGCCGGTGCGTCGATGCGCAGTCGAGTGGACTGCAGGCGCAATGGACCGGCCTTGGTGCTGCTTTGCGGCGAGGCAGGCGCCGTGGGGCGCGGTGCGCCGCTGTGCGGCCAGCCCAGTGCCAGCACGGCGACGGCGATGCCGCCGATCCAGCACAGCGCCACTGCCCTGCGTGGCCAGCGTGGTCGCAGCTCGGGGAGGTTGTGTTCAAGTGCAGCCAGCACGTGGGTGCGCTGGCGCTGTTGCAATGGGTTGAGCGCAGCGCCATCGGCAAACAGCAGATCGGCGCTGTCTTCGCTGGCGCCACTGGCATCGAGCCTGCGCTGCAACCAGCGTCGGTCCAGCTGCCGGGCGCGCATCGTCGCGGCGGCCGCAATGATCAGCAGGGCCACGGTCGCCACGACGCAGGCGATATCGAAACCGGACACGCGCAGCGCGAGTGCCGCTGACGCCAGCGCCCACGGCAGGCCCAGCAGCAGGGTGATCGCCGCGCGGCGCCGACGTGCGCGCTGCCATGCCTGTTGCAGCGCCCTCATGGTGCAGCCCTGCGTCGCGCGCTGCTCGCCATCCAGCGCTCAAGCGCGAACAGCAGCACGATCACCAGCAGCAGCCACGCGGTGGGTTCGCGCAGGGGCGGCGTTGCGGCAGGCAGGGGCGCCTGGCGTGGTGCCTGGTCCTGCGCATCACCCAGCTGTGGCGTTGATGGCGGTTGCAGGGCCTGCAGCAGGTCGCGCGCCAGGCCGTCATCGCGCAGTGCACTGTTGCGGGCCACGTTCCATTCGCCGGGCAGATGCAGCAGGCGGCCCTGGCCGATGCGCTGCTGCCACAGCAGCGGTGCATTGTCTGCATCGCGCAGCAGTACGGGTGCACCCGCTGGCGGTTTCGCAGCGGTCAGCACCGTGCCGCCCTGCTGCAGCCAGCGCTGCCAGGTGCCAGGCAGCGCATCGGTGGCGGTCCAGACGCCGATCTCGCCGCGGGCAGGCAACGCGTCGTCGGCCAGGGGGGCCGCCAATGGTTGCGTGCTCCACGCGCGCTGCAACGCGCCCAGCCATTGCAGCGCAGCGGCCGGTGCATCGCTGCGCGTACGCAGGCGTGGTGCCGGGGAAGCGTGTGGCGGCGCGGTGACGGCCAGCGCGTGTGGATGCCACTGCACCTCGCGCGACAGCTGCAGGCGGGCACCATCAAGGCCGGGCAAGGGATCGGGTACGTGTACGGTCAGCGCGGTGCCGGCCGGCAACTGCGCGTCCAGCTCGCGCAGCAGGCTGGGCAGGGCAGCAGCGTCTGCCGGCGTGGGCTGGTCGATGGTGGGGAAGCCCGGCGCCAGCCAATGCCAGTTGCGCGCATCGGTGCTGCCGCGCAGCGCGGTCGCGTCCAGGCCCGGTGCCACCACCGTCCACGCTGCTGGCACGGGCGCAGGACCGGTCAGCGCCGGGCGCGCCAGCAGCAGGGCCAGTGCGGCCAGCAACAGCAGCCGCACCAGCAACAGCGGCCAATCATCGAAGCGGATGCGCTGCCGCGGTCGTACCTGGGCGCGCAGCCAGCGCAGCGCAGCGAAATCCAGCGGCGTGTAGGGATGACGGCGAGCGAGGTGGATCAGCAGTGGCAGCAGCCATGCGGCCAGCGCCGCCAGGCCCAGCGGGAACAGCAGGCTCATGCGCCGCCCCTGCGGCCGAACAGCGCCTGCAGCGGCTGGTCCAGCGGCTGATCCAGCCAGCCGGTCGCGCAGGCGATGCCACTGGCCTGCAGGCGCGACTGCAGCGCGGCGCGCGCCTGGGTGAAGCGCTGCAGGTAGTCGGCGCGGATCGCGGCGCCATCGCCGAGAAGTTCATCGCCTGTTTCCGGATCGCGGAAACGATGGCCTGCGTCGAAGGGGAAATCGCGCTCGTCGGCCGTCAGTACCTGCAGCAGCATCACCTCGCGGCGGGCGCTGGCCAGCTGCTCCAGCAGCACGATGCCCGCGTCGTCGAAGCCATCGCCGATGGCCAGCAGCAGATCGCCGGGGCGCACGCGCTCCCACAGCGGTCGCAGCCGCTCTGCGGCCGGCCATGCGCCGCGCGCCTGCAGGGCATGCAGCTGCAGATGCACGCGGTCGCGCTGGCGCGCGCCATGCGCGGCCGGCACCAGCTGCAGGCCTTCGCCGTTGATCGCCAGCAGGCCGAAGCGATCACCCTGCTGCAGCGCCAGCTCGACCACGCAGGCAGCCAGCTGCCGCATGTGATCCAGGCGGCTGCGTCCGGGCGCTGTATGGTCGGACTGGCCCGCCGAGGCCGTGGCATCGAGCAGCAGCCAGACGGTGATCGGGCTTTCGCGCTCGGATTCGCGCACGAAGAAGCGGTCCGAGCGCGCATACAGCTTCCAGTCGATCTGGCGCAGTTCGTCACCGGGCTCGTACGCGCGGTACTGGGCGAATTCCAGGCCGGCGCCGCGGCTGCGGCTGGCATGCTGGCCGATGCCGCTCGCACCGCTGGCCAGGCGTGGCCGCAGGCGCAGCGCACGCAGGCGCGCACGCAGGTCGGGTGGCAGCAGCAGCGGCGTGCCTGCGGTCACCAGTGGATCAACCCGGGAAGGGAACGGCCTGCAGCAGTGCGGCGACCACATCGTCGGCCCGCTTCTGCTCGGCTTCGGCGGCAAAGGACAGCAGCAGGCGATGGCGCATCACCGGTGCCGCCAGCGCCTGCACATCCTCGCGGGTGGCGGCGAAGCGTCCCTGCAGCAGGGCGCGCGCCTTGGCGGCCAGCACCAGCGACTGCCCGGCACGCGGACCCGCGCCCCACTTCACCCACTGGTTGATCGCCGCCGGTGCGCCATCGCCGGGGCGGCTGGCGCGGACCAGGCGGGTGATCCAGGCCAGTACGTCGGGGCTGACATGCACCTGGCGCACCGCCGCCTGCAGCGCGATCACCGCTTCGGCATCCATCACCTTCGGCACGCTTTCCGTGGCACCGCCGGTGGTCTGTTCAAGGATCTGCCGCTCTTCTTCCTCGCTGGGGTAATCGACCAGCACATGCAGCAGGAAGCGGTCCAGCTGTGCTTCGGGCAAGGGGTAAGTACCGGCCTGTTCGATCGGATTCTGCGTGGCCAGCACGAAGAACGGCGCCGGCAATGTGTAGGTCGTGCCGGCGTAGCTGACCGTACGCTCCTGCATCGCTTCCAGCAGCGCCGCCTGGGTCTTGGGCGGGGTGCGGTTGAGCTCGTCGGCCAGCAGCAGGTTGGTGAAGATCGGGCCCTGCTGGAAGCGGAAATGGCGATGACCGGTGCCGTGGTCCTCTTCCAGCAGTTCGGTGCCCAGGATGTCGCTGGGCATCAGGTCCGGGGTGAACTGCACGCGCCGGAACTGCAGTTCCAGTGCCTGCCCCAGCGAGCGCACCAGCAGGGTCTTGCCCAGCCCCGGGGCGCCTTCCAGCAGGCAGTGGCCACCGGCCAGCAGGCCGATCAGCAGCTGCTCGACCACGGTGTGCTGGCCGACCACGGCGTGGGCCAGGGCGCTGCGCAGCGCGTGCAGGCGCGGCAGCAGGGAATCGAGGTCGGGGGAGGTCATGGGCGTGGTCCGTTCAATTGTTCAATGCGTACATCACGATGTTGACGCCGAAGCGGGTGTTGTCTTCGGCCAGGAAACGCTTGTTGCGCCAGTCGTAGTCCCACTCGCAGCCGTAATCCTTGTTGCTGTAGAGCAGACCCAGCCGGCCATCGACCTCGATGCCTTTCAGGTAGTCGTGCACCAGGTCATCGCCCCAGCCGTTGAGCTCGAAGCTGGTCGCAGGCGGGCCGTCGGGGAAGCGGAAGAAGCTGCGGTACAGCGCGTGGCTGTTGGGCAGTTTCTGCAGCGCCTTCGGCCCGAACAGCCGGCCCATCTGCGCTTCGAACGAGGTGGCGAACAGGCCGTCGATATCGTGGTTGCAGTCGTCGACGAAGACGAAGCCACCATTGCGCACGTAGCGCACGAAGTTCTGCCGTTCGGCGGCGTTGAACTCGACCAGGGTGTGCCCGGCCAGGTAGCAGAACGGCGCCTCCAGCATGCGCGGGTCGGCCAACGCCACCACGCGTTCCTGCGGGTCCACCCGCAGGGAGGTGTAGTCGATCAGCGAGGTGATCAGGTTGGACGGCATGCGCGCGTCCACGTCCCAATCGCCGGAGTCGTACTGCAGGCGTGTGAACCAGAAGTCGTAGCGCGAACTGCGCGGGCCTGCCTGCGCCCATGCCGGCAGCGCCGCCGCCGAAGCGGCAGCGGCCAACCAGCGCAGGCAGGCCCGCCGATCCATCAGACCGCGTCGGACAACGAGGTAAAGGTGAAATCGCGCAGCTTCATCGGCGGAATCATCATCACGAAGTTGGACTCGTCACCGGCCACGCGCACCGGCTTGCCCAGCTCTTCGATGTTGTTGAGCATGATCACCGGCGATTCGTTGAAGCGGAAGTTCTTCACCGGATGCTTGATCTGCCCGTTCTCGATGTAGAAGGTGCCATCGCGGGTCAGGCCGGTCAGCAGCACGGTCTGCGGATCGACCATGCGGATGTACCAGGTACGGGTGACCAGGATGCCCTTCTGGGTGCCGCGCACCAGTTCGGCGGTGCTCTTCTCGCCACCGCTCATCAGCAGGTTGCCGGGCGTGGCCTTGGCGGTCTTGCCCTGCTTCTGAGCCCAGAAGCGCGAGTAGTCGAGGTTGGCGACCTTGCCGTTCTCGATGATGGCGATGCGCTCACGCGGCATGCCCTCGTTGTCCCACGGCAGCACCGGCGCGTCCGGGTGCCACGGGTCGGCATGCATGTTCACGCGCGGATCGTAGACCTGCTCGCCCAGCTTGTTGCCACCGCCCTTCTTCGACAGGAAGCTGCGCCCTTCATCGGCCGAGCGTGCGCTGAAGAAGTTCATCATGAAGCTGATCAGGCCGGCGGCTGCTGCCGGCTCCAGGATCACCGTGTACTTGCCGGGTTCCAGTGCCTTGGCTTCCTGCGACTCGGTCGCCTTGCGCATGGCGATGCGGATGTCCTGGTCGGCCTTGAAGTCGGCAGCGTCCTTCAGGTTGCGACCCACCCAGCCCGAACCACGGCCGTCTTCGGTGCGCACGGTGCAGGTGTAGTCGAAGTTGGTGGTGCGCTGGTAGCCGAAGTTGCCATTGCTGTTGGCCGTGGCGTAGAAACCCTGGCCGTCTTCGAGGAAGCCGGCAGCGATCAGCCCGTTGCCACGGCACGGCGCGATCGAATCGGCGGCGACCTTGGCGCGGAAGGCCGGATCGATGGCGGCGGTGGATTCGCTGAAGGTCGGGCTGGGGCGGTAGGTCTGCTTGCCGATGGCCGGCATGAACTCCGGGTTTTCCGGGGCCAGGCGGGCCAGGTCTTCGGCACGACGCACCACGCGCTGCAGCGCCGCGTCGTCGAACTCGTTGATCGAGGCGGTACCCACGCGCTTGCCGAAGGCCACGGTGACGGCCAGTTCGGTGTTGTCGACGATGCCGCTGGTGGACACGTTGTTCAGCGCGAAACGGATGTTGCCGTTGATGGAACCGGCCAGTACGGCCGTGCACTCATCGGCCTTGGACAGGGCGATGACCTTGTCGAGGATGGCCTTGGCCTG
>Ga0308156_1003306_pt1 | contig 12523 bp, 8 predicted proteins | sample PhyAR2_FD_201041 | JGI IMG/M metagenome (GOLD analysis project Ga0308156, IMG submission 201041) | Phyllosphere microbial communities from UC Gill Tract Community Farm, Albany, California, United States - DLSL A.R2 | ecosystem: Host-associated > Plants > Phyllosphere > Unclassified | place: USA... | reverse complement strand
TGGGACTCTTTTTGGGGGCCATTCCACTCTTTGCCTATAGTTTTGCTTCAAACAATACTCAACGATTAAAAGAAGCACTTAAAGAGTTAACTCTTTGGATTGGCGGAATTTCTATTCTCTTTGCTTTAATTGTCTATCTTTTTAGAGTTCCTGTCATGCAACTCTTTACTGATGATAGTGCAGTAATCAAAGTGGGCTTAATCGTACTAGCCGCACAACTGGTTTCATCTGTCTTCAATGGTTTTTCGGGATTATTTACTGGAATTTTTGAAGCTTCTGGTCTAGGTGCGCAAACTGGGGTAATGTCTACTATCCAAGGGATTCTTTATATCCCAATCGTCATTATCTTACATCATTTTTACGGATTAACTGGCCTCATCTGGTCAATGACCCTAACAGAAGGAATTGCCTTTGTAGCAGGGCTCATCATGCTTATCCCTTATTTATTAAAATTAAACAATGGTAAACTTATGGAAAATCAACCTGAATTAGCCGTTGCTGAATAATATATTAAAAACGAGGAAATTTAAGGCCTCGTTTTTTTATATATTATTTTCCAGTCCAGACGAATTTATCATAATTTAAGCCCGATAAAGCTTCAATTGTTTGTTTTGTTTTGAGGTCAGCTGACTCTTTAGCATTTTTTACTGCCACTTCTCCCCCAATCAAATCAGCCTTTTGTAGACGTGAAATTTCTTCAACCAAAATAGCATGTGTTTTTGAATTAAGTTTAAAAGTAAAAGCATTCCATAAAGCAATCAGCATCAAGCCTCCAACTAAAAACGTCATCAGCATAGCAATTCCAAAGCCTGCACTTTGAATCTGATGTTCTAATGTAGAACTTGTTACCAAATGGTGAAAAGCTTGTCTGGTCGTCACATGGTGCACTTGTACATAATTTGACATTTTGTCTGCCACATTAGAAACATGTTGGTTATAACCAGCAGCTCCCATAACCGCTCCAATGACAACATTAAAGACAATATTAGTGAATTTACGTACAAAAGTCATAGCTCCAGCAAAAACTCCTGCCCGCTGTTCTTTATGAATGATCATATCAATATCAGGAATTAAAGGAAAGACGACCCAAGGAAGGCCCCCAATGATGTTACGACCCACAGTGAAAACACAAGTTGTAAAAATGATGAGTCCCGTAATCTGAGCTTCTGATAAACTTCCTCTTGTGAAATAAACAATACCATAAGTGATACATGCTAAAATACCAATGCCAAAACCAATTAGGTAAAGCAGGCGTGGTCCAATTTTGGGGTGATTAAAAAGCCATGCTCCAAATGGTGTATATGCAATTGTCATAATCAATAAGGGTGTCGCTAAAATAAGAGCTGCTTTCGCTGGATCAAGTGTTAGAGTTGGCAAAAACGAAATCGTCGCAAAGATAACAAAAATAGCTGTAAAAGAATCAATAATCCCAAAAGTAGAGAAATAAAGAACTAGATGTTTACGAAAAGTTTTAATCCTTAAGGTTAAAAGTAAATTAGCAATATTTTCCAAGAATAACCTAGCAGGAGTTTTAGCTCGTTTTCTTTCTTCATCTAAATGTCGCAACATAAGTTCTGTCTTTTCTTTAGAAATCAGAATAGGGTCCCAAGAAGAAAAGTAAGCAAAGAGTGTAAATATAATCCCAATCACACCCCAAACACAAGCTGTTGCAAATAAGGCCCAGGCGGAAGTTTGCATTCCATGTTCAGCAGGTAAAAGTTTCATAAAGAGAGTCGGGACAAAAGCGATTAAGGGTTGGGCTAAACCTGAAGCCCACATTCTGATTGATCCCATTTTATTACGTTGTGTATAGGTAGAGGTAATTTCTGCAGGGATAGCTTCCCAAGGAATGAGAACTAAATCCAAACAAAAATCAAAAAGTATAAATGACACAAGATAATAAAGCCAAGAAAGGCCACCTGCCATTGGAATCCACATCGCTGCAAAAGCAACCGATGTTGGAATTGCAAAAATTAAAAAGAAGCGTCTACGCCCATATTTTCGGCCGAGTGCAAAGTGATAAAAATTATCTGAAATAACAGCAACGGCAGGAGCCCAGAACATATCTATAACGAGTCGAGCTGAAATTAAAAGTGCAGCTAATCCAGGATTAACCCCACCAAAAGAGGTCATAAAATATAAGAGCCACGAACCAATAAGGCCACCAGTTCCTCCATTAAACATATCCCATGAACCAATTCCTAAAGCTCGATGAAACCCAATTACTCCTTCTGCTTTGTTTGTTTTAAAACTAAAAAATTCTCTAAAAAAATTTGTTTTTTTCATTGCCAACTATAACCTTCTCCAAATTTAAATATATTTCTTGAAAGTAAAAAGTTACAAGTATATTAGGTTGCAAATTAAAAACTTTTTACACTTAAATATTGCAAAACATAGTTACACCTAATTAATTTCAAGCAAATTAAGTATAGCGCTTTCAAAGCGATAAACTTGATTAAAGTTACGTTATTTATTAGGAAATAATGCTATTGAACAATGAGTGCTAGCTTTAAAATTTATTATTAAAAATAAAAAAACTGATAACAGATACTGTTATCAGTTTTTTATTCTATTGCCACTCAACAGTTGCTGGTGGTTTGCTCGTAATATCGTAGACGATACGATTGACGTGGTCCACCTCATTAACGATACGTTTTGAGATTTTTTGGAGAAGATCCCAAGGAAGTTGGGCAAAGTCAGCTGTCATTCCATCGATTGAAGTGATGGCACGAATAGCTAGTGTATAGTCATATGTTCGTTGGTCTCCCATGACACCGACTGATTTCACGTCTGTATTTACTGTGAAATATTGCCAAACATCACGTTCAAGGCCTGCAGCAGCAATTTCTTCACGAAGAATTGCATCTGATTCACGAACAGTTTCTAGTTTTTCTTCTGTTAAATCACCAAGGACACGAATGGCAAGTCCTGGTCCAGGGAAAGGTTGACGCCAAACGATTTCATCAGGCATTCCAAGTTGTGTTCCAAGCGCACGAACTTCATCTTTAAAGAGTGTATTCAATGGTTCAATCAATTGGAATTGCATATCTTCAGGAAGTCCACCAACGTTATGGTGTGATTTGATTGTTTGAGCTGTATCTGTTCCTGATTCAATGACGTCGGTGTAGAGGGTTCCTTGGGCAAGGAAGTCAACACCTTCTAATTTGTTTGCTTCATCATCAAAAACATAAACAAATTCGTTACCGATAATTTTACGTTTTGTTTCTGGGTCTGAAAGGCCAACAAGTTTGTCCATGAAGCGTTTTTGAGCATCTACTTTGATGATATTAAGACCAAATTTTCCGCCCAATGTCTCCATGACTTGGTCAGCTTCGCCTTTACGAAGGAAACCGTGGTCAACAAAGATTGATGTCAATTGGTCACCGATGGCACGTTGTAAAAGTACACCTACAACTGATGAATCAACACCACCTGAAAGTCCAAGAAGAACTTTTTTATCGCCAACTTTTTCACGAATATTTTTGATTTGCATATCAATGAAGTTTTCCATTGACCAGTTCCCTTTTGCTCCACAAATGTTAAGCGCAAAGTTTCTGAGCATTTCTGTCCCGTGAACTGAATGACGAACTTCTGGGTGGAATTGGATACCGTACAAGTTGCGTTCTGTATTTTCAACAGCAGCAAATGGACTGTTTGGTGAAGTTCCGACAACGTGGAAACCTTCAGGAATAGCTGTTACACGGTCACCGTGGCTCATCAAAACATCTTGAACTTCGGGGGTTCCTGCAAACAATGCTGATTTTTCAGTAAGTTGAAGTGGGGCAACACCGTATTCGCGTTCGCCTGCTGCTTCTACCATACCGCCGAGCTTGTAGCTCATCAATTGCATTCCGTAGCAAATACCAAGAACTGGCAAACCAAGTTCAAAGATTTCAGGATCAATATCAAATGAACCTTCATCATAAACTGAATTTGGACCGCCTGAAAGAATAATACCGATTGGATTAATCTCACGAATTTCTTTGGCTGTAACTTTGTGACTCATGAGTTCTGAGAAAACACCGATTTCTCGGATACGACGCGCAATAAGTTGATTGTATTGTGAACCATAGTCGAGTACAATGATTTTTTCAAGTGTAGTGTCGGACAAGGGACCCTCCTCTAATAAGGTGCAAAAGTCCGAATTCCTGTTGGAAAGTTCGAACTTTTGTTCAATTATTTTATTAGATTTATTCTATCATAATTTATTGTTTTTTGCAGAGATATTTGTGAATAAATAAAATAAATTTTAGAAAAATCGTATGATAGTGATTACATTTATTTTTACTGACGAAAATGAAAAACTACTGACAAAGCTGTCAGTAATTTTTTTCATCTAATTCTTTTGCCAAAGCAAAATTTCCAATCGTTGCCGAACCATTATTTGCGACTGACGGAGTCATAATATAATCTGTCAGTAAATAGGGAACGTGGACATAACCTGCCATTAATTTTGTGAATTCTTTGCGCACGCGCTCAATCATGTGCGTTTGGGTCATAACGCCACCACCAAAAACAATTTTCTCAGGTGCAAGTGCTAAGGTTGTATTAACGGCGATTTGTGCAATGTAGAAAGCTTGAATATCCCAAACTTTGCTGTCAGCTGGAATATCTTCTCCACGAATTCCTAAGCGGGCTTCAAGGGAAGGGCCGGCTGCCACTCCTTCTAGACAATCACCATGAAATGGACAAACGCCTGCAAAATTAAGATCGTCTGGATGACGCTTCACATATTGATGACCCATTTCTGCATGAGAAAATCCTCCAATAAATTTCCCATCTTGTACGGCTCCTCCACCAATTCCTGTTCCAATTGTGAAATAAACCAATGATTTTCCGCCAGTCACAATCATTTCACCGTAAGCCGAGCTATTGACATCGGTAGTGAAAACCATCGGAATATCAAGTGCGGCTTTGAGTTTTCCTAATAAATCAACATTTGCCCAACCAGCTTTTGGCGTGGTTGTTATATAGCCATAAGTTGCACTTTCAGGCTTGATGTCAATAGGCCCAAAAGAACCAACTGCCAATGATTTAACAGGATTCTCTTTAAAAAATTCAATGGTTCTAGTAATTGTTTCTTCAGGACTAGTCGTTGGAATTTGATTTGTTTTTAAAATGTTAAACTGCTCATCACCAATCGCAAGTACAAATTTTGTTCCGCCTGCTTCGATTGAGCCATAATGATTTGTCATAATTTTTTCCTATAATTTGTTACTTTTTATGTTCTATTTCGTATAGTATTAGTGAAGGAATTTTCTGTCAGTAAAAAATATTACTGATAGAAAACTCCTAGCTTATTTGTCAGTCTTATTTGCGTAAGTTTGTGAAAAATCTACCGCTGCACCAATTAAGTTGGCAGAATTTCTGAATTCACAAGTTACAATTTCTGGCATAAAAGTCGCTACTTCAATAATTTCCATGATTTTTTGAAGTTGTTTTTGTAGTTCTGGAATTAACCATTCAGCTTGGGAAACTCCTCCGCCAATAATCACTAATTCTGGATCAAAAGAATAAGTCAGATTAAAAATCCCTTTTGCGACATTGTATAGAAAAACATCTTTTTCTTCATTTGCTATTTCATCATCATTAAAGGCTTTTTCAAAGATTTCGATGGCATCAAGAGCTTCTCCTGTGCGTTTATTATAGCGCTCAGCCATTCTAATCGTTGTTCCTAATGTTGAAAACGAATGTTCATCATCCATGAGCATAAAGCCAAATTCACCGCCAAAAAGATGTTTCCCATGATGAACTTTCCCATTCATAACTACAGAACCGCCAACACCTGTTCCAAGCACAAGAAGCAAAACATCTGACAAACCTTTTGCCGCACCAAATTTCACTTCGGCAAGCGCTGCACAATTGGCATCATTTTCGATAGAAACAGGTAAACCAAATCGTTTTTCTAGTTCAGCATGAATATCAAATTCATGAATATAAGGGAGAGCACTTGCTCCTTCAATGACACCAGTCGCTTTATTTACTGCTCCTGGAGAACTAATAGCGACACCACAAACATCAGAATTTTCCTTAAATTGTTCAACGACTGCTGTCAGTGATTGATAAAATTGATCCAGATTATCAGGAGTTCCGAAAGCACTTCTTCTCCTAATTTTCCGTCAGCAAATCTTGCATATTTAATGCTTGTTCCACCAATATCTATTGTTAATAATGACATATTTCTCCTCCAAATTTTCTTATATTTTAACAGAAATCATTGATTGTATTTTTCTAAAATCGAATCTGGAACTTGTAAAAGTGATGAGTCTGTTAAATTTTTATACCAATAAGCTGATTTTTTTAAAGTTTTCACTTGGGTATGGATATTCAAACTAATCAAACCATAACGATTTTTGTATGAATTCCGCCAACTCCAACAATCAATTGGTGTCCAAACATGGTAACCAAAACAATTGGAGCCTTCTTGAATCGCTTTATGGAGCCAAAAAAGATGTTCTGTTGTAAAAATAATTCGATAATCATCTTGGATTTGACCCTCTTCATCTTTGAAACGCTCTTCATTTTCTACGCCCATCCCATTTTCAGAAATAAACCAAGGAATATTCCCATAATCTTCTTGAATTCGCTTGGCAATTTCGTAAATGGTTTGTGGATGTATCTCCCAACCTCTGTCAGCATTCATCCGCACCCCACGTTTATTGAACGATGCGTAATATTTGTCGGGACGCCAATCTTGAGCCAAACTATCACTAGAATATTCAGGTTCTTGTACTCGACTCGGATGGTAGTAATTTACTCCCAAAAGGTCCACTTTGTTTTCCTTAATCCGTTTCAAATCTTCTGCTTCCGACTGCCACAAGACATTTTCTTCTTGTAAAAGGCTGACTAATTCTTCTGGAAATTCTCCCTTTATTGATGCATCTAAAAAGAGGCGATTTTGCCAAAGGTCTGCCATTTCAGCTGCTTTTAAATCTTCTATTTTTTCAGTTGCTGGATAGGACGGAGTTAAATTTAAAATGATTCCAATTCGTCCTTCAGGATTTTTATTGATTTTTCGGTATTGTTCAATCGCAAGAGATGAGGCGAGTTGCAAATGATAAGCCACTTGAACAGCTTTTTTTCCATCAACAATATCAGGATAATGGAAACCTAATAGATAAGCACACTCAACGACAACCATTGGCTCATTAAAAGTAAACCAATCACTCACTCGGTCGCTGAATTCAGCAAAACATTTTGCTGCAAAACCTGCATATAAATCAACAACATGACGACTTTCCCAGCCTCCATATGTTTTTAAAAGTTCAACTGGTAAATCAAAATGATTTAAATTAATCATCGGACGAATCCCTTGCGCTATAAATTCATTAATTACAGCGTTATAGAAATCAACCGCTTTTTCATTTACCGTATTCTTTTCTAAATCATCTATCAAACGCGACCATTGAATACTTGTCCTTATTGATTTTAGACCAGCAGCCTTCATTAATTTTATGTCTTCTCGAAAGTCATTGAAAAAATTACTGGCTGTATCAGGTCCAATTCCGCCCCAAAAACGTTCTTGATAATGGTCAAAATCATAATCAAAAACATTGTCATGCTGCTTTTTAAAACGCCCTTCAGTTTGTGGGCCACTCGTTGCTGCTCCCCACAAAAAATTTTCTTGGAATTTTAATTCCATTTTCCACCCCTCTCAGTAACTCTTCTTTTTTACTCTGCTAACTGTTCTTCGACTTTCAAACGCCAAGTTTTTGTCACACTTAAAGAATAAACTTGTAAAAGGCCAATCAAACCAAAGAGAATCATGCCCTTAAATTGCCAAGTCAAAACAAAGATAAGGACAATCCCAAATAAAAGTTTTAGATAGGTTTTAAAACTAATAAAATTTGAAATAAAGCTCATTTTTAATAAGTTTCCAAAACTAATTTCAAATTGACTATCAAAAATCATTGTATATTCAAAAGCGGTCATAAGATAAGTTAAACCAAAGAATAGAATGAAATCAATCACCAAGAAAAGTAAACCTTGGATTTGTACTGAAAGATATAAATTATAAGCGAGCAAAAGACTCAAAGACGTATAGAGCCAAAAAATGATATTTGCTCTTAAAAAGTCTCGCTTGAAAATTTGATAAGCCTGTTTCACTGAGATTGACTTATAGTCAAAACCATGTTCCAAATACAACTCTGTTACCACTTTAAAGGCAGGACCAAGTCCTAAAACAAACAGCCCTGTGAGCGCTAAGAGCCAAAATATCAAGGTCAATTTAACAACGACCCAAATCCGAATAAAGAATTCTTCTAGTGCTTTTCCAATCATTTTTCTATAACTTTCTAACTTTTATTACTTCATTATAACACTTTTCCAATGAAATGTTAGGGTTTTCATGATAGCCTTTTCTTTGCTTTTATGGCAAACTTTTACAGCCCTTTGTCAGCTATTTTTTTGTCCTAATACTTGTATTTCATATAAACGAACAGCGGTATCTGCTCCTTGTGTTGGTTTAGTGGCTGTGATTCTAACGTAACGCGCTTCTGTCTGTTTGAAAGAATCTTTGGTTTCCCCCAATTTATTTTTCTTAACGTTGACAACTTCTGTCCAATTTTGATTATCCTTTGAAATCTCAATGGTGTAATCAGAAGTATTCATGTCAGGCGATTCTCCTCCTTTTTGCGCATGGTCAATCAGGACTTGATTGATTTTTTCTGATTTTCCAAGGTCAATTGTAATATTATGTTTACCTGGGCCAACGGCACACCATTTGGTATTTAATTTTCCATCAACTGCTTTTGGTCCTGATTCAGATTCATTAGTGAAACTGTCTACTTGAACGGATTGATTTAATGCAAAATTTGTTAATTCTACTGGTTGATCAATTACAGTAATCAGTTCAGTTTGAGTGACTGAATCTTCTTGTCCTTTTTCATTGATGACCGTTAATTTGACGGAATAACTCCCTGCTTTATCAAAACTTACTTGAGGATTCTTTTCTGTAGAAGTAGCAGGACTTGCACCGTCAATTTCCCATTTATATTTGACGGAAGCTAGATTAGATTGATTCATTAAAGTTACTTTTTCACCAATCGTAACTAGGGTTTTATCTGCTACAAATGCCGCTTTAGCTAATGAATTATCTGGCCATTTCACAGAGGTCGTAACTGAATGTCCAGATTCTCCAGCCTTATTAATTGGGACAATTTCAAATTTTGTTGAATTGATATTTTTGCCGCGTTTTAAGGCATTAACAAAGAAGGCATTGATATTGCTTGCTCCTAAAAATTCTTTACTTCCATCATCATTCAACTGATAGATTTCATAAGTAGAAAGATTATTTTTAGTTGCATCTGATTTCCAAGAAAGTCTAAAACCACCTACTGTTCCTTCTTCTTCAAAAGCTTCATCAGTTACTTTTGCATCCGAAAGTGTGATTGGAGAGACTTTTTGACCATTGGTCAAAGTCATTTCTCCTAGATTAATGGCTTTAAAATCCATTGCTTGATCAGATTTTATGCTTAAACCGATTTTTTTGATTGTTTGACCTTCAAATTTCTTAACATCAAAACTTATTTCTGACCAATTCTCAGTCAGGCTTTTATCTCCTGTAATGCTAACTTTTTGACCATTTGCTAGTTCTAAGATTGCAGAAACTTTAAGCACTTGGTCTGAGCGCATACTAACGGAGAATTTTGCTCCCTTATCAATTTTCAAATCACTAGCAAACAATGTGATGTTTGAGCTTTTCCCTGCATCTAAATGTTCAGCCATAAATTTCAGTGAATTTCCACCGTTATAAGCATTTGCAAAGTCGAAGCTTGGACTTATTTTATTTTTTCCTTCGTTGTCAATAATCCAGCGGTAAGATGGTAAAATACCTGCTAAACTGCGGTCGTTCCAATCCATTTCTGAGATTTTTTGACCAGCTTTAAAATAGTTATAACCATTTCCTAAATTAAAATTAGTATTAAATTCATTACCGCTTATTGCTGATTTTTCCAGAACATATTTGGAAAGTCCTGTCCATGATTCATTAACAGAGTGATCAACTTGACGAGGGTCTGCTTTTTGATTGACCCAGAATGCTGATTCACGATTTTGAAAATCATCCCAATTACTTGCGTTAGTGTAGGTAGCGCTTGCTGCATAGAGTCCAATTGATGTTTGAGTGGCTTGATTTCCTTTTTCTAAAAGGTTCCATTTAACTGGAGTTTGGACGTCTTTCGCTTGCACATCTATTCCGGCATAAATATTATAAGGGTCAATATTGTGATTTTTAGCATAGAGATTCGATTTTTCAAGTAATTTTTGGTCGGCCAAATTATTTTGAGTCCACCAGAAATTTAAAAACATCGCGTCTGCTGCTTTATCTTGTACAAATGTCGCATTTTGGTCATTTAACTGATTTTGCCAATCCACTTTTCCATCTTTAGTCATGGCATCATACCACATGATTTGAAGACTAGAATCTTCTTTTTTCACCTGTTGAATCAAGGCTTTCATGTTGGCTGCATCATCAGCATTTAGCCCTTGGGTTTCTTCATTGATAAACCATCCCTCAAATCCATAAGTCTTGGCAACCTTAACCATTTGACTGGCAAATGGATATTGTCCTTGCTCATCTTTTTTGAGCATTGTTTTGACCCAATCTACTTTTCCACCGTATTCTTTAGGCGGTAAGAAAATTGTTCCAAGTACCGGAACACCATTGCTGTGTGCTTCATCAATAACATCTGCTGACGGAGTTACAATTATTCCTTCACCAGATGAGCCACCCCAATAAACCAGTGTGTCAATGTATTGCCAATAATCAAAAGTATAGCTCTCAAATTTTGTTGTGCCTCGCGAAGGATTTCCAGAAGTTTGTGAGTTCATCATCGATAAGGCGACAATTTTTGTCTTTTTGTTCTGATTTTGATTGGATGGACTTAGTTTATCAGGAGAAATTCTTTTGGTAAGTGGCACTCGGGATTGATTGTAAACTAAATCTTTGTCATTTTCCGCTGACCATTCTAGAAATTTATCAGGCATCCAATAAGATGAAATGGGAGCATTCTTACTTTGGTAATCTGGAATTGCTTCTGCTGTCACTTTATAATTAGCTTTCACATGTTTTGCTGAAGTTCCAAAACAAGCTGTCAGTAAAGTTGCAGATGCCAAAATTCCTGTAGAAAGGCATATTCTAATAAAAATTTTTTTCGATTTTTTCATAAAATCCTCCAATAAAATTTATTAATCAAGATTTTTTATTTCTAAAGCAAAAGCTTGCCAAGGTTGAATTTCTATGTCTGTCAGTAAATCTGGAAAGCTGTCATTACTGATGATTTCATTTTTTTTGACAAAAGAACTTTCAAAACGTTGGCTTGAATTTGATAAATTGGCGACCACCAGAAAAGTTCTTGTTGTCGTTTTTCTCAAGTATGCGAAGATTTCGTCAGCACTTTCAAGTAATTCAAAATCTGCTTCTATCAGCCAATTTTCTTGGTGACGAAGTTTGATTAACTTTTGATAAGTATAAAATACAGAGTTAGAATCACTGACAGCTTGGTCAGCATTTATTATCTTAGTATTAGGATTGATAGAAAGCCAAGGTTTCCCTTTTGTAAAACCAGCTTTATCATCACTGGTCCATTGCATCGGCGTCCTAGCATTATCACGACTCATTTCTCGCAAAACTTTGATAATTTCTTCTTCTGACTGTCCTTCTTTTTTTCTGTCAGTAAAATATTCATGTGATTCTACGTCATTTATTGCTGACAGATTTTCAAAAGGAAAATTGGTCATTCCTAATTCTTCGCCTTGATAAATAAAGGGAGTGCCACGCATCAAATGAAAGAGAATTGCAAAAGCTTTGGCTGATTTTTCTCTATATGTTCTCTCATCTCCCCAAAAAGAGACAATGCGTGGCAAATCGTGATTGCCTAGAAAAAGAGAATTCCATGCTTCATTTGGCGTCAATTTCTGCCAAGCGGTCATTGCTTCTTTTAGCTTTGGAACATTTAAGGGGAGCTTTTTCCATTTGTCCCCGTTTCCTGCTGATGTCAATAGATGCCAGAAACCAAAAACCATTGAAAGTTCATGACGAGTGGGGCCACTATATAACTTTGCTAATTCTGGTGAACTTGACCAAGCTTCACCAACAGTGAGATAGTCCTTTTTACCAAAAGTTGCTAAATTCATCTCTTTTAGATAATCATGCAGTTTTGGACCATTAACCGTGATTTCTTGATCTGGTTTTTTTCCAATCAAATCAATGACATCTAATCTAAAACCAGAAATTCCCTTAGTCAACCAAAAATTCATCATCTTATGGATTTCCTTACGCACTTCTTCATTTTCCCAATTCAAGTCAGGCTGCTGTGGACTAAAAAGATGAAAATAATATTGTTGAGTGCTTGAGTCATAAGTCCAATTTTTAAATTCTCCAATCGGTTGATCCCGCCAAACATAAAAATCTCTTCTCGAATTATTTTTAGATTTTTTGGATTCTTTAAACCACAAATGTTGGTCAGAAGTATGATTGACAACCAAGTCCATAATGACACGAATATTAAGTTGCTTTGCTTTT
>Ga0308156_1003305_pt1 | contig 12525 bp, 12 predicted proteins | sample PhyAR2_FD_201041 | JGI IMG/M metagenome (GOLD analysis project Ga0308156, IMG submission 201041) | Phyllosphere microbial communities from UC Gill Tract Community Farm, Albany, California, United States - DLSL A.R2 | ecosystem: Host-associated > Plants > Phyllosphere > Unclassified | place: USA... | reverse complement strand
TATTGATTTCATCAAATAATCCCTGCTCACTTAAAAATTCATCTATTTTATTTTCTTTTATTTTATTTTTCATAATTAATTCAATTCCTCCTTTATCATTTTTCTCAATTGTTTTTTATAGTAAAAGAGTGTATTATTTATTTCTTTAATTGATATAGAAAGATCTCTTTGTATCTGTTTTGGCTTTTCATTCAATATAAGTCTTCTAATCATTATGTTCCTCGCTTTTTCTGGCATATTGATAAACATATCCAGATAAGTATCATCAAACCATTCGGGTTTCGAACTAAATTGATATAGATTAATTAACGAAAATGATATTTTCTCTTCTTTTTTTTCTTTTTTTCTTTTATTCTTTGAAAGACTGATTACTTTCCAAGATAAGTATGTCTTTAAAGATGATCTTTTAGGATTGTACTTTTCAGGATAATGCCAAATAAAAACAAATGCATCTTGAACAATTTCTTCAATTAATTGTGGCCTTTGTCCAAAATCTTGGGAAATAATAGTAGCTGCTACACCATATAAATAGTGAGAGTAATCATCTATTATAATTTTTAAGGCTTCATTATCTTTCTTTATTAGCATATCCTTTAAAATTTCATCATTTTCATTCATTTTTCAGTTCCTCTCCTTTATATATATATACAAGACTTACCATTCAAATTACTGAACAAATTTTAAAAAATTTTTCTAAATATGCAACCAAATCATCTTCACCAAGCAGTTTTAGATTTTTAAGAAATTTTTCTAAACTCTCCCCTTTTATTTTTCCAAGTTTATACTCGCAACACATATGAATATAATTGATTATAAATTTTTCTCTCAACGAATAAGAGAAACTAGAATCATTTCGTGCAATTTCCAGAAAATATAATACTAAATTGAATTCATTTGATTCAAAAAAGAGAATACTACAATTAATACAAAGTATTAACAAAGTTCGATCAAATTTTCTATTTTGGCTATAAAATTCTGCTTTGTCTAAAACCTTCTTTAATTGATGGCTAATAAAAGCGGTATCAAAAATGTATAAGCAGTTCATAAATATAGTTATCTCGAAATATCCCCATGTCTCTATACTATTCAAATAATCCTTCAAATAGTTAATGTTTAGATTTTCTATTTTTTTGAAAAATTTCACTGTGTTTTGCTTTTTTGACATAGCTCCTTTAAGTTGAAGGTAAGTTGCTAAAAATAAAATATCATCTGTATTAGTAAATTTTTCAATTAAAAATGTTAATTCCTCGTTACTTACCATCTCATTCTTCATATACTTCAAATACAGTTTGTTGCTACTTTTGTATTTATCCTCCAAGGTATGTTCATTAATATACATATAGAATTCTTCTATAGAAATATTCATTTTTGATATAAATTTAAATAGTTTTTTTACTGGTATGTCATGCGTTTGATTCTCATATGAAGCCAAAGTGTGCCTATCACATATACCTTCTGCTAATTTCACTTGGGTATAACCTCGTTCTACTCTCAATTTTTTCAATATTACTCCTAAATTTGATTTCATATTCATTCCATCCTTTTTGCCTAAATTTTAACCATTTTATTTTATTTAAACTAACTAATTGTATTATTTAATTATATCAAATAATAATTTTAGGAGATGGTATTATGTGGGAATTAAACCCTTGGTTTAATCTAAAAAGAGGCAAGTTAATAGTTTTACTATCACTCACAGTATTTATCTTTATCTCGTTTAGTCGCAATGTTACGGCTGAACAAACTGTTGATAATAATTCTTATCAACAGTTAAAATTAGCATCGTGGAAATTTGAAGCAACTGTACCAAAGACAAAATATATTGAAGAAAAATGGCAAAATGGTAAATGGGTTCAAACTTACTCAACTACTACTGCTTGGTTAACAATCCGTTGGGATAAAGGATATGATTCTTATAAGAATAATTATAACGAAAAAATTTGGTATAACGATAATGGAACTTACAATAAGCGAAGTTATTACTCTGCCTATACATATACAACTTGGTAGATTAAATAATGTTCTTTTGAACGAAGAATAAAAATATAAATAAGTTTGAATGGTATTCCTTTGTCTAAAGGAATACCATTTTTCGTTCAATGTTCTTTAAGTTAAATAATTTTTTAGTGTTTATACTTCAGTCGCTATTTATTTTCAAATGGAGATAGATAAAAAAATAATTCTGTCACAAGGAGCATTTTCTCACAACATACCTTCTAAATTAGTAGGAGTGTGTTTAAATGTCATTTTGGGAAGAATTAGAAATTAAAGTTAATATATATATAAGTTCAAGAAAGAGTTATGATATGGATGATATTATTTTATGCTCATCTAAGTATTTAAAAACTTGCGCTCATAATTCAAGAAAAAAGGCTGAAAATCTAGGAGTCTATATACCTTTTGAGGATTTTTATAGTGAATATTTATTGTCATTTTGGCAAGGTATAGAAACATTTTTAGATTCAACAAATCTTTCCTTAAAAAATATAATCCTTAGACGATTATTTATTGCAGAAAAAAAAGTTTGGAGATTGTACAAGAAAAAAACTAAAACAGAATGGGACAAAAATGGTGTAAGCTATGCATCAGCAAGATGGGAAGAATTGAATAATGAAAAAGTAACAAAAAAAACGTATAACCAATTTACAGATTATATGTTAATTATGAACGATGATTTTCGTAATTTCGCAAACGAGAAACAAGAGAATTCTCAACTAATTTCTTTGCTATTATTTGGATATTCACCTTCTGAAACAATAAAAATTATGGGGATAAGCGATAATTATGATACCGCATCTAGAAAAAAAATCGAAAGAGCTAAAAAATCTTTTGAAAGGTATCTTAATTTAAATAAGTATTCTATTTTTATGTAAACAAAATACTATAAACTATTGTTTAAGTATCAATTCATAAAGAAATATGGTGCTTCTCACTTTTATTTTAGGTTTTTGGACCCGTTGCTGTCCTTGAGGATAATAGACCGGCTTTTTCACCCAAAGATGTACAACACAGAAGACATAACTGTAGCTAAAAGTTCTTTCTACTGCCCATTCGGTGCAGCCATGAGTATCTTGGGTTATATTTTAATATTCCCTTCAAAACAAGGAAGAGCAGAGATATTTTGAAGAAGTGTCTGCTATAGCCTTAATAGACGAGTCAAATCCTGATAGATTAAATACCGATTTCAATTATGCAGAAAAAGAAAAATAGATCTATATATCCTTTAGAACAAGAAAATTAAAAGGTCTCACAATATAAAATCGATAAAAAAACAATTTTCATTTAACGCAGAGTATTTCCGCCAATATACTAACAAGACTCTTTAGATTATTCTAAAAAAGAATAGGCTTTTGCTTATTCTTTTTCTTTGCGTTGAGAAGTAATCTTTTACAAAAATAATCGCATTCATCTTTAAATTTATTTACACATAGCACAAGAATTTCCGATTCAAGTTTTTTGACTTATCTGATTTAATATCAAATTTCCAATATTTACATAATTAGTTGATGAAGTCTAAAAATTTTTTTTCGTTTGCTTGACCTCTAAAGCGAACATATATTCTAATGAATGTAGTTAGTTTACACAAATTGATTGTTTTTTACATTTAAAAGATTACAAAGGTCGGTTATTAAAAAGCAGATATTTTATATTCATCATATCTTACTAAATAGTTTTATCTGAATAAACGATCTGAACCTCACATTGAATGGCTTTGACAAAGTAAACTACGCAAAAATTACTTAACAACACAGTAAAACACATAACAGAGATGTAACTACGTTTGGAGTTGATTTTATGGATTTTTGGAATGACTTATAAATTATTTTGGAAACGGATACTAAGATACGGGAAAGTACTACATTGAAAAATGTGATTAACCATCTTACTCCCTATTTAAAAAATGCAAGAAGCGCACAATTTCGTGCACGAATGACTGGTGCCTATGTACCATTTGAAGATTTTTATAGCACGTATCTTGTGTCAGTCTGGAAAGTTCTTGAGGACCTGCACGCGGAAGTAATAGATATCAAAAAAATTAAGACTATTGTTTTATATCGATTAAAAATAGCTGAAAAAGACGTTTAGAGAACTTATAAGAAAAATTCAAATAGCGTAACAGATATAAATGGCACTACTTATGAAGCAACTCATTGGAAATCATTGGAGTGTACCTTGCTTGATTCAATGTATGAAGATTTCAATGATTTTTCTCTTATTCTCAAAGAATTGTTTTTAAAATTTAGTCAAAAAGAACCCACTGAAACATACTTTTTCTTGTTGTTAATTCAGGGATATTCTACTTCAGAAGCCGCAAAAATTGCTTTTGGAGAAAAAAATATACTAACAAATTTCGCAAACAAAAGAACGTAGTAGAAAAAAATTTAAAAACTATCTCTATGAGGAAAAATTTTTAATAAGTTAGTGTCACATATTCAAAAATACTACGACATATACTTATGATTCGAATCAAATACTATTATTGAGGTGATAATTATGAATAATTTAAATGTAAAAAGCAATGGGGATCCATGGGTTTTAAATGTGCAGAACTGGTTAAATGAAACATACAATACCGTTTCAGGTTGGGGAAGTGTTCCTGAAGATGGTAGAACTGGATGGCCTACTATTTATGGAATAATTAAAGCTGTACAACATGAACTTGGAATTACTTCACTTGCAAATAACTTCGGTGTTACTACACAAGCGAAGTGGGATGCGAAAATTAGTAGCCTTCTTGTTCTAGGAACAAAACATAGGATTATTAAGTTGATAGATGCTGGTATGATTTGTAAGGGAATGGGGACGGGTGCATTTAGCGAAGAATATACCCAATCAACAAAAAATGCTATTCTCCAGTTTAAGTATGCAGCTGGAGTCAACGAATCAACTGATAATTTCTCTTCTATGTGGGCTAAAGCATTATTTGATATGAGTGCATTTAGTTTAGTGTATGGAGGAAGTTTAAAAATTCAACAAGTTCAAATGTATTTAAATCAAAATTATAATCGTTATACTGGAATTCTGCCATGTGATGGTATTTATCAAAGAGAAACAAATAAAGCTTTGATTTATGCTCTACAGGCTGAAATGGGTATGTCAACAAGTGTCGCTAATGGTTTTTTTGGTGAAGGAACTACCGCAAACTGTCCAACTTTATCTCCTTCAATTGGCTCAAAGAATAATATTGCCATTTTGCAAGCGGCTTTAATTGTTAATGAAGAATATAGTGGAAATTTAGATGGGATTTGGACGTCGTCACTTTCTGCAGCAGTAAAAAACTACAAGAATTTTATGAATATTTCACCTGTAAACGATACCGCAGACATGCCTGTTATAAAAGCTTTGTTAACTACTACGGGGGATACTTCTAGGAAAACAACTGCTTGCGATACATCCTACCAAATACTAACTATGGATCAGATTAATATTTTGAAAAATGCAGGTTATAATACAATCGGTCGTTATTTGACTGGTACTGTTGGAATTGGAAGTAATGAACGACCAAAAAACTTAACTATTCCAGAATTAAAATTACTAGAAGCAAATAATTTTAAAGTATTCCCCATTTATCAGAATGGAGGTGCTAGTCTTGCTTATTTTTCTAGATATGGGCAAGGAATTAATGATGCAGTCCAGGCTGGTGCCGCCGCTAAGTCTCTTGGGTTTAAAAATGGAACTACAATTTATTTTGCATGTGACTTTGATGTTTTGGGTGACGAAATTCCAGTAGTTGTGAGTTACTTAAGAGATGTAGTCCATACCATGCAAAGCAAATATCCTGAGTACGGCGTTTCGTTGTACGCGCCAAGAAATGTATGTACGCAAGCAATGAACTCAATTATCCAAATTCAAAATTGTTTTGTATCAGATATGTCCTCGGGGTTTAGTGCTAATCTAGGGTATAAAATGCCTAAGAACTGGTCATTTGATCAATTCTTTGAATATAGTCTTGGGGGAATAGATATTGATAAAGTCGGTGTATCAGGGTATTGGGATAATGGTCAGTCATCGTTTGAATATCCCACAGATGCTGAACGCCTTCTAGAATTAGAAGAAGCTAAAAAAATCTCTATCGCAAAAAAAATTACAGAAGCACTGCCACTATTTAAAGAGAATTTAACCACTGAATTTTCTTCTGAGATTGAACAGACTGCAGTTGTAGGTAATATTGTTTTGCAGTTAAAAATATCAAATAGTATTGATGTTTTTGATGGAAACTATGCAAAGTTTAAAATTGAAAATGGAAAACCAGAGCTTAAATTTCAAGAAGATCTGCAGCTGGTTCAAGACTTAATTGATTTAACGGGTGGTAATAATCAAGTAGTAGATATTGTCAATAGAATTAGTGAAATCATGAATAGTGGAGACATTCAGATTTCTATGGATATAAATGACGCTGGTGCTATTGGGGTGCTCATTAAGTCTACAGGAAAAGATACTATCAGATTAAATAATGAGCCTATAAATTATAATTATTCTGTATCTTTAGGTATCTATTTTGATCCAAGAGAGCTTCCACCAGGACTATCTCCAGAGTTGGACAGATACAAAATCCAAATTGAAGAATTTGATCGCCGTTTCAGTTTGGCAGTGGGACTAGGTGTTGGTCTTACTCCAGTAGCTGTATTAGGCTTCTTAGGTTTATCAGGTATTGTTGCTACACAGGGAGTATTACAAGGTATTGCAGCAATACTAGCTACTATGATAGCTTTTTTTGAAGAAACGTTTAAAGACTAATTTCCATTAAAGCGACCGGATGATGTTATCACATTCTTTGTTGTAGAGATGATGGACGTGTGAATTGAAATTTAGAACACAATTTTTATAAGCTGACTGACGAAAAAAGCTAAGTCCTTCTAAAAACATGACAAATTTTTGTGGAGGACTTAGCTTTAACATTTGACATCGTTTATAACATCAAGTATTTCGAGCAATATTAAGATATGATTCTATACATACACCAGCATTATAAACACCCTTATAAATCCCTAAATCATTTTCTCATACACCAAAGTTGTGATAGAAGAATTGAATTAACGCTACAGTAGCTGAAAAAACAAGCAGCAATATAGAACGATTAATTAATAGGACATTTGACTTAGGTGTGTAATATCCATTATCTAACGCTACTTTCAATAAGTTTGTAGGATGATTGTCTAAATATTCTTTCCAAAACAATTCAATTTCGTTCTTCGAATATACTTTTTTTACATATAAAATAGCTATAATATCCGCTATAAGAGTTAACTGAAAAAAAATAAAAAGGACACTTAACCAGTACACCATTGATAAGAATGGCGTAAAAAAATATAGGAGTATGAATATGAATTGAAAAAAATACGCTAGGTGACGCAAGAAAAAACCAGTTTTAGGATTTTCTTTAAAAAAATAATTGGTTTGTTTTTTTAACAATCCTTCAGCCTCTTTTAAAGACATTGAGCCAAACTCATTTGCAATTTTTTGGTAAATTTGTTTATTTCCTTTTTCATTTTGTCTAATTAGTACACCACAAGCAATGAGTAACACCCAATAACATACTATATAAATAATCATTATATTATATTCCTCACTCACCTAATCTAATAATTTAAAATTCAAAATCATCCTTGTTACTCTTTTCGAATCGATTCAGCTCTCTTATTAATTATTAGCTTATATATTCACTATATTGATACCAGATTTAATGTTGTTAGTTAATGGAAAAACTAAGGTTGATTTACTGTGACTCTGAGAATTATTACTTCTATTATTATTTTGATTAATATAAAGTGACAACGTTAGTTCATCATCATTTCCATCGAGTAAATATGATTCTTCATCATAGTTGTTCAATTCATTTTTCAGTTCTACAATTAATTGTTTATCAGCAATTGAGACTTTGTTTATATTCGATCTATCAATTAGTTCTTGTTTATTATCTGTAATAACTTCTGTAAAACAATGAACTGGAAGGTAGCTAACTTCTTTTTTTGGAATCTGATTATCAACAAAGCTGAGACCATTATTACACTGACAAAAATAATTTTTGATAGTTCTTTTTCATTATTAAACCCCTCAAGTAATTAATTATCTTGATTATATAAAAAAAACACATCTTAGTCTAGATAACAGTTTGAAGATGTAATAAAACAACACTGTAAAGGATTACTGATATAGAAGGGAAATACATTATTAGGTAAATTTTATAAAGTAGTTGCATCATCTTCATAAAAAAAACACTGCACTATTAGCAATGCTCTAAGAATACATGGATTAATAAATTTTTTAATTTACCTTATCTCTCACTAAAACAAATCGATTAGTACCATCAATTTTTCGATACTCTCGGTCACAAGTTTTGCATAGATAATGTCCATTTGAGTAAAAAGAATTTCCTTTCCTTACCGTAATTTTTTCTAGATCACCACAATCGCATTCTATCCAATCAGGTGGCCAATACCATCGTTGATTATACGGTGTAACAGGTACTTTCCCTTGGTCACCGTAACATTTCCGCTCAAAAACCATATGAATCATCCCTTCGTGATAAAACACTATAACGTGTATATATTTATTATATAGTGTTTTTCAGAATAGACTTTTCTTGTTATAAATTTGTCTCTATAAGGGCCACTGGAACATTAGTTTTTGGCAATCAGTAAAATAAGTTATAAAATCTTATTATAACAATGTTTTATAGTTTCAAAAATTCATTGTCAAAATGATTCTAATTAATCATTCCCAAAAACTACCGCTATTTTCTGTACGGATGTTCCAGTGCCCCCTTAAACGAGGGATCAAAAAAGGATCAAAAACTATTAAGTTTCTGACACCTTTTTTATCCTGAAATACATCTTATTTGGTGACTAATAACGGGAAGTATAAATACATCAACTTTTTAAAACGGTTCAGAGAAAATATTGTTGGCGCACTTTAAACATAAGATAGATGCATTTTGATTCTCTAAAGCCTTGAGGGATTTTTCTTGAGCGCTATTGATTTTGGGAGGAAATTGCCATTTAGTCCAACATGTTTCATAAGTACTTATTTCTTTCTTACATCTGTTACAATAAAATTTTTTTGACTTTACATCGTACATGTTAAAGCTCCTTTAATCTGTATTTGGACATTGGTTAACCATCTTTTTTGTAATTCTAAAAGATAGGTATATCCATATAAGCAAAAACAATAAACAAACTAAGAACAAGCAGAAAAAGAGAATGTAATTTGATAATTTAAATATTTCATTTATCAAAGAAGTTTTCAATAAGTTTTGAACTAACATGAATATAACAATCAGTATCAGAAAAACGATTGAGCTTCCGTTTATTCCAGCTAAATAAACCGCTGGTATTAAAAGGGAAGTGTATATTACACTAATAGCTATTGATAATCCTATAACACTTAAGTATACCAAAATTGAGTATTGGTTGTAAAAAAGTAAAAATATAGAATCTACAATCAAATTGAATAGTGAAATAGTTGCTAGAACAACTCCCATAACAGTATATCTTGATAGGACTATATCCGTATGTCTAATAGGCAAAGTAGTAGAAAAATAGTACCAATCGTCTTTATGATCATCTGTGAATAATGGTAGTACAATCGATACAGAAAAAAATATACTAATAATATTAGCTATTATAAGCCCAGTTTCTTTAAATATCAAAACAGCAGTAAAGTATATGATCAAAAATGAGATAACATACATTATTTTAATCTTATTCCTTAAGGAATAAACACAGCACATCCAGTTTCCTTTGAAAAATCTGATATATAAGATAGTAATGTATCTCTAAATACGGGATCCAATCCATTAGTTGCCTCATCCAGCAACAACAATTTGGGCTTTCGAAAAAAAGCATAGGCAAAATTTAATTTCACTTTCATACCATGTGAATAATCGTTAATTTTTTTATCTTTTGGTAAGTCGAATTCCTTTATGTATGAAAAAAATAGCTCCTTGTTCCAGTTGTTAAAAACTTTGCTAAAAATAGAGTTTATATCAATAGCTGTAAATGATGCGTTGAAATGATTTTTGTCTAGAATAATGGCCATTTCTGATTTGTCTGTTTTTGTGTGCTGATCGCCCCAAAAAGATATTTCTCCATTGGACGGCTCTAAATTTTTAAATATTACGTTAAATAAAGTTGTTTTCCCTGCACCATTTTCACCTATCAAACCAACAATATCCCCACTGTAGAGTTTAAAACTTATGTTGTTGAGACTAAAGTCGCTCCTCTCAAAATTAACATCTGTTACTTTCAAAATTTCCTGCATAGTAATTCTCCTTATTTAAATCATTAAAAATAGTGGTGATATATGCTTCTACCAATGCACCTAGAAAAATAGCGATAATTCCTAATAATAAAATTAATTTTGTATTTTTGACGTTTGCCACATGATATTCAATACTTTTCAAACCAATAAGTGCACCCAAGAAAAAACCAAAAAACTCGATCCCTCCATGAAGTAGAACGGATACTGCACCCATTTGTAACATAATAATTAGCGGCGTATTAATGCCTAGAAGATAAGCATTAGATATTATTACAACATAGGTAACATACTTATTTAGAACACATCCGCTACATAATATAAAAAAAAATGAAATTATTGAAAAAAACTTTTGTGAAAAAGTAAAAATCATTTTCGCCCATTACTACTTCTGGCCGATCTAAGTTTATGAACATCAAACTAATAATAACAATAATAAAGTAAGTTAAAAAAAATAACGCATTAATTTTGCATTTCTTTCTTGTAATCTTGGAACATCAGAAAAGTAACCCCTCTTAGTTAGAAAAAAAGTAAAGAATAAGCAAATCCAGGATATACCATATAGAAATAATAAGTGTAAAATCTTTTTTACTTCCTTCTATTTTTTTGTAAACAGATATGCGAGTATGATTATACTGATAATTTCAAAAGGATTGACCTTGGTTATTAGAATATTTACTAAGTGATTATCCGACTTAATCAAACTATTCAATCCTATAAAAGACTCTTTACTAACTCCAAAAATGGCGCCCAGAAATGTGTTCCTTATTTAGAAATAAATCATCCATTGTTGTTCCTCCTCTAATTGGTTTTGACCATTCCTTCAGTAATTATTCAAACGTTAATTTTGCAATCTCAAAATCAAAATACGTTCCAGATACCCAGTCAACATGACCGCTATCTGTAAAAGTTTTGCGGATCACATCCTCTTCATCTTATAGTGCATGTATGGCATCAAGGATTGCCTTTGCTTAGTTCTTCTTAAAAATACCTAACTCTTCTTTTCTTTGCGTAAATTGCAGATTCTCAACCGTCGCAGCGTTACTTAAAAAGCCCATCAGGATAGAAAAAATCCCCTTTTTTCACATAAACTTGTTTTACTAACTCACCGCAATCACATTTTGTACAGCTAGGCAGCCAGTATAAGCGCCGATTGTAGGGCGTTATTGGTATTTTCCATTGTTCATTCAGTTTCTTCATGCACATGAAAGATATTTTAAGTACCCGATAGATTAATAATACCGAGAAAATGTGTTATTAAATTATGGAACAATGGTAGTACTTAGAAATTTTTAAGAAAGAAAAGCGATCTTTTTTGCCCTCCACCTTCCAGCTGCTCCCCACCACTTAGGAGGGCAAAAAAATAGACGTGCAATAGCACGTCTGTAGCGTCAATGATTGATATCTCACCGAAATCTTGCTATAATTACTGTGTAAAGAGGAGTTGCGTGAACAACTCCCCTACAGCACCGTTTAAGACGGTGGCAAGTTTTATATTATTTTAGTAATCAGTCAACTCGCCAAAGTTTAGTGACTGGTTACTTTTTTTTGTCGTTTTTTGCTGCAGTTAGGATGCCAAAGATAATCGTTGCGATTAAAGAACCGAAACTAATCATTAGCCCTAATGCTTCAGCTACAGACAAAAGGCTTCTCCTTTCTAAAGAGTGAACACTTACTTTCATAAGCACCACCACCTTTCAAAAGATAGCCACCGTCACAAACTTTACTGTCCTACTATTATACCAAAAACCCACGCTAAAAACCGATATTTATCAAGGCTTCCAGCGTTTTTTCATGCGATAAGAACGGTCTAAGTAAAGGAATTTTTTTCTCGTTTCATCGTTTAAAGGAACCATCCATTTGTTTTTTCCACGTTGAAAGATCCCTTTTATTTCAGCAGCTCAAGAACACATACCGACACCATTTTTCTCTGACCTTACCTCAAGAAACCCCCACTCCTCATCCTTCATCCTCCCAAGACAGCTCATCCAAGATCCTAATCAACTTCTGGACCTCTTGATTCAACATCGCACTCTTTAAGTAGGCATATTGAATATAAAAGATCTCCTTATCTTCAGGGACCAGTGGTATTTTCACTAAGCCTTCCATTTCTTGAAACACAGGAAATTCCGTCATCAAGGTAATGCCGATATTGGAACTGACCAGCTGGCCAATCGTCTGGACGTCTGAAAAATAAAAGGGGACTTCTGGCTTCTTCTTTGATTTCTCACTTAAATTCTGAAAGGCGCGCATATGGGTATAGCCTTT